>JAABUX010005648.1_pt1 | contig 15274 bp, 31 predicted proteins | sample 5561851 | NCBI WGS metagenome assembly JAABUX01 (sample SAMN10711883, study PRJNA513361) | rock metagenome | isolation source: Antarctica rocks | place: Antarctica: Victoria Land, Richard Nunatak red sandstone | collected 2016-01-03 | reverse complement strand
CTCGCCCAGGTTACCACATGGCCCTGCGCCGACAGCTCATGGCTTCAGGCCTCTTCAACTTCATGACCGTCTGTTGCAAGCAAGCGTGTTCCACATTACTCGCACATGAGCAGACAGGTTCTGTGAGCTGCTGCACTGTCCATTTAGGCTGTATGAGCGAAGGGCGCAGGCTTGTGAGCGAGCCCAGCCCTCTGGACAAACCCGCTGCCTCAAGCAGGGCGCTTCGTCAAATCCTGACACCTTAGAGTCGCAGGCAAAGGCGGTGGTTCCTCGATGTCGACGTCGACGCTCCGAGACCGAGCGTGGCGAGGCCTACCTCGCCTTCCTGGTCTGGCACCATCGGCCACGACCTCGAGGGATCATCGCCTCACTCTGTGCCCTGCTACGGTATCAACATACCAGACGACACGCACACCCGGCCTATGCAAACACCCTGCCAGGGCCTTTGCAGAACACCTGTTCCAAATGCCCTGCGCTGAAAACAGCAAGCCTGGTGGCCTAAAGCGACCCTGGCTTCGCGAAGGTTGTGCCAGCCTGCCGCACCGTTTTCGGCGAGCAGGGCCTGCAGCAGCATGGTCTTCTGGGCGGCGGGGCGGCGGCTGGACAGCTCCGACACGATGTGCTTCAGCTGCGCCACCAGGCCCACCTGCTGCGAAATCGCCACCTGCGTGTCCGCCTGCGCAGCCAGGATGGCAGCTGTCATAACCGCGCAGGCCCACGACATGCAGCTGCGACACCAACACATTGAGCACCGCGGGGCCAGTGTCCGCTCCTCTTGCCAGCGACACTATTTGGACGTCTGGGGTGAGCGCCAACAATGTTCCGGAAGGAGGACGTGTGCCCTGCCGACGCCTGAACTGTGTCGTCATACGCGAAATCCAGCACCGGCAGCAGATCATCCCAGTTGTTGCGCCGCTCGCTGACGTACGTGTACAACGACACAGACAAGGCCACGAAAGGGCACACGCCCTGCTTCCTGAACAATGGCGATCACCCCAGCCGCCCAACAGTGTCGCTGGCACGAGGATCGGAGAGGGTCCCGGCATAGCTCAATCTGTTGGGTGACATGCGGACGGCGGTGCAGGAAGCGACGCAAAACACCAGCAGGGGTCCAGTAAGACAGAAAGCTGATGCTGATGCTCGTCGAAGAGACGAAAGATTGCTCTCGTGTGAGATAAAGTATGGCTGAAGGACTCAGAGCTGAGCGTGCCCACACCCGGCCACATCGGGCCAGCGTTGAGCAGGAGGGCTGCGAATACGCATACACCCAGCCTGATGTTGCACGCAGCATACGCAGATCAAGCATGGCGCACGTGGCCGGCGGCAGCGGCGGCGGCCTGGAAGGCCTCGTGGACTTTGGCGGCGCGGGACCCGAAGGCCGGGTCCTGGAACTCGGTGTACAGGTACCAGTGCAGCAGGATGCCCAGCACGCTATTGGTGGCGGCGCGCGATACCACGAAGCGGCTGAGCTGCGAGTCGTCAGCCGCCTCATACCGCAGCGCCTGGACAGGAAGGGAGATGCCATGAGTCACCAACGTCCGGTTTCAGGTAAAGCTCGCTCCGGGTCATGGGGTAATGAGTCATCAACAATAAGATCCGTTCATGATAAGAATGCAAATCTGGATGCAGGGGCCAGCGATGCAGGTCTTGTGACATTGTCGGGATGCTACCACACGCATGGGCCAAGCGCGCCTGGACGAGCTGCAGCAGGTACTGGCACAGCTCCTCGTCGTCGGCGCGGGCGAGCACGACGACCGCGTGCGCGCGCACCTGCGCCACTCAGCACGATTGCTCAAGCTCACGCCGTGCGGCCACGCATCAAACTGGTCGCCGCCACTGGGCGCAGGATCTCGTCAACATGCGCGCTTGCAATGTCCTCACTGCCGGGGGAAAATCAGGCTTTGACTGGAGAGGGCACGCGCCTCAGGGTTGTGGAAGGCCGGCGACAGCAGCTCCAGCGCATCCGCCGTGTCGATGGGCGCCCAGAGTGCCATCAGCTCTGCAGCCTGCTTTGCTTCCTGGACACCGCAGAGTGGCTAGCTTACGCAACGCCATGGAACGCAGAAGCAGATTGCCGAACCACTGCGTATCAAGTTGGCAGCCGGGTTGCTGAGCATGACGTCACATAGCCGGCTGTAGATACGGTGATCGGAGCAATGGGTACAAGAAGTACAAGATGGTAGACGGAGTATCGAGCATTGCACAGCCGAAGACAGCGGTGATGGGGCGCGCACGAGGATGTCGCCCCAGTCGACGCACGCCAGGAACTTGGTCAGCGCCCGCGGCTCCGACGTCAGCGACCACCGGAAGCGCCAGATCAGCTCCTTCTCCTCCGCGTTCAATGACCTGCATGCGTGCAGGGGTACGCGCCTCAATCACAGCTCCATGTGCATGACATGATTGCGCGCAAGTTCATCTTGAGCGGTTCCACTGGTTTGCGGCGGTCAGCGCAGTCTTCGCATTGCAGTCCCCCGTTCTCGTGACCGGATGACTGTTGAATCTTGCCACATTGCCCCATGGGCAGGGTCCTGACACTGGTCCGCCACCGCACTTGTTGGGCGGCAGCTGCAGGATGGCGGCGATGCGGGCGCGCTCGGCGGTGTCGGGCCGCGCGTCGCGGTCCAGCACGCCGCGGGTCACGCTGCGCGCCAGCTTCGCGGCCTTCAGCTCCGCCGGGTTGTCCAGCCCCACCTGCGCCGCGCGGAGCTGTCAGAATCTGCGCCAGTTGGCCCGGCAAATGAGTGCTCGTCGCCTCATGTTGCGGGCATGTGCAGCCGACATTGGCACGCGTTCTGCGATCGGACTATCTCATCTGGGGCTGTTGGCATTGCAGAACATGTGCTATGGCTTAGTCTCCGTGCTGGACGGTATGGTCGGCAAATACTAGCACGCTGGCCCTGCACGTTCGGGTCACATGTCATTGCTGCAGGGTCACACATAAGGCCATGAACCTGTAAGATGTGGACAGGCAAAAAGCACAGGACAGAGACGAAGGAATCACCTCAGGGTCGTTGAGGACGATGAGGCTACTCTGGCGGGGATTGATGCCCGGCAGCTGCGGCGACGCCGGGGGCGGCCCCACCGAGACGCCGCCGCCCGCGCCGCTGGCCGTCGCCTGGTGGTATAGCACCGCGTGGTCGAACGCCGGCAGCTCCACCACCAGCCGCGGCGTCGCCGTCTGTTCTGCCGCCTGCAGTCCCCGAATTGCACGTCAAATGCCCGCAGATCACCAATTCCTGATTCTAAAGCTTCGAATCTTGCACGGCGCAGGAGGCAATGCCGACTGCAATTGTACGGCGAGGCTGCACTGTTCGATCACGAGCGTGCCTCTGTCACCAAGCGTTGCTCGGAACACATTTCTTTTGCAAACCCGAACCTTGGCTGAGCAAGCATGCAGTTATTGCCATGGCGGCGTTGGTGCAAGCGGCCAGTACCTCCAGGCGCAGGTGGTCCAGGGCTGTGAAGGTCAGCGGGTCCAGCCAGTCGATGCGCGGCACCTCGCCGCGGCTGTACCGCTTCAGCACCTGCTCCAAGCGCCTATGCAGCGCAGCCAACAGGCCGATCATAAACCACTGTCTGTACTACATTAGGTAGTGTGGGCGACCATGAGAAGGGCAGCAAAGCGGGCACAATGGCAAATGGCCGTACTCTACGCACCGTGACAGCTGGTACGACCCGACAAGTAACAAGTTCAATGCTGTGCTGGGCTAGTCCAGGACGGCATATTGCACTACACAGGCATGGCGTGGCGCGAATGCGCTGCTACAAGTCAGCAGCTCGGCAGCAGCATCACCAGAGGGGTCATGCAAACGCCCGTCCCGCACCCAGTCTCGCCGCGCTCGGCCACTTTCTGCTTCGCGGGAGTGCTGCTGGCGGCGGCGGTGTCCGCGGTGGCGCCGGGCCACAGGCGCGCCGTCTGACGGCCGGTCTTGAGGCGACCGCGCTTGGAAAAGAGGCGCAGCGTGGTGCCCGCCAGCGGCCGCAGCGGCGTCGCCAGGCCGCGGCCCCACACCGTGATCGCCAGCTGCGCGTTGTGCGGCAGGTCCCGGAACTGCGGGATAGCATGCATGAGTTCTTGTTGACTCAGTTGGCATGCGCATCATGTCAGGAGGTAGCTTCACGACAGGCCCATTGACCGTCCGTGACCGCATGACGCTAACTTTCTTGCATTGTACGGTGTATGCGTCCCTTCCACACATCCAATCATCGTGTTCGTAGAATGGTGCCGTACCATAGCATGGCATGCGGCCCTGAACAGCAGGGACGAGAACCACCTTTATTGGAAATGTGATCCAGTCCGACCAGGTGCAGGCCCCGTCCACGGGCGACGCCCAGCGCGTGCGGCTCGGCAACCCCAGCGTCTGTCCGTAGGCACAGAGCTGGGCCTCCACGTAGAGCGCGGTGGGGTCGGCGGCATGCGTGGCGCCATTGGTGGTCGCCGATGCTTTCTTGCCGTTAGTGCCGGCCTGTTCAGGGTCGAGGTCGCCCAGAAGCGTGTCCAACCTGACCTTGACCTGCAGATGGCCGCATAAGCGATGGTACCGCTAGTATGGTATGCAAGGGGTTGGCAACAGCATTGCTATGGTGGGGCACGGAAGGGGGGTCAGGGACGCACCGGCAGATCGATCTCAGAGCTCAGATAGAAGCTGAAATCGGTGACGGACGCGACTGTCGACATTGCTGCCTCACCTCAGCGTGGCATGCGTTTCAGCAACAATAGAGTGGATCTATGCATTACATTTTGTGCTCTGAAAGAACCAAGCGCCTGGTCACGTGTCCGACCGAGTCTACAGTGCATCGAGCCTTTCAGTGCATCAATTGGACACTATGCCGGCTACGGCTGAGGTGCCGAAACGCTTGCTCTCGAACGGAGCCGTCGCTGGCATCCTCGCTGCGTTCGCGGCTGGCTCGTACTGGTGGAGCATGTCGGCAGTCGGACAGAACGATATCGAGAAGGAGGTTCAGCGGGAGGTAGAGCGACAACAGAGGGCCGCGGCTGAGCAGCGGGGCGCTTGAGCTGCCTGCGCCTGACTCCGCTTGCGGCGCGCAGCATGCAGCGTCCGATGGGCATGGGCCCTCCTATGGGCATGAGCGGCGCCATGATGATGGGGCCTGTGGGCGACTTTGGGCCGGTACGCCGGTCGCAGATGCCTGCGCTTTGTTGGGATCCTTACCGCCCGCCGTGCAGCCCAGTATGCTTCAGCGCCACCGCTATGACGAGAGTGTGTCCTGGACTACACAGGCTGGCAGGATGCCGGACATGGGCTTCCGCGGCGGGCTTCCGGGTCCAGGAGGGCCAGGCGGGCCGGGCTTCCCACCGCCGCGGCCGCCGTTCAAGCTGAAGCCCTGCCGAGAGTGCGGGTCTCGCACTTGTTGACATACCCATCCAACCGCTGAATTTTACTTCGCACCCTAAGTGATCGTATTTCCAACTCGGTCGACTGTGCTTCGCTGTTGCTGTATAATGCTGCAATACATGGCAGTTCTTGCTGCCGCCGTGCTCCTATCGCTTTGATGAGAAGCGCTGTGGCTCTATCACGAGAGTCATGCAGTGCGGCGCAGATCCAAGCGGTTGATGACGCCTGCAAGTGCGTCACGCAGGTGGAAGGACGGGCACTGCAGCTACGGCGAGGGCTGCAAGTACGCGCACGGCGAGGCCGAGCTGCGCGCCAACATCGTCGCCGCGCAGCAGTTCGAAGGCCTGCCGGGCCCCGGTGCGTCGCTGACGCGTTGCATCGCGAATGTGGCACCGCTGTCTTCACATTATTGTTCTTCCCCAGACTGTACGGGACCTGCTGTCGGTGCCCACCGCTTGTTCATTGGGACAGCATCCATCACATCCGTGCCTGAACCCCCGTGCAAGGACATTAGACAGTATACATCACCCGCGAGGCAGGCGTAGCTCTCTGTTCCTCCTGTTCCTCCTGTCACACTCACTGCTCGAAGATCTGCTGCAGGCGAGCTGCCTCCGGGCGCTGGGTCGTTCTTCAAGACGCGGCTGTGCCATATGTTCGAGCAGACCGGGCGGTGCAGCAAGGGCTCCGAGTGCCGCTACGCCCACGGCGCGCAGGAGCTGCGAACCGCAGGCGCGCCATGCTTTTTATGAGTTTGTTGATATCGCGCTGTTTCCTGCTCTGCCCGCAGCATACAGTCTACTTCGGTGTTTTGACGCTTAGCTCTCGACGCTATTGGCATTGTTGCCTGAAGCATGAGGGCATCACCACGAAAGGTGTCGCAAATGCTCCTGCGCTCTCAGCTCTGTAGCCAGTCACATGTCTGATGGTCAGTCAGCAGTGATTCGATGAGTTCGCCACGCGCAGCCATGAACGAGGTCAGCGCGGCCGGCGGCGGCGGCGGCGGCGGAGGCCCGGGACCCGCCCCGCGGGGCATGATGGGCAGGCCACCGCTGCGGCCGGGCATGAGGCCGATGGGGCCGATGGGCGGGCCGATGGGACCCCTGATGGGCGTCGGCATGATGGGCGGACCGCCCGGCGGCGCCGGCGGCATGGGCGGCATGCGCCCCATCATGGGACCGATGGGCATGGACCCAGGCTTCGTTGGCAACATGAATGCCATCATGCAGGTCAACTTCTGCGGCTTGTCTGATGTCCTGCCTGACCATGCTGCCGGCCTTGTAATCCCGGAGGAACCGTTGTCAGTGCTCGCTCTAGACACCTCTATCTGGTTTCGGTGATGGTCACGTACACTATCAGACGAGCGGCAGTTTGTGTTCATAGCTCTTATCAACCTTCTGTACGGTCCTGACACCTGGTATCGTGCGCGGCGCAGCAGCAGCAGATGCAGGCGCGCCAGATGGCGCAGATGCAGGCCGCGCCGCCGCGAGCGCAGGCCCCGTCGGCCCTTCCCGTCGCCCGCAGCGGCGGCTCGTCAGACATGCGCGGCGTGTCGCGACCGTCGCCGCCGTCATCGATGCCCGACGACGGCGGCGTGAGGGGCTCTACAGGTGAGCGCTTCATCCGGCATGACAGCGTGCTGACTCTTGTCTAGGTGTTCGTAGTGTCGGCCCTGTTATGTCTTGACGCGGGCATGGGTCAACATGGGTTCTCCTGCCCTGTGTCAGAAATTACATATGGGAGCCAATGTTTACGCAGCTGTGCGCTGTCTTCAGGGCGAAAGGCACTGGACAAGTCAGCAGAGAAGGACGACGCGGTGATCAGCAAGGTCCCGCCTGCAGACCGGATTCGTGCGATCTGCGCTCTGGTGAGCCTTGGCAGCATTAAGCCTGCAGACCTGCCACCGGGCGCGATGCGCGCTGCCGTGGCCTCAGTGAAGGACGGCTCTGCTTTCAGGACAACGTGCTATGCTGATGAGATTGCGTCTTACATACAGAGATGATGGGTCATTTGTTACCAGTGAGCTCGATGGTCCGCCTCGATCAGTCACCCTTAGTGTAAACCAGAAAGGTCAGAGTTCCTCATGGTCAGTACAGACGACCGCTGCCGATGTTGATCACGCTAGCCTCACGCACGCACAGGACCACATGAACAGACAATACGCATTGCATGTACTACATGGATGGACGAAGCGTAAACCACGAATTACGATCACGACAGTGGTGGAGCATGCCGCTCCTTCAAATGAACCTGGGTCTTGGTGTTTTTAGGATGCTCCTTGCAATGCTACGCTACGCGGGCTCTTGGATGACGGTTTTTCTAATGCTGCAGCGCCGCCGCCACCAGCGGCACAGGTGGGCAGCACCGGTCACTGCTGTAGCCGTCGCCGCAACCACCACGGAGCAGCCGTGCTTGCGCTCAAGCATGTACTGCGCAGCCAGCGCGACCGCCACCTGCTTCACCCTGGACGTCACGGACCGCGAGGCAGTCCGCTCGTGCTACAGGGTGAGCAGGATCAGCCGTGAAAGCCACTCGGCACGTTGGATGAACGGAATCTGTGTTGTGCTTAGATATGCTTGACGAGCAGCATTCTGACACTTTGCCGTGAGGTCTTGGCGTGCACGGCATCATCGCCATGCAGCTGCGCTGCTCAGCCAGCCCAACAAGCAGCAAGCGCCCTTCTTTGCCGACTGCAGCATCGTCTTGACTGCAGCGTCCTTGATCGACCGGCCCTTGAGGAGCTGGCTGGCGAAGGTCTTCGAGGCGCCGACGAGCACTGCGCGATTAGACGGCGATGTGCACGCGCCCCAAGCTCGTGTCCGCTCGATGGCTGTGTAAAGGTTGACAGCCCGCTGTGCCACAGAGGACGGCGCCAGCTCTGGCGCTGCGGCCTGCTGCAACTGGCGTGTTTTATGCAGCGCCATCTGGAGAAGCCCCGGCCGGTGCCTCAACTGCGGCTGAGGCGCTTGCTGAGTCAATGGGGCCTGTCGTAGCTGCCGCATGCGCTTGATCGCCATGTGCAAGGCAAGGGCGGGCACGCTAGGCTGCACCCGGGACGCTGGCTGAGGGGCCGCGGCCTGGCGCCGCTGCCGCAGGCGGCTGATCGCCATGTTCAAGGCAAGGGCGGGCACGCTAGGCTGCACGTGGGACGCTGGCTGAGGGGCTGCTGCCTGGTGCAGCTTCCGCAGGCGGTACATCGCCATGCGCAAGGCGAGGGTGGGCACGCTAGGCTGCACGCGGGACGCGGGCTGAGGGGTTGCTGCCTGGCGCAGCTTCCGCAGGTGGTAGATAGCCATGCGCACGGCCAGTTCGGGGATGCTCCTCGGCCTTTTCTGAAGCGATGGCTGGGGCGCTGCGGCCTGGCGCAGCTGCCGCATGCGCATGCCATGCACTGCCCACCGCAGAGGCCAGGAAGGCCCGCTCGTCACCTGCATGTCAGGCGGATTGCTCGTTGCTGATAATATGACGTGCAGTAGCAACAAGGGCTCGTCCAGCTTGGCGCGGTGCGCTCGATTTCAGGTGCTTACTGCATGCACACAGCTGCAGCCCAAGCGCAGGCAGACTTCAATTGAGGTGCAGCTGCCACGAGCGCAGCAGGCAGCCTGATCGATATAGCGAGGACATGCTGCCCGCGGCCGGTTCCGATGCTTGGGCATACCTGGGCTTTCTGTGTCACACATCCCTCGCGTGCCACGATCAGCTGCGCTGCCGCCGCGACCTCAGGCGACTTCGAAGGGTTGCGCCGCCTCGCTGCCGAGTTCTGCGCGTGTTGCAGGTGATTGTCAGGCTCGGAGACATGTCAGTGGTGCCGCAGGAGCGCACACATGGCTAGAGGCAACTGGATCCTGGCAGTGCGCAGCCTTGTGATCATGAGCGTTGCCTCGAGTACCGCAGGGTTGCAGCGTCAGCACTGTGAGACGGAGGCAGGTCGCGCGCCTGCTGCGACGGCGTGAGCGCCGCAAACGCAACCCGCCCGCGCGCTGCAGGCGGCGAGGCCGCCGCCGGATTGTCGGATGCCGTCTCACCCGCAGCCGCGCTCTTGACATCGTCTTCGGAGCCCTGCACAGTAAAAGCCCCCGTCACGCGATGTACCTGATACTTTTCCAGGCGCATGTGCATGTCTGCACTGGGCATGGTCACAGCAAAGATTGCGCCGGCTGAGAGAGCGAAGTAGCACGCTGGCACTGCTGTCAGGACTGCCGCCATGGCATAGCAACACATGGCTAACACAGCGCGCACAGGCGCAAGGCAGCAACACACACGTCATGCGGAGCCATGTACAAGCTCGACGTCGTAGCCATGTGCACCTGGTGCATGGCGTCCAGCTCAGCGGCACTGGACGTGCGGTCCAAGAAGTCCCGGCCGACAATCTCGTCAGCGCCTGTGCTGGAGTCCTGGCCGCAACACAACATATGCTCAGTTTAGCTTGATGAGCGCCATTGCAAAACTTCAAGTTTTGCAGAAGATCTCTGGAACCTAGTCATGATACCGGCGCCTGCGTCACTGCAGGGCTGACCAACTCCCAGTGACTCCAGGCGCACAGCTATATATGTTCACGTGCTGGACAGCGTCCGCAGCTGCGGTGCAAGTACTACTAGCTAGTGCACGCGCAGCTAGCGAGGTCTGCCTACAATAGCCCGGCCATCGATGGCTCCAAAGTGCATATACAGAGGCATCCACTGCGGGCGCACCATAGAGAATGCATTGGCGACGTTCGCGCAGAAGTTGGACGCGCCGCGCCCGAAGCGGTGTGCGATGCCTCGGATGCCGCCAGCTCGGTTGGCCATGCAACCCTCCTGTAGGTACGTCGTCGCCTGAGCAGGTTCACAGACCCGTCATGTGGCAGCAGTCACGAGCAAGCTTCAATGTTCTTCAGCATGTATATGCATGCGGTTGGTGTCAGATATGACATTGACGCCCTGCACATGACGTCATGACGCCGACATCCACAACAGCATCAGCTTCATCGCATTGGGAAATGTTTGGGTTCACGCACGTGCAAACGTCAGAGAGTAGAGCAGCGCACACCTTGGGGAGCGACCCCAGCGTTGCCGAGTAATTGCCGACCATAGCAGCAGCCACCGGCTGCGGGAAGGTCTCGCGCGGCATCTCCTCCGCCGCAGGGCGGCTCTTCTTCACGCCGCTGTCCCCTGTCGCAATCCAGAGCCAAGTGTGACGCCGCACGAGCTGAGTGTGTACACGAGGCTGGGACAAAATGCCCCAAGGCCAACCCAAAGAGCCGTTCAGGTCGAGGCCTCCGCAAACGGAAACGTAGCGGGGGGAGCGGAAACGAGCCTCATGCCGGTGCAGTGCAATCGCAGGGGCAGAATTATGGTGTGAGCTTCGACGGTCGACCAGCCACGGATGAGAAGGCATGGAGGGACAACGCGGATGGGACCCCGCTTGCGTGCTGCAGCTCCCTCGGAGCCACGATTCGTGAAGCTCGAGGCACCTGGGGTGCTTGTTGACAACGGCAGAAGGAGGGATCACCTGACAGGGTGCGCGTGGAGCCGCCAAGCGTCGTTGTGCTCGTTTTGAACTTCATCTAGCTCGGTCCGCAGCGAGCTCGAGCTGGTTGCACTTTCGAAAGCAGTTGTCTGTTTGCCGGTACTTACAGGGTCGACGCACGACGTGTCGGTTGCGACAGAGCAATAGCGCTTAGTGAAGCATTTGAGCTGTGGTTGCCAGTTTGCAAGGGCGGAGGCCCTAGGGTCGGAAGTATGAGGTGCAAATTGCAGCGACAGCTGCCCGTTGCAACTGCAGCACCGAGATGTGGTTGCCAGCAACAAGCACTCCACAGGTCAAGTGCACCAGGTGCCCTGCCCATGCCCCTGTCGGCGCCATCTGCAAAGTCTCCTTGGCACCCACTGGCAGAATGACAGGGCGCCTGCGGTGTGCTTTAAAAGCACACTGTGGCAGTAGGCTACAAGGCGCCAAAGAATGGGTTGGACAGGGCGCTGCTGATCTCGCCGCCAGCTGCGTTCAGGATGGCGGGCTGAGGATCTGCGATCTGAAGAAAGTCTCCTGAGGCGTCGACCTGCCGCATTAAGACAGATGTCAGTCACTGTGGTGTGCGCGAGCGGTTGACAAGCAGCAAGCAGGACGCAGTGTGTGACTCGGCGAGTCGCCCTGGATTGCTTTCTGCGCATGCAAGATATTGATGTTGCGCATGCGTGTTATGTTTGCCCTACGTGTGTGCAGCTCTGCCACTGCAGCGAGCGGAACAGACGGCAGCTGGTCGTGTGCCAGTGCACGCTGCTCACTTTGAAGCCGACGATCTCCAGGAACTCGAGGCCGTGCGGCGCGCTGGCCACCTTGCTCTGGAACGCCGCGTTGCTGACGCGTATCCGCCGGAACTTCTCCTCGCCCGGGTTGGACGCCACGTTGCCTATGTACCTGCATTCAATGCACACATGAAACAGATGAGACCCTCTTGAAACACTATCGCACGCTACCGTGGCGTGCGCTGTGTTTACGAGCATGGCTGCAAGAAAGTCCACAGACCAGGCGCGCACTTGAGCATCGTCGTCCACGCCGTCTTCGCCTTCGCGTCGTCCGCTCCGCCCGCCTTCTTCATCTCGACCAGCTTCGCCCGCAGCTTCTCCGCGACTGCGCTCGCAGCATCAGCAGATGGTGGTGAGCCAGAACCACGAGCAACAATTGCTGTTGGTCAGTTGTTGCATTCGGCCTCACAACCTTGAGCCTGGCGGTTGCTTGTGTTCCAAATCGCAAGTAGGAGCAGGAGCAAACCCAACCGTCAGCTCGCTCAAACGAACAGTGAAACCAGTGCCCGTCCACGGCCGGGCAAAGCACAGTCAGCCGAGGAGGCCGCGCCTGAGACGGGCTTAATCGGCAGGATGTCCTTCAGGCGCTGCGCCTCCTTCTTGGCGGCCGCCTCTGCCTCCCGCGCCCTCTGCGCCTCCACCTCCTCCGGCGTCAGTTCCTCCGGCAGCCCCAGCTTGCGCCGCCGCTCCCGCCGATCCTCCTCTGCAAGTGGACACACACGGCCACATGGTAAGTTGCCATCCTTAAGACACCAGGCGGGAGGTGCTTGGCAGCGCTCACACGGTTTTGGCAACGCTGCGCGCAGCAGCCTGATATAGCTCGACACCTGAACAGCAACCCGAGTCACCTCATGCCGAGGTGACATCACTCAACGCCGCATGTTGAACGTGCTGCTCCAGTCTCGATGCTTGAGCTGAACGCCTACAGGGTAGTCTAGCAGACCCACAGCCAGCACAGGTCGAGTGACAGCAGGCTGCGCACCGAGCTTGACGCGGATCTTGTCGCGCGCCTTCCGCTCCTCCTCCTTCTCGATGCGCCGCGCCTCCAGGTTGCGCTTCAGCGCTAGCGCGTCCTCCTCGCGCTTGGCCGCCTGCAGCTCCTTGCCATACCGGATGCGGTCCTTCTCCTGCTGCACCTTCAGCGCCGCCTCTTCTTTCTGCAACACAGCGGACGAAGAACCGCATGAGCGCATGTACTGACCCGACACTATTGCGTGTTGTCGTGCAGCTGCAGTGCCTGTGCAGCGCCGCTCCCTGTGAATGCGACGTGCACCACGCGTGCCACCGTCCCACCTTCAGTCATGACATGCAGCTGCCCCTCATTCGTTGCGGTGGGCGACGCGGGTGCAAGCCGGAACATCACCTCATCAAGTCAATGCTGGCATGGCAGCTTGCATGACAGCGCTTGCTTCTAATATGCAATCAAGAGCCCGCATGTAGAATTGATGCATGTAAGCACTCACTGCAGCAAGGCGGAGCATGTGGGCGTACCTCCCGCTTCACCTTGGCCTTCCGGAGCAGGTCCTCCGCGGCCAGGCGAGCCTCCTCGGCGCTGAGCTGGGGCTTCTTCTCCTCCTGTCAGCACAAGCCTCCTTGCCAACCTTGATCTGGGCTGCTGGCACACGGCACGCACTATGTGCAAATCGAGTCTGCGTGCAGGTGATGACGGACACAAGCATAGTCTGCATGCTGCTGCAGCAACATGACGAGGACACGGCTGTTGCCGCCTCTGAGCATAGTGGTGAGCGTCAAACATTAGCCGCAAGCATGTGGCAATGCAGGACCTGCGCGCATCACAAAACTTTACTTGCATGCCTTTGCCCCTGGGCTCGCCCTTCGCCAGATGATACTGAAAGAACGCGGTGCGGCGCACCTTGGGCACGAGGAGCGGCGTGTCGACGTCGGCATCCTCGCCGTGGTCCACCAGCCAGTTCACCGCCTGCTCGACGCTGTCGGTGCCGGTCCCGTGCAGCGCGCGCACCCCCCTGTTGCGCGAGAAGCCCATCGCCTCCAGCTCCGCCAACCGCTCCGCGCTCACCTCCGGCTCCACCTGTGCGCGGAACGTGACACAGCTCTCAGCACTGCGCGTAGACCCGCGTCTTGCAGAGGGCACACCGCAGACGTCTCCGGGCATGAGCATCAGTTGCATGGTTAGTCATGTTGAAAAGCGACAGTCGCTCGCGCATGGTGTGGCATTGACTGCAAGGCAAACCGACAAGCACCACGCCAAACGACATGAATTCGCTGGGTTGATGCAGTAGGCCACAAGGCAACCGAAGAATTTGGGCAGTGTCTGCACATGATTGCGTGAGTGGCGCACCATCTCGACGTCTTTCTGCTCTGTCGGCGCCGCAGAGGTGCTGGCAGGCGGAAGTCCCGCCTCCTCGCGGAGGTCCGCCGCCGCCTGCTTCATCTCTACTTCCGTTTCCACGACAGTCGCCTCCTTCGTCTGCACTCACAGGCCACCAGTCGGATGTTGATGCTTTCATGTTGCTAAGTGAATGGCAGCCGATGAGCCTGCGCCTGCGGTCGAACAGGTTCGCATGCCACAGCGGTTGCTATACATGTCCGCAGGTGCAGCTGGGCCGACAGAGCACCTTGTCGACGAACTCCGCATGTCCTGTGCGCTTGGTGTGGAGGTCGCACTCCGTCTGAGTGCGGCAGGGCTTGCCGCACCCTGTGCATGTCAGGTTCAGCACCTGCAAACAAGCATCAAAGCCGGTTGGCTGGCGTTGTTAGTCATGTCACAATACTTATGTTGGTGTCAACCCCGAGGCGACGGTCCGCAGCGCCTTGGTCACATCAGCATGCATGCAGGCATGCCCGACCGACAGCATGCATGACTGGGGGTGCCAGCCGCTGCGCGGCGATGCTCACAGGCTCTGTTGACTCCTCGAACTGCGTGTGGCCGGACATCTCGCCATGCTCCTGGGCCTCCTTGACAGATTTGAGTTGTAGCCCGCACTGACCGCAGACCAGGGACAGAGCGGACATTGGACGTACTGTGATACCGCACAACTATTGTGCAGTGTGTTTACGTTCCGCAAAACTTCCCAAAAGTCTGCGACAACAAAGTTCAATGCATGTCATTCCAAAGCGATAGTCAGTGATCAATCACATACATAGGTAAGGCGTGCAGTGATCACCTGTGCCGCTGCGGGCAACTCCTTTGATCGCGCCCGATGGGGCGGGGTGGGGAGAGCACCGGTCCCCCTCCGGCCGATGCTGGCTTCTTGGACAGTGATCCGCGCTTTGCGGACTTTCTGGAGGAGGACTTCAATGCTGGAGACTTTGCTTCGAAAGCACTCGCGAAGGCAGAGGTCACAGCGAAGGCACAGGCGGAGCAGCTACAGGTCCCCTCCACCCCCTCCCATATGCGGGGCCTCTGAAGGGACCCAACACTACCTGTACCTCCGTGCAGGATCTCGGCATGAACTCGCAGCAGGGAGTGATTTACGCTAAATGTCCCCTTCAGCAGGAAGGAGTGCGGATCCTCGAGGGCCGCCTGCGGTCGGAGGTGGCGGCGCGCCACGATGCGCTGCTCCACCAGGCGGGGCGCCTGCGCGAGGCGGAGCCCGCGCTGCAGGGCGTCACGAGCACGGTCGGCGGCCTGCAGGGCGCGCTGGGCCGCGTGCG
>JAABUX010005647.1_pt1 | contig 15274 bp, 2 predicted proteins | sample 5561851 | NCBI WGS metagenome assembly JAABUX01 (sample SAMN10711883, study PRJNA513361) | rock metagenome | isolation source: Antarctica rocks | place: Antarctica: Victoria Land, Richard Nunatak red sandstone | collected 2016-01-03 | reverse complement strand
AAGGACTACCGCGCAGCATCACGCGCCTGGAACCGCCGCTGGTGGACGCCCAGGACAATGCCTCGCAGATGCCGCGCTACCGGGCCATCGCCATGAACTCCGCACCGCGTGTTGATCCCGCTTCGACCGCGACACCGCCCGCGAGTTACCAAGCAGGGTCCGCTCGGTACGGCTACGGCAAGGCAATTTATGTCAACAACCCGAACGACCTTCAGAAAGACAGTGCTACTATCGGCGGCGGCTCGACCCTGACCGACGAATGGCTGCACCGCACGGCGGCAAACAGCGCCGGAACCAGCAAAGGCGATTGGAACGGCCTGTTCTACAACCCGCCCGGCGTCACAGTTGTGCTGGGCCAGCTTATTCCGGCAACGCCCGCAAATGGTGCCGTCGCCGCTGTTCCCGCCAGCTACGGCATCCGGCTGGTCCGCAGCAACGGCGACAGTTTTGTTGGACCCGACGGTACGCCAAATGCTGGACAGGAAATGGATGTGCGGTACTCGGATTTGGACACAGATGGAAGTAGCGTCAGCACAGACACTTCCGATCCGACCGGAGCAAAGATTGATAAGGACATTGTTATTTATGCCGAAGGCAATGTCCGGGTGCGCGGCATTCTCAGCCCGATAGAGCCAATGACGACTGGAAGCGGTACTCAGATCATTCCGCGCCATGTCACGATTGTGACGGGCGGCACGGCGTACATTGAAGGAAACTTGCTCAAAGGCAGCCCTGACTCAACCATCAGCGTTTTGGCCCATGACTACGTTTGCATCAACACTACGCAGTTTTTGGCGGGTTCCAATGTCGAGGATCGCGCCGACGGCGGCCAGAACCCGGAGTCGCCCGGCTCAGGCGACACGCTGACTTTAGATACCGCACATTCGTTGCTTCAGGAATTCAACTTTGGCCTGACGGGGACTGACACCCCGGCGACGAAGTATGCCAACACAAAGCTGGCGGTTTATATTGCCGCCGGGCCAGCGGGGGGCGGTTCTACGACAGCGGACCTGAACATCTATGGTCCCACAGGCACGAGTGTTTTCCCGACTCCGCAGCCACCGCCGCCGAATACAACCGTCTTTACGGGCCAGATGCACTTAACCTATGACCTGTCCACGCTGGTCACGCAACCGACAAGCTCAAACCCGCTTTTCAACGCAGTGGGAACCGACTTGTTTCAGTTGTCGGTCAGCAAAGACCCCGGCACGGAGAATGGCGCGAGTACCGCCCAGGATGTTGCGCTAGAGCGGGTCGCGGTCCTGCCGATGGACATTCGGATTGAAGCGGTCTTGTACGCGCAGACCGGCTCGTTCTTTGTCATCCCCGGCGACTGGTTCAACACGAACGAGAATGATAATATCACAACCTTTTTGAGCAGCTTTGTCCCAACCAATCCTAGTGGCACACTGGTCAGTCCCGAAGGAATGCGCCCGGATATAAGCGGTGCCGCGCCGGGAAGCCCGGCCTTTACCAGCCTGAGCCGGTTCCCGATGTACGGGCAGCCGGTTGACCTGAAGATTACGATTGACGGCAGCGTGTCGGAGGCGCACCCCGCCGACATCGCCGCGCAGACGGCCTGGATGCAGCACTGGGGCTGGATTCCGCAGTATCACGGCAGCCTCGTGATGACCTATACGACGGTGCCACCGCCGCCAGCACAGCAAATCGTACCGGAAACCGCAGGGCATATGCTGTCCGGGCAGCCGGCGATTGGACTGCAAATTATTTATGACCCGCAGGCCGGGTATCCGTATGATCCGGCCCCGACGGGGACCAACCTGACGCCGTATTACCTGCGGAGCGATGCGTTTGGGCGTCCGCTGCCGTTCACGCCGAAGCTGCCGGTCTCCACCGGGCTGCTGTATTCAGGTCAAAGCGGGGAAGCGCCGCTGCTGCAATAAGGCGGCGAAGGAGAGCGTGGGAATAAATTCCTACGCTGTGGGGCGAAGCGCCTAGTGTCCACCTTCGTGGACAAAGATCAAGACGGTAATTGTGGGGTTCCTGTCCTTCTCCACGCAGGTGGAGACTGGGCGTCTGCGCCCCACAGCGTAGAAATTCATTCCCACGCTCCTGGGCTTCTCTGTGATTATCGCCATTTTGAGGATGTTTTCATGGTTTGCGGTTCCAAAAACAAAAAACGAACACGCCCGGCTCGGCCGCGCACGCTTCTGCTGTCAGCGCTGACAGCGGCGGCGCTTGCGGCCGGCTGCGGCATTTCCGGCGTCTGCCCGGCGGCGCGGGCGGCGGGCTATGTCTTCCAGCAGCACACGCTGAACGCCGGGGTGCTGGTCACTGGGACCGGGCCACTGGGAGCGGGGCCACAAATTGACCCGGCTCCGTACCTGTTCTATGTGCTGAACAACCGGCCCGATGTCCGGCCCGTGGACCTCAATCTGGTCAATCCGCTGGCCCCGGCGGGGACGCTGCCCTCAGCGGCGGCCTACTGGGAAGTGTCGCTGAACAATGTCTCGGACAGCCAGTTGGCCCAGTACAACGTCCTCTACCTGCCCGCAGGCGGCGTGACGTTTCAGCCGAACGTCAACGAAAAGCTGCGCCGGTTTGTAGATAACGGCGGCCAGCTAATTGTAGAGTACGAGTCGCTTGTGCCTAATCCAACGCCAATGCCTTCTGGAACGCCTCCTGTGCTGGGTCTGCTGTTTACCGGGACCGGGGCCAGTGGTACGCCCGCAAGCGCCGCTTTGCCGTCGTCCGGGACGTTTTTGCGCCACCCGATTATCTCACAGCCTTTCCTGCTATCCGCTGCGGATGTGGCTAATCTGACGATCCAGCCTGCGGCCTCTTCTTCTGCCGGCTATGTCAATGCGAACAACAGCGACCCCGTTCATAAAGGCGAGTTCGGCAGCCTGTTTTCGCCTGTCTTGTCTAACAGCACAGGAACCCTTGCCTATGCCGCCCAGATGGGTGCGGGGCAGATCGTCGCCACAACTCTTAGCCTCGGGGCAGGTATCAGTATAGACGCTAACTACCCGAACCCCACTACCGGGTCGCCCACAACTGCCTACACATTCAACCCGGTGAACTTTCACGCGGCCTCTACGCCGGACTTGAAGCTGCTGGCGAACATCCTGACCTGGTCGGAGACGCATCCGAGCGAGAACAAGACCAGCCACGGCAACGCCTCTTCCACCGGCCTCGCATCGTTTTCCCCTGCCTGGCAGTATGGGGTGGCGACAGCGGGAGCGACCCCGACTGGCCCGCCCGGCGCGGCGGTTTGGGGCAACTTCGTGTTCGCCGTAGATGCCGGTGGCATCCTGCGGGCGTTTGATGCGTACCCCTCCGAGAACTTGACAGGGGGCGCTGGTCCGGCTGGGGCAGAGACAGCTACCTCCCTCTACCCGACAACTTCGTATGATGAGATTTGGAACACGACCCGTCCTCAAATCTCGCTTGCCGGGGCGTCTGTCCCGACAGTGGCGTCAATTAAGAATATGAACTACGTCTTTGTGGAAAAGCGTGACGGCACGATTGCAGCTTTTAATATCCTAGATGGAACTACACCATTTACGCTAACCGCGCCTGCGACCGGCGGCACGTTTCCCAGCACGATGAATGCGCCTGCGCCGACGATCTACGATGGACGGCTTTACGCAGGACAAACTAACGGCACGATTCATGTTTACGACTTGAACGAAAGCACAACCGGGGTCGTCGTGACGCTGAACCCAAGCCCGTCCTCCGGCACGACTGAGTCGGTGGTCGCCGCGCCGTCGGTGGGAACTCTTGCGGACGGCAACACCAACATCCTGATTGCGGTGGTTTCAACGAATTTCAACGTCTACACGGTCCTGCTGGGCGGACGCAATGAGCCGCTAGTCCCGTATCCTAGCTTCGGTCTGCAACAAGGGTACAGCATCAGCCGGCAGGGCCGCTACGACCTGCTCAACATCTTCGCCGATACGGGCGCGACTGCGCCGGCGCTGCTGGCTTATTATTTCAACGGCACTGTGCTGACGAGCGCGACACTGAATACCGTCACAACCGGCCCGCAGGACCCGCTGTTCGGCACTACCGTCACCGGCGGGTATTTCACCGACTGGAACATGGATTTTTTCAACGCGGGCGGCGGCACCTTAACACCCGGCACACCCGGTACGCCGGTCAACCTGAACTACATCAGTGCGGGAAGCTTTAGTCAGTTGAACAGCCCGACGCCAGTGGCAGCAACGTCAATGTCCGCTCCGGCGATTGCCCGGAATGGGGATTACTACTATACGGAAACCCAGGGAACGAACAGCTACCTGGTCGGTGTCCGAAATAACCCGCTTTACAGCCGCGTCCAGTTGAAGTTCCGGTTCCTCATTCCCGGCGCGATTGCCAATGGGGGAACAGGATTAGTGGACGGCGACTCTGTAGACTACACGCGGATTTCCGGCTATCAGTTTGTCGGGGCACCGGTCGTGGACGACCAGGACAATGTGTATGTGGCGGCGACAGGCACCGTCAGCAATGGGGCTGGGGTGGCCGGTACGACCGAAGCGACCGTGCTGTGCTTCCGAGGCGATCAGCAGGTGTCTGCCTCGCCCTACCCGGCCAATGCAGCGGCGGACTTGACCTCGGACTCAATTACGCAAAAAGACGAAAATGCGGGGGCGGACAACAATCCCTTCAAGGGTGATGGGACTTTCGGCCAGTATACCGCGTCCCCCGGCAGCATCCAGTTCTACAACTTCGGGAAGCAGGGCCTGACGATCCGGCAGATTGCGGGCAACGTCACCGAGCCGCAGCCGCTCACCGCAACCAGCACGGATGCTGCCGCGACAGGGACGCCGCTGTCCATGCACACGAATTTGGCCTGGTTTGTGACCCCGTTCGCGGTGACCGGCACGAACTCAATTAAGGGGCTGACGCAGGTCGGCTCCAGCCTGCTGCTGACGGACGGCGCGAGCCTGTACCGGCTTTCGGCAAACCCGCTGGTCGGGGCACACCGAGTCGTTTCCACCGGGCCGTCTAGCGCTCCGATTGGGGCAGGCACGGTCGCGTCTGCGCCGAGCGTGGGCGGCAGCGTTCTGGTGATCAACGGCACGAACGGACTGGCGGCGCGGACCCGGCAGATTACGGTGATCGCGGACGCCAACCGAATCTTAGGCGTGGACGGCGACGGCAACGCGGTCTGGGCGGTGGACGCGACGACGCGCACCGACGCCACGCAAACCCCGCCCGTGTCTACGAAAGTTGGGTTCAGCCATCCGACCGCGCTGTCCCAGTTCGCACCGAACGATTATCTCGTGGCCGATCCCGGCAGCAACCGCTGCGTTCGGTTCGACAGCGCCGGCAATGTCCGGTGGGAGCTGACCCGTTTCCAGGACCCCAACGGACTGCTGGGCGCAGGCCAGCCGCTCACCCTCAGCCAGCCGTCCAGCGTCGTGACGCGCACCGCCGTTGTTCCTGCTGGGGCCGCGCAGTATGTAGGCGACACGGCGACTTACTATTTGGTCGCAGACAGCGGCAACAACCGCCTTGTCGAAGTCGCCGACTTCGTGTCGAGCGCCGGGGTGACTGACGGCAACCATGTCCTCACCTGGGCCAGCCACACGGGCGACCGCTACGGACGCGCTTACCGCTACGGCAGCGCGGCCTACTACCCGAACTTGGCAAACTCTCCGACGTTCCTGAGCATCGCAGCGACCGTGACCAACACCCGGCTCGCGCCTTTAGCTGTCAATGCAGCAACAAACGTAGTGACTGGGCCTGGTTCGGTCAGCGGCGACTCGGCGGGCGGCAGCCTGGTCGTGTTCAATTATCCTGCTAACCCGCAGGCATACAGCGCCGCCACCCCGACAAACGATTTGGTCTACACGACTGCTGGGTTCTACACGGCTTCCGGGACGGGATCAAGTGCCACCTACACACCGTTCACGATTCGCAGCCCACGCTTCTTGCAGCTTGTCTCGTCGGCCACGGCGACTGCGCCGACCAACCCCAACCCAAATAATGTCCCGGCGTTTGACTTTTTGTATGCCGATGATAACGGAGCGTTTGACTTGACCTATGATGCGAACCGAAAAGCGTTCATCGCCGGGCCGGACCGCCTGCAATACACGCCGTCGAACTACAACAACATGACCTACCAAACGACAGGCGCTTCGCCCATGACGCTGTTTGTACCAGCCCTCGGCGTGACCGACACGGTCTCCAGCGGAACCAACATGAACAACCTCCGGGCGAAGTTACCATTCATCCCGACCTGCGTTCAGGCACTTTCCAGTGACAGCCAGGCCGTCAGCGGCAGCACACAAACAACGCGCCGGTATCTCATCACGCAGAACTACAGTCAAGGCGAGCTAGGGAACGTGAACACCACGACAACGGGAATGGGAGCAGGCGCAGTCACGTCTGCGGCTGGAAAACTTGGCGGCGAGGTCTTTGAAGTGGATGTCGTCGCAACCACGAACGGATCAAACGTCGTGACCGCCGCCGCTGCTACCACGCCGGGCGGGTTCGGGGTCAATGAGACCCTCAGCCATCCGGCGCTGACTGGGCCGCTGACCCAGCCGACTTATGCCGTCCGGCTTCCGTAACAGAAGCCCCCCAGCCCCTCCCACCGTTCAAACGGGGTAGGAGGCATGATAAGACGAAAACAGAACGTCGCTTATCCTATTCTGGCTCCCCCATTATTGGGGGCTGGGGGGCCTCCGCTCTTAACAGCATCATGCAAACTCGAAATACTATGTCACCGAAAACAAGCAAAAATACGTTCCGGCGCACTGCGGCGCTGGTCTGCGCGGCCTTTGCGGGCCTCGGACTTGCAGCAGAGACGCTGCGGGCGCAGACGCCCGTGCCGGCCCCGAATCCGTCGCCGGCTGTGCCGACGCCGTACAGCAGCCCCATCTTCCATGCCGGCGGCGCACTGACACCGCCGCCGTTTGCGGTTCTGCCGCCCGGCATTCCGTTCCCCGACCCGCTTTACGGCCAGCTTCAAGGAACACCGACCGGTTTGGTGCCGGGAACCGATGCGGCTGGAGCGCCTAACGGCACTCTGGTCTCCACGGAAATCCCGAGCTTTCTGCTGGGGAACTACCTGCCGACCTCGCCGCCGGCTGCGCCCGGCACCTACTTCCCGAACCACTTCCGGGACGGCACGGCGTTTTCCTGGTCCGCCCCGCTGACGTTCCTGACGCCGCAAGCGGTCGCCCCGGCCACGTCCCCGACCGGCGCCCTGCTGGTGCCGAACGTCGAAAGCACACCGACGGCGGTCAACGTCACTGAGTACCCGTTCATCCAGAACATGCACTACATCGGCACAGTCACCGGCACGGCGTCCACGCCGGACCCTTCGCCGCATAGTGGAACCATAATCGCCACAGCAACGACGCTACCCACGACGCCCATTGCGGCTGACGGCACTCACTTAATCCGGCAGGTGGTCTACTTCGGGCGCTCGGAGAACATTTCGACGGCAACGACTACGGGCGGGAATACTGTCGTAACGAATACGCCGGTCGGCGCGATCTACTGCGTAGACGGCTTCACCGGCGAAGTCATCTGGCGCTACCAGATGTCTTCCTATGTCGATGGCGCAGTGTTTTCGTCCCCGGCTGTGGCCTACATTAACGTGCTGGTCGCACCGGCGACAGCGGCGGCGAAGGCCGTGTACGCTAACAGAGCGGTCGTGGTTGTCGGGGACAACAACGGCTTTGTTTACTGCCTGGACGCCGCCGGCAACGGGGACGGCACCAGCAACATCAGCGCTACCACGCCCGTGACCGGCGTTCCCGGCACCGTAGGCTTTCCCAATTATATCCCGCAGCCCGCTTACGGCGCAGCCGCTCCTCCCGCCATCCTGCCCGCCCATGTCGGCACGACCGGGATTTACTGGGCCTACCGGCCCGACCCCGCGAAGCCGCAAAATGCCGTGCAGAGACTTCCCGGCTTCAACGGCAGTACGCCGCTGCCGGTTCCAGGTCCGTTTGGGGTCGCGTCGCCGAACATCTACATCCAGCCCGGCATTTCCACCACGCCGGATGCCACTACCGGAGCGCTGGCGTCTAACGCCGTCATCTATTTGGGCAACACCCGCGACTGCGTGTATGCGCTGGACGGACTAGGCGTCGCCAACAACCTGACGGCCTCCGCCACGACGCCGCTTCCCGCCTATAACGCCAGCCTGCCTGGAACGACAACGCAGGCTAACAACCAGACTATCCTGGGAACGGGTATTCCTGACCCCGTGCCGACCTGTAACCCGCGCTGGTGGTTCACGCCTGATAACGGGAGGAACACCGGCATCAGCTTTGAGTCCACGCCTGCTATCTCTCAGACAGGGTCTTTTTTGACCGCAACCATTGTGACGGCCTCTCAGAATCCCATTGCACAAAACACCTCCGTCACATTCACGGCAACTGTTTCGGACGGCTCGGGCAACGGAGGCACCCCGACCGGCAATGTAATCTTCAGCATAGACGGCGTTGCTCAGCCTCCTGCGCCTGCTCAACCTGCGGCGGTGGCTTTAAGCGGCGGCACTGCCTCCTTCACGCCTGCTACGGCTTTGACGCCGGGACGGCATCTTATTACAGCGTCGTACAGTGGCGACACAAACTTCAGCGCCAGCAGCAACAGCCCGGCGTTTGACGAAGAGGTAGAATCGGGAACCACTGCGGCGGGCAGCATCGTAATCACTTCTACGACTGCTACTCCTCCTTCTAACCCTTCTGCACCCGGACAGGCCGTGACGTTTACGGCGACGGTTGATGACGGAACCGGCGCAGCCGCGCCAACCGGCACTGTGACATTCTACATTGACGGCGCGGTAGTGACCGGCACCGGGGGAGCATCCTCTTTCACAACGACTAATCCCCTGTCTCCCGGCCCGCATACGATCACGGCCACCTACACCGACTCGACCGGCGTCGTGACTGCCCCGCCCGCGTCATTTGAGCAGTATGTTCTTGGGCTGTTTGGCCCGGTGGTGTATATCGGCTCGTCGCAGGAACTCGGGGCCACGTCTAATGCCGGGCGGGTTTATGCGCTGGACGGCCTGACCGGGCCGACTTATGCGACTACGCCCACCGGCACCGATCTCAGCCAGCGCCCGCTGTGGGCGTATCCCAACCTGTACGCCAGCGGCAGGGGGAACATCTTAGGGCCGGGTGCCGCGACAACGCCGCTGCCGGTGCGCCCGGCGCTCGGCAACATTACCGGCTCACCGGTCGTCTTCACGAACACGGACGACGTCATTGCCGCCGTCGGAACCCTCAACACGCCGGGCTACATTCCCGCGCATCCCCGGACCCGCATCTACTTTGCGGCAGACTCCGGCTTGGAAGTGCCGTACAGCACACCCGCCACAACCAATGGGCAGCCGAACCCGCGCCCGGCGTCCGATACGACCGGGCGCGTCTGGGCTATTGAGACGAACGGCACGACGGCCTACACGACGGAAGGCGCGAACACAACTGTCTGGAGCTTCCCGGAAGCAAACGACCCGAATAATGTCACTCAAGACACGACCTCGGAGCCGTCGCCGCCGATGGGCGCGTTCCTGGACGCGACCCCAGCGATGGGCTTTGTCCAGTTCCCGTCCATCATTGAATACGGCCCGGCCCCGTACACGCTGTATACTCATGCCGATTCGGCCCGTACCAATGTCAGAGGCCAGTCCGTGCCAATGCTGTATATCGGCACGAACGGCACCGCTGACCTCGGCTTCTATGCCCTGGACGTAAACGGCGGCACGGACGGTGAGCGGGGCGTCTACCGGCTGGAGTCCCCGACCGGGTCTTCGTTCACTTCGTCGCCGGTGCTGGTGACGAACTCGTCTACGTCCGGCGGCAACGGCGGCGCGGTGTACGCGACTTCCGGGAACACGCTGCTGCAAATCACGGCGACCCCGATCAGCAACATCAACACATCGCAAGCGTTCCCCTTTATCGGCGTAGACGCGCAGTTCAGCGGCGGCGGCCCCATCTCCGGCCCGTCCGTCGCCGCCGCCAACACCAGTGACCTGACGACCAACACCGCCGGGTTTATCACGACCACCTATGGCGGCAAGAACGCCACCGACTTTGTCTACTTCGGCGACGGCACGCTCGGCTTCTGCCGGGGCATCACGCCGATTGACGCAAATTACGGCGGCGGCATCCCACCAGGGAACTTCGGCGGCGTCACTGATGTAAACCAGACAAATCAGTACAGCAACAAGTTCTTTCTGCAAGCGTACCTGTTCGACGGCTCAACGCTGCATCCGGGAACAACAACCGACATGCGACAAGCGCTGCCACTGGCGAACACGGCCCCCGCGAATCCTAACGCAACCATCACTGGGTTCGAATGGGGTGGGTTTGCGTATGTCCGCATCGGCAACGTCGTTCCTCCCGGCTTCGATCCCGCGGCAGCGACACCCGACACTACCCGGCTAGTCGCTGACCCGACCGATCCGACCCTCTTCTACGGCAACGGTCAAGCTGTGAATTTCTCTGTTGGCAGCAGCACAGTCACAGTTCCGACGACTATCCTGACCTCGCTGACTGGAACCTATCCGAACACAAACGGCTTTATCCAGCGCAGCGACAGTCCCTCAAGCCCGAACTCAACGCAGCTTGTGTCCGCTTCCAATAACTTGGGCTGGCTGGCCGCATACAGCTACCCCATCGGCAGCGTGAACACCCGCATCGGCGATACGCCTGGTGCGTTCCGGCGCATCCGCCAGGCCACGCAGACTGCGACGACCTACACCAAAAACGCTGATGGCACATACACGGCAACGGGAACAATCAGCCTGATTATCCAGACGACGCTCGGCAGCCAGTATGCAACCGGGGGAACCGCTGCAACCGCGACAGCTCCCGGAACCCCGCCGACAGGCATTGCCCAGACGCCGCCCTCTGAGCAGCCGACCTTCGGCATCCTGAACCCACTGGCCGTGGAAGGCAAGGGCGTTCCGCTTACCGTCAACGGTGGCGCTCCGGGTGCCGCTCAACCTGTTGCTGACACAATCGGTGGCCTGGGACCATTCGGGCCGGTTCTTTCGCCCAATCCGACACCCGGCACGACGCTGGGCAAACAGGACTTGTCGGCCTTCAGCAACGGCAGCAACTATCTGCTTGGCCTGCCAAAGAGCGGCTACAATCCGGCGACGGAAGACCCGACAAAAATCCTCTCAACACTCGCCGAACAGGCCACGTCTGCGCCGGTCCCCGTCACGATTGCCACCTCTGTCGGCGATATTATTGACGGCGGCAGCGGGGACAACGGCGACACGTCAGCGACTCCCACCGCCTACGGGCTGCGAGTAGAGAACCGAAGCCTGGTCATTAACTCCACGCTGTTCCCGGCGCTCAATATCGCCATGCTGCCGGCCAGTGCCCACTGGAACGATAACACAACAGACACCAACGGAAACACGCAGAACGGGCCGGGCGCAACCGTGAACCCGTTGCCCTGGGAAGACCTGTCCGCGCTGTCCAGCGTTGCCCTGAATACCAGTCAGGACTATCCGGATATTCCCGCTTCCGCCATCAGGCACAATCTGTTTTCCAGCACCCCCGGCAGCCTGGACGTTCGTGCTGGGATCACTTCCACCGCTGCACTCGATCCAGCCAGTATTTCTAATGGGAAGCAATCGAATACTCCTCTCAACTTCATTCAAGTCCAGGTCACCGTGCCGCCCCACCAGCCCGCCAACTTGCAAGTGTGGGATGGAAGCCAGGCGGCTGGAACCGGGGGAGGCGTTGTTGGGCCGAGAACACCGGAGACGATGAATACGGGCGACCATATCTTCCCGCAGGGCTACATTGAGGGAAGCGGGACGGGCGCGGGCATCAATGTCAGCGCTGGGACGCCGCAGCGCGTTTATGTGGACATCGGCGGGCATGGCCGCTTCAACACGATCTACCCGTACCGCGAAGTGGAAAGCTTTGCCGGCGTTCCTGTGGACATGAAGACGGAAATCACGAACGGCACGGTCAGCCTCGGCAACGGGCCGAGCGCCCTGGGAAACCAAACCGAGCAGTCCACGCCGCTGGGCCTGTTTGACCCGTACAACACGAATTACCAGGCGTTCTTCCAGCCGCTGACGGTCCTGAACGAAGGCAATACGAACCTGCTCAATGCTCAGTTCAACCAGCAGTTGACCTACAGCAACGCCGCTTACCCGCTGATGGCGCAAGCGGACGCCAATGATCCACTGTCCGGGTTCGGCGGCTTCGATTATTACAGCACGTCTGGGCCGCTGACATCAGGTAACCGGAGCTATAACGGTACATCCATTCCGCTGACGGGAACGAGGGTTCCCGAGGAGCCGTTCGTCTTCCGCACGTCGCTGGACACGGATTTGATGAAGGCTTACGGGCAGAACCCAGTCCTCGTGAGCAACTTCGGCAGCTTGTACAGGGGCGCGACGTTCCACAAGCCGCGCGTGGGCGTCTCGTCAACAACGCTGACCGTACCGGACGTTCCCAGTTACGGCGGCACAGCCTACGATCTGCCGGCGGTAACTGTTCCCGCAGTCGGCTCAACCGCGCCGCCCTATGTCGGCATTTCCGTTCCGTTCGGCACGCCGGTCGGCTCCTACGCCACTACCGACGCCCAGCCGCTGCGCTTGTTTGAGGGTCTGGATCCGCTTCCCGCAAATGCCACGGCGGCTCAGGTTGCGGAAAGGCCGTTCCTGCCGCCCACCTATGGTACTGCAAATGGCGGCCATGCGGCTCCCTCGGGTGCGCTGGTTACTCAGCTTCCGCTGGACGCCAATGCTCAGCCGTTGCTGCCGGCAAGTTCCGGCGTCAAGCTGAACATCAATGTCCTGGAAGACCGGCTGACCGACGGCTTCACCTATGGCGCATTGCCGATGATTGACAGCCAACCGGCAGTCTCGACTACCCCGGCAGGCGGCGGCGCGGCAGTTCTGACTTCCACGCCGGACTTCGCGCCGGCCGCGTTCCGTGATCTCACTTCAGGCAACCTGTCCGTGTACTGGACTTCCGGGCGCAGCGGCGGCTTCAACATCTTTGGGGCAAATGTGCCGTTCCATCTCGGCACCAGCGCCGCGCCTGGCAGCTACTTCTATCCCGCAAACCCCGCCGGGCAGTGGTGGCAGTCCGTCGGCGGGTACGCATCAGCAAATGCCCTGAAGCCGGTGCTGCCGACTACCGCTGCCAGCCCCGTTTACAGCGGCCTGACGGTGGCCGAAGACCCGAACACTCCCGCCAATGTCTCGGCGTTTGTCGTCGCCGTCAGCAAAACTGCGCCGTACAGCAACACGCTATACAGCTACCCGGTGACTCCGGCCTCCAATGCCAACGGCACACTCACGCCGGATTCGTTCGGCTCCGCCGCAGCGATTACGCCGACCTCCAGCAGCAGCCAAGTCAAGTATGGCGTCAAGGGGCTGTATACGGGTTTCACGAACCCCTTGTGGGCGTTCTGGACCGGCTCGACACGTGGGCGGACGGCGCTTTATTACAACTCGCTTGGATCAAATGGGACGTGGATTCCTACCTCCCCGGCACCCTCCACGGTGGGCTTGCTGCCGGTTCCGGCAGGGCTGACGGCGGTTGCCGATGCCAGCCCGATGCTGATGACGGCTCCCGTCAACGGCGCACCGACTACGACCATTGAAGTCACCTACAGCGGCACGGCCCCGGACGGCAACATTGACCTCTATGTCAGCCGCTATGTGCCTGCCGGAACGACGGCGGCGACAGCCTCGCAGCTTAACCTCGCTGCCTTCCCGCCGGTCACGGAAAACCTGCGAGCTTCCACCACCACGTCCGGCTGGTATCAGGCCCGCGATGTGGCCTGGTCCCGCACTGGTGCGCTTAACGTGTCGCTGCTCTACACCGACACTAGTGGAAAGCTCCAGAACCCGTCACTGCTTTACAATGGGGCAAACGTGCCGCAGTTCACGAAAGCGATCTACGACAAGGCCAGCGGCCTCTTGGTGCTGACTGGAGTTCATGTCCCGTATGTCACGCCGCCGGCCGCACCTGCACCGCAGTTCACGGTGAACACAGTCTATGTGGATGCCGCGACAGGCCGCATTCGGTTCTCTCCGGCCCTGTCGTCAGCGACGCAGAACTTCACGCAAATCCGCGCGACGTTCAGCCCGGAAGCCCGGCGTCTAACGCTGGACAGCCGCGCTGATACTGCGCCGGCGACGTTCCTGGACGACACGCTTAAGCCGAACGATGCCGCTGGCGTGACGAACTCGAAAGTGACAAATAATGTCAAGGCAGATCGGCGTTGGACAATCTGGCGCAAGTCAGGCGTCAGCGGCGTGTCCGGTTCAGCGTCTCTTTACTTCAAGGCGCAGCGCTTGACTCTGTTCCTGCCACCGGTACTGAATACGACAACGGGGAAATATGTTCCGATTGATCCTACTCAAACCGTGACAGTAAGCGTGAATGGCACTGATGTGAGCAGTTTGGTAGACGTAGATTATTCGCGTGGCCGCATCTACTTCCCGATCAGCACCGGCGCGGAAGGCGTGGCACTTGGGACGGGGAACCAGGGGGTTGTTGTCACCTACACGCCGTCTGGCATTGCTTCTCGAAGTTCCTCTGCGGACATAAACAACACGGTGCAGTGGCAGGACGAACAGCTTGCCAATGACAATACCGTGCCGCCTGCCGACAGTGCAACGGGCCTCGACACGGTGCTGGATTACGGCGTACCAATCGACACAGCGGTCAACGAGAACAATGTCGCCGCGTTCCTGGACCCCTATGCGGGAACAACTACCCCAGGAACTACTGCGGGAACCAGCGTCGTCACCGGCTCGCATAAAGTGTGGCTGTTCTGGAACAGCACCCGGAATGGCACGGCGGACATCTACTCGGAAACAATTGATCCTCGGTTTGCGCCGGGGCCATAGAAAAAGCAAAAGCCCCCCGCCCCCATTATTGGGGGCGGGGGGCTTTTTTCTTGACGCATCGGGTATGCTAACTGCCTATGCGTATCTTAGCCGCGATGGACATTGGCACGAACTCGGTCCGGCTGGCCGTCGTCGAAGTGCAGGCGAACGGAACCTGGACCACGCTTGCGTCCCAGAAGCAGGTCGTGCGGCTGGGTGAAGGCGAGTTTGACCAGGTTGCACCGAAAGACGCGCCGGGCAAAAGCAAAGAAAAAGACCGGGATGACGACGGCGGCAGCGGGCACTCGCTGACGGAAGCGGCGATTGCGCGGGGCGCTCTGGTCTGCGCCCGGTTTGCGGAAGTCGCGCGGGGCTTTGGGGCGGAAGAAATTATTGCCCTGGCAACCGCCGCCGTGCGCGAGGCCGACAACGGCGATTTGTTCGTGCAGCGGGTGCGGGAGCTGG
>JAABUX010005646.1_pt1 | contig 15275 bp, 18 predicted proteins | sample 5561851 | NCBI WGS metagenome assembly JAABUX01 (sample SAMN10711883, study PRJNA513361) | rock metagenome | isolation source: Antarctica rocks | place: Antarctica: Victoria Land, Richard Nunatak red sandstone | collected 2016-01-03 | reverse complement strand
AAGCCCTTCACGTCATCGTCATAAGTAACCTTGTTTCCTGATACTGGTGCTGCTAGGTCGCGCACCGCCTTGTCCGTTAGCTTCGCCATATCAGAGGGCCTTCCGTGTCCGCACCGTGTCCGCACCGTGTCCGCACCGTGTCCGCACCGATATGGCAGAGAGTGGCCCAGCTCTGTCAATCGTTGTCAGTGGATGGCGCGCAGTATGCCTTGTTTTGCAGGGTTCCTGGCGCGGACATGGTGCAAACCCAACAACTGCGGAGAGGGTATGCGGCAAACTCTTAATCAGCGGGTCGTTGGTTCGAACCCAACGGCGCCCACCATCCAACTTGGTGCCGGTCGCCCCGGTGATGGTCCGCCCGCCGGACTTAGAGTTGGAGGCTTGGCGGTGCGACCGGGCCGAAATACCCAGGTAAGCTCACACTCGCGGCATTGTGCCATAATTGTTCATGCCAGCATCCGCGCTGCGACGGTTGCTGCCCTGCTCTCGTTGCCAGCTTGCAATGGTCTATATTTCGGGGACAACCCTGGGCCGGATGTGCGGAAGGAACGCGGACCGTTGACCATCCCGCCACGGCCCGCGCCGGATGGTCCGGCCAGGTAGGCTAGGGCATCACGCATCCCGTGATGAACGGAGGCGGGCCAGGCGTTCAAATGCCGCATCCGAAGGCAACCGATGCATGGCCTGATCTTCCGCGCTGAAAGGCATCCCTTTGCGTTGAACTTCCCAGACAGGTTGCCCATGGGCGCCTTAATACCGTCCGCAGACACAACGCACCTCCGAAACTCTGCGGAAGGGCTAAAGCTAGCTTGATAAGCTTAGATGGGGGGATGGTGCCCAGGGGCGGAGTCGAACCACCGACACTGCGATTTTCAGTCGCATGCTCTACCAACTGAGCTACCTGGGCCCCGTGGGGAGCCGTGACCTACCGCAGCGCGCAGCCGGGATCAAGCCCGCAATCAGGCCTGCTCCTCGCTGCCTGGCGGATCCTCGTCCAGCTCCGGCGGCGGCCCGGGAATGGCGTAGGCCCCGCCGAACCAGCGGCCCAGGTCCACGTCCGCGCAACGCGCCGAGCAGAACGGGCGGAAGCGCGCCGCCTCCCCCGGGCCGTCGCGGACAGGACGGCGGCAGATCGGGCAGGGCTTGCCGGGGAGTGGCAGCGGGTCAGGCACGCGCGGTCCTCTCGACACGGGTGGCGCCCGGCGGCAGGGCCGGGTCCGGCTGCATCATCAGGGGGCGGCCGGTGCGGCGTGCAAGGTCCGGCAGCGCCACCGGGTCCGCCTGCAGCGCCGCGGCCACATCGGGCGCGCACCGCAGGGCGAACGCGGCGGACGGTTCCGCGCCCGCTGCCCCCATCACCTCCCGCAGGGCCGCCAGCCCCGCGGCATGCGGACCCTGCAGCAGTTCGTGCAGCGGCGGATGCACACGGGCGCGCATGATCTCCGCCAGGCCAAGGGCGGAAAAACCCAGGAACCGCGGATGCAGCGGGTCCCCGGCTAGGGCGGCGGCGAAAGCCGGAGCCAACAGGGGACGCCGCCGCAGGCTCATGCCCGCGACATCGACCAGGATGGCGCCGGACAGGTTGCGCAGGCGGACCTGCCGCGCCAGCTCGGGCAGCACCGCCAGGTTCGCCGCCATCTGCGCAGCCGGCTTGGCCCGGCGGTCGGCGGTGGCGGCGGCAGTGTCCACGTCGATGGCAACCAGCGCCGGGGTGGGATGGATGCTGGCCCGCGTGCCGCCGGGCAGGGCGACATCCGGCTCGGCCAGTGCCGCGATGCCGGTCAGCAGCGCGTCGTCCAGCACCGGGCCAACAGCGAGGCGGTCGCCCAGGACCGGGCGGAGCTGCGCCACCAGGGCCGGGTCATCGGCCACTATGACAGCATCAGGGTGCAAGGCAGCCAGACGTTCGACGGCGCCGGGTCCGCGGGCCAGCAGGATGGGCGGCCCCGACGGAACGGCGCCCTGCCCAGCCAGGCGCACCCCCTTGCCGCCCTGCGCCGCCCGGACCACGCGGACGCCGACCGCCATGCCGTCGGACAAGCCTGCCCCGCCATCGCTGTCCGGCAGGAACCCGTCCGGCCCGCCGCCGCCAAGCGCCACGAATACGCCGGCCATGGCAGGCACCCGGGCCGTCACCCGGCCGCGCCACACGTCGCCGACGCCATCGGGATGGCCGGGCCGCCAGATGGCGTAGTCCAGCATCACGCCGTCCCGCACGGCAGCCACCCGGACCTCCCCGGGGCTGCACGCCGCCAGGATGCGGACGCTCACGGAACGGGGTAGCCGCGCCCGCGCAGCAGTTGCGCCGCCTCGAACAGGGGCAGCCCCACGACGCCGCTGTAACTGCCGGACAAGAAGCGGGTGAAGGCGGCGGCCCGGCCCTGGATCGCGTAGCCGCCCGCCTTGCCCACGCCCTCCCCGCACGCGGCGTAGGCGTCCAATTGCGACGGCAGCAGGCGCGCGAAGGCCACGGCGCTGTCGGACAGCCGTGCCGCCGCCGACCCGTCCGGCGCCACCAGCACCAGCGCCGTCAGCACATGGTGCCGCCGGCCGGACAGCAGCGCCATGCAGGCCCGCACGTCCTCGGCGTCCTCGGCCTTGGGCATGATGCGCCGGCCTAGGGCGACGACGGTGTCGGCCGCCAGGGTGAAGGCGCCGGGCTGGGCGACACAGTGGGCCTTCTCGGCGGCCATGCGCTCGGCATACAGGCGGGGCAGCTCGTCGCGGTGCGGGGTTTCGTCAATGTCGGCCGGCAGGACCTGGTCAGGCGCGATGCCGATTTGGGCCAGCAGGGCGAGGCGCCGGGGACTGGCGGAGGCCAGGATCAGGGCAGCCAGGGCGATGCCCTTCCATGTGCCGCAGGAAGGTCCGGCCTGTTCATTCCAGCCTGCATCCGTCATTGCGAGCCGGCTTCGGCGTGGCAGTCCAGGGGTTGCATGGACTGCTCTGGCCGCACCTGGATTGCCGCGCCGCAAGCGCGACTTGCAATGACGGTGCATCCATCAGCAGCCAGACTCCCTGGCGGCCGGCGCAGCTACTTGAATCGAAACGTGATCCGGCCCTTGCTGAGGTCGTAGGGCGTCATCTCGACATTGACGCGGTCGCCGGCCAGCACACGAATGCGGTTCTTGCGCATCTTGCCGGAGGTGTGCGCCAGGATGGAGTGCTCGTTGTCCAGCTTCACGCGGAACATGGCATTGGGCAGCAATTCCATGACGGTGCCGCTGAATTCGATCATGTCTTCTTTTGACATCAGGGTCCTTGTTTGAATTGAATTATTGGGTTCGTCTCTGACGGTAAAGTCATGGTCTGGATGTGATGGCGTACGCAGCAGGGATCAACTGGCGCTGGTCAACTGCCTGCCTGGCCGAGCCGCAAGGCGACGCTGCGCGCATGGGCCTGCAAGCCCTCGGCCTCGGCCAGCGCCACCGCGGCCGGGCCGACGCGGCCGAGCGCCGCCGCATCCGCCTCCACCCATGTAGTGCGCTTGATGAAGTCGAACACCGACAGGCCCGAGGCGAAGCGCGACGTGCGGCCGGTCGGCAGGACGTGGTTGGGGCCGGCCACGTAGTCGCCCACCGCCTCCGGGCAGAACGCCCCCAGGAAGGCCGCGCCGGCATGGCGAACCCTCGCGAACAGCGCGTGGGGGTCGGGCACCATGACCTGCAGGTGCTCCGGCGCCAGCTCGTTGGTCAGATGGGCGCCCTCGTCCCAGTCGCGCGCCAGGATGATCGCGCCGTGGTCCCGCCAGCTTGTCCCGGCGATGGCGTGGCGCGGCAGGGTGGGCAGCTCGGCCTCCACGGCGAGGGCGACGGCGTCGGCGAAGGCGGCGTCGGTGGTGATCAGGATGCTCTGCGCGGCCTCGTCGTGCTCGGCCTGGGCCAGCAGGTCCACGGCGACGTGGCGCGGGTCGTTGGCGCCGTCCGCCAGGATGACCACCTCGGACGGCCCGGCGATGCTGTCGATGCCGACGCGGCCGAACACCTGGCGCTTCGCCTCGGCGACGTAGGCGTTGCCGGGACCGACGATGCGGTCCACGGCGGGGATGGTGGCAGTGCCATAGGCCATGGCCGCCACAGCCTGCGCGCCGCCGATGCGGTACACCTCCGTCACCCCGGCCCGCTGCGCTGCGGCCAGCACCAGCGGGTTCAGCACGCCGCCGGGGCACGGCACGCACATGGCGATGCGCCCGACCCCGGCCACGCGCGCCGGCATGGCGTTCATCAGGACCGAGGACGGATAGGCCGCCTTGCCGCCGGGCACATACAGCCCCACGGCGTCCAGCGGCGTCCAGCGCATCCCTAGCGTCAGCCCAGCCGCATCCTGCTGCACCAGGTCCGCCGGCATCTGCGCGCGGTGAAACGTCTCGATCCGCTGCGCCGCGAGGTCCAGCGCCGTGGCAAGCTCCTCCGGGATGCCGGCCGTGGCGGCGCTGATCTCATCCGCTGTCACGCGCAGGGTTGCGGGGGTCAATGCGAGCTTGTCGAACTGCAGGGTGTAGCCGCACAGCGCCGCATCGCCGCGGTCCCGCACGGCGGCGATGATGGCGGCGACCACGCCATCCACCCGCGCCGTCGTCTCCCGCGCCTCCCCCAGCAAGGCGCGGAACCCCGCTGCGAACCCGGCGTCCGCGGTCGAAAGCCGCTTCATACCAGCGCGTCGCGGAAGCGGGCGATCCAGGCACCCACGGCCTCGGGCTGCGTCTTCAGCGCGGTGCGGTTCACGATCAGGCGGCTGGTGACATGGGCGATCACCTCGGTCTCCCGCAGGCCGTTCGCCCTGAGCGTGCTGCCGGTCTGCACGAGATCGACGATCAGGCGGGACAGGCCCAGGCCCGGCGCCAGCTCCATCGCGCCATTCAGGTGCACGATTTCCGCCTGCACGCCGCGGGCGGCGTAGTGGCGGCGGGCGATGTTTGGATACTTGGTCGCCACCCGCACGCGGGACCATGTGGCGGGGTCGTCGGTCCCTGCGGTCGCTGCCGGCTCGGCCACGCTGACACGGCAGGCGCCAATGCCGAGGTCGAGCGGCGCGTAGATTTCGGGGTAGTCGAACTCCATCATCACATCCGCGCCGCAGATGCCGATGTGGGCGCCGCCGAACGCGACGAAGGTGGCGACGTCGAACGGGCGCACGCGCACCACGTCAAGGGCCGGGTCGTCGGTGGGGAAGCGCAGGCGGCGGCTGTCCTCGTCCAGCAGGTCCGGGGCGGGGCGCACGCCAGCGCGGGCGAGCAAGGGGCCGCACTCGCGCAGGATGCGGCCCTTGGGGAGGGCTAGGATCAGCGGCCCCTGCACGTCCGGCACGAGGGCGGAGGCGGGGAACGGGGCTGTCATTGGGCTTGCGTGCGCTGCATGGCGCGGCGTCTAGCATTGCCGGGGCGGGGCCGGAACCCCGGCTGCCGCATGGCGGGGTCCGGCGGGTGGGTGATAGGGTGGGTTTGCAAGGAGTTGAACCCTGACCATGCCTCAAGACACCTCGTCTGGGCTGCTGATGGAGGGTGGCTGGCGTCCAGCCCACGAGGCTGCGACCGCCGATGAGGCGGTGTTGGTTGAGACTATCCGGCGCCTGCTGCCCCGAGTGGCGCGATTGATGTGGAACGTGCGGAACGACCTTTCGCCGCTCGACATGGGTGCGATCATGGCCAAACGGATGCGCCTGCTTGGACCGGCCGGGATGTGGGCGGAAACGGCGGCGCTGGAGCGGTGCCTAGAGGCGGCCAGGGCTGGCCTGCCACCATGCTGACGTCCTTTCAGCAGGACGTGTTGCGGACGCTGGCAGCAAACCGGACGCCAGAGTCGCACATCGCTGGCGGCGCTGCGTTGAACCGTGACCGGCCCAGGCTGACCGGCGACATCGACATGTTCCATGACGCTGCGGCAGCCGTGCAGTCCAGCGCCCTTGCCGACATGCAGACCTTGCTGGCAGCAAGCTATGGCGTGGAGGAGGATCCGGCCTTGCGTCATTTGGCATTGCCGATGTTCATTGAACGCGTTGTCACCCGCGATTCCGATTTAACTCGCCTGCAATGGGCTGCCGACAGCGCCGTGCGTTTCCTGCCACCTGTTCAGGACCCTCTTTTTGGCCTCCGCCTGAGCGACCCTGACTTGGCTGTCAACAAGGTTTTGGCGTTGGCAGGCCGTTCGGCGGCACGCGGCATGATGGACATCGTAGCATTGCATTGCAGCGGCTTCCCGTTGCTTGCCCTAGTCTGGGCAGCGCCGGGCAAGGACCCCGGCTTCTCTCCGGCGCTGTTGCTGGAATGGATCACCCGCAACGCCTGCCACATCACGCTTGAGGACTGGCGTTCGGTCGCCAGCACGGCGCCGGTGAACCCGGTTGCGGTCAAGGCGGCGCTGCTTGAGGCGGTGGATGAGGCCAGGTCAGGCCTGCGCGGGCTGCCGCCAGGACCAACCGGTCAGTTGTTCGTCTTAAATAACGGCATGGCAGTGCGGCCGACCCCTGAGCTGCTGCGGGGAGATGCCGTGCCGGACGTGACCGTCCTGAACTGCGCGACCGGGCCAGCCGTGGCCCGGATCGCGCCGGACGGGTGAACCCTTACCCCCCCACCCGCTCCACATCCGCCCCGCACGCCGCCAGCTTCTGCTCCAGCGCCTCGTACCCGCGGTCCAGGTGATACACCCGGTTCACCATTGTCTCCCCCCGCGCCGCTAGCCCCGCCAGCACCAGCGACACCGACGCCCGCAGGTCCGTCGCCATCACCGGCGCCCCCGACAGCCCCCCCGGTACCCCGCGGATGATCGCCGACGCCCCGTGCACATTGATCCGCGCGCCCATGCGGTTCAGCTCCGGCACATGCATGAAGCGGTTCTCGAAGATCGTCTCCGTCACCATCGCCGCCCCCTCCGCCACCGACATCAGCGCCATGAACTGCGCCTGCATGTCGGTCGGAAAGCCCGGATACGGCTCCGTCATCGCGTCCACCCCGTGCAGCCCGTTCGCACGCCGCACCACCAGGGCGTCGCCGTCCTCCGAAACCTCCACCCCGGCCTCCTGCAGGGTGCGGCTGACCGCGCCCAGGTGGGTCAGCCGCGCCCCCAGCAGCCGGACCTCGCCCCCGGTGATGGCGGCGGCGCAGGCGTAGGTGCCAGTCTCGATCCGGTCGGCGACGATGGCGTGGCGCGCGCCGTGCAGCCGGGGCACCCCCTCGATCACCAGCTTGTCCGACCCGGCACCGCTGATCCTGGCACCCATTGCGGTCAGGCACGCCGCCAGGTCGGTGATCTCCGGCTCGCGGGCCGCATTGGCGATCTCGGTTCGGCCATCGGCGAGGGTGGCGGCCATCAGCAGGTTCTCCGTGGCGCCGACCGAGGCGAACGGCAGGATGATGACGGCCCCGCGCAGGCCACCGGGCACGCGGGCGTTGATGTAGCCGCCGTCCAGCTCGACCACGGCGCCCATCTGCTCCAGGCCCTTCAGGTGCAGATCGACGGGCCGGGTGCCGATGGCGCAGCCGCCGGGCAGCGAGACGCGGGCCTCCCGCACGCGGGCCAGCAGCGGGCCGAGCACCAGGATGGAAGCGCGCATCTTGCGCACGATGTCGTACGGCGCCTCGGTGTTGCTGATGGGGCCGCCAATGCAGAGCGTCCGGCCGCCGTTGTCATGCAGGTCCGGCTCGCAGACGACGCCGTGCTGCGACACCAGGGCGGCCATGGTGGCGATGTCGGCCAGGCGCGGCACGTTGCCCAGCACCAGGCGGTCGTCGGTGAGCATCCCCGCCGTCATCAGCGGCAGCGCGGCATTCTTGGCGCCGCCGATGGGGATGTCGCCGTGCAGCGGCTTGCCGCCGCGGATGCGGATGCGGTCCATGGTGTGTTACCTCCTACATCCTGGGCAGGGCGACGCCCCGCTGCCCCATGTACTTGCCCGCCTTGTCGGCATAGCTGACCTCCGGTGGGGCGCTGCCCTGCAGGAACAGGAACTGGCAGATGCCCTCCTGCGCATACACCCGGGCCGGCAGCGGTGTGGTGTTGCTGATCTCGATGGTCACCTGGCCCTCCCACTCCGGCTCCAGCGGCGTCACGTTCACGATGATGCCGCAACGGGCATAGGTGCTCTTGCCCAGGCAAATCACCAGGATGTCGCGCGGGATGCGGAAGTACTCGACCGTGTGCGCCAGCGCGAAGGAGTTGGGCGGGATGGTGCAGGTTGGCCCCGTCCGCGTGACGAAGCTGTCGGGATTGAAGTGCTTGGGATCGACGACGGCGCTGTCCACGTTGGTGAACACCTTGAACTCGTCCGCCACCCGGGCGTCGTAGCCGTAGCTGGACAGGCCGTAGCTGATCACGCCGTCGCGCTTCTGCGTCTCGACGAAGGGCTCGATCATGGCGTTGTCCCGCGCCATGCGTCGTATCCAGTGGTCGGGCATCACGGGCATCGGCGGTCTCTCAACGGCAAGGCAGTGCGTCTATCCCAGCCCGGCGGCGGCGGCAAACCTACCCCTTGCCGTCCCCCTCTTTGATGTCACCAGCCTCGCGGGTGCGGGCCTGCTGTCCTGTTCAAAAGTTACTTTTGAGTTGCTCTTGGCTCTTCGTCTCACCGGCCTCGCGGACGCGGGCCTGCTCCTTGCGGCGGCGCAGGTTCTCCCGCAACCCCGCAGCCTCCCGCGCCTTGCGGGCGGCGGCTTCGGCTTCGGCGCGGGGCGTGGCGGCGGGTTGGGGGCGGGGCGTGTCCGGCATGGAGGTAGCAGGCCATCCCCCGCCGGGCGGCGTCAAGGCCGGGCCGCCCAGGCTCCGATCAGGCAACGGCGGTCAGTCGGCCTTGGGGTTGACGTGTGGGAGCAGCGCCTGCCGCTCCAGCCCGACTAGGGACCACGAGGACGTATGGACGAACGCCGCAGGCGTTTGCGGGAAGCCCCGGCACGCCGGCCATGTTGGCCTCGTTTCAGTCGTAGGTGACCCGATGGCAAAGCGGATGCCGTGACAGCTTCGGGACGGCATCCCTGCGCCTGCCCTGCCCCCCGCCCCTACGGCTGCCCCACAGCCCCTACGAGCCGCAAGCACGCCACGGATTTGACACGGTTCCCCCCGGACGCGATACCGCCGCGCCCACGCAGCCGCGCGAGGCCTGGGAACCCACCTCAATGCCCGTCCACGCCTTCATCTTCCCCGGCCAAGGCAGCCAAGCCGTCGGCATGGGCCGCGACCTCGCCGCCGCCTTCGCCCCCGCCCGCGAGGTGTTCGGCGAGGTGGACGAGGTGCTGAAGCAGAAGCTGTCCAAGCTGATGTTCGAAGGCCCCGCCGAGACCCTGACCCTCACCGAGAACACCCAGCCGGCGCTCATGGCGATGTCGCTCGCCACCCTGCGCGTCCTGGAGTCCGAGGGCGGCTTCCGCCTGGCGGACAAGGCGGTGCTGGTGGCTGGGCACTCGCTGGGCGAGTACAGCGCGCTCGCCGCCGCCGGCAGCCTGACCCTGGCCGACACCGCCCGCCTGCTGCGCCAGCGCGGCGCCGCCATGCAGGACGCGGTGCCCGCCGGGGAAGGCGCGATGGCCGCCCTGCTCGGCGTCGAGCTTGAGCAGGCCGCGTCCATCTGCGCCGACGCCGCCGTGCTGGTGCACGAGGACGGCCGCGAGGAACGCCAGGTCGTCGAGGCCGCCAACGACAACGGCGGCGGCCAGGTCGTCATCAGCGGCCATCGTGCGGCGGTGGAGCGGGCGGTGGAGCTGGCCAAGACGCGCGGCGTGCGTCGGGCGATGCTGCTGCCGGTGTCGGCGCCGTTCCACTGCGCGCTGATGGCCCCGGCGGCCGACGTGATGCGCGACGCCCTGGGCCAAGCGGCGATGCAGGCGCCGGAGGTGCCCGTGGTCGCCAACGTGACCGCCGAGCGCGCCACCGACCCGGACGAGATACGCGGCCTGCTGGTGCGCCAGGTCACCGAGACCGTGCGCTGGCGGGAGGGCATCCTGGCCTGCGCCGCCATGGGCGTGGACAGCTTCCTGGAACTCGGCGCGGGCAAGGTGCTGTCTGGCCTGGTCCGCCGCATCAGCCCGGACAGCGCCGCTGCCTCTGCCGGCACCCCGGCGGAGATCGAAACCATGCTGCGAAGCCTGTGATGTTCCGGCTCGACGGCAGGGCGGCGCTGGTCACCGGCGCATCGGGCGGGCTGGGTGCTGCCATCGCGCGGACCCTGCACGCGCAAGGTGCGGCAGTCGCCCTGTCCGGCACCCGGCGCGAGGCGCTGGATGCGCTGGTGGCGGAGCTTGGCGAACGCGCGCACGCCTGCCCGGCCGACCTGCGCGACGCCGGGGCCGCCGAGGCGCTGGTTGCGGCGGCGGAGGCGACGTGCGGCCCCTTGCACGTCCTGGTCAACAACGCCGGCCTGACGCGGGACATGCTGGCCTTGCGCATGAAGGACGACGATTGGGACGCCGTGCTGGACGTGGACCTGTCTGCGCCGTTCCGCCTGGCGCGCGCCGCCCTGCGCGGCATGCTGAAGCGCCGCGCCGGCCGCATCATCGGCATCAGCAGCATCGTCGGCGCGACGGGGAACCCCGGCCAGGCCAACTACGCCGCTGCCAAGGCCGGGCTGGTCGGCATGAGCAAGGCGCTGGCACAGGAGGTCGGCAGCCGCGGCATCACGGTCAACGTCGTCGCGCCGGGCTTTATCGAGACGCCGATGACGGACGCCCTGACCGCGGACCAGCGCGGCAAGCTGACCGCCGCCATCCCCCTGGGCCGCATGGGCCAGCCTGGCGACGTGGCGGCGGCGGTGCTGTACTTGGCGTCCGACGAGGCCGCCTGGATCACCGGCGCGACGCTGCACGTGAACGGCGGGATGGCAATGATCTAGCCGCGCCGCGACAGGGCTGCATTGCCTTAGCAGGGCCTTGGCGGGGCTGCATTGCCTTGGCGGGGCATCCAGAACCATGCTAATCGGCCCGCTGCTTCGTTCAGATTGGCCGGGTCTGCCCCGGCGGCTGAGTGCGGGACGGACCACTTCAACCAGCCGCGCACACGCGGGCACAACGGCAGATAGGAACCGAGGACAAGATGAGCGAGATCGCCGACAAGGTTAAGAAGATCGTGGTGGAGCACCTGGGCGTCGAAGAGGCCAAGGTGACCCCTGAGGCGTCGTTCATCGACGACCTCGGCGCCGACAGCCTGGACACGGTCGAGCTGGTAATGGCCTTCGAGGAGGCGTTCAGCGTCGAAATCCCCGAGGACGCCGCCGAAAAGATCAGCACCGTCAAGGACGCGATCGACTTTATCGAGAAGCAGAAGGCCGCATAGGCCCAAGGCATCGAGGATGACAGACGCGATGCGGCGTGTGGTCGTGACCGGCATGGGCATCGCCTGCCCGCTCGGCCTGGGGGTGGAGCGGGTCTGGCGGCGCCTGGTGAACGGCGAAAGCGGCATCCGCGCCATCCAGTCCTTCGACACGACGGAGCTGACGGCCAAGATCGCCGGCCAGGTGCCGGTCGGCACCCGGGCCGAGGGCGGGCTGGACCTCAGCGAGTGGATCCCCATCAAGGACCAGAAGAAGATGGACCGCTTCATCCACCTCGCGGTGGTGGCGGCCAGCGAGGCGGTCGAGGACAGCGGCTGGGTGCCGCCCGACGAGGACGAGCGGTGCGCCACCGGCGTGATGATCGGCTCCGGCATTGGCGGCCTGGGCACCATCTACGACGCGTCGGTCATGGTTTACACCGGCAAGACACGGCGGCTGTCGCCGTTCTTCATCCCTTCCGCGCTGATCAACCTTGCCTCTGGGCACGTCTCCATCAAGTACGGCTTCAAGGGGCCGAACCACTCGGTGGTGACGGCCTGCGCGACCGGGGTCCATGCCATCGGCGACGCGGCCCGGCTGATCGCCTGGGGTGATGCGGACGTGATGGTGGCCGGTGGGGCGGAGGGTGCGGTGAACGAGCTTGGCATGGCCGGGTTCTGCGCCAGCCGTGCGCTGTCCACCAACTTCAACGACAACCCGACCGCGGGCAGCCGCCCGTGGGACCGCGACCGCGACGGCTTCGTCATGGGCGAGGGCGCAGGGGTCGTGGTGCTTGAGGAGTTGGAACATGCGCAGAAACGCGGGGCGAAAATCTACGGCGAGGTCTGCGGTTACGGCATGTCCGGCGACGCTCACCACATCACCGCCCCAGCCGAGGGCCACGAGGGCGCTTACCGCGCGATGAAGGCCGCCTTCCGCAACGGCGGGATGCAGCCCGGCGACGTGCAGTACGTCAACGCCCACGGTACCAGCACCCCCCTGGGCGACGACCTGGAGCTTGAGGCCGTCGAGCGCTTCTTCGGCGACGACGGCCGCGGCCTGGCCATGTCATCGACCAAGTCCGCCACCGGCCACCTGCTGGGCGCGGCCGGTGCGATCGAGGCAATCTTCTCCCTGCTCGCCATCCGCGACGGCGTTGTGCCGCCGACGCTGAACCTGGAGAACCCGAGCCGGGATAGCGTGATCGACCGGGTGCCGCTGCACGCGCAGGAGCGCCGGGTGGACGTGGCGCTATCCAACAGCTTCGGCTTCGGGGGCACCAATGCCAGCATCCTGTTCAAGCGCGCCGCCTGACGCCGACCCGGCTGTGACATGAGGCGCGCGGCTGGCGTCGTCCTCGTCCTGTTGCTGCTGGCGGGCGGCGTGGTTGCCTACGCCCTCCACACCTACGACCAGCCCGGCCCGCTGCCGGCCGCCCAAGCCATCGTCGTCCCGCGTGGCGGTATCGAGCAGGTGGCGGACGCGCTGTTGCGGAACGGGGTGATCGACAGCCCGCTGCCGCTGCGCCTGGCCGTGCTCGCCACCCCCGGCGAGGGCGCGCTGCACGCCGGGGAGCTAGAGTTCCCCGGCGCTGCCAGCCTGCGCCAGGTGCTGGCCGTGCTGCGGACCGCCAAGCCGATCCAGCACCATGTCACCATTCCGGAGGGCCTGACCGCCGCCCAGGTGGCCGCCCTGCTGGACCGCACCCCGGTGCTGGAGGGCGACCCCGTGATGCCGATGGAGGGCGGGCTGCTGCCCGAGACCTACGCCTTCGACCGCGGCACCACCCGCGCCGCCCTGGCCGAGCGCGCCACGCACGACATGGACCGCGCCCTGGCGCACGCCTGGGCCGCGCGCAGCCCCACCCTGCCACTGGACACCCCGCGCGCCGCCCTAATCCTGGCCAGCATCGTCGAGCGGGAGACGGCCAAGCCGGAGGAGCGCCCGCATATCGCCGCCGTGTTCCTGAACCGCCTGCGGATCGGCATGAGGCTGCAGTCCGACCCCACGGTGGCCTACTCGGCGAGCGGCGGCAGCGGCGTGCTGAGTCATGGGCTGACACGGGCGGAGCTGGAGCGGAATGACCCCTACAACACTTACCGAAATGGGGGCTTGCCGCCGGGTCCGATCTCCATGCCGGGCATCGCCGCGTTGCGGGCGGTGACGCAGCCGGCGCAGTCGGACGATCTCTACTTCGTCGCCGATGGCACCGGCGGCCACGTCTTCGCCCGCACGCAGGAGGAACACCTCCGCAACGTCGCACACTGGCGCGACGTGGAGCGGGCGAGGCGGCAGCCGTGAGTTTGGCCTCCCTTTCTGTAGCTTCCCCCTCTGTGGCCTCCCCCTCTGTAGCCTCTATGACCGGGTTCGCCCGCACGGAGGGCGCCGCGACCGGGCTGACCTGGGCGTGGGAGCTGCGAAGCGTGAACGGGCGCGGTCTGGACGTGCGCCTGCGCCTGCCGCCAGGCTTCGACGCGCTGGAGCCGGCGCTGCGGGACGAGGCCGGCCGGGTGCTGCGCCGCGGCAACGTGATCGGCACGCTGACCGTCAAGCGCGAGGAGCGCGCCCGCCTGGCCGCCGACCCGGCCGTGCTGGGCGAGTTGCTGCGCCTGGCGCTGGACCTGGCCGCCCGCATCCCCGGCGCCCCGCCGCCCCGCGCCGAGGCGCTGCTGGCCATGCCCGGCGTGCTGCGAGCGGCCGCGGTGGAGGACGGCGTTGCTCCCGCTGCCATCGCGGCCGTGCAGGCGGGCTACAGCCAGGCGCTGGCCGGCCTGTCCGCGGCGCGGCTGGCGGAGGGGACGCGGCTGGCGGCCCTGTTAGGCACGCAGCTCGGCGAGGTGGCGGCCCTGCACGCGCAGGCGTCGGCGGAGGCGGCCGGCCAGCCTGCCCTGCAACGCGCCCGCATGATGGAGAGCCTGGCCGCCCTGCTGCAGGACCAGCCCGGCCTGCCGGAGGAGCGCATCGCCGCCGAGGTCGCGCTGCTCGCCAGCCGCTCCGACGTGCGGGAGGAGCTGGACCGGCTGGAGGCGCACCTGGCCGCCGCCCATGCGTTGCTGGCCGCCGCCGCCGCGGTCGGGCGCCGGTTCGACTTCCTGGTGCAGGAGTTCGTGCGGGAGGTGAACACGCTGTGCAGCAAGTCGGCCTCGGTCCCGCTGACCGCGACCGGGTTGCGGCTGAAGGCTGTGATCGAGCAGATGCGCGAGCAAGTGCAGAATGTCGAGTAGGCCCGACTTGCATGAACCCGGCGTACGCGAAAAGGGGGGCCTGCATCGGCGAGGGGTATGCCTGGTCGTGGCGGCCCCCTCCGGCGCGGGCAAGAGCACGATCACCCGCGCCCTGCTCGCCATCGAACCCGCCCTGTCGCTGTCCATCAGCGCCACCACCCGTGCGCCCCGGCCGGGCGAGCAGGACGGCGTGCACTATCATTTCCGCGGCCAGGCCGAGTTCGATGCGATGGTGGCGGCCGGTGACCTGCTGGAGTGGGCGGAGGTGTTCGGCCGCGGCTACGGCACGCCGCGCGCGCCGGTGGAGCAGGCGCTGCACGCCGGGCAGGACGTGGTGTTCGACATCGACTGGCAGGGCTTCCGCCAGTTGCGCCAGGCGTTGCCGGCGGACGTGGTTGGCGTGTTCATCCTGCCGCCGTCGCTGGATGCGTTGGAGGCCCGCTTGCGCCGCCGTGCCGGGGACAGCGCGGAGGAGATCGCCCGGCGCATGACCGCTGCCCGGGACGAGATGTCGCACTGGGCGGAGTTTGACCATGTCGTCGTCAACGCCGACCTGGACCTGACTGTCGCCGAGGTCCGTGCCGTGCTGCATGCCGCCCGCTGCGCCACCGCGCGCCAGCCCGGCATGGCGGCCTTCGTGGGCGACCTGTCCCGCGCTCCTGACCATGCTGCTCCCTCTCCCTCCGGGAGAGGGCCGGGGTGAGCGACTGTCTGGTTCGTCAAGTGACGGTTGCGACATTATTGCGCGCCTGGTTGGCTTGTTCGGCTGCGCGTGCGGCTTTGGCCAGCGTGGCGCGGACGTCGCGTGCCTTTGCGTTCAGG
>JAABUX010005644.1_pt1 | contig 15275 bp, 14 predicted proteins | sample 5561851 | NCBI WGS metagenome assembly JAABUX01 (sample SAMN10711883, study PRJNA513361) | rock metagenome | isolation source: Antarctica rocks | place: Antarctica: Victoria Land, Richard Nunatak red sandstone | collected 2016-01-03 | reverse complement strand
GATCAGCCTGCCGCCGGGCCGCAGCTTGCGCACCGCGTCGGGCGGGCTCGAGGAGCTGGCGCCGGTGGCCGGTGCGGGTGGGAGCGTCGTGCGCCGGTGGCCGGTGCGGGTGGGAGCGTCGTGCGCCGGTGGGTGCTGGCCGCAAACACGACAGGGCCGGTGTGGCTGCAGGGATCGACGTTTGCCGATTACGTGGCGGTCGGGCGGGCCTATGCGGGGCCGGCCTGGCAAGCTTCCCGGCCCGGCGCGGGGGTGCACGCGCTCGCCGAGCAGTTGGCGCCGGCGGGCAGCAGCGACGCGGAGGCGGCTTCCCAGTTCTACCACTACGTCGCCAGCGAGATCCGTTACGTGGCGACGTTCCTGGGCAAGGGGCGCGTCGTGCCGAGGAGTGCGGAGACGGTGCTGGCCGAGGGCTGGGGCGACTGCAAGGACCACGCCGCCCTGCTCGAGGCGTTGCTGGCGGCCCGGGGCATCAAGGCCGACCCGGCGCTGATCAGCCTGCACGGCCGCTACGACCTGCCCGATCCGCCCGGGCTGAGCGTGCTGGATCACGTGGTCACCTATGTGCCCTCGCTCGACCTCTATCTCGACAGCACGGCGCCCTACGCTCCGTTCGGACTGCTGCTCGCGGGGGAGTACGACAAGCCGGTCGTGATCGCCGACCCCGATCGTGTCCGTCTCGGCCGGACGCCCGCGATGCCGGCCAGCGGAATGCGGCTCGAGACGCGGACGCAGGCGAGCATCGGCGGCGATGGGGTCGTGAGCGGCGACACGACGACGATCGCGACCGGGCCGCAAAGCATCGCGCTGCGCTCGATGGCGGCGTGGTACGAGGGGCGCGGCCCGGCGTATGCCGCGAGCGCCCAGTTGCAGCTGCTCGGCACCCCGGGCGCGGGGCGGTATGCGTTCGCTTCGCCCGACGAGGATACGCGCGAGTATCGGGTGGCCGGGCGGTTCGTGCTCGACGACCGGCTGGCGGCGGGCACGCCGTTCGCGGTGCCGAGCGGGCTTGGCGTGTTCGGGCGGCCCGGCAAGGTGCTGCTGAGCGCGGCCTTGACCGAGGATGGCGGCCACGCGTGCTTTCCCGGCATCGAGTTGGAGTCGATCCGGCTCGTGCTGCCGGATGGCGCGCATGCGGTCCACGTGCCGGAGAACGTCGATGTCGCGGCCCGCAACGCCCGCTACCTGGCGCGCTATGCGGTCGATGGCGACATCTTGACTGTGCGGCGCGAATTCCGGCTGCAAACCGATCACGAGCGCTGCACGCCGGACGAGTTTGCTGCGATGCGGCCCGCGCTCGAGGCCGCCGGCCACGACCAGCACGGACTGGTGACGCTGGCGCTCGACGAGGCGGAAGCGCCGAAGCGGGTGGCGGCGACGCCCTGAGACGACGGCGTGGATCAGGCGGCGAGATCGCGCATGACTTGGATCAGGTTGGATTTGCCTTCGAAGCCGATGCCGGGCAGGTCCGGCATGGTGATCACGCTGTCCTCGACGGTGACGCTGTCGGGAAAGCCGCCATAGGGTTGGAACAGGTCCGGATAGCTCTCGTTGCCGCCCAGTCCGAGGCCGGCGGCGATGTTGAGCGACATCTGGTGGCCGCCATGCGGGATGCAGCGCGCGGGCGACCAGCCGGCGGCGCGAACGATGTCGAGCGTGCGCAGGTATTCGACCAGGCCGTAGGACAGCGCGCAGTCGAACTGCAGCCAGTCGCGGTCGGGCCGCAGGCCGCCATGGCGCAGCAGGTTGCGGGCGTCCTGGTGGCTGAACAGGTTCTCGCCGGTCGCCATCGGGCCCGGGTAGAACTCGGCGAGTGCCGCCTGCAGGCCGTAATCGAGCGGGTCGCCGGCCTCCTCGTACCAGAACAGGGGGTAGTCGCGCAGCATCTTGGCGTAGGCGATGGCGGTCTCGAGGTCGAAGCGGCCGTTGGCGTCGACGGCGAGCTGCGCGTTGCCGATCTCGGCCAGCACTGCCTCGATCCGGGCGCGGTCCTCGTCGATCGAGGCGCCGCCGATCTTCATTTTGACGACGCTGTAGCCGCGGTCGAGGTAGCTGCGCATCTCGGCCCGGAGCGCGCCGTTGTCCTTGCCCGGATAGTAGTAGCCGCCGGCGGCGTAGACGAAGACGCGGGGGTCGGCGGTGCGGCCGTGGCGCTCGGCGAGCAGGCGGAACAGTGGCTTGCGCTCGAGTTTGGCCCGTGCGTCCCACAGCGCCATATCGATCGTGCCGACCGCGACGGAGCGTTCGCCGTGGCCGCCGGGCTTCTCGTTGGTCATCATGGCGGCCCAGGCGCGATGCGGGTCGAGGATTCCCTGCTCGTCGAGCAGGTCGCGCGGCTCGGCCTCGATCAGCCGTGGGGCGAAGCGTTCGCGGATCAAACCGCCTTGGCCGTAACGCCCGTTCGAGTTGAAGCCGTAGCCGACGACGGTCCGGCCGTCGCGGACCTGGTCGGTCACGACGGCGACCAGGCTGGTCGTCATCTTGGAGAAGTCGATGTAGGCGTTGCGGATCGGCGAGGCGATCGGCCGGGTCGATTCGCGGACGTCGACGATGCGCATCAGGGAGTGCCTTTCGAGGTCAGGAGTCTGAGCGTGACGAAGCGGCCGCGCGAGTAGTTGAAGCCGGTGATGATCGCCACCGGGGCGGCGGCGTGTAGGGCGGCTTGCACGGCGGGCCAGTCGCGATCGCCGACCAGTAGCGAGGCGACGCGGCCCGACGCGAGTGCCGCGGCGCCGTCGGCGGCATTGGCCCAGAGCGTGTCCGTGCCGGCGAGGAACATCAGGCTGGGTTCGGCGAAGCCGACCGCCGCGAGCCGTCCTTTCGGCAAGGCGGCGACGACTCGCGGCGCGATCCAGAGCGGCGGCAGGTTCGGCAGTTCCCAGCCGAGCGTCGCGCCATAGAACAGCGGCATACCGACGAGGCCGGCCAGGAAGGCCCGGCTTTCGAGCGCTGGCCGCCCCGCGTCCGCGCGCCTGAGCAAGGGGACGAAGCACGCCGCGATGAGGAGGGCGGCGAGGAGCGACGGCAGGCCAAGGACGATCGGCTGATTCAGCAGCATCGGCCCCGCTTCGAGCGCCCCGCCCAGGATGAGCGCGACGACGACGGGCAGCGCCGCCGCGAACCGCCCGATCGGGCGCCGGTCGGGCCGCAGCACGAACCAGGCCGCGAGCAGGCAGATCGCGGCCTGCAGCGGCAGCGTGTAGTGCGGCAGCTTGGTCGGCGTGGCCTCGAACACGATCCAGGACGGCACGATCCAGGCCAGCAGGAAGCGCGGCGCCGCCTCGTGCCGGTCGCGCCAGCCGCGGCGGAACGCGCCGGGCAGCGCGGCGGCGGCGGGCAGGAGCAGCGCCGGCAGCAGCAGCAGATGCAGCCCCGGCGGCCCGCCATGGGCGTCGTCGCCCGAGCTGAGCTTGCGGCCGAGATCGCCGCCGACCGCGTCGGCGAAGAACTGGCCGTGCGTCGCCAGGCTGATCGCGACGAACCATGGCAGCACGCAGGCCAGCATCAGCGGCACCCCCCAGCCCGGCCGCAGCGTCAGCAGCCAGCGCCCGCGCCGGTCGGCGATCGCCAGGGTCAGCGCCGCAAGCCCGGCCACCATCGGGCCGATCGGCCCCTTGAGCAGGATCGAGACGGCCAGCGCGAGCCAGAACAGCGCCGCGCGCCCGCGCGAAATCGGCGCCGGGTCGAGATAGGTGCGGGCGAGCACGCCCATCGCCACGACGACGCTGCCGAACAGCGCGGCGTCGGTCTTGGCGATGTGCACCTCGCTCGTCAGCAGCACCGAGGCGGCCAGGAAGGCCGCGCCGAGCAGCGCCGCGCGCCGGCCGATCAGTCGTTCGCCGAGGCCGAACGTCGCCAGCACGCCGATCAGCGCGCCGAGGGCGGAGGGCAGGCGGTAGGGCCAGATCGGGTTCGCCTGCGCCAGCCCGGCCGCGCGGGCGGCGGCGGCGAACGGCGCTTGCAGCCAGTAGATGCCGATCGGCTTGCGGTTGCGCGCCTCGGCCCCGTTTTGGATGCGGACGAAGTCGCCGGTCTCGAGCATCTGTTTGGTCGCCTGTGCGAAGCGGCTCTCGTCGCGGTCGCCGGGCGGCAAGGTGAAGAAGCCGGGAATCCAGAGGAGCAGGCAGAAGCAGACGAGCAGAAGCCTCGGGCGGCGCGTGTCCAGCAGGCGGAGCATGGCGGCCGGGCTAGCACGCGGGCCGGTTCCGCGCCATGAACCCGCGATGCCGAATCCGCAGCCGAGCCTGGCCGACCCAACGCGCGAGATCGCGTTCGATCTCCTGACCGCGGTGCTCGACCGCCGCCGGACGCTGGAGGAGGCGTTGGAGCGGGCCGGGGCGGCCGAGCCGCGCGACCGGGCAGCGGCGCATCGGCTGGCGGCGGCGGTGCTGCGCCGGCAGGGATCGCTCGATGCGGTATTGGAGCCGTTCCTGAATCGGGCGCCGCCGGAGGGGGTTCGGCATGTGCTGCGGCTGGGGGCGGCGGGGCTGCTGCTGCTCGACACGCCGGCGCATGCGGCGGTGGCGACGGCGGTGGGGCTGGCGCGGGCGCGCAAGCTGGTGCCGTTCGCCGGGCTGGTCAACGCGGTGCTGCGGCGGGTGGCGACGGAGGGGATTGGGGCGCTCGAGGCGCTGGACGGGCCGCGGCTGGATACGCCGGCTTGGCTGTGGGCGAGTTGGGGCGCCGATGCGCGGGCGATCGCCGAGGCGCATGCGCGGGAGGCGCCGCTCGACCTGACGCTGGCCTCGGGTGCGGCGGCGCCGGCGGGCGCAGTCGAGTTGCCGACGGGATCGGTGCGGCTGCCGGCGGGGACTCGGGTGACCGAGCTGGAGGGTTTCGAGGAGGGCGCGTTCTGGGTGCAGGACGCGGCGGCGGCGCTGCCGGCGCGGTTGCTGGCGGCGCGACCGGGCGAGCGCGTGGCCGATCTATGCGCCGCGCCCGGCGGCAAGACGGCGCAGTTGGCCGCGACCGGCGCCGAGGTGTTCGCGGTCGAGCGCGATGCGGGGCGAATCCGGCGGCTGAACGAGAATTTGGCCCGGCTACGGCTGTCGGTCGATGTGGCGCAGGCGGACGTGTTGGAGTGGCAGGCGCCGGGCTTGCTGGATGCGGTGTTGCTGGACGCGCCGTGCAGCGCCACCGGGACGATCCGGCGGCATCCGGACGTGCAGCGGTTGCGGCGGCCGCGCGACGTGGCCGAGCTGGCGGCGGCGCAGGACGCGATGCTGGAGGCGGCGGCGCGGATGCTGCGGCCGGGCGGGCGGCTGCTGTATGCGGTGTGTTCGCTGCAGCCGGAGGAGGGGCGCGAGCGTGTGGCCGGGCTGGGCCGGCTGGGGCTGGGACGGCTGGGGCTGGGCCGGCTGGGGCTGGTGGCCGACGCGTTCCGGCCCGACGAGCTGCCGGGATTATCGGCGGCGCTGACGCCGGATGGGGCGATGCGGACGCATCCGGGGCTGTGGCCGGAGTGGGGCGGGATCGACGGGTTCTTCGCCGCGCGCTTCGTGAAGGCCTAAACCGCTTGCCTCCGTGCCGCGAGGCCTTAGAACCGGAAACGATGACGTACTCGGACAGTCGGCTGCGAGGGGCGCGATGATCGACCCGCGTCGATGGGCGCGGGATGCGCGTCTCGTGATGGCGCGGGTGCCGAGTTTGCGCATGGGCCGTGTTCCGGATGCGCCGGCGTTGCCGGTGCGCGATCCGTGGCCCGGGGATGCGGGAAGCGGGGCGCGGATCCTGCGCGGGGAGCTGACCTGGAGCGGGGCGTCGCGGCGGCTGTCGCCGGGCGCCTGGGCCGATACCTCCGGGCACGAGACGCTGCGGGCTTTGGCGCATGGATTTTCGTGGCTGCGCGACTTGCGGGCGCTGGGGACCGATGCGGCCCGGGCGCGAGCCCGCGCGCTGGTGACGGATTGGATCGCGACGCCGGGGCTCGAGCGGCTGGCGGAGCGGCCGGACGTGACCGGGTCGCGGATCACGGCGTGGCTGGGGCACTACGATTTCTTCGTCGCCAGCGCCGACGACGCGTTTCGGCAGCGGTTGATGGGGCGGCTGATCGCGGATACGCGGCGGTTGGCGGCGAGCTTTCCGGCCGACGAGCTGGATGGGCGGGCGTTGACGGCGCTGAAGGGCCTGATCGCCTCGGCCGTGGCGCTGCCGGACCATGCCGCCTACCTGACGCGCGCGATGCGTTATCTGCCGCAGGAGGTGGCACGGCAGGTGTTGCCCGATGGCTGCCACGCCGAGCGCAGCCCGGCCGCGCAACTCGCTGCGCTGCAGGACCTGACCGAGATCCGCGCGCTGCTGCAGGCCTCGCAGACCCAGCCGCCGACGGCGCTGGCCGCCGCGATCGAGCGGATGGCGCCGGCGTTGCGGGCGCTGCGGCACGGCGATGGCGGGCTGGTGCTGTTCAACGGCGCGACGGAGGAGAACCCGGTCCTGATCGACCTGGTGCTGACGCAGGCCGGTCGCGGCGGGCGGGCGCCGGCCGGGCTGGTCGAGGGCGGGTTCCATCGGCTGCAGGCTGGGCGCAGCGTGCTGGTGCTGGATGGCGGGGCGCCGCCGCCGGCGGGGATCGATCGCACCGCGCATGCCGGGACGCTGGCGATGGAGCTCTCGGTCGGGCGCGAGCGGTTGATCGTCAATTGCGGCGGGATGCCGACCGCGGAAGGCGCGTGGCGCGATGCGGCGCGGGCGACGGCGGCGCACTCGACGCTCGTGATCGGCGACGTGAACTCGTCCGAGCTCAAGCCCCGCGGCCTCGGTCGCCGGCCCGAGACGGTCGAGGTGCAGCGCCAGGAGGCCAATGGCGCGCATCGGCTCGAGGCGACGCATGACGGATATCGGCGGGTGAACGGCGCGATCCATCGCCGCAGCGTCTACATGGCCGAGAGCGGCGAGGACGTGCGGGGCGAGGACGCGGTGGAGGCGCCGTCGCCGCTGCCTTATGTCGTTCGGTTCCATCTGCATCCGTTGGTCACGCCGACGCTGCAGCAGGATGGGGAGACCGTGGTGTTGCGCCTCGGCACCGGGGCCACGTGGCGGTTTCGCGCGGTGGGGGCGGCGGTGAGCCTCGAAGAGAGTATCTACCTCGGCAGCGACGAGAAGCGGCCGAGCCAGCAGATCGTGCTGACCGGCTCGCAGGACGGGCCGCAGCTGGTAAAATGGGCCATCACAAAATTTGGCTGACCGGAGAAAAACTCATGCTGCTTCTGCGTCTCGTGGCCGCTGCCGCCTTGTTCGTGCCGAGCCTCGCTTCCGCCCAGGATGCGCCGATGGTGAGCCTCGAGCTGAACAAGCTCGAGCCGGTGCCGGCGGCCGCGGCTGGCGGGGCGCCGGGTTGCCGCGCCTATATCGTGGCGACCGACCCGGATAATGGGCCGAAGGTGGATGCGATGCGGCTCGACTTGGTTTTGTTCGGTACCGATGGCGTGATCGCGCGGCGGATCGCGCTCGATGTCGGGCCGATCCAGCCGGGGCGGACGCAGGTGCGGCCGTTCGATCTGCGCGACCTGGCGTGCGAGGGGATCGGGCAGATCCTCGTGAACGATGCGCTGATCTGCAAGATCGGTGGCGCAGACCAGGGCGATTGCCTGGACCGGGTGAAGACGTCGTCGCGGATCACGGCCAAGTTGGCGAAGTAATCCACACGTTCGGGCGAGAGTGTCGCAACCTCGCCCGATAAGCTGCGCTTTCTCTCTGTCGCACAAAGATGCTGACAGGAGAATCGCATGAAGATGTCATCGCTTAATTCGGCGGTCATTGCGGCCGCCTTCGCGTTGAGCTTGGGCGCTGGCGCTGCCTGGGGCCAAAGCGCGCCGGCGACCACGCCTCCGGAAAAGCTGCAAGGCTCCACCACCGCGCGGAACCCCGCGACCGCGGGAACGCCCACCCCGCCCGCGACCGTGGTGACGCCCACCTTGCCCGCGGGGCCTTCCAACAACGCCGTCAACACGGCGCCGGCGAACAATCCGGGCGCTCCCGTCTCGGGGGCCAACAGCTTCACCGAGAGTGAGGCGCGGGCGCGGATCGAGAGCGGCGGATTTGCGCAGGTCGGCGCGCTCAAGCTGGACAGCAAAGGGGTCTGGCGCGGCACCGCTAGCAAAGGCGGCAAGAGCGGCAACGTGGCGCTCGACTACCAAGGCAACATCGTCGCCGAATAAGGCGACTTGATAGCAGGAGGATTGCATGTCGTCAGTCATTACGCGGCTTTTCGATACCTATGATCACGCTGCACAGGCGGTGGCCGATCTCGAGACGGCGGGCATCGCCCATGCCGACATCAGCATCATCGCCAACAACGCCGACGGGCGTTATGCGACCGGCGCTAACCAGGGCGCTAACCAGGGCGCGAATCTGGGCGCGAATCTGGGCGCTGCGCCGGTGGAAGGCGCCGTGAACGACCCGGCGACGGGGGCGGGCACCGGCACTGGCGCCACGCTCGGGACCGTTCTCGGCGGTGGCGCCGGGTTGCTGGCGGGGCTTGGCATGCTGGCCATTCCGGGCGTGGGACCGGTAGTGGCCGCGGGCTGGCTGGTCGCGACCTTGGTCGGCGCCGGGGTTGGCGCGGGGGCGGGCGGGCTGCTCGGGTCGCTCGTTGGCGCGGGGGTCGATGAGGGCCAGGCGCATGTGTATGCCGAGGGCATCCGTCGCGGTGGCACGTTGGTGACGGTGCGGGCGCCGGACGAGCAGCGTGCGATGGTGGACGCGGTGTTGGCCAAGCATGCGCCGGTTGACGAGGCGGCGCGGGCGGGCGAGTATCGCGCGGCGGGCTGGGAGAAGTTCGACGAGACGGCCCCGTCGTATGCGGCGGGCGGATCGCCGGTGATCGGCACGGCGCCGACGGTGACGCCGGAGTTGGGATATCGGCCGGGCACGCTGTCGTAACAGCCTGACCGAGGTGTAGAGAGCGCCCCTGCCCTTACCTGGGCAGGGGCGTTTTTATTTACTCGTCGTGTTGGCGGCCGTTCAGGCCCGGCAGGACCTCGGTGCCTTCCCTGCGGACGGCCTGAAGTTCATAGGGCGAGACGCGCAGGGTGCTGAGGATCGTCGGCGCGATCTGCGTGGTGAATACGGTCTGACCGACGGTGTTGCCGTTCAGGCCGGCGGCGCTGACGAGCATCGCGACATGGCGATCGTCATCGGCGACGCCACCGTGTTCGGCGAGCTTGCTGCCGCCGGTGTAGATGACGCCCTTGTTGGGCACGACGAAGAAGTCCGGCGTGCGGGTGTCAGCGAAGGGATCACGATAGATTTCGGCGAGTTCTTCGCGGGTAACGATGTAGTCAATTCCGAGCGCGGCCTTGGCGGCTTTCAGCTTGGCGAGGGTTTGGGCGTAGACGGCCGGGGTGCGGGTCGCCGGGTCGAGCCAGATGAGCGCGACGTCGTCGGCGACGTCGAAGAAGTTCGGGCCGTTGGAAGCGATGGCGGCGTAGGTGTCGGGGATCGCGCGGCGCAGGGTGCGGTCGATCGGCGACTGGCCGTGCTTGGCGCTGATGATGACGACGGTGTTGTCGTAGAGGTTCTGCAGCTTGAGCTCGCGGACCATCGAGCCGACCGAGTCGTCGATGAACTGGAGCTGACGGGTCAGGGCGTTGCCGGGGGTGCCGGCGGCGTCGAGGTAGCCACCGATGTAGGATGTGTCGTCCTGGTAGCCGGCCTTGGCGAGCTTCTGGCCGACGCTGACGGCCTGGAAGTTCATGCCGAAGATCGCGGGCGTGTAGCCGTTGACGACGTGGCCGGTGCTGTCCTTGCCGTCGATCTCGTGGATGATCGCGGTGACCTTGATCTGGTCGTAGTTACGGACGGCAGAGAAGCTGGTGGTGTTGTCCTCGGCTTTCGGGTCGCCGGGGATCTGCGAGTTGATCTCGGGGGTGTAGAGGTCCTCGATGCCCTGGCCGGACGGGCCGTTCATGATTTCGTAGGCCGGGTGCTTGTCGGACCAGGCGGTGTGTAGGCCGTGGGCCTTGAGCACTTCGAACATCGTGTTGGTCTGGATGAACTGGTGCGGGTAGACGACGGTGCAGACGCCGTTGACCAGACGCTGGGGCAGGTTGGCCGGATCGATCTGGGTGAGCGGCTTGCCGAGGGTGCCGCCGGCGGTGATGTCCTTCTGATTGTAGTCGATGTTCTCGGCGTATTGCGTCTCGGCGCCCGGGGTGCCGACGCAGCCGGAGTTAGGCGCGAAGAAGGTGCGCTCGTAGCTGTCGTCGTAGAACACGCCGGTCGACTTGGAGGTGCCGCCGGTCGCTTGGGCGAGCATGCCGGGGAAGCTGTCGGAGGGGGCGGTGGTGTAGGCGTTCTTGTAGACGGTGCCGCGCTTGGCCAGGGCGGCCAGGGTGCCGGTGGGGTGATTGGCGATCCATAGGCGCAGGTCGACTTCGTGCATGCCATCGACGCTGAGGAGGAGCACGTGCTGGGCGCGCTGGGCCTGCGGGCGGCCACGGTCGTCGTCGGCGTAGGCGCTGGTCGCGAGGCCGAGCATAGCGACGCTGGCCATGAGAATGGCTTTCGTTGTTGGCATGTGGGGATCCCTCCGGATGGCGCCGCTTTTGCGGGCGAGGCTGCTTACAAGCTGGGCACTCCGGCGCGGGTGACAGTTTCGTAACGGTTTGACTGAGGTTTCACCGACTTGGGGCAGGGCTAGCCGATCCTGCCGGTGGCGGCGGCGCGGAGCATGGCCAGTTTGTCGCCCAGGCCGCGCTCGGCGGTCGGCCGGGTGCGGCGGAGGTCGCGGGCGGCGAGGATGGCGGGCAGGGCGGCGGCGATGGCGCGGCGGGCGATCGGGCCGCGGCGGGCGGCGGCGAGCCAATCCTGACCGGCGCGGTGCAGGCCGTCGATGGTTGGTTGTCCGGCCAAGGCGCGGTTTCGGAGCGTGCCGGCGGCGCCGTAGGCATTGCCGGCGGCGCGGATCGGGTCGGTCGCGTCGGTGCCGAGGGTGTCGATGCCAAGGGCGTGGGCGGCGGCGACGGCGAGGGCGCCGGCGGTGGCGTCGACATGGTCGCGCCATTCGGCGGGTGTTTGCGGGGTTTCGGCTTCGCGGCCTTCGATCATGGCGAGCAGGTCGGCGGGTTGGAGCGCGCCGGCGTCGAGGGCGTCGCGGACGGGGTCGGCGATTTCGTGGCGGCGCCGGGCTCCTTGGACGATCTCGCGCCACCATTGCAGGCGGATGAGCGCCATCGTGGGTTCGCGGACGGTTTCGCGGGCGCGGGCGAGTTCGTGGTTGAGGGCGTAGAGCGCGAAGAGCGCCTCGCGCTGGGGTTGCGGGGCGAAGAGGGTGGCGAGGAAACGATCGGGGTCGTGCTGGCGGACGAATTCGCCCACACGCGAGAGTGTGGTCATGGCGGGCAGATGGGCTGCGATATCGCGGTGGCAAGCTTGACCAAGTGGGGGGCTCGCGACAAGTCTGCGGCGTATCCGATCTGGAAAGGAGACATCATGGCCTTCGAATTGCCGCCCCTCCCGTATTCGCACAACGCGTTGGCGGAGCGGGGCATGTGCCAGGAGACGCTGGAGCTGCATCACGACAAGCATCACCAGGCTTATGTCACGGCGCTGAACGGGTTCGTCGAGAAGGATGCCAAGCTGCAGGGCAAGTCGCTCGAGGAGATCATCAAGATGAGCCATGGGCAGGCCGAGATGGCGCCCGTGTTCAACAATGCGGGCCAGCATTGGAACCACATCCTGTTCTGGGAGAACATGTCGCCGCATGGCGGGCAGATGCCTGGCAAGCTGCAGGCCAAGATCGAGTCCGATCTCGGCGGCGTGCAGAAGTTCAAGGACGATTTCAAGGCGGCGGCGGTGGGCCAGTTCGGTTCGGGCTGGGCGTGGCTGGTGCAGGGCGCGGATGGCCAGCTGAAGATCGTCAAGACGCCGAACGGCAGCAATCCGCTGGCGACGGGCGACGGGACGGCGCTGCTTGGCGTCGACGTTTGGGAGCACAGCTACTATTTGGATTTCCGCAATCGGCGGCCGGATTACGTGAGTAATTGGCTCGATAAGATTGCGAATTACGAGTATGCCGACGCTAAGCTGAAGTAAGTTACGGGCCCTCACCCCGACCCTCTCCCAGAGGAAGAGGGGGAAGAGTAGCTGGGGTGGGGGTTTTACTTGGCGTCGTTGGCGACGATCGGTTTTAGGATCGTCGAGATGGTGTCGCGTAGGACGGCGACGCGGACGTTGGGGGCGATTTCGACCTCGATCTCGTCGGAGCCTTCCTTCACTCGTTGAACCGTGCCGAGGATACCGCCTGCGGTGACGACGCGGTCGCCGCGGCGGATCGCGGCGAGGGAGGCCTTGAGTTGCTTCTGCTTGGTCTGCTGCGGGCGGATGAGCAGGAAATAAAAGATGCCGAAGACCAGGACGAGCGGGAGAAAGTTGACGATCGGGCTCGCCATGATGCCGCTGACGTCTTGGGCGTAGGCGGGGGAGATCAGCATCGGGAGTCCTGGGTTGCCTCTTGTGGCGGCGGACCATAGACAGGCGCCTTCCCGCGTCAAGGATCACGATGGACACTGCATTGATGGAGGTGCTCGGGCGGATTGCGTCGGCCCTCGAGCGGCTGGCGCCGGCGGCGCCCTCGCGGGTCGACCTGCATGGGGCGGACGCGTTCGTGTGGCATCCGGAGCGGGGGCGGTTGGCGCCGGTGGCGGCGGTTTCCGGGGTGGGGATCGAGTTGCTGCGGGGGATCGAGCGGCAGAAGACGCTGGTGCTGGACAATACGCTGCGGTTTGCGGCCGGGCTGCCGGCGAACAACGCGATGCTGTGGGGCGCGCGGGGGATGGGCAAGTCCAGCTTGGTCAAGGCGGTGCATGCGGCGGTCAATCGGCGGCATGCGGGACAATTGGCATTGATCGAGATCCATCGCGAGGACATTCGGACGCTGCCGGATCTGTTGGGGCTGTTGCGTGGGGAGGAACGGCGCTGCGTGATCCTGTGCGACGATCTGAGCTTCGAGCGGGAGGATTCCGACTACAAGGCTTTGAAGTCGGTGCTGGATGGCGGGATCGAGGGGCGGCCATCGAACGTGTTGTTCTATGCGACGAGCAATAGGCGGCATTTGATGCCGCGGGACATGATCGAGAACGAGCGTTCGAGCAGCATCAATCCGTCGGAGGCGACGGAGGAGAAGGTGTCGTTGTCGGACCGGTTCGGGTTGTGGATCGGGTTTCACAACTGCGACCAGGACGCGTTCTTTGCGATGGTCGAGGGGTATGCGGAGCAGTTCGGGTTGCGGATCGATCGGGATGCGTTGCGGGCGGAGGCGGTGGAGTGGTCGGTGACGCGGGGGGCTCGCAGCGGCCGGGTCGCTTGGCAGTTCGTGCAGGATCTGGCGGGGCGGTTGGGGCAGCGCGCCGCGTAATCCTTCGGGCTTTTCAGGGGGGGAAGGCGACTTCGCCGTGGAGCTGGGCGGCGACGGGAATGCCCATGCGGCAGGAGCGGGCGTCGATCACCGCGAGCAAAATGGCGTTGTTCAAGAAGCGGGGCGCCCAAAAGCGGGCGGGGACGGTGCCGTCGGGGCGGTGTGGGCCGAGGCGGCAGCGCATGACGAGTTCGCCGGTGCGCCTGGCGAGGCTGCGGACGACGAAGCCGACCCGGCGGTAGAGGCGGAGTGCTGCTTCGTTGTCCGGGGCGACGAGGAGGCGGACTTCGCGGCAGGCGGGGATGCGGTGCAGTTCGGCCATGATGGCGGCCATGGCGCGGGCGCCGCGGCCGCCACCCTGGCGTTTTCGATCGATGCCGAACCAGCCGAGCCACCAACAGGCGCCGTCGCGGCGGTCTGGGTGGATGGCGGCGAATCCGATCAGTTCGCCGGCTTCCTCGATGCCGATGATCTGGTGCGACGGGCCGGCGCGGACGGCTGCGACGATGTCGTGCAGGGGGCCGAGAAAGCGGTCGATCTGGGTTTCGGGGAAATCTAGCGCGGCGACACGGTCGAGCTCGCTGCGAGCGAGGCGACGGAATGCGAGACGCGCTAAGCCTCGTTCGGAGAACATGGGACCCTGGGGATTTGAAGACGAGGAACGGGCGACGCAGCTTCGCCGTAGCGGCGGGTATGCTCAGCCCGTCAAATGCACGCCCGGTATCTAACCGGGCAAAATCCTCGTTCCATGATGGCGCTGTAGCAGAAGTGGGCGTGCGAGGCAAGGTTAATTGCCGCGGCGTTCGGGGATGCCGTCGGTTGGGGGTGGCGGGGCGGGGGGGCAGAGATAGAGGCGGCCGGCCTTGATGCCGACCTGGCCGGCTTTGCGCATGGCGTCGGAGGGGAAGCGGTGCTCGATGTCGTCGGGGTCGCCGCCGGAGAGGATGGCGCCGAGGTCTTCGCGGACGGTGGCGACGGTGCGGTAGTATTGGTGGAGCTTGTAGTTCCAGGTGGTCTCGCCGGGGGGCATGTCGGCGCGATCGGCGGCGATGGCGATGGTGTAGTCGACGATGCGGGCGTTGTCGGGGATGCGGGCGATGCTGGCAGGGCCTGCGGCGCCGAGGCGGGGGCGCTTGAGGATGTCGGTGGCGGTGACGCCGGTGACGAAGTCGGTGCGGTTGACGCCGACGGTGAGGGTTTCGGCGATGCGGGCGAGCTGGTCGAGGCCTTGGCCGGGCTCGAGGGCGGTGACGTCGGTGTCGGCGCCGAGGAGGATGGCCTGTTCGAAGAGGTCGGGCGGGAGGTTGGTGCCTTGGATGGCGGCGAGGGCGCGCATGCCGCTCTGGGCGACCCAGTTGCCCATGCTGTGGGCGAGGACGTGGCAGCGGGGCTGGCCGGCTGTGCGCCAGGCGGCGGCGAAGGCGAGGATGAAGCGGCTGAGGGCGTTGGCGCTGGCTTCGGCGCGTTGGCGGTCGGCGAGGTAGTTGTCGGAGGTGATGCCGGTGACCGAGGGCCAGGTGAAGAGGATGGGGGCGAGGTCGACGGGGAAGTCGCCGAGTTCGAGCCAGGTGGCGACGTCGGCGGTTCGGATGACGGCGTCTTGGAAGCTGTAGCTGTAGCCGTGGACCATGACGATCGGGGTTTGGCCGGCGGTGGCGGCTTGGGCGATCAGGCGGTTGAGGAAGGCGACGAGGGGGATGTCGGGCCCGGCGACGGCGCAGGCGACGGCGCCTTGGGTGGCGAAGGGTCCGGTGAGGTGGCCGGGCTTGGCCGGGTCGGGCGAGGGTTGGACGGGGACGGCGCCGAAGGTGAGGGTTTCGTCGGCGCCGCAGGGGGGTGGGGGGCCGAAGCCGCCGGTGACGGGGGGGCGATTGGTGACGAAATGGATGGTGCGCATGGCGGGCCTCGCGAGGGAGGCGAG
>JAABUX010005642.1_pt1 | contig 15276 bp, 11 predicted proteins | sample 5561851 | NCBI WGS metagenome assembly JAABUX01 (sample SAMN10711883, study PRJNA513361) | rock metagenome | isolation source: Antarctica rocks | place: Antarctica: Victoria Land, Richard Nunatak red sandstone | collected 2016-01-03 | reverse complement strand
CTTTAACTTCTACTATTACTAACTATTATAGACCGCGTTCACCTGGGGTAAGGTCCCTTTATCCTAAGGTACTTATCTTGAGGGTACTTAAAGTGTTACGACCCGTCGTCTTCTAACTAGAAGGCTCCGGAGTCTAGGTGGATCTCGTAGAGAGGAGTGTTAAGGACTAGGGTAAATAGGCTTCATATTAAACTAGTCTAATACAGGTCGAGTATTATATTTAGTATCTAGGAGATATCTAGGTTAATAATATAAGTTAAGTATAAAGCTCCTATCTAAGCAGGAACGCACGCTTTCTATATAGATATATGAGATCCTACTAAGAGGTATAAGTCGGTAGACCGATCCATCTAATCTACACGTGGCTCCTATAGTTTAGTAAGCTAATCCACCTGATCTACCTGTAGGTCGAGTCTCTCTCTAGACTGATCCACCTAATAGTAACTAGAAGTGCCTTTACTAGGCGTAGTATAAGGACCGCTAGTCCATGCTCGTAATAGTAATATCTATCTTATTACTAGGTATATAATACTAATAGAATAATTTATATTACTATAAAAGCCTATAAGTTAATACTATTATATTTTATAAGCTAGCTATCTACTAATATACTATTTATATTATCTATTAATATATCTAATATTAACTTAAATAGAGGAAATATCTATCTTATTACTAGATATATAATACTATAAGAATAATTTATATTACTATAAAAGTCTATAAGCTAATACTATTATATTTTATAAGTTAGTTATTTACTAATATACTTTCTACTATTTATATTACCTACTAATATATCTGATATTAGTTTAAATAGAAGATAATATCTATCTTATTACTAGGTATATAATACTATTAGAATAAGTATATAGATATAATATAGCTAATACTATTATATATATAAGCTATCTATCTACTAATATATCTAATATACTCCTTACTATTTACTTTACCTACTAATATATTTAATATTAGTTTAAATAAAAGGAAATTTCTATCTTATTAATAGGCTAATATATCTAATATACTTCCTACTACTTATATTACCTACTATTTATTCTAGTTACTAATATATTTAATATACTTCCTACTATTTATATTACCTACTAAATACTAGATAGTAGAAGTTATTTTCTAATAGAAAAATCTTAAATTTTTACAGGTATTTTCTAGTATTAGATATATTAGTAAGTAGGATAAATAGTAGGAATTATATTAGATATATTAGTAATATTAGTATTAGATATATTAGTCGTAGGGAAATACTATTTATATTTCAACCCGGATATAAGGTAATTCCGTATATAATAATAGATTTACTGGAGAAACGGGAGTGATAGCAATTTGATATCCCGGAGTGGACTCTTTAGTAGACGATGGGCCTCTGAAATTAATCACCGGGACAGTCCCTTCGACGAATCTTGAATGCATGAGAAATACCTTAGGCAAATCCCATGAGTATGTGCAGCCAAAATGCCGCGTAGGCCTTACTTCCTAGCGATGGCCCTCGTGAAAGGCTTGATTTGGAAGTCCGCTACTATATGATTAGACAGCGGAGGCCTAAACTTTTGGGACGGAGGCAATCATTTACTGGCGGGAGGCATAGCTGCTGTCAATATATGTTATATAATATCGAACGAGTGTCAAGCTTCCGGCTCGGCAACCCGCTCTCTCTTCAACACACCGTCTAGCCTGGTGTTCTGCCATCATGAGCTACCGCTTGAATAGTTTGAACCCACCAGGGACTCCTGACTGAAAGAGACCTTTAGGATCATACTTTCGGCTGACGGCCTGCAAGTTGGCTTTGCTCACGGCGCCATATCCATCAATTGGATTCTGCGTCTTATTGGCGTAGTTCAAGTAGACGAATCTGTTGAATAGTCCCTTTGCTTTAGCCAGTGCGTCAACTTCGTGGACAAATCTGGCAGCTACGCGGTTGATGAGCTCATCATCACTTGATAAAGCCCAAGATGTTGTCAGCAGTGCATTTACCAAGGGGCCTTCGGAGCCGCTGAGGCCTTGGGAGTTCCCTCCTTTTGAAGCTGATTTGGTGGTGATGGCGGGAACGATAGGTTGAAACGTTAGGGCCCATGTGATCCCGGTAACCTTTTCAACTTGACCAATGGTATTACTGAACTTTTCATAGACGGCGTTGAGTAAAGACAGGTCGTTCTTAAACGTATTCGTGATGTAGAGCTCCCTTTTGACTCGTCAATGCTCTTGGCTCTAATTCAGGAGGGGCTAATGAAGTTTCCTCAGACACATGAAGTGAGTTGGCTTACCGAAGTCCATTGGGGGAGTTTGCGCCTCGTTCTACACCGAGGTTCAACAAGCTGTCGATCCGCATGGTGCTTGCAAGCTGTGGTTCGATGGCGGTGAACCCTTGGAGGGCAGGAGGATTAGCTTGTGGCTTAGTATAGTATAGACCGTTAACCACAGCGCTCCCCTGGCCACCACTAAAGCCGAAGCTTTGAATGATCGCGGAGTAGTCATCGTAATTTGAATTCTTGGCAAAGTCGTAAAAGGCGGCAAGCTGCTGCGAGGCTGTTGTGATGGGATAGTAGATGACGCCACCCCAGAAAGAGCCTTGTTCAAAGGTTTCCAGATCGAAGCGAGTCACCACACCAAAGTTGTTTGAGCCACCGCGAAGCGCAATCCACAGGTCAGGGTTTGAACTTTGATTGGCGTCAGTGACGGTGCCGTCGGCAAGCACAATTTCGTAGTTTGCCACATTATCGCAGACAAAGCCTTTGCGAGCCGAAAAATATGAGAGACCACCTGAGGATTGTCAATGCCCTGCTTGGTAGCATTGTAGTCGAAAGGGTTCTACGAACCTCCAAGTGTAAGACCACCGACCCCAACCTGTGCCGCGCGACCACCGGACACGGCCAACTTCTCAGGCTCCAGGTAAGAATACACATCAGACCATCTCGCCCCACCCCCAACAGAGGTGACATTTCGATCGCTATTCAAGGTCACGGCCTTGATAGACGTCATATCAACGACTGCACCACCCTGGATCGAAGCACTCCCAGCCCAAGGAGTATGCCCACCTCCTTTGACAGCGAATTTTGCAGAGCCATGGCTCGATTCATACACAGAAGCCAGTGCTTTGACAGCTGCTGCCACATCTTCTGTGTTTAGCGGTTTAACGATACAACCTGGAGAGATCTCCTCTTCTTGCTTGGAAAAGTAAGATGTACTGGAAGCCTGGTAGGTGGCATCGGAGGGAAGTAGAACCTTCCCTGGTAGCACTTTCGCCAAAGCATCGTACTGAGCTCTGGTGTTTGAGCTGATATCGGCGATTGTGTGGGAATTGTCCGACGCGCTGATTGGTGGTGGAGCTGTCATGCTTGGGGATTCTGCGGATGTGTCAAGTACAAGGCTGGAGAAGAGAAGGACAGCGACTCTAGAGAGCCGAAGATAAGTGGACATAGGCATCTGGACTTGAGGTATGAGTATTGAAGGGGGTAGGTGAAGCCGAAGTCTGCAGTGACGGCCAGAAAGAATGCAGAGTGCAGGAAGTTTGAAGTCAGAGCCAGAGGCGGTGCGGAGTCATTAAAAGGTAGTGGGTACATCATGCGCCTAATTACAATATCATATCGTTGGTTGGAGTACAGAATGCAGTAGTACGTGCATGGCATAAGTCCGCCATGCCACCCTAGATTACTTGACAGCGTTAGCAAAGAGCTCTAGCGCCTAATGCGGACTAGAGTGTCCCCATAATTCGTGTCATCCACGAGCACAAAGTAGCCGGGGTTAGAGCGGCACTAAACGCGGAACGTGGTCCACGGGTAGGATACGCGAGATCCACCCGAAGACACTAGAATAGTGCGCGTCCATGTGGGCCCTCGCTCATTGTTCATGATTTACTAAGTATGTAAGTTACATTTCCCGGCAGTAGATGCGGTCCTCTGCTGATACTCTGAACAGGCGATCACTTATGGGTGCTGGTGTCACGTAGTGGTGTTCCCACTTAGAAGGCGTGATTGGTCGATCACACATCCACAGGCGTCATCGTGCAGACGGGATGGATGGTGATTTATCAATGTAACCCTGTAAGCGGATTTGGCTGTAAGGCTTGTGCGCTACGGACTTCTTTGTGTGTACTTTGCGGTCCAAAGCCAGGTAGTCGGAAGACCGTGTTATCTCCACGTATGTTGACACAGTATGTCTTCAAGAGCGGATCTTCACGGAATTTTGACTGTCATACATTGAATGTATGCATAGCTACAGCGTAAACCGGACCCGGAATTGCAAATTTTCACGTGTATGATTCCAAATTTCATGTGGGTAGCAATCTAGCGCCTGTCTGAGGAAACTACGCCGTTGTTCATTAACTTGCTGAGAGCATAATACGATGACGGCTGCGTTCAAAGCACGGTCTTCCGTTCTCGAATTCTGACCAGCGGGTCGTCACCATCTTTATTAGACATGATACCAAGCACTGGTTTCCCCTCGTCGAATTTTGGGAATGTGGTTGACTCAAGAGGCTCCACGTCAAAACGTCGCAGGAGCATGGCGACCAGGGTCACCACAGTCCTTTTCGCCACTGGAGATATGTCAGCTAATCGCTCGCGTCACGCTTTGCGCCAGAACCAACCATATCTTCCGGGGCACATTGTCACTCCGCCACCAAAGGGTCGCCAACTCGAGCTCTTCTGTAAGGCTGGGTCTCTGATGAACCGCTCAGGGTCAAATTGGTGAACTCCTTTGCCGAAAATCTCTTCGTTGAAGTGGAGTTGTCGATATGGAACCATGACACGGTTGTGTTTGCGAAGTATCTTACCTCCAATAACCGTGTCTTCGGTGATATACCGTACAGACGCAGAGTATGCCGTCATTCGAATCGTTTCATACCAGACTGCCCCTAATCTTGGACAAGAATCTTCAAGATAGTGGTAGTCAACACGGCCAGAGTCGTCGAACGCTGCTGCTGTCTCCGTGCGAATGGTGTCAACCAAGTCGGACTGATAGATTATGTATGCTAGCATCCAGAAGCAGGCCTTTCTTGTGTTGGTGTTGATGCTGGTGGTGCCGTCAGCTTCAAGCGTAGTCAGTGATAGTCGAGACTCACCCCCAGTATATCGTAACCATCATCGTTGCTATGTCGTGAGTCTCGATGCCTATCTGTCGAGCTTCATGCTCAAAGGCTTTGGTGAACCAAGCATCTCCAGTCCTTTGCTCCACTGGCGTACTAAAGTATATCTCCAAGTCTTGGATCAATTTGTCTTTCATCTGTCCCATTCGCCTGGTCGCTATTCGAGGATACTGATATAGTACCTGCCAACTCAATTCGTCGAATTCGAGGAAAGTCCACGGCATGTTAGGATCAATCTCTTCTAGTAACCCTCCGAAGTAAGCTCTCTGCCCGCCGAGTATGAAAAGGTCCGAGCTCCATTTAAGTAAAGGAACGACGACGGAGTTTGATGTCTTCTGTGTTGCAAATGCTTTACTTGACATAAGTTCCAGAACAAGTGAATCCCGGAAGTAGTCACCGAATTTGTTTCCGAGATCGTCCAAGTGTAGACCGGGGAATAGTTGCTTGATGTGTAGCTCTCTTGCGAGCTTTGCAAGAGGCTTGTGATGAAGATTCGGGAAGTCATGCTGGTGGGTATTGTGTGGTGTATAGTTATACATCACTTTCAGACAGTGATTCGAAGACCCGAAGGTCCGCATCATGGCTTGTACGAACCCATCGAATGAAAGCGTTGTCGTGTTCTTGTACGCATCTCCAACATCCTTGGGTTTCGTGAGGACGTGCAGCTGACTACCCGCAACGGTGATGGTGAAGGGTTCACGAGTGTTTCCAAAGTAATTTCTGGTCTATCTTAGCACGGTCACAAGTTTAAATAAAGATCAATGCTTGGGCACCTCGCTTCAGTGAGCAGTTCTTGGGAATTACTAAAGAAGCGAAGTGCATGACCTTGAAGGGTGTCAATGTCCCAGCTTGCCAGTCAGGATGTCAAGTTATACCAAATACTACACAGTGAACTGTCAGTATTGTCGCCGTTTCCTGCGGAATGACTTTACTGGCAGTCACCAACCTGGTATCCAGAAAGGAAATTGTTTCGGATCGTCAGGATATAAGGATGGCGAGATGCTGAACATCCAAACTCTCCAGAAGGCAAGAGCCGAGGCAGAGAAGAACAACAAGAAAGTTGTAATAGGAAAGGAATTGACCAGGGTCCGTACAGATTCGTAAGGGAGCACTTCCGTAAAGAGATTTAGGAACATGTTGATTCTCAGCTTCGGACGAAGACAAGCGAAGTTCAACTTCCACTTTCAAGCGATCTTGAGGCTTGTAAGTAGGACTGAGTAGCCTACTATGTCACAAAGAAGCTCTCCAGCATTGATCCATCAAAGTCGAGGAGGCCTGTGGTGACCCGGCAAGATGACCGCATACTCCAAAGGCTAATGAAGGCAGAAAAAGCTGTGGTGCGTTCAGCTCGCAACCTAACTACACGTAGTAATGATGTTCCGAAGAGTAATGTCGTACTGATCCACGGAAGTAGGATGATTCTGATCCATGCATGTCGGACGTTATGCGGAAACCTTGCATTTGGATCTGAGCGGGCCGTTGACAAAGGCACTCTTCCATAATGTACACCAAACGCAAAACTGGCTCTGCGGCATTAAATGCCATTGGTCCGCATAAGATCACTGTTAGAATATCAAGGATATTACATGCACAATGACAAGGATCACAATCCTTCTCGAGAACGGCTGCATCACATATGTCTACCCCGACAGCTGGGAGCATGGTCTGCGTATAGAGTGACACATGTTGGAAGGGTTATAAGACAGCCTTTGGGAGTGCCGAAGAATACGAACACCTTGAAAGAAGGATGGTGTGGAGATTCGGCTTACCCTTCACCAACATAGTAAGGCGATGTGCTTACGATTATGCTTTCCCGATGATGCCTTCCCTGGCCCCTTTGTGGCTATCGCACCCCTGTCAACAACGCGGTTTCAACCGCCGTACAATGACCGGAAATTGTGGGGCCCTCGCGGTCCGAATACGAATTAGTCCCTTTAGGGATGAAGCCGATGGCGCCGTGGGCGCTTACTAGTGTGCGGTGCGGGTACTAGTCTGACACATCTCTACTACGTCGCAGGGGGTTCAAATGTAACTTTTGCATACACACTACTCTAGTCACCTGTGTATTTCTCGTAGGATGTGATTATTTGTTTGCCAGGATTGAGCCATGTAGGTAAAGAAGCTTCCAGAAATACCGAGCTTGTATTTTCCTAGTGTTTGCCAAGACAGGACATTTAAATGGGTGGAGACCATAGTATGGCAGCTAGGTCTAATGTAGCGTGCGAGCATGCAGATCATAACTTGAATCTCACTAAAGCCGCTGCCGCAGTTGATCCCGTCTTGTGTGATCAGGGTCAACCGATCAACCGCTAGGCTAATACTTTGCAGTGTAAGGTAGCAACCACCAGCGCGCCGCAGTGCGACTGACACCCTGCGTAAGTGCATAGCTAGCCTGCCAGCTAGTGGTGATCCCACACGGACGAAGCTACAATCACATTGTATCCGCCAGCCCTTAGCGTAGGCAACAAGATAGATGCAAAAGACTCAAGTGTTGGTAACACGGAAATTTGATGGGTCTCAGGCCCGCGCACGATCCATTCGCATGGTAGAAATTTACTCGCAGACCAAACCCCTTGCAAGTCTATGCGACATATACTAGGTCGCGTACTAATCCAAATATGTTATTCTCCCGTTGCTCGTGCATATGAATTGGGGGCTTGGTACCACTAGTACGGTCACGACTCATGTACGTCTTTTGAAATTGTATCCAGGGTCTTCCTTTATCAACATGAACAATCCATTTGGCCCTACGATCGCCTTCGATGATCATTTCTTTGCGGAATCTGCCCGAAAAAATACAGCTCATGTCGATGTGGTCTTGAGATCTTGCAACCCTCAGGTCAGTTATGTCCTTACCAGCCGGCGTGAGTCTAGATTTTGTTATCATTCCGAGCAATAACTATATTGAAACGAGGCCAGGTGCCCTTGTCGGAGATCCCCATTGGAAAACCGCCAGCGGGCGTGAGTCCCAATTTTGTAGATCCTCCGTCGCTTGCACCAGCCATTATCTCTGTCAGCATGGTATTGATGATATGGACGCTGTCATTCGTGATCATGCGAATGTATGCGAATTATCACTCATCACGGGGCTTGGGAATAGATGACTGTAAGATTATCTTCCTCATTCTCGTGTACTCGGCTGGTTCGCACGACTGATGCTCTAAAGACTCTTGCATTATCGCCACTATCCTCGCTGTTGCCTACTCAGGTGTCCTCTTCTCTTGTAGGTAGATTCCTCCCACCTAGTCTTTTGCTGATTCCTGATCATATAGTAAATCGATGGGCGAGGCATAGCTTCGACATTCCACTGAGTAGCGTGGTCGATGGGAATTACTTCAAGGTAAAGACCCATTTCATTACCATTGGGCATTTAAAGATTGTGGTCTGAAGATACAATAGCGGAGCTACGCCCAAGGCATGATTCTTGGTCCTACACTCTTCTTTGCCAAAAGTTCGATATTCTTACTTTATCTCCGAGTCTTTACCATTGACAAGAAAATGCGTCGCAGCATCTGGTTGGGCCTAACTTTTAATTTTATCCTCTACTGGATCAATATTCCATTCGAGTCTTGGAACTGCGCACCGCGAGCTGGAGACTCCTGGGGTCTGGACACTACTGGAAGGACTTGTGCGAACAATATAATGTTTGGTCTGGTCCAAGGAGTCCTATCAGTTGTTTTAGATCTCTATATCTTCTTCCTCCCAATTCCGATTGTCCTGGGTCTACAAATGTCGCTTAGGAATCGACTAGCAATACTGGGTGTTTTTGGGACTGCAATCTTGTGAGTGCATGGAGAAATTCGATATGATAGTGACCACTGACTGGGCCCTAGAGGCATAGCTGCAGCCGTTGTAGCGATGGTATATCGAATAAGGCTTCACACAACAACAGACCAAAATTGGGCCGCAGCATCCCTTGAGATATGCATGTGAGTTAACATCTCTGCTTTGCGCAGCACGATACATAGTAGTTGATAAACAGCCAGTACATGTGAGAACTACGTTGCGATTATAGTTAGTTCCATGCCGGCATTCGCATCCTTTTCTAGGGGTAAAATACCAGGTGCTTCTTGGCTCGCCAGCATTCGCTCGCGAATTTCTATATCCAAAATCTTGTCTCTACGCAGTAGAAGTAGCGGCGGGCGAACTCATTCTTCAGACGATCGTACGCGTTCAGTTTCCTATGCGCGAGGCAGTGGATGGGCTGAGATCAACAGTAGCCGGAACCCAGAGGATTACGAGCTAGGTTTAGTGACGACTCAAATTCTGGGAGCAGCTACTGTGCCTCCAAATATAGAAGGTGCTTCGCACACGAGTATTGCCGTTCATCAATCGATGCGACAAGAGCGACTGGCTATCTAGCATTGGCACACTTGTCTCCACTTCATACTGCGTACTAAACTACTATATCGACCTACAGTCCAAAATTGTTCGCGATCCCATTGAAGTACCTTGTCAGCTTGGTTAAAGTCAAGATATGCATACTTGGACAATTCACGTAGCATATCAGCGTATAACAGTAGTCAATTATTGCGCCGGTCCCCAAGGGTTCCCAAGGCTATAGCCGATGAGACGCCAACACATAGGTCTCTAGTTCCATGCTTATCGTATTGATTTGACGGTACAGCTGACAGGTGGAAGGGATGCTTCGTAAAGAGTTCTTGGTCTGGCAGTCCCAGTGAATATCAATTACCGGAAAGGGACCCGTTGCTCCCCACCCTATGTACCTTGAGTTCGTGCCTCAGCCAAAGTTTCAAGCAAATCTCAGTGTACGACAAGTTGTACGGCTGGAATTTCCATGGCTAAGCTTGATTCATCATTTCGGGCGCCTTGCGTGCTGGAAGGTCCCGTCATGTTCTCGGTACCTAAGAACATCTCCGAGTAGTCATGGGATAGAATCCTTTCGAGATGTAGGCAACAGTCATGCAGCACAGTTGGCTGCGTATATATGCGGACCAATCCTTGTTAAAGATTACACACACACCACTTATTGATCAATGATTGGCTACATGTTTAATCCAATCATCTTTTAGCTCGACACCCTTCCCGTGCCCGAACTTTGAGACAATTTCAGATATGAGAAGGATCTCATCGCTCCCCAGAAGTGCCATCTCTTGAATATTCGGGGTACCAGCTTGTTATCACAATGCAATCGTATCTTCGATTTGGTTCATGGCAAAGTACTATCACTGCTCCCTCGAGTAGTCAAAATGTGTATCGGTGGGCCGAAAATCTTGATATCGGCATGAGAACCATTATCTCTCTGCTCGGGGCATTGTTGGTTAACTACATTCTGACCTGGACGGCCTTCAATTGGATTTCCAGGCGCATATCTTTGACCAAAAGACCATCGACAGTTCCCTACATTTTTCCAATCATTGGAAGTTCGTTCAATTTCGTCTGGAATCCCTTATACTTCATGAGGACAGCCACGTGCGTAATATTCAACTGCCACTTTACTGATATTCTGTATTAAAAGTGCTTGCAGTCTTCATCGTGGGAAACAAACTCCTGTTCGAGTCAAAATTCTAGGATCGGAAATCTTTATGGTACAAGGACGAGACAACGTTGTGTCACTTTTCAAGCAAACGACCGCTTCCACAGCCACGTATGTGCACATTTTCTGCCTCAAAAACTTATTTGGAATGCATTCAAAATCGCTTTCAACGTACAGGGCTGATCATTCCGGCGACCGTTCTGAGCCACACCCGGATAGCACCGTCCAGTCTCATAATCGAATTGACTTCTTGACCCACGATCCTTTGTTGAAGTTCTTCAGTGGTCCCAGCATGACCCGACTGTTTCGGAGGTTTTCTCATAAACTATCTGATCGCATCACGGCCCTCCACATCGGTGAAGACTGGGAGGATATTCCGGATTTTCTCAACTTCATCCAGATCGAGCTGAGCACAGCTGTCCTTGAGGCAACCATGGGACCTCAGCTCATCGCACAAAATCCAACTTTCGTTAGAGATCTGTACCAATACGACTCGGCGATTCCGGCTCTGTCTAAAGGACTTCCCAGATTCATGAACTCAGGAGCATACACAATCAGAGAAAAGATGCTTTCGATGATCAAGCGCTGGCACAATTACGCCCGAGAGAACTTCGACGAGGATCTCATTGATCCCGATGGCGACTTTGATCCATTCTGGGGTTCGGAACACATGAGACATCGTCAAAGAATACTTCGGAATGTAGACGGCTTTGATGCTGATGCTTTGGCTGCTTCGGATCTTGGTCTGATCTGGGGGTAAGTCTTTGTTCCACCTCTGAATAGTATCAGAGTCATTATATGACGAAGGGTAGTTTGGTGTACTGATCCTATACACCATTGCACGATCTTGCCCAAGATTTGTCTACAATGCTGACTCCCCTCACGCCTAGTATCATCACCAATGCCGTGCCTTGTGCTTTCTGGGCCGTCGTCCAGATATGCCGTGACCCGGTCTCCCTTTCACGTATACATGAGGAACTGCGATCTTCGACTTGTACTATGTCACCTTCCAATCTATCCCGTACATCGTCCAGAGTCGAACCGCAATCTAACCTCGTTAAAGACGATCCGACAGCTGAGTCCCAGTCACCAACAGCATTACCACCGTTGTCGCCCCTCCCGATCCTTGAGGTGGAGTCCCTCCTACGCAAGCCGTTCCTCCTATTGATTTACGCGGAGACTCTACGTCTCTATGTTCGCGTGTACATCACGCGCTGCCCTGAAAGATCGGACTTGCAAATAAATGATTGGATCTTCCCAAAGAACAAAGTAATCTTGGTTGCCTCAGATCCTGCCCATTTCGACTCTCAAATCTGGAATACTTCGAATGGGCGTCATCCTCTGAACAAGTTTTGGGCTGAGCGTTTCCTGCTACGAGCAGGTGATGATAGTAGTGGTCCTGTCAGAAACCTTGAAGGCCACAATGCGGAAGGCTCCATAAACCCGCTCAAGGGACGACTAGGACAGGAGTCCAATCTGCAGCCAGCAACCTTGGAAAGTCCCGTCAGGTTCACCATGAACGGTTTGTACGGATCTTGGATTCCTTATGGAGGTGGTTCAAGGGCATGCCCAGGACGCCACTTCGCTAAGAGAGAGATTCTATTTACCTGTGCTATGTTATTAGCGGCATTCGATATTGAGATCTTAGCGCACGAGGAAGACTTGAAGATTGCAGGTGGCAGATATGGCTTTGGAGCGCAATACCCAGCCGGAAAGATTCTAGCAAGGATACGGAAACGGTATTAGAAGGGTTTACCTAGACTAGGCGCGTACCTATATTAGAAATCAGCCTTAATATTATAACTAGTATCTCAGTATATTTTATAACTCTTTAAATAGTTCTTAATATATCTATTTCTATCTTCTTAGTTAATATAAGATTAAGTACTTAATAATATAAGTAAACTTATAGTTATATACTTCTAATAGAATATACTTTATATTTAATAAGATATAATTAAAGATTCTTTAGACTTAAAAAGCTTAGAAGCCTTAATAAAACTTACTTTAATATAGTAAGATAAGTCCTAATATTAGGATATAGTATTAAGGAAGGAGTTATAAGAGAGGATAATAATAGTAGAGATAGAGGAGGTAGGCTAGGAAGTAGAGGAGAGGTACTTATATAAGGGCTACGGAGCCTAGTAGAGGGAAAAGAACTTAAAGATAAAGGAATATAAAAGAGAATATTAATAAAGGCTTTAAAAGCTATTATAATTATATAAAATATATTAAAGAATAGAATAATATATAAGATAAAAAGGATAATAGGAGTAAGACTTAAATATATAAAGGAGTTTAATATAAAGGTAGATTAATAGCTTAAAGAGATATATAAGTTTAAGAAGATAATAAAAGAGTAATCTTAAAAAGGGAAAATATAAGGGGGTAAGAGGAGCTAGGTATAAATAGCTAATTAAAGTCTAATAAGTATATAAATAGGTAATATAAACTCTAAGGAGATATTTATTATAATATTAATAGGTAATACTATTAAAAGGGGATTTAAAGTAATAAATAATAGAAAGGTTAAGACCTTAATATTTAAGATTAATAATAAAATTAAAAAAGAAATAGTAAGAGTACTTATTAATAAATAGCTAGTTAAGAGATTTAAAATAATTATATTCTTAAAGATATAAGAGATTATAATAGTAGAGTACTTAATTAAAAGTAACTTAATACTATTTATAATAAAGATAGAAGTAAGAGAGAAGTTAAAAGAGAATAATAATTAGGTAAGGAAAATATATAAGTTAATAAGAGTATTAAGATAGATCTTCCTAGTTATAATATATAAAGTATAAAAGAAGGTAGTAGATATATTAAAATAAAAAGAGGTAAAAGAGGTAATTATCTAATAAAATAAAAAGAACCTCCTAGAATTAAAAATTATAAGGATAGCCTAGTTATAAATAATATAAGAGAGGAGAGAGGCGGGGGTAGTAAAGAAGAGGGCCTTACTACTATTAAAGTTACTTATACTAGAAATAGTAGATAAAGTAATTAAAAAGGGCCTAGTAGTATTAATAAACTAGGAAGTCTATATATTATAAAGAAATATATATTTTCTATATATAATAGGCGCGCTTATATATTAGCTTTAAAGCTTATTTTAATACCTTTAATTATTATAAGCTACTATTTATACTTCTATAATATTAAAAGCACGCTTAGTTTTCTAATTATTTATTATATATAAATTAGATATTATAATTTATATAATATTCCTAGAAAAAGTTTATTAAATATTATAACTAATATTTCTACTATCTACTTATATATATTTAATAAATATATCTTTCTAAAAATTTATACTATTATTATTATAATCTTATTAGGTAGTATTACTACTATATCTACCTATCTTATATATTTCTTAAAGAGTACTATTTATACTATTATTATAAGTAGTATTATTATTAGAAATTACTACTTATCTATCTATTCTAATTATAGTAGTCTATTTATACTACTTTAATTTATTACTTATATTAATACTAGTACTATTATTAATAATATATAAAATTATACTTATAGTACTTAATATATATTTATTAGATTATTTACTTAGTATTTATAAACTACCTTTTAATAAAACTATTTCTATCTACTTAACCTCCTTATATTATAAATTCTCTTCTTAAATCTTACTACTTTCTAGTTAAATTTCTACGCGTAGCTTTTTTCTAATCTACTTCTTAATCCTTATATATTTAACCTTATTATAATTATATTACTACCCTTTAATATCTTATACTATATCTATTCTAGTTATACTAGCTTAAATATATCTTAGAAATCCTCTATTAACTAAGATTTATAAGTACTTTAATTTATAAGTAGATCTTCTCCTTCTATTATATATAATATATAGTATCTTATAAGTTACTACTTATTATCTATCTTTAATATACTTAATAATATATATCTATATATAAAGGTAGAATAAGAGTTAAAAGAGAGGTTATTATTCTATCTAATTTAAGAGGTTAGTTATATATAAATAAATAGAGTAAGTAGAATTATACTATTAACTATTTCCTCTTAAGCCTTACTAGTATATAAGGATAGTATTATTAAGGTTTAATACTTATACTTTAAAGAGCTATTCTATAATATTTAATTAATACTAGAATTATTATTTTAATTAGATTTTAAGTTAGCTATTATATCTCTCTTTATATTAGTTAAATAGAAATACCTACTTTAAATACTTAAAGGACTAGAGTATTTATTATTATCTAAATTATTTAATAGTAGTAAATTATCTAATTAACTAGTATTAATATCTATTTTATTTACTTTATTATTATTTCTATTTATAATTATAATATTATAAAGTATATCTCTTATCTCTTTTAAATATAACTTATAAATATATCTCTTATAAAGGTTAGACTCTAAATTATCTTATATATATTATATTACTTATTAATACCTTATAATAGTATATAATTAGCTCTTAATTATATATTTATATATAATAATAAGATAGTTAGTTATATACTCTAGATCTTTTTACTCTTAAATTTCTTAATATAGTAAATACTATACTATCCTATAGGGACAAATGAACTGTGACCGCATTTCATTTAAATGGTACTAAAAATTTAATCGCATTTCATTTGATTTTCTATTTCTAAATGAAATGCGGCTCGAACCCTAACCGATT
>JAABUX010005640.1_pt1 | contig 15278 bp, 12 predicted proteins | sample 5561851 | NCBI WGS metagenome assembly JAABUX01 (sample SAMN10711883, study PRJNA513361) | rock metagenome | isolation source: Antarctica rocks | place: Antarctica: Victoria Land, Richard Nunatak red sandstone | collected 2016-01-03 | reverse complement strand
TGCGAAAAGTATATCCAAAGTCTCCATCCGGAGCTTGAACCACACCTCTCGACACAGGGAAATCCACCACTCTCAACGGCCATTTAGAATCGCTGCAGCGCCACGCGATTTGGTTCATTTTGTGATTACATGTATCGTTATTCGAGAAACTTCGGGAGAGCGGGCAGTGGGTCGGATCGGATGACCTCGGTTACGGCCGCGGCCGGCCTGCGACGCCGGTCGATCCTGCGGCTGGGCGTCGGCGCGTCCGCGGCACTCGCCGCAGGCTCCGGCGCGCGGGCCGAGCACAGGGCGGTCCGTATCGACGCAGCCCCGGTTCCGCTCACCTCGCGGACGCTGGGCATGCCGGTCCCCAGCCTGACCAACCCCACGATGATGGTCGCCGGTCCCGCCGACAACGCCACCGCGCGCTGGGCCGGACTGCTCGTGGGTCCGCTCGCCGAGGCGCTGCATCCCGGCCAGGCCCTGGCGGTCGCCGCGGTCGGCGGACGCGACGGGGTGACCGGGGCAAACGCCTTCGAGGCGCTGACCAACCCGGACGGGTCCACCGCCCTGCTGGTGCCGGGTGCCGCGGCGGTCGCCTGGCTGGTGGGCGACCCAAGGGTGCATTTCGACGCCGCGCGCTGGGTGCCCGCGCTGGCCAGCTTCGGCTCGGCGGTCCTGGTCGGGCGCGGCGACAAGCCGCGTGACGGGCTGCGCGTCGCGGCCTCGACTCCGGGCGGCCTCGAACTGCCCGCACTGCTCGGCCTGAGCCTGCTCGGCGCCGCCCCTGCCCCGGCGTTCGGCCTGGCGGACCCCGACGATGCGCGCGCCGCCCTGCTCGGCGGGCGCGTCGACGCGATGCTGCTGACCGGACGCGATGTTCCGCAGCGCATGGCGGCTCTCGCCCGCCAGGGCCTGCGCCCGATCTTCTCCCTGGGCGCCGACGCCCGCGCCACGGCACGCGACCCGGCGCTGCCGGACGTGCCGACCGTGCCGGAACTCTATCACGCCCGCGTCGGCCGCAGACCCGCGGGCGCCCTGTTCGATGCGTGGATGGCGACCGCCGCGGCGGCCCGTCTCGATGCCGCCCTGGTGCTGCAGTTGCTCACGCCCCCTGCGCTGGTCGCCCGATGGCGCGGCGCCTGCACGCAGGCGATCGCGGATCCGGCCCTGGCGAGCGCTGTCAGGACGGCGCAGGTGAACCCGCTGCCCGCACCCGACTGCGTCAACGCGCTGTCCGTCATCGTCGCCGACGAGACCACCCTGTTGACGCTACGGCGCTGGATCGCGAGCCGCACCGACTGGCAGCCGGCCTGAAGGCAACGGGCCGCCGCGGATCGCGGTCACCAGCCGCGCCGCTCGCGCGAGCGGCTCCAGGCGAACAGCAGCACCAGCACCACGCCGACCAGGAGGATGGCCTCGGGCAGCGTGAGGTGACGCATCATCCTGAACACCACGCTGTAGATGAGGGAATGCACCACGGCCGAGATCGCCATGTTCGCGATCCAGCCGCCGCCGCCATAGCCGTGGTGATAGCCGAAGCCGGGGTAGGCGTGGTGGATGTAGGCGAGCTGGATCATGCGATGCATGGCGACCTTCCGGATCGTATCGAGCGGCTTGCGTGTGCCTGCGTGTCGGCGACGCTCATGTCGGGAACGGCGACACCCCCACGATATGGGGATGGCCGCCGAGCATGAGCGCGTAGCCCGCCACGGCAGCCGCCGGACGCCACCATCCCAGCTCCCGTGCCACGAGCTGGTTGCGTCCGGCCATTATGGCGGCGAACGGCACGATCGAGGTTCTGGACGCGAACCTGTCCCAGGCCGCGGCGCCGAGCACGCGGCGGCGCTTGGCGTCGATCGAGACGGTGCCGGCGATCGCCACCACCGCCAGGGCGGCGAAGAACAGCAGGGAGGCCCGGTCGCCGTTGCCGACCAGGTGGATGGCCGACCACAGCGCCACGCCCATCAGGAACGGGTGCCGGGTGATGCGCACGATGCCGCCGGGTGGCCGATCGACGAGCGCCTCCTGCCCGACCACGGTCGGGTTCGGCGTGGTCAGCCCGATGACGACCAGCAGGAAGGCCGGCAGCATCAGCGCGATCGCGAACGGCTTCCACCATTGCAGTTGTCCCCAGGTCGGCACGTAGTCCGCCGCCCTGTAGGCCATGACGAGCCAGGCCATCCCGGCGACCGACGCCACCGAGAAGCCGATCATGTAGCCGCGCAGGCCGATGGCCGCGACCAGCCGGTCGCGCAGCATGGTGCCGGACAGGCCGAGATGGATACCGATGAAGAACAGGGCGGCGAGCAGCAGGGACGTCATCGGCGATGCCTCAGGTGATGTCGGCGAGGTCGCAGCATACGCGACGCAGCCATGGTGGTGGCAGCAGGGGCATCAAGGTTCGCTCGCCGTGCGGGGGTCGCCCGCGCGCGACGCCAGCCACTCCGGCACCGAGGCGGCGGGCATCGGCCTGCACAGCAGGTAGCCCTGCAGCCGGGTCACGCCGAGCTTGCGCAGCATCGAGGACTGCGCCGCCGTCTCCACGCCCTCCGCGACGACGTGGAGCCGCATCGCCTGCGCGATCAGCAGCATCGCGCGGATGATGGCGAGGCTGGACTCGCTCTCGTCCTGCACGACGGCCTTGTCGATCTTGATGGTGCCGATCGGCAGGGTTCCCAGCCGGCCGAGCGAGGAGACGCCGCTGCCGAAGTCGTCGAGCGCCAGGCGGACCCCGCGCGCCCGCAGTTCCTGCAGCACCGGCATGATCCGCGCGTGATCGGACACGAACACGCTCTCGGTGACCTCCAGTTGCAGGCGATGCACAGGCAGGCCGGAGGCATCCAGCGCCGCCTGCACGTCGTCCAGCAGGTCCCCGAAGGTGATCTGCGCGATCGACACGTTCACCGCCACCGCCGGAGGATCGGGACCGGGCCACAGCATGGCCGCCGTGCAGGCTTCCAGCAGCACGGAGCGGCCGATGGCGACGATCTGCTCGGACCGCTCGGCGACCGGGACGAACACGGCGGGGTCGATCTCGCCCAGCTCGGGATGGGTCCAGCGCAGCAGCGCCTCCATGACTTCGCAGCGGCCACCGGCGGTATCGAGGATCGGCTGGTAGTACACCGCCAGCGCACCTTCGTCGGGCGCGTCCCGGAAGCCCTGCTCGAGCAGGCGCAGCTCGCTGGCGATGCGGGCCAGACGGGGATCCGATATCGTCACCCGGCCGCCGCCTGCCTTCTTGCCGGCATACATCGCGACGTCGGCCGCACGGATCAGCTCGTCCTGCGACGAGCCATGTGTCGGATACAGCGCGATGCCGACGCTCACGCCGACCTTGACGTGGCGGAGTCCGGTATCGATCGGCTCGGTCAGGGAGTCCCGGATCGCGTGGCCGAGCGCCAGCGCGCCGGCCTCGTCGGCGACGCCGGTGGTGACGATGACGAACTCGTCGCCGCCCCAGCGCGCCAGGCCGGCGGCGCCGATGCAGCACGCCGCGAGCCGTTCCGCCGCCACGCGCAGCACGCGGTCGCCGATCCAGTGCCCCTGCAGGTCGTTAATCTGCTTGAACCCGTCGAGATCGAGGAACAGCACGCCCAGGCCGGTGCCGGCCCGGGCCGCCTGCTGCAGCAACTCCGCCAGCCGCTCCGACAGCGTCACGCGGTTGAGCAGGCCGGTCAGCGCGTCCGTCGATGCCAGGCGCGCGAGTGCGCGGGCATAGCTCTTGCGCTCGAGGATCTCGCGCTGCAGGTCGGCGGTGCGGGCCTCGATACGCGACTCCAGGGACTGGTTGGCATCGTGCAGGGCGACCTGCGCCGCCTGCAACTCGAGGTTGGACGCCTGCGTCCTGGCCTGCTGCAGGATCGCGTCCGCCATCAGGAGCTGGTGGCTGCGCGCGAGACGGATGAAGGCCATCACCCGGTCATGCAGCACCTGGCAGGCGCCGGTCATCACCACGGCATCGAACAGGCCCAGCGTCCCGAGCGTCCCGTTCACCCGGCCTTGCTGGAACAGGAACATCAGCGAGAACGGCAGGATCAGCGACAGGCAGTAGCCGGTCGCGAGCCCGCGGACGGCGTCCAGCATGATCGGGCTGCCGCCGGCCATGGCAGCGAGCACCACGGCCGCGCCGGCACGCCCGGTCTCGCTCATCGACGAGAAGAACAGCAGCGGAAACGCGATCCACACCGACGCCGCCGCACCGACGCCGGTCGCATAGCAGCGTATCTCGCCCGCGCCCCGGCACGATCCGCGCCAGCGCCTCGGGTGCCATCGCAGCAGGTCGACGGTGCGCACGGCCAGCACCGCCATCATCACCGTGACCCAGCCGACCAGTCCGCGCCCGTTCGCCGGGGTCTCGACCATAAACGCCAGGAGCAGACTGGTGATCGCCGTCATCGCCAGGCCGCCGCTGCCATGGGCGTAGAGCATCCTGGCCTTGTCCCGCAGGACCAGGGCTTCGACATCGGCCTGCTCCGTCACGTGCTCGTCCATCCGCCTCCTCAGCCGGGCGCCGGGAGAGACGGGATTTCGGCCGCGCGTGTCGGCATCGATGCAGGCAGTTTCCTGGACCTCCGAGCCATGCCGGGATCCTAGTGGATGGGCCCAGAGATCCCAATGGCCCAGAGATCCCAATCCCGAAGGGGAGATCCCGATCCCGAAGGCCAGGACGAAACCATCCCGGAGGGGCGCGTCAGACGATGGCGCCGGCATCCACCGCGTCGAAGAAGGCCGAGGCCTGCGCGCGCATCGTCGCCACCCGCTGCGGGTCCATGCGGCCGAGCGTGCGCACCGGCATCGCCATCCGCGGGTTGCCGCCGAGGCGCTCCTGGTGGCGGGCGATGAAGTCCCAGTAGAGGAAGTTGAACGGACAGGCATTCTCGCCGACCGCGGTGCGCACGTCGTACTGGCAGCCGGAGCAGTAGTCGCTCATCCGGTTGATGTAGGCGCCCGACGCCGCGTAGGGCTTGGAGGCCATCACGCCGCCATCGGCGAACAGCGCCATGCCGCGCACGTTCGGCATCTCCACCCACTCGTAGGCGTCAGCATAGACGATCAGGTACCACTCATCGACCTGGTCCGGATCGAGGCCGGCCAGCAGGGCGAAGTTGCCGGTGATCATCAGGCGCTGGATGTGATGGGCGTAGGCGTGCGCCCGGGTGTCGGCGACCACCTGCGCCATGCAGTTCATCCGGGTCTCGCCGGACCAGTAGAACCAGGGGAGCTTGCGGGTCGCCCCGAGCGCGTTCAGCTTGCCGTAGTCCGGCATACGCAGCCAGTAGATGCCGCGCACGTACTCGCGCCAGCCGAGGATCTGCCGCACGAAGCCCTCGACCGCGTTCAACGGCGCAGCACCCTGTCGCCAGGCCGCCTCTGCCGCGCGGCACGCCACCAGCGGGTCGAGCAGGCCGGTGTTCAGCGACGTCGAGATCAACGCGTGGAACAGCACCGGATCACCGCTGCGCATGAAGTCCTGCCAGTCGCCGAACTCGGCCAGCCGCTCGTTGACGAAATGGTCCAGCGCCAGGATCGCCTGCTCGGCGGTGACCGGCAGGTCGAAGCCGGCAAGATCGCCGAAATGCCCGGCGAACTCGCGCTCCACCAGCGCCATCACCGCCTGCGTCCGCGCGTCCGGCTCGAACGACGGCACCACCGGCGGCCGCTTCGTCGCCGGCATGCGCTTGCGGTTCTCGGCGTCGAAGTTCCAGCGCGCGCCGGCCGGTGCGTCCTGGTCCATCAGCACCCCGTGGCGGCGCCGCATCTCGCGGTAGAAGAACTCCATGCGCAGCTCGCGCCGCCCGTCCGCCCAGTGCCGGAACTGCCTATGCGAACACAGGAAGCGGGTGTCGTCGGCAATCTCGGTCGGAACCCCGCTGGCTTCCTGCCAGCCCGACATGTCCTGCAGCAGGCGCCACTCGCCGGCCTCGGTGGCGACCACGCGCTGCGGCTGGAAGCGCTGCACCGCGCGCAGCATCTCGCCGCGGATGGAGTGCGTGTTCAGCGGGTCGTCGAGCGCGACGTACTCCACCCGCACGCCGCGGTCGCGCAGGCGATCGGCGAAGTGGCGCATCGCCGACAGCACCAGGACGATCTTTCTCTTGTGGTGGCGGACGTAGGTGCACTCGCCGCGCACCTCGGACATCAGCACGATGTCGGTGGCGGGTTCGAGCCCGTCGAGCGCCGACACGCCGTCCGAGAGCTGGTCGCCGAGCAGGATGCGTAGCGTTGTCACCGAAGCCCTCCCTGCCTGCGACCGGCTCGCGCTATCGCCTGCCCATGGTCCTGCGCCGGAGCAACACCCGCACCGAGCCGGAGTTGCCCGCGTGCGGATGCACCGCGGCGAGCACCAGGTGGCGCAGGTCGTGCCGACTCAGCCAGAACGGCAGCTCGCGGCGCAGGATGCCGCCCTCCTGGCCGGAGCCGACTCCGGTGATGATCTCGACGCAGCGCAGCTGCTCCGCCTGGGCGCGCAGCAGGAAGCCGTGCAGGGCGGCGAAGGCGGCCTGGGCGGTGCGACCGTGCAGGTCGAGCGTGCGCTGCGGACGCAGCCTGCCGTTCGAGAGGATGCGCCAGCTGGTGTCGTCGAGCCCCGGCTGGCGGCTGCCGATCTCGACCATCCGGGAGGCGAAGTTCGGTTGCGGCATGCTCCGCGGCGGGGCCGGCGGCGGCGGTCGCGCGGAGGGCGCCGGCTCGGCAGATTGCGCGTCGGCCGGCTCGGGCAGCTTCGCCAGCGGCGGCGCCCTGCGGCCCTTCAGCGGCTGGATCTGCCGGGCGAAGGCCTCCCACAGCAGGCGGTCCGGGTCGCTGAGGCGACGGGGCATGACGATCTCTCTCCCGTTGCCAGCTCGATGCTGCGGCCGCATCGTGTCACGCCAGTCCTGGCACGTGAAGCATCGGGGCACGTGAAGCATCGGGGCACGTGAAGCATGGCTGGACCCTGCCGGATACGCGCCCTACAGAGCGCCGGTGCGAGCCCCTTCCCCCGCTGCTCTCCCCGCTGCTCCACCTGGCGCTCTCTGGGCGCCGGCCGTGATCGTGACGGTGCTCGCCCTGCTCTGGCCGCGTGCCGCGGTGACGCCGCTATCCGGCTACGACCAGCGCTTCTATCTCGGCATCGCCTACGACCTGCGCCACTCCGGACGCTTCACCGACGGTTTCTCCTATGCCGGCGGCGGCCCCGGTGCGAAACGGCCGCCGGGCATGCGCTTCACGCCGCTCTATCCCATGTTCCTCGCGGTCGCGGCGACTTTCGATCCGGCGCTGCGCGAGGGCATGGATTGCGTCGAGCGGACCGCCGGCCGCGATCCCGCCTGTCCGCGCGCCGCACCCGTCGCCCGCACGGCGCAGTTCCTGATGCTGGCCGGCTTCTACTGGCTGCTCTGGGGCGCGGTCCGGCGGGTCACCGGCTCCGCCCGCACCGGCTGGATCGCGCTCGGCCTCGCCCTGATGACGGCGCCGCTGCTGCTGCTCTCGGTTAACACGCTGATGACCGAGACGATGAGCCTGCTGCTTGCCACCGCCGCCTGCACGCTGGCGGCGGAAGCGGCCGGACGCACCCGCATCGACGGCGCGCGATGCGGCAGCACCCGGTGGCGACGGGGCAGCGCCTGGTGGCTCGGCTGCGGTGCGGTGCTCGGGCTGGCGGTGCTGAGCCGGCCGGCGTTCCTGGCCCTGTTCTGGGTCGCGCTGGCGGCCGGCGTGGCGACCGTGGCCTGGACCGGCCGCGCCCGATCGCTCCGGCTCGCGGCGGGCCTGGCCGCAGACCTCGGTGCCTTCGCGGCCGGTGCGGCGCTCGTCATGCTGCCGTGGATGCTGCGCAACGCGCTGCTGCTGCACCGCTTCGCCCTGAGCTTCGGCTACGCGTCGCACACGCTGATCCAGCGGGTCGCCTTCGACGCGATGACCCGGCACGAGCTGGGCCTCAGCTTCGTCTGCTGGCTGCCCGACGGCGCCGGGCTGGGCAGGCTGCTCGCAGGCCGCGGGGCCTGCGACCGCTTCGGCTGGGACGAGCATCCGGACAGCTTCTATTCGATCGGCACCGGGCCGCTGATGCGGCAGAGCCTGATCGCGTCGGGAGGCTGGCCGGACCACATGCACTACGTCGTGCACCACTACCTGCTCGCCGAGCCGCTGAAGCATCTGCTGGTGACGCTGCCGCTCGCCCTGCGCGGGATGTACGTCGATCATTACTGGGGACTGCTGCTGGCTCCGGTCAGCGTCCTCGCGATCGTCCGGGCGGCACGGCGCGGCGGCACGGGGGTCCTGCTGCTGTCGCTGCCGGCCTGGATCCTTCTGCTGTCCAACGCCCTGGTGGCGGTCAACCAGCCCCGTTACAATTTCCTGCTCATCCTGCCGTTCTCGCTCGCCGGCGCGATGCTGGCGGAGTGCTGGCTGCAGCGGCGCCCACGCAACCGGAGCCGCGATCGGCACTTGTAGTGTCGAACTAACGGAGCTCCATCATGAGCATCTTCGGGTCGATCCTCTCCAAGATCTTCAACCATCCGGCCGCCGCGGCAACGTCCGCCGACCCGGCGCCGGCCCCGGCCGCAGCGCCCGCTGAGCCTGCCGCGGACGCCGCGCAGGGGTCTGCCGGCGCAGTGCCGCCCGCGACCGCCCCCGCAGCCGGCACGGCGCCCGCCCAGCCGGTCGACGTCGAGGCAGTGCTCACCGACCTCGCCTCGAAGAACCCGCAGAAGCTGAACTGGCAGACCTCGATCGTCGACCTGATGAAGCTGCTCGACCTGGACAGCAGCCTGCACGCACGCACCGAACTCGCCGGCGAGCTGCATTATCCCGGCGACACCAGCGACTCCGCTTCGATGAATGTCTGGCTGCACAAGAAGGTCATGCAGAAGCTGGAAGAGAATGGCGGCAAGGTGCCGGCCGATCTGAAGGGCTAGGTCTCGACGGACTGCGGATGCTTCATGGCCGGGGTCCCCGCCGGGATCGCGGCCGTGTCGCGGCGCCGTTCGGTCACATCAGCCGCTTCCATAACCGGGTCCCCATCTCGGCGGCCCGCTCGCGCAGCGGCCGGGTCCGCCATCCGCGCAGCGAGACATGCACCGAGCGGTCGATCTCGGCGCGCAGCATCGCCTCGACGGCGGCGGCGGTGTCCCGGCCCAGTACGATCGCGTCGATCTCGTTGTTGAAATAGAGGCTGCGCTGGTCGAAGTTTGACGAGCCGATTGCGGTCCAGACCCCGTCCATGGTCGCGACCTTGGCGTGCAGCATACCTCGATGCACCTCGTGCACGCGCACGCCCGCCCGCAGCAACGGACCGTAGAGGTCGCGCGCCGCATGCACCGCGGAAGGCACGTCGCTGTAGCCCGGCAGCATCAGGTCGACGGCGACGCCGCGCCGCGCCGTGGCCGCAAGCAGCCGCCATTCCTGCGTGGTCGGCACGAAGTAGCCGGTCGCCAGCAGGATGTGCCGGCGGGCCCCGCCGATCGCGGCACGTATCGAGGTGTTGTAGAGCGGCCGGTGCTCGCCGGGCGCACTGCCGTCGATGCGCAGGGTCTGCTCGCCCTGCACCGCCGGACGCGGCGGCGCATGCTCCGGACCGCCGCGCATCGGCGCGGGGTCCCCTCCCTGTCCGCGCCAGGTGTGGAAGAACAGCTTCTGGATCTCGGCCACCGCCGGCCCCTCGATGCGCACGGCGTTGTCGACCCAGAACGCGTCGTCCGGATCGCGGCCGCGTCCGACGGACTCCTGCGTCTCGTAGACCCGCGAAAGGTTGACGCCGCCGAGGATGCCGACCACGCCATCCACCACCGTCAGCTTGCGGTGGTCGCGATCGTTGACGCTGATGTTGAAATACCGCCGCAGCGGGTTCACCGAGTGATACTCGAGCACCCGCACACCGGATGCCTGCAACTGGTCGAACTGCTCGTCCGGCGTGTCCCCGGAACCGATCGCATCCCAGATCAGCGCCACCTCGACCCCGGCCCTGGCCTTCGCCGCGAGCAGGCCGAACAGGGAGCGGCCGTCCATCGTGACATCCTCGAGCGTGTAGTATTCGAGGTGGACGTGGTCCCGGGCGGCCTCGATCGCGTCCAGGATGGCGCGAAACGCCTGCGCGCCGGTAGGCAGCAGCGTGACCCGGTTGCCCTCCAGCAGCGGACAGTCCGAGACCGGGTCGTGCAGGCGGGCATGATGGGCGAGATCGTCATCGGGCATCGTCAGGCTCCTGGAGATCGTCCTCGAGCGCGCTGGCCTGTTTCGGACGACGCTCTTTTGCACGGACGCGCGGGAGGGTAGAGAGGGACATGGCTGCCCTCCACGTCACCAGGCTCGACCGGTATGTCCTGCGCCAGCTGCTGGCCGCCCTGCTCGCCAGCACGGGGGCGCTGGCGGCGCTGATCTGGCTGACCCAGTCGCTGCGCTTCGTCGCCATGGTGGTCGATCGCGGCCTGTCGCTGCGGGTGTTCCTGCAGCTCACCGGCCTGCTGATCCCTTCCTTCGTCGCCGTCATCCTGCCCATCACCACCTTCGTGGTCGTCCAGTTTATCTATCAGCGCCTGTCCGGCGATCGTGAGCTGACGGTGATGCGCGCGGCCGGGCTGTCGCCGACGGCGATCGCCCGTCCGGCGCTGGCCTGCGCGGTCCTTGTGGTCGCGCTCTCCTACGTCCTCAACCTGCTGATCGTTCCCGCGAGCTATCACGCGTTCCGTGAATACGAGTTCGAGATACGCAACAAGATGGCCGCGTTCCTGCTGCAGGAAGGCGTGTTCACCAGGATCTCCGACACCATGACGGTATACGTGCGCACCCGCGACACGGACGGGACGCTGCACGGTATCCTGGTCGAGGATGATCGCCAGAAGAACAGCCGCGCCACCATCCTGGCCGAGCGCGGCGAGCTGGTCTCCACCGGGGGCGAGCCCCGCGTGGTGCTGTTCAACGGCTCGCGCGAGGAGATCGACCGCACCACGGGCCGGCTGAACGTGCTGACCTTCGCGCGCAACAGCATCGATCTCAGCTCCTCGAACAAGGACCAGCAGCGCTTCCGCGACTCCGCCGAGATGTCGATGGGCGAGTTGCTCGACCCGGACCCGCGCACCGTCGCCGCCCGTGACCGGGGCAAGTTCATGGTCGAGGCGCATCGCCGGCTGACCGCGCCGCTCACCGCATTCTCGTTCGCGATGGTGGCCCTCGTCGGCGTGCTGATGGGCGCGTTCAGCCGTCACGGCAGCACGGTGCGCCCGCTGATCGCGATCCTGGTCGTGGTCGGGCTGCTCGCGGTCGGACTGGTGATCCAGAACGTCGCCGCGCGCAGCCCGGGCCTGATCCCGCTGATCTGGCTGGAGGCGGTGCTGCCGGGGCTGGTCTGCGCGGGCCTGCTGTTCATCCCGGAATGGCAGCAGCGCGGACGCGGCGGCGACATCCGCCTGTCGATGCCGACCCCTGAGCACGCCCCTGGGCACGCCCCTGGGCACGCATCGGGGCGGACCTCGCGTGCCTCGATCGGCTCTGCCCCTTGATCGCCCTGGAGGCGGCAGCGGGGGCTGCCCGGTCGACGACCACGTCCCGGACGGCCGGCGTCGGCGGCGGCGCATCCAGCGGAGCCCGCTGAGAGCGATGCCGATCGCGGTCACCCTTCCGATCTACCTCGCACGTCGGTTCAGCCTGGCGGTGGTGGCGATGATCGCATCCCTGACCGGCCTGGTCTCGTTGTTCGACTTCATCGACCTGCTGCGCCGCGCCGCCACCCGCCCGGACGTGGGGGCGGCGCTCGCGCTGCAGATCGCGGCCCTCCGCCTGCCCTATGGCTGCATCGAGATCCTGCCGTTCGCGGTGCTGCTCGGGGGCATCGTCTGCTTCTGGCAGCTCACGCGCTCCTCCGAACTGATCGTCGCCCGCGCCGCCGGCATCTCCGCCTGGCAGTTCCTCGCCGCCCCGCTCGCCTGCGCCCTGCTGATCGGCGCGCTGGCCACCGCGGTGCTGAGTCCGCTCTCCTCGATCATGTATGCCAAGGCGGAATCGCTCGACAATTTTTACCTGCGCAGCGGCGGCGGCACGCTCGACTTCGCCGGCGGGGAGCTTTGGCTGCGCCAGTCCGACCACCAGCTGGCGCCGCAGGGCGTCGCGATGCTGCACGCGCGCGCGGTGCGCATGGATCACGGCGCGCTCGACCTGGCCGGCGTCAGCGTCTTCCGCCTCGACCGCTCCGATCACCTGCTGTCCCGGATCGAGGCGCCTTCGGCCAGGCTGGGTCGCAACGAATGGCTGCTCAGCCGCGCGCACAGCATCGCGCCCGACCACCTGCCGGTGCCGGTCGGCGAGATGAGCCTGCCCACCGACCTGACCGTGCACCGCGTGCAGGAGAGCTTCGCATCGCCCGACACGCTCTCGGTGTGGACGCTGCCCGGCTTCATCGCCCTGCTCGAACGGTCGGGCTTCTCGGCGATCCGCCACCGGCTGCACTTCCAGTCGCTGCTGGCGCTGCCGCTGCTGGCCGGCACCATGGCGCTGGTCGCCGCCGGCTTCTCGATGCGCCCGGCGCGTCGCGGCGGCGTCGCGCGCATGATCGGCAGCGGCGTCGCCGCCGGCTTCGCGCTGTTCACCATCTCCAAGATCGCGGAGCAGTTCGGCGAGTCCGGGGTGCTTCCGCCGGTCATGGCCGCCTGGGTTCCCACCGCAGCCGGGCTTCTGTTCGCCATCACGCTGCTACTCCACCTAGAGGACGGCTAATGCGAGACCATCCGATGACCCGCCCTGGCGGCCTCCCGACGCGATGGTCTGCGCTTCCGGTGCTCACGGACATCAAGTCCGCTCCGCTCCGGTTCTCGACCACCACGCCGGGCGACTCACCAGGGCGGGCTCTCGGACGGTCTCGGTCCAACCGGCTGAATGCGCCTTCGCGCTGGCCGTCGGTCGTGTTCGGGATCTTTGTCGCGGCAGCAATGGGGTCGCCCGCCTTGGCGCAGATCTCGCTGCCGGGGCTGTCGGGCGGCAAGGGGGCTCCGGTGTCGCGCAATGAGCCGGTGACCTTCCAGGCCGACCGCGTCTCCTACGACAGCAAGCGTGGGCTGGTGACATGGACCGGGCATGTCGAGCTCTGGCAGAACGACCACATCCTGCGCGCCGACCGCGTGACGTTCGACCGCAACACCAATGTCGCCGCGGCGACCGGCAATGTCGCCATCGTCGAGCCGGACGGCCAGGTGCTGTTCGCGCAGTATGCCGAGCTCACCCAGGGCATGCGCCAGCTGGTGATGACCGACATGCGCGGCATCCTCGCGATGAACGGCAAACTGGCCGCCAACGGGGCGCGCCGCACCGATGGCCGCGTCAACGAGATGTCGCGCGCGGTCTACACCGCCTGCAAGATATGCGCGAAGCATCCCGAGCAGGCGCCATTCTGGCAGATCCGTTCGTACTCGGCGACGCAGGACCTGGAACACAAGCGGATCGAATACGAGGACAGCTACGTCGACCTGTTCGGAGTGCCGGTAGGCTACCTCCCCTACTTCTCGGTGCCCGACCCGTCGGTGAGGCGGCAGAGCGGCTTCCTGCTCGGCGACATCTCGCCGCACGACAAGAATCTCGGCACCTACGTCACCCTGCCGTACTACTGGGTGATCGACGGGCAGTCCGACGCCACCTTCGTGCCGCTGATCGCCAGCGACACCGGCCCGCAGCTCAGCGCGCAGTATCGCAACCGGCTGAACGAGGGACGCTTCAACATCACCGGCGGGGTCGCCTACGACACCCGCAACCCCTACGTGGTCAACGGCCAGACCGCGGACCAGAGCACGCTGGGCCTGTCCGGCTACCTGTTCGCCAACGCCGACTTCGTCTGGAACGACACCTGGCACTACGGCGCCAGCGTCAACGTCGCCACCTCGTCGGACTACATGCGCGACTACCGGATCCCCGGCTACGGCAACGACGTACTGACCAGCACCGTCTTCGTGGAGGGCTTCGGGGTCGGCTCCTATTCGCGCCTCGATGCGATCGCCTTCCAGGGCCTCAACCGCGGCGTCATCAACCAGAGCCAGCTGCCCTACGTGCTGCCCCGCTACCAGTACAGCTTCTTCGGCGAGCCGGACGCGCTCGGCGGCCGCCTCTCGCTCAACACCAATGACTTCAACGTCTATCGCCCGGACGGCACCTCGGACGAACGCGCCAGCCTGAGCCTGAACTACGACCGGCCGTTCAAGGGGCCGCTCGGGCAGCTATGGGACCTGACGCTGCATGTCGATTCCGAAGCCTACAACGCGCACAAGCTCGACCGCGCGCCGAACTACCAGAACGTGAACGCGGCGACCACGGCGCAGGCGCTGCCGAGCGTGGCGCTCAAGATGAACTGGCCGTTCCTGCGCATGTCGAAGAGCGGCAGCAGCCAGATCATCGAGCCGATCGTGCAGCTGATCGCGGCGCCGAACTCGGGCAACAGCATCAACGACAGGATCCCGAACGAGGACAGCCTGGACTACGAGTTCACCGACACGACGCTGTTCGCGCTCAACCGGCACGAGGGCATCGACCGGCTCGATGGCGGCCTGCGCGCCAATGTCGGCGTGCACGCCAACTGGACCTGGGGCACGAAGCAGATCGACGCGCTGGTCGGCCAGTCCTACCAGCAGCATATCGACGAGAACCAGATCCCGAACAGCGGCCTGCTGACGCATGCGTCCGACATCGTCGGCAGGATCAACTTCGTACCCGCCCCATGGCTTGATCTCACCGCCCGCGGCCGCTTCGATCACAATAGCGGGCAGACCCGCTTCGCCGACGGGCTGATCAGCGCCGGCACCAGCCTGCTGCGCGTCACCGGCGGCTACATCTACAACTCGCGCGACATCTACTACTACTACGATACCAACATCCACACCGGAGCGCCGGACCCGCTATACTTCCAGCCCGCCAACGAGGGCACGCTCGGCCTGTCCAGCAGCTTCCTGCAATACCGCCTGTCCGCCTTCACCCGCCGCGACCTCGCCACCAACCGCTTCGTCGCCATCGGCGCGAACGCCGCCTACGAGAATGACTGCTTCATCTTCGATGCTTCGCTCATACGCCGCTACACCACCATCAACGGCGACAGCGGCGACACGTCGGTGCTGTTCACCATCACCCTCAAGACGATCGGCAGCTTCCCGGTGAACGGCTAGGACACGAGACGCCATGCCCCAACGGGCGCGAAATCAAGGACGATAGGGGGCGCTTCCGACTACGTCCCTCGCCGTTGACCACTGCATTCGACCCCTGACGGACCCCCCGCGGCACCAATCGGCCCGGCCGGGTATGGCCGAATGTGGACGGTCCGCTTCGGAGAAGCATCGGGAGAAAGC
>JAABUX010005639.1_pt1 | contig 15279 bp, 29 predicted proteins | sample 5561851 | NCBI WGS metagenome assembly JAABUX01 (sample SAMN10711883, study PRJNA513361) | rock metagenome | isolation source: Antarctica rocks | place: Antarctica: Victoria Land, Richard Nunatak red sandstone | collected 2016-01-03 | reverse complement strand
TAACAGCATCATTTAGCTACAGCGCTGCATGTGATCAGTCGCCAGCTATCACGATGAAAACGCTCGGTAGAGTCCCCTGTTATGCGCGTCTCGACCTGTAGCCGTCGAGGCATGGTGCGTGCAGTGCACTGCCGCACGCGGACACAGTGCACGCGCTGCACAGAGGCCCTAACAACGCAATGCGACCCTCATACCAGCGGCTTGGCTGGCAGAGCAACCAGCAATGACAGTTGAACTGGTCTCGCAGCGGTCGCATAGCTGCACAGCCGCACTGACGGGCCGATGCGTCGCGATATGCAGTCGTCTGGGCACCGACCTTGGGTGAGGCCTCGGCCTGTGCACAGCGTGCCACCAGCCCGGGCCCAGTCACGACAGCCGCTGTAGCACGGCCGGGCCCGTCACCTGCTGCTGTCGAACTGTTTGCCAGCTTGAATTGGTCCCGTCATGCGCTACAGAGACCCGACGGCCCCCAGCCCACCTGTGACCGTCCGCACTCATCTCGGAAGGCTGTCAGTACGATTGCAAATGTGCAACACAGCAATATCGAAAAGAGGCGAAGTACTGACGACTGGCCCAGCCTACGCACGTGTTCATGGGTTTCACACAGATTCGGCTGGGGAGCCATGTGTTATGTCTCACAGCTCAGCGGCGAGTTTTCACCACGCTCTTCGATCATGGCAGCTCCACCACCCACGTGCTTGGAATGCGGAGCGTCGCAAGTTTGAACGTTGCGACAGGTCCGATGCCACCGAAACATCTTCGTGGCAGCGCTAGCACAGACGGAGCTGTTCACCTTGTGCGAGCACCTCACACGCTCGCGTAAGCATACATGCACGGTCTCAACGCGCACAATGAGGTGCATCCGCCACCATAGGTCATCCCTACCACATGATGAGCGTTCAAATGCCGGTCTGAGCGATTGCAAGCCAAGCTCGGATGTCGCTCACCAAATCAGCTTAGGTGCGGTTGTACCGTATCACTGTGCTGAGGAGCCTGCAATTCACTGACGCCCAGGCGGAGCCGGCGCCCATCGGGGCCGCAAAAGCTGCGTGGTGGGACGTGAAGGGCCGCGCGGCTGCTGAGGAAGCCAGACGCCGCCAGGGGCGGCTCGCCGGGCTCCGGAACAACTTTACCACACAGCCGCCCACAAAGAACGTGGCCGTGCAGACGGACGGCACTGGCGGAGACGCAGACGAGGGCCATCGTGATGCCGGGCCGATCGGCAATGGCGGCCGGCCAGCAGCTGCCGACGGAGCGGAGCCGCTGCGCCGTCGCGAGCAGGCGGCCGCGTCCATGTCAACGTCCAGTGGAAGCACATCTCCCCAGGTAAATTGCTGTGCGGAGTGCTCACCTGTTGACCACAAGGCGGGCATCCAAGGCTCAAGCGGTCCTGCGACCTTGCATGACAAGCATGAGGAATCCTCGGTTAGAGAATGATGAACCGAGCTAGGGTTCATGAAATGCATGCGACTTGCAAACCGCTCTGCATCGTGACAAGGGTGTCATGTGCAGGCATGGACCGAGGACGACGTCCCCACTTGGGCAGTGCCGCGTGCACGCCGACGCAGCTGCAAGGGCGCGAGGCATGGTAGCCGCAAACGCACCAGCAACGGATACGTCGCGATGCTGTCCACGGTGCTCGCACCCGCCGTGGCCTCTGCCGGGAGGGTACTGGTCGAGTGGATCGGAAGGTGGATCGTCAGGCTCATCAGGGAGTTGCGAATTAGGCGTCAGATGAGAAACCTACAAAAGACGTGAACTGCTGAAACCCTCCGCTTCTCAGAGCTGTTGCTGTCACGATGTGGGTCGCAGCGGAGCAGACCGATGACAGACCTGCGTGACGTCTAGGCCTGTTGTGCGGTCCCATCGGTCTACAGCTGTGTAGACCGATCAAGCCGTGTCAGACCGAGCCGTCGCAGAACGTAGACAGCGCCGTGTGCCAAGGCCATGCATGGTTTATGCTGACTGCCCTCCACCGCAGGCCGCTGTACAGACGTGCAGACGGCAGAAGCTGCCTCTCATGCCGCATCGCTGCCGCCATGGCAGATTCGCTGCACATATGCATCCTGGTGCTGATGAGGAAGGCGATGTTCCGGGGGAGCAGGCTGGGCTCCGAGCAGCCCAGATGCACTGTGCACAGGCACCCAGCCAGACAGCGGTTCCAGATGCATTGCGGACATGCATGTGCTGATCGCGGATGCACGGATCGCACTAATCGAAGTGTTGCATCGCCAGACCCCTGTCTGCGGAATCACGCACTCGTCTGGCATACCAAGCGTCGCTCGAGACCATGCACCCTGCTGCGATAACCGACCCTTCACCTGACAGCGCCGGTCAGACCCGCGCACAAACATATGCATGCAGCCGGCTGCTGCTAGCGTATGACAGCGAGCCGCTCTCGCGGCCTGCAGCACCACACCCCCCTCCAGCCGATCAGCTTCACCACCCGCGCTGCGACCGTCCTCCTGTCGGGGACTTGGTGCTTCATGCGTGGCGCGGCCGGCGAGGACAGCTCAGAGCGCGGCCGCTGGTCAGCGAGCTGGCACGTCGACATAATGGTGCGAGATGTGACGCCCGGCGACGATGCACCATGCGCTGCCGCTTGCCTACTGAGAAATCAGCTTTGGCAGGCAGGCGTCCACTGTGCTTTCGTCTGCATGCTGCGGATACTGCATCAAACAGCTTGCGTTGTCGCATCACGGAGCACTGCAGGAGCCTGACTGCGGTGACTCTGCTGTGGCATTGATCATGAGGTACGACGCATAGTCTGCAACCTTCTCTTGCACTGACGCGCACCAGTGATGCCACAGACGCTGCTCTTCCTAGCCGGCGCCCTGGTGGGCACGGGCGGATTGCTGCTTCAGGCGTACAAGTGGGTGTCGGGGCAGGACATGCTTCAGGTGTGCTCCCAACATCTCGCGGCCCTCCATACATTAAGGCATCGATCCTCTGTGCTGGCACGTACTCTGCATCAGTCGGGCCCCGCGAGCGCTGGCTGCCGAGCACATTGCCGTGTACTGCAGACCAACCTGCCTGCCCAAGCAGAGCAGCAAGTGTCTTTGACTGTAGTGGTGCAGCACTGAAAACCAACGGGGGCTGCTCTGCACGCTGGCATTGAGTTCCATGTGCTGGTCATCATCAAGTTTGCAATGTGATTCGGACCTTACGACGTGGGACTCGACCGTAGGGAGGTCGTCTCGTGCGGCACCAGCGAGGCGGGCGACGCAACACGCTCAGGCTGGTCGGCATGGAAGCGGCGCGTGCCCTGAAACCTCAGCATCTCATCACTGCTTGACGCTGGCCTTTGCTCAAATGCGATCTCACACCGTGGACACCAGCAAGAGCATCTGGTGCATCCACTCTGCAGGGCATCTACTCTTCCTGCTTCGTGGCGCCTCAGCAGATGCAGTCGTCCTGGGATGACATAGGCGGCCTGGAAGACGTGAAGGAGCAGCTGGTACAAACTTTCCATTTGCCTTGTCATTGGCTGCCCTGCCTGATTCGTGCGTGCTCCCGTTGCTGAAGCCATATGATCAGTGCTTGCCGCTGTCGAAGTGATCCCAGCGTGTTAGCGTGTCCAGCATGTGCATGCTTCCCCAAGTAGCCGTCGAAATTTGCTGTGACCAGCCAACCGTGTTCCAATGCAGCTGATGCTAGACGCTGGTGCGCGCAGAGGGCGAGGATCATTAAGCCGCTCCAGGACAAGGCGTGGCAGGCCAACCACCTGCTGAGGCTGACGGGAGGGGTCCTACTGCACGGACCGCCTGGCACCGGGAAGACCATGCTAGCCCAGGTGCATCGGCATGGCAACCGCAGGGCTTTGGCTGCTGTGTGCAAACCCTGACTCGAGCTCAAACGTATATGTCAGTCCTGAGTATCTGCGGATGTCCCCGACAAGAACACTCAAAACGAGGCTGGCGAGACTGAATACCGCCTGGACCCGCAAGCGCATCGCGTGACCATGTGGCTTGCTGCAGAGCATCCCGTCTCAGTGTCGACGTCATGTTAAATGAGATGTTTGTGTACCGTGACTGTCTCTTAGGGCAGGTGCACGGTGTTCCTGTCATTATGCACGGTGTGCGGCTTGGCCTGGAGTCGACATAGTTTTATGCGCGAGACTCACACAGCGCCATCGCCCGCAGGCGCTCGCCAAGGAGGGCTCCTTCGCCTTCCTGAACGTGCGCGCGTCGGCGGTGATGGACATGCACTTCGGCAACAGCAACAAGAACGTGGCCGCCGTCTTCAGCCTCGCCGCCAAGCTGCAGCCCTGCATCGTCTTCGTGGGTGCGCAGCAGTCCGTCTGGACACCCCCAGCGAGCCTTGGCGAGCGAATGCTAGGACTTGACATGTTAAGACGCCGAGTTGATTACAGCAACGCTGACGTTCAAGCCCTGAAAGGCGGGACTACTGCTGTGCATCCTGCGGTGATGAGGACGTTGCTGCGTGGTGCGCAGACGAGGCGGACACGCTGCTCGGCATGCGGAGCGTGACCGGCAACAATGAGGTCACCGCAAGCATGAAGACAGAGTGAGTGCTGTTGTCGTACTGACCCAGCCCGTCCTGCCTCGAGTCAAGATTGTATGCGACGGCCACCTTTTGATTGAGGTTCTGCACGACAGATACTTCTGAAGCTTGCAGCATCGCTAACCATTGAGCAGCGTTGTATTGTGCGGTCGACACTAGGTCACCAATTGTTGCAATTGCGGTGCAGGTTCCTACAGCTGTGGCAGGGTCTCCTGACGGATGGGCACACGCGTATTGTGGTCCTGGCAGCGACCAACCTGCCGGGGCTGCTGGACCCCGCCGCTGTGCGCCGCTTCGGCTGCAAGCTCGAGGTGAGCTTGCGCCAACCCCTCCGTTGGAGCCTGTGTCCGCAGACAAGAGCGTAGACGAACATTGCAATGGCGGCTTGAATGAAAGGACAAGTGAGCATGTGCTGAAGCGGCCTTTTCAAATGTTTGGAGATAACGCCTGGGCTTTACTCGACTTGCTCAGCATGCAGTGAAGAAAAAGCAGCACATCCGTCTTCGCCATCAGCAGAGCCGCACACATCTTGCTCGGATCAGGCGACGTAGTGCGCCGCTCACTCTGTTGATGCGGGCTCTCACAGAGAGTCAATGCTTGCTGTGCAGGTCCCTCTGCCGGATGAGGACCAGCGTGCGGCGGTGCTGGCCCTCGAGTTGCACGCAACAGTCCGGGAAGACGGACCGCTCGGAGTCGGACCGGCTTTCCTAGCGTCTACAGACATGCACGGGTACGCTGCATGGCCACGCGGCCTGTTCATGGCATCGCTGCGGCTCTGCACTATGTCGATACCATCTGGCATCGCTGCTGCCCCGCGCTCAATGACAATATGTTGTCTTTGCTCCTGCATCAGTCGGAGCCCGGCGCGGCATGACCAACAGCATTGCCAACACAGCCACATTCTTGCCCGTCATCATGTAATGCCGCATTCCCTTCTTTTGACGCGTGACCAGATTTGCCCCGTGGACCGGCCTGACTGCGATGCGCAGGCCCTAGCCTGCAAACGGCGCCAGCGCGGGCGAGACCGTACGCGACATTGCGCGGCGGTGCAAGGGCTTCAGCGGCAGCGACATGGTGCAGCTGGCCGAGACCGCGGCGTACTGGGCGATGCGCGAGCACGAGTGCGCTGCTGCTGTGCTGCCTGAAATCTGAGAAGCGTCTATCCCTCACCAGCCCACGACCTGCAGTATGCTGCTCTGGCTGTGCATCAAACAGTGGATCAGCTCCGTCTAGTGTTGTGCTTGATACTGCTGCTGCGCTTGCATTAGGGAAACCCACCCGTTCGCAGCAGTCAGATTATCATCCTTGGTCCGTTGGCAACACAAGAAGCAGTAGTACTCGGTATTGCTGAGCACGACCAAATTCGGCAGTGCGGTTGCTTGATCACGACAGGTCAAGAAGCCCCTAGGGATGAAATCGTCGATGGACGTGTTGCTGACAGTGCAGTCAATATGCGCAGGCACGAAGTGAGCAGAGGCGATTCAGCTCACCGCGCGAGGCTGCAGCACAAGCACTTTGAGCTAGCGTTACACAACTTCCGGCCGGGCTACTTCTTTGCAACTGGCGGAGTCAGGGCGAAGCAAGCGCTGGCAGAAGCCGCACGACGCGGCTCACACGACGGGACCGAGCCGGGCGGGGGCGGCGATGGCGGTGCGATTACTGTTGCCTCGGACGGAAGCAAGCCAGTTGGGCACAAGGACAGCAGCAAAAATGCCCAGCCACAGGACAGCAGTGGAAGTCAAGTAGCAGCAGTCATTGGCGATGACAAGCCGCTGGCTGCTGAGCAGGCAGGGAGCGCCGAGCGCAAAGCCTCGCAGAGCCTGGGCAACGGCCACAGCATCCCCGTCCCGCTCCCGCGCGAGCGCCCGCCACCTTGTCACAAGCCTGGGCCGCCGTGCGTCCATGGCAGCGCTTGAGCCGCTGGTGGGGTAATACGGGGGCTGATGGTTTTGCGTGAATCCACTAACTGCAGGCACACCAAATATGCGCAGCGACTCACAATGCCCAAGTAAGTAGCGATGATCTAGGATATGGAGACATGCTGGTGTGCTATTTCAGGATAGAGCTTACATTTTCCACGTGTGATGCCATGCCCACTCGGAACCTAGACAGCAAACACACGGCACGCCGACGGTGCCGCACCTGACGCCTTCGGTCTGCGCATGCTCCTATTCGCTGCGATAGGCGTAAGCTGCTGAGTGCCAGATCACGCATGTAATTGGTATCAGGTCAGCAAGGATAGTTGCGAGCCCAAAACTGTGCTTAGCCTGCGCAAATGTCAATCAATCCAGTGCTAACAGATGCAGTTACAAGTCAAACCATCTAACTTCCATCACGATCAATGTCTTTGACATCACTGCAGCTCTTCGCTCACGGCTTCAAGCCAGATCGCCACCGCCATTGCGCCAGGGTCCGGATTGTCGGCGAGCGACTCCTCTGACACGTAGCTGGCCCTGCCTGCAGCTGCCGACATGCTCCGGGTCGCCTCGGCTCCTTCTTGGGCCGCGTTTGCAGCAGCGTGTGCGGCCGCAGATGCGGCTTCACCTGCGCAAAACATAATGTCGTCTGATCACCAATAGGACAGCAACATGACAGGGCGCAGCGCAATTGAATTTTTGCAGTTTGCCTCCTCGCAGCACTTTCAGCTGCATAAACTGCATGCCAGCAACTGGGTATCCCAGAACCAAGCAGGCAGTTCCTAAGCACGTCTCGCTAGTGTGCTGGCACGGAGCCATGCTTCAAACAGAGCAAAGCAATTCTCATAGGTGACCAGTAGGCAGCACAGCTCATAGGCAAACAGCAGCGGCAGATGGCACTCTCGCAGAGAGGCAGCGGGAAGATACCCTCACCGCTGCCGGCCTGCAAGGCATCCACCGCCGGCAGAATAGCGTCCAGCATGGTGCGATCGCCCGCCCCGGCGCCACTGTACCGCGAGACTGCCGCGGCTCCGGCTGCTGCCGCCGCCGCCCAACCGGACGGTGTCGCCTCGCCTGCTGAGCAGCCGCCAAACTATTTAGCGATAGCTGCGCACATCGATTGCAGGTCGAAAGTCCGCAACACAACACCAGCTTCGTGGTGCCTTCATCGACTCCGCTTTATCATTGTCAATCAGCATAATCATTCTCCCAGCTTTCCCTCCCGTCCCCCGCAAACACGACAACCCCTGTAGCACTGAGGGCTGTCAAGACTCGACGGGAGGGACTCCGATGCCGATGTGGTTCAGCACGATGCCCACCTGTCCTGAGGGCGGCGCCGGCCGCAGTGAGCATGATGTCATACAGCGCGCCAGAGGTGCCGCCGGTGCTGGCCGCCACTGTCTCGCCCAGCGCGGCCAGCGTCGCCGCGGGGTCGCCTAGAGGGTACTGCGCCAAGCCCTGCGAGTGTTCCTTGCCGGCGTGAGCCAGCTGTACAAACAGCGTTGCAAGCGTGAGTCTCCTGTGCGCGCTTTGCAACGATCTCCGTTTGACACCACCGCCAACTGCAGCATACGAACAGCAGAGCATCCTGAGGGTGACAGTGCCTGTGCGTATTGGCCAACTGAAGCACATGTGACGAGCAGGGTCCACTACGTCTCAATGCAGGGAGTACGTCCCTGATGGTCGGGATTTCGGGTCGTAGCGCTTGTCATTTGCTTGCAGAACGTGACGAGCCACGCATGGCTCGCCTGTTAGGCATGCCTATGGGCCTAGGCCATTGAACTCCACGAATCGACGGTGATACGCATTGCAGTCAAGCGGTTCCTGTCCTCTTCGCAGTGGCACCTGCTTGACGGCCCTTGCGGCAGTTGCGAGCGTCGACCCGCAGTCGCCGTCACCGACCGCACGGTCCAGCTCGTCCAGTTGCGCCGCATTTGCGATCAGTGCGTCCGCGGCGGCTTCGATGCAGCTGCCCAGGAGCTGTTGCAACGGCACCGATGCACCGTCGTCTGCAGTTGTCGATACCGTTGCGGATGCCCGGGAGGTGTCCGTGGGGCCAGTAGGCACAGGGATGGGCTCCTTATTGCGGTGGCAGACGCTCGAGGATCGCGGCCAGCCCGGTGCCTGCATCACAGATACAGACGCGATGCTCGCGGTGCAGGCTTTCGAGAAGACATCTGCATATAGGGGCAAGGGTCCACCATCAAACAAAGACAGACCAGGAGCATCACCCCGTCCAGCACGCACGAGCAACATGCATGCCTGACCTTGCAAGCCCAGTTGTGTTACATGATCTACCTGCTGTGCATCCATAGGCCTTCTTTTCTCCGAGTGCACACCTCAGTCGGCGCATCCAGCAGTTCCAGGCGGCTGCGGTCCACCTCGAGCAGCGTCAGGGAGAAGCCGTTCATGTCCAGCGCCGTCATGAGCGGCCCCACGTACAGCCGCTCCACCGCCAGCTGCGCAGTACAGGTGACACAGCTCGGGGCTTGCTGGCAGTCCGTCAAATCTGGCGAAGTCATTTGTGCAGGCAAGCCTGCTTCCGCTCCGGTAACCTCAGTAATCGTCACCTCAAGCTACTGCACCTAGCCAGACCTGAAAAGAGAGTGCTGAAGCCCTAGCAGTCCTTTGCTCGTTCGTGGGTGCCAGAACAGAAATGTGCACGACCGCAGCTTGCATGCGCATGGGCACGACGCAAGGCACGTGAGCATCCTGCTCCTGAAACAACAGGGTATGGCTCAGGTCTTTCACCTCGTGCCGCTGCCTGGCGATGCGCACGGCCGCGGCCGCCACGGCGCCCAGCTCAAGCGCCGGCGTGCCGCCCAGCGAGTTTACCAGCAGCGCCACGCGGGCGCTCGGCCGCACGGGGCGACGCTCCGCGGAGTGGGCAACGCTCTCCATGATGCCGCTGAGCACCTGCACACGCCGCAGGGCCTTCCATGTTGGCGCACGTTGAGCCACTGCCCTGTGTGCTTCTGCTCTTCAGCAGGGCAAGCAGAGGTCACATTATTTGACGAGTAACAGAGCAAAGCTCGCCGTATAATTATCTTGGTCACCCGAGGATTGCATCAAGTCGCTTAGCCCACTGCAGGCAAAGACTAAGGCCGAACACAGATTTTCATGTTGGCATAGACTGCAGGGACAGGCCCACCTCCTCAACGATGCCGTTGACCTCCTGCAGGGGCGCCGTCCGCGCGCCCGGCTCGCCATGGATGCCTAGACCCAGCTCCATGGTGCCGGCCGCCACCCTGCGACGCTTGAGCACTGCAATGGACGGGTGGGCATCACTGATCATATCTATGCTGCGGTCAGGCTTCTGGGTGCGGCGCACTGCTCCTAGATCTGCTGGAAGGCATAGCAGTTGCCTCACGCTAGCAAGACTGGCAGAGCCGCTGTGTCGTACACTGCCCGACGGCCTTGTTTCAACAACAGCAGCAGCTCGTACTGGCAACAGATAGACGTTGCCTGACACATTGCGCTCGGAAGGCACAGCTTTTGTCAGCGTGCGAACGTGTCGGGCCCCGACAGCAATGGTTCGCGGGGTTTCGAGCGACGCGCGAGCTGACAGAGCATCGACATCATCCGTACGGTTTCAAAGCCGGCAAACAAAGCGCAAGCAAAATCTCTGCTGATTGAGGCCAATGTGACGATCCACAGGGCACTACTTGGGCATGGCTAGCAAGACTCTGAACGTATCTTAACAATTGCTACCGAGCATGGCGAGGCTTAACAAAGCATGACCTCCCTGCTGTCCAGCCATGACAGCCAACCAGCTGGCACACATTCACTCACATGTCTGCAGTCAGCGATGCCAGCCCGCATGAGCATCCCCCGCTGCCAGAGCTGCGGAGGCATCCTTGCCGACGGAACGCAACACACTACGCTGCCAGTCAGCAGTACATCTCCACGGCTGCTTTTGACCATGACACTGCTGTCGAGACTGATGGCATACCATCTAATTATCCCCGGAGGATCACTGCTGCCCTTCTGGCGGAGCGTGTTGCGGACAGTCATGCAAGGAAGTGGGCAGCAGTCGAACACCAACCCAGCCCGGGCAGCGCAGCTATAGTCACCACCCATTTGCACAGCCATCCACAGCCGACCCTTCTTAGCTTCCATGAGAGGGCCCAAACACATATTATACGCGCCTGTCTGACGGCGCGGCACCGGGGAGGGTGCAGCCGGAGAGGGCGACGCCCATGGTGCCCATAGAGCGCAATGCCGCCGTCGCGACCTCCTTGACGCGCTCCAGGGACATGCCGCCCGCCGCCGCCGCGCCTGCCACCTGTTGTGAACCCACATGAACTCCTCTCATGCCTCGCTAACTGACCATGTTTTGCTCTCTAGCCACCTCGTGTGCTGTAATACATCAGCACTCTGGTTGCGAAGGAGGGCAACTTTCAGCACAAGTGATGGCGGGGGGCATCAGCGCACACCTTGTGGATGAGGACAGTGCCGGCGACGCCGCGGCGGCCGGTGATGCGCTTCGGCGGCAGCGCGCAGTCGTCGTCCACCACCAGCATCTCCACCTGCGCAGTGCAGCGGCAGAGGAGCACAAAACGGCAGACCCTGGGTTCGTGTCAAGCCTTTTGTGAGGGTAGAAGCTGGGTCAGGGTAAGGTCTAGAGTCAGGCTTATGGTGGGCGAGACTGCAGAGCCTGTTGCTGCGGAGGCGGCGAAGGCTGTGCAGGTCTGCTGGCGGCTGGTGCATAAGGATGTAACAACGGCATATTTCCAGCCACACACTTCAGTGCGCTGTTCAAACAAGTGTTGGAATCCTGGTAACCGGGCCACCACCTGGAGCAGTTGTCCGAGGTGCCATAGCCTTTCCGCTCGAGCAACGCAGTCCGGAGCAGCATGGCAGACGCCCAGCTATCAGGAGTTATAACACTTCTCCGAGCAGCGGATCTATGTGTGTGACAGGAAATAGCCGTGAACCAGCGTCAATGTGCCCAGCCAGCATCCCTGTTCGCGTGCTTTCGTGAGGGCTAGGACCGGCAGCTACGGCTGACAAGCCCATGATTGCTGCCTGCCTCACCAGTATCGTCCTGAGCAACCGCAGAGAGAGCCTCATAGCACACATGCGGGGGTGGCACGCACCTTGAGTCCTTCCGCCTTCGCCCGCTCAGCAGCGATGCCGAAGTGCAGTCGGTCACCTGCACGGTATGAGACGGGACTCTCTTGACGCGGGTTTTCCAAGAACCCTGCAGCACGCTACTCAAGGACTGACGCCGTGCACACACATGAGCAGGCAACCTCGGTTTTGCATTCTCAGATGATGAGTGACACCGTGCCCAACAAGTGCTTATCAACAGCACACGCTGCGTTGCTGTTCAGAGACCTTAGTGTGACTGGCATCGAGTTGGAAAGGGAAGCTACATAAATTTGTGCGACGCGGATGCTATGCACTAGCACCTGTGTAGTTCTTGACGATCAGCAGCGTCCCCGCGGGGCCGGTGACGGCGCGCAGGGCCGCCAGCACCGCCGCGGCCGTCGGCGACGCGAACACCTCCCCCGCCACCGCGGCGGTCAGCATGCCGGGCCCCACGTAGCCCGCGTGCGCCGGCTCGTGCCCGGACCCCCCGCCTGTGCAAGGGCATATTGCACGCTTGCCCAAAGGAAACCAGGCATCTGCTTGCACGAGGTGGTCCACCGCTTGTCTATCAGACCATGAAGCCGCACGGGTCGTCAACTGGCTGCGCCGTTTCGCCAGTATTGTGTTTATCTTGAGAGAGGGACCGGTGAGACGGTATTAGCGCAAAGTCAGCAGGAGCAATGCACTGCGTTCGCTGGTGCAAGGGTGATGGTCTATGGGCAGCACCTGAGACGAGCGCTACCCGGCGGCGATCGTGCGTGGCGTCCACCACGACCTTGATCTGCGCTCACACGCTTGATCCTGTCAGCATCTGCCACCGTTGCGCATTTGTGCAGGTCGCAAGGTCAAATTGTGGTGCAGCGCACGCCGGGGTAGCCGTCCAGGCGCCTCAGGTGCGGCGTCGCGGCGACGAGGCCGTCCAGGGATTCTGTGACGAGGTCCTGGAGGCCGTTCACGAAATGCTGGTGCTGCGGAGCAGCGGAGGGCGAGGAGCCCATGCTGACGGATCAGTTCAGCGCTTGGGGAAAAGTTTCGATTCTTGATGTCGGAACAGACTGTATATGCTGTCTGCCCTGGATCCGAGAGAGCTCGTTGCCTGCATGACAACACACAGGCAAATGTGAAGTCGCCAACGTGGTAGTTCCAAGCACTGAAAAAGCTCTGCGTTCGTGAAGTGTCTCACTTGCATCAGCGCTGCCAGAAGCTCGCCGGACCATTGTGCGTGCATGCCGGTTGAGAGCCTGCTGCCTGCTGCACGATTGTTGCGGTAACCGTGAGCTCTCCGATGCATGTCCGGCCTGCCGGACGACCCTAGGCTTGCTGCTGGGCCGCGCAGCAGCCCATCATGGTGTGCTCGGCTTCAGCTCAGTGACCTCCCCTCCCCCCTTCCCTTACCGTGACAACGGTCCCGCTAGATGCATGCCCGTCTCTGCTGTGCGTGCCAAGGGCCGCCGAACGCAGCGCCGTGACCGTGCGTGCTCCTGCGCTCGCAGCACAACATCTTCGGCAGCATCGGCGGCCTCGCCGGCGCGAGTGCGACGATCCAGGTGGACTTCCGCACCGCGGACGGGAAGCCGCTGCCGTATGCGACGGTCAAGGGCAAGGGCCCGGAGCCGGAGAAGCACCCGCTGTACACCAGCCACGACACCGTCATGGGCGACGTGCGCATGTGCTCCAACGACAGCGGCTCAGCGCTCTGCTCTGTTCTGCCTTACAGCGGCATCACTTGCATTGGTCTTTGCTGGCGCAGGACGCCGCCTGCTCTGTGGTTGCTAGAGCACATCTGGCCTTCGCCTCTGCGATATTATCGTTGGCGCGAACTGAGTGCTGCATCCCCAACACATCTGCATGCGCGACCACAGCAACCACGAGCCTACCTCTTGTTGTGTTGTGGAGCCCTATGAGTCTTAGCAGGTTCAGAGTGTGACTGACGCTCCCTCTTGCGGCGCAATGCAGGTGCGGATCGTGCCGCTGCCGGGCAAGCGGGTGGAGCACCAGGGCATCAAGGTGCAGCTGATCGGCCAGATCGAGCTCGCCGCCGAGCGCAACGCCGTCCGCTCCAATCCCCACGACTTTGTGTCGCTGGGTGACGCCCCTAATGCTGACGCTCGATTACCTGAGGGTGCAGTATCGCACGGCTGTGCACGCGCAAACGACTACCGACACTGGCCACGGTGGCGGTGCAAAAGCCACCGGATTAGGTTTTGCCACTGCTCGCTGCCGGCGCACAGGCGTCGCCTTTCTGCTGATACTCATCTGCTCATCCTCAATCTCGGCAACTGTACACACGAGCTGCTCAGCCGGATCTCACACCCGCCATTCGCAAGCCATGCGTCTGGGCTGATCCAGCTCGCTGAGCACAAGCTGGCCCCTGCCTGACCGCGGGGGCGTGTCGTGCAGCGCGGGACCTGTCGCCGCCCGGGGAGATGATGCAGCAGGCGCTGCTGCCCTTCGAGTTCAAAAACGTGGAGATGGAGTACGACTCCTACCGCGGGCAGCAGGTCAGGCTCAGGTGCGCAAGCAACACTGAAGTCATACACCCTTTTGGACCACTGGCACACTTGTCGAGCAGGCCGAGGAGGCTGTGGTGATCATGCAGCTGTTGTACATGGATCTCGTTCCAGAGTGTTCGACGCCGAGTCGGGTGAACGCTGATCAATAGTTGGTGTAGCATCACTTGCTGGTGTCCGGGCCAATATGGTGCTTGAGCTGCTGTCATGGCATGTCATGCAGCATGTCTTGCAGACGCTTGCACCGATGCAGGTACCTGTTGCGGGTGACGATAGCGCGGGCGTACGGCGGGAGCATGGTGCAGGACGTGCAGCTGTGGGTGCGCAACTACGAGGAGCCCATCGAGGAGGTCACGCCGCCTATCAAGGCGCGCTCTTGAGCCCATGCAGTCCAAACGAGACTGTCCTGCATTCGGTAGTGAGTTTTGATGGCCAACTGTGGTTGCTGCCACCGAGTCCAGTCACTACTGTCTTAACCATGCCATGCGACGGCCGAGGTCAGATGTAAACACTTCACATCCCAGGACTGCGGGATGGTACCTGTGTCCACAGGCGCCGGGGTAGCTGTGTAGGTCCGTGCCATGAGCTTATGATAAGATGGTAATTATACGATTGCCAGTAGCTTTGCAGATGGAGGTGGGCATCGAGGACTGCCTGCACATCGAGTTCGAGTACAACAAGGCCCGCTACCACCTCCGCGACACGGTCGTCGGCAAAATCTACTTCCTCCTGGTGAGGGCGCCGGTCTCCAATGTATGCTGTTGATTGCAACGTGTCAAAGCCTCAGATGGAGCAGGTATGCTGGGCCACGCTGCAATGATGTCTGCAGGCTTGGATATTGTGTTTCACGGACCGTCAGGTGTTGCAGTGGCATTGTTGCCGCGATGGTTTCTGTTCATGGCTGCACCACGTCGATTGGGTTGTCGGCGAGTATTCACGCCCTCCTCGCCTCCGGGCAGGGATCCGAGGCATTGTTGGAAAGCACAACATATCTCCAGGCGCATCCCACTGCACCCCACAAATCCTGATACTTGGCCCTTTTTGCTGATTTGCGGCTCGCTTCGCTTGCCAAAAGCATCCCCGTCTACATGAGCGCATCCTCGGGATGCAAATACATCTCTATAAAGACCCCCGCTCTGGTGCCGCAGGTGCGGATAAAGCTGAAGCACATGGAGCTGGAGATCCGGCGGAAGGAGGTGACGGGCACCGGCGGCGCCAAGCGCACGGAGGTGGAG
>JAABUX010005638.1_pt1 | contig 15282 bp, 13 predicted proteins | sample 5561851 | NCBI WGS metagenome assembly JAABUX01 (sample SAMN10711883, study PRJNA513361) | rock metagenome | isolation source: Antarctica rocks | place: Antarctica: Victoria Land, Richard Nunatak red sandstone | collected 2016-01-03 | reverse complement strand
CCACCACGCTCTTGCCGCCGCTGGTGCGGATATCGACCTGCTGGAACAGGCATTTGACCGACGACGCGTTGAAGATGCCGCGCGCGATCTCGTTGTCGGTCAGGTCGCTGAGCTGCTGCGTCAGGAATAAGAGGGCCAGCCCGATGTGCCGCGCCCGCCGCGCCAGTTGGTCCAACCACTCGCCGGCGGTGCTGTAGCGCGTCACCCACCAGCCCTCGTCGATCACCAGCATCTCGCGGCCGGTCCCGCTGGTCGCGGCCCACGTCTGCTCGGCGCGGCGCGTCACCACGTCCACGATGGTCAGCATCAGCAGCGCGTACAGCGTGGAACTGACCTTGCCAAGGTTGAAGGCCAGCAGGGCCGCGTCGACGTCCACCGTGGTCGGCCGGTCGATCAGGTGCGCGTGCTCGCCCTCTCCCACGTACTGGCCCAGCGTCGCGGCCATCGTCGCCAGCAACTCGCGCTCCGTCTCCGGCCGCGTCGGGTCGCCGGCCTGCTCCTCCAGCAGGGCCACCAGCTCGCGCTCCAGCGGGATCGGCCCGTCGGGGTGGTCCGCGGGGTGGCGCGCGTAAACGTGGCGGATGGCCACGTCCAGCAGCCCCTTCTCGCGATCGCCCAGGCGCTCACCCGGCCGGCTCAACATGATCTCGTGGGCGGCCTTGAGGAAGCTCAGCTTGCCGCCGCGCTCCTCGGGGCTGCGATAGTCCCAGATGTTGATGGTCCCCACCGTCTCCCCCACGGCCGGGGGTGCCTTGGACGGCGCCACGTAGACGCCGTCGGCCGCGTCGCAGAGCGTGCGGAAACCGGGCCCCTGGTCGATCACGGCCACGCGCCCGCCCTGGAACAGCTCCCACTCGGCGATGATCTGCGCGAAGAATGTTTTCCCTGAGTGGACCTTCCCGAGAATCGGGACCACCCCGTTGGCCAGCGTGGGCGAGAACAGGTCGAGGCGGGTCAGGCCCCCGCCGCGCGCGGCGTAGCCCACGGGCACGCCGGTGTCCATGCCGGGGTTGTGGCTGATAAACGCGAACCCGTTGCCGGCCGTCTCGCCGCGCACCAGGCGAGACCGCCGGCGCGCGGCGTTGCGGTTGAGGGGCAGGCTGGCCCGCCACAGCGCGCCCTGCAGCCCTGGGCCGCGCCCCAGGCCCGTGTCGCCCCAGCGCATCCGCAGGACGCGCTCGGCGCGGCGGCCGATGACCTCCAGCGCCTCCGGGCTCTCGGCCAGCAGCGTGACCACCGCGGTCAGCCGCACCAGGCCCACCTCCGGGTCGTCCAGCGCCTCGGCCTGCTCCTCCGCCTCGCGCAGGATCGCCCCATCGTCGAGGTTGAACACCGGCCCCTTCGTGCTGGCCAACCGGCTGGCCGTGCGCTTGCGGCGCTTGAGCAGGCGGGACCGCTGGCGGAAGCGATCCGTGCCCTCGTAGTGCAGCGAGAGCCGGAAGCGGCAGCCCAGCGCGATGATGTCGCCCAGCCAGCTGGCCGGGCTGGTGCGCGCCGGCGCGTTGAGCAGGTAGAACGAGCGCGCGTACGTCGTCGCCCTCCCGGAGGTCCCCGGCCTGCCGGAGGTCCCCGGCCTGCCGGAGGTCCCCGGCCTGCCGGAGGTCCCCGACGTGCTGCGCACCGTGTCGTAGCCCGCAGCCCACTCGTCGGGGGCCAGCACCACGGCCAGGGCCAGGCCCGCAGCCGGGACGTCGGCCAGGGCGCGGGGCTGGGGCCGGCCGGGGTTGACGCACCGCCACAGCAGCGCCAGCGTCTCGTCGCGCCGCAGTTGTGCCGCGGCCAGTTCCAGCGCGGTCAGGTGGGTCGTCGCGTCGTCGACGGCGTTTTGGAGGCCCGCGCGGTCGGGCTCGTGGGTGCGCTTACCGACGACGGCGGCGCGCGCCACGCCCTCCAGCCCGGCGGAGAGGCCCACCGCGGCCTCGGGCGCGGGGCCGATCAGCGCGTAGGCGGACACGGCGGCCACTTCGCGGTTGCGGAGTTGGTGGTGATGGTGGGCCAGCGCGGCGGTAGCCATGCGCCGGCGCGCGGGGTGCGTCGTCGTCACCAGGGCCAGGGTCTCCTTGAGCACGCGGTCCGGGGGCAGGGGGTCGGACTCGACGATCACCTGGAACGGCTGGCCGGGGGACAGGCCGTTGAGGAACTGGTTGTAGGCGTAGGCCGCGCGGTCCTGGTCGGCGGCGCCCAGACTGTAGAAATTGGTCAGGCCCACGGAGATCGCCGCGGCGCACGACCCGTCGGGGAAGATGATTGTGCCGTCGTCCGCGACGGCGAACGGTCCCTCGCCGCGTGGCAGGCCCAGCAGCCGCCCGGCCTGCTCGGCCTCCGTCGCGGCACGCCGCTGGGCCGCGGTGGGTCGTGCACGGCGCGGGGCCGGGGTGCGGTCCGTCGCGTGGTCCGAGAGGTCGAGGTCGAGGTCTCCGGGGCGCTCAGGGGCGGCCGCGGCGGGGAGTGACGAGCCCGGCACGGGCGCGGGCGCGCGGGAGGGTAGGGATAGGCGCATGGGCGGGTGTCTCCTTGTGGTCGCGGTGGTCGCGGTGGTAGTGGTGGAGGCCGGCGAGGCGCCCCAGGGTGTAGAACAGCAGCTGGCGCAGCACTGGCTCGCGCAGGTCGTCGGCGAGCGCGTAGAGCAGCACCGCCAGGGCGCCCGCCGCCACGCCCGGCAGCAGCAGGTGGAGCGCGAACACCGTGAGGCCGGCGCGGGCGAAGAGGGGCAGCAGCCCGAGCAGCCACCACAGCGGCAGCGCCAGCGCCACGCCGGTGGCCACCGCGCCGAGCTGGGGCAGCGTCAGGCCGTAGTAGCGCGCGCGCCGGCTGAACACGCGGGGGCTGCGATAGTTGCGCTGGATGGAGGGGTCGGGCATGCGCGGTCTCCTTTGGATAGGCGGGTAAGCGGGGTAGTGCCAGGGACCGATGGAGCGGCCCCCTAACAGGGAAGGGAGTTGCTCTATCGGTCCCTGGCGGAGACGGGACGGCGGACTAGGGCGCCGGCGCCAGCTTGGTCTTGAACCAATTGCCCAGGACGGTGATGCCGAGGACGACGATCATGCCGATGACGCTCCCGCGCATCACGTCCGAGCCGTGGCGATAGCCCACGACGGTGAGCATGAGGCCGATGACGACCCCGATCACGCCCAGGGTGATGCCCAGGGGCAGCAGCGAGGTGCCAACATCGACGACGGTCCGTGCGATCTGATCCATGCGAATGTTCTCCTTCGGTCTATGCGGTGGTCAGTGGGTATGGTGCAGCGAGGGGGCACGATCAACGCTCCCCTGGCGGGGGGAGAAAGACGTGCGGGTCCATAAAGGTTTCGCACGTTCCTGTGGTGGTGCAGGTGAGTGCACCACTTTGTCCGCCCCCGGGGGCCCGCGTTGATCGGGTTCGCTATCGAAGGCGATAGCGATAGATGGCGCGGTCTGGTCACCAGCCACCATGGTTACTCTGCTCCTCCCACATCGCGAGTTGTTCGCCGGTCATAGCCGGACGGTATGTCTCTGCCTCTGTCACGCTGTCAGCAGCGGGCTGCATGTGGGGCTGAGATCGCGTGCTGGTATCCGCAGTCGCCGCGGTCGCTTGCGGATAGAGGCGCTGCTGCAAAGCGGCCGCGAAGTGGTGTAGGTCGGCGGCCTGGATGTCCGCAATCAGATCGGCCTGCTGGGCGCTCAGGCCACAGGCGATCGCTGTGGCCTGGGGCTCGTGTAGGAGCGCGATGCGCAACACAGTGTCGATGGTTGCGGCGCCGACGAGGCGCTCAAACGCTGCCACGGGATAGGTTGGTCGGGTACGGTGATAGCTGTGGGTGTCCTCGTCGTCAAAAATCATGGTGACACCGTGGTGATGAGCTACGCCGGGCGAATGCCGGCTCTTCCACGCGGGCTCATTCAGACCGCATAGCCAATCGTACATTCCCAACCCTTCGTCAGTCCCGAGCTTGGTTTGGCAGGCTCCCGGCTCGTTCCAGATCGGTTTTGGCAGGCCCGCAGCCATTTTTGGCAGGCTCGCGGCTCGCTTTGGCAGGCTCCCGGCTCGCTTTGGCAGGCTGTTAGCGATCTGTAGGCTTGTCTGGCAGCGCGCCGATCAGATTGGAGGTCACTTCTGTTGTCCCGCAGGAGATGGGTCGTATAGGCCGCATAGGTGGTGGTTATGTCACCTATCACCTGTTACCATGAGTTGAAAGAGCGCCGCGTTGTGCGCTATCGTGCAAAGGTTAAGAACTGAGAGGTGGGAGGGTTCTTGTCGTGAGTAGCACACATCTCACCAGCCGCTGGCCCGAGGCGAAAATTAGTGTGCCCGCGCGCGATCGCCCGCTCGTGACGCGTCACCGCGTGCAGGCGCAACTTGAGCGCGTTGCCGGACGTGGACAAATTCTTTTGATCGTCGCTCCGGGAGGATCGGGTAAGACCTCGGCCGTTGCCCATTGGGCGCTCCACACCCAACGCGCCGTGGCCTGGTATTCCTGTGATCCTGTCGATCGCGACCTGCGCTACTTTGTCATGGGCCTATGCGCCGCGGTGGATCGGGTTGCGCCGGGCTGCGCGCGCGAGGCGCTCAACAGGCTGAACGACGGGGCCACGGAGTTGGCCGCGCTGAGCGCCCTGCTTGCGAACCAGGAACAAGAGCACAAACCCTTTGCGCTCGTCATCGACGATGTTCATCACCTCGACGAGGCGCCTGACGCAGCGGCGCTGTGGGACCAACTCGTCCGCCAGCGCTCTCGCAATTGCGCAATCGTCCTCATCTCGCGGTCGATCCCCGTCATCCGGCATCTCGCCCTGGTAGCGGCGGATCAATTAGAGGGGGTTGAAGATAGCGCGCTGAGCTTCGATGTCGGCGAAGCCGCAGAGTTACTCACGGCTCATGGCTTGGATGTCGCGGCGGCGCCTATCGTCAGGCGGATGGGCGGCTGGGCCGCGGGCATTCTCTTGGGCGCGCGCAATAGCGGCAATCTGCAGTTCCTGAAACCCGGCCTTGAAGCAGCAACTCAGTACCTGGTCGATGAACTCCTGCGGTCGATGCCGGCGGCCGCCCAGACCTTTGCGCGTGAAAGCGCCGCCATTGGCCCCGCGTCGGTGGCCGAAGTCGATGCGATCCTCGGTCGTTCCGATAGTGCGTCCCGGTACGCGGAGGTGGGCTTGTCCGGCTTGATGATCGAGCACGATCAGGCGAGCGGCGTGTATCGGTATCACGACCTGATCGCCGAGCGGCTGGTTGCCAATCTGGTGGATGCCGCGCCGGATCGCTGGAAGGACATCCAGCGGGCCGCCGCCGCCTACTGGGCCGATCGCGGCGACCTCCCGCGCGCTCTTAAGGTGCTCCATGACGCGCGCGCCTGGCCGGAGTTGCGAGATCTGCTGGAACGGACGTGCCGCCTGCTGACGAGGGACAATTATTGGTCTACCGCACTGGAGTGTATCAAGTCCTTGCCATCGGAGCATCAGAGCGCGCCGCTCCTGACGGCGGGGGCCGCCATCCATATCCAGAGGCTGGAGCCCGAAGCAGGGTTGCGCGCGGCGGAACGGGCGTTCGCGGTCTCGCGGGACGATGCCGAGCGGGTGTCGGGCTTGCGCCAGCAGGCATCGGCCCTGCTCATACTCGAGCGGTACGATGAGGCGCTGCGCGTGTCCGATAGTGCCCTGGCGCTGGCCAACGGGCTGGACGATGAACGGCAGGTCAACATCGTGCGCCTGGACCGGGCGAGCATCCTGTACCACCTCGACGATCCCCGAGGCGCCCGCAGCGAGTTTAGTACGGGCGTAGCCGCGCTCGACGCCGCGGGCGCTCCGCACTGCATCTGGGGATATGGCGTTCTGGTGGTATTGGCGGTGGAGGTCGGCGACGTCGGCGCCGTTCGCGAGTACAGGGAGGCGTGGGCGCGAGCGGCCAAGCGTCATGCCGCTCCATCGAGATCGGATGCCTGTGCGATGTACTCGTACCTTGCCAGCGAGGCTTTGCTCGTCGGTGATCCCGAGGAGGCGCGCCGGCAGGCCGAGCTTTCCGTCTCCGTCGCCGGCGACCTTGGCCAATCTATCTACCTCGCGTACGCGACCGGGACGCTGGCGGAAATGTGCGCCAACGCGGGAGATTGGAACGCCGCCGAAGATCACGGCAAAGCGGTGCTGGGCATGGCGGCCAGCCAGTCGTCGCGCAAAGCGATGCGAGATGCGCTGTACGCTCGACTATGGGCCGCGCTGCTTCGTCCAACACTAGACAGCGCGGCCGCTGGTGCGCTATTAGAGGCAACAGCCGACCTGTCTCGCACGCGTCGGGAACACGCTATGCTGGCCCTGTTCGACGGATTCCTTGCATACCGGCAGGGACAGCATGCGCAAGCCGCCGATCTGCTTCGCGTGGCGGACGAACTGGAAGCGATAGGATATATTCCTCTCGCGGCGCGCGCGCTGCTGCTATACGCGGCAAGCCTCCATGACGCGGCCAACACGCACCGTCGTCGCGTGACCGACCAACTGAACAGGCTGGCCGATCTGGTCCTGCCGCTGGATTGCGGCGGCTACCTCCGACCGCTCGCGCGGGTGGTTAGCGATCTCCTATCCGCACGCCATGAGCTTGGACGCTTGCGCAAGGATACGGCGAAGTTGCTGGACAACCTCGCCGGGACGTTGCCCCCGCTATCCGTCTTGCGTGATGCTCCTGTGCCCCTCTCTGGACCGGAGCTGGTCCTGTCGCCGTTCGGCCGTGGCAGTATTGTCATCCGCGGCCGGGAGATTGCCGTGCAGTCACTACCCGGCGCGGCAGCGACGGTGCTGTTCGCGGCCGCCGATCTTGCCCATCGGGGGGAGGAGATCAGTCGCGATAAGATCTTCGACCGCGTCTGGGACGGTGAGATAGACACGACACGAGAGGACGCGCTGTGGCAGGCTAACACCAGCATCCGCCAGTGCCTGGGTCAGACGGCATGGCGTGCCGACCGCCGTGGCATCTACACGCTCGACTGCACGGTTCGATTCGAGGGCACGGTTTTCGAGGACTTATGCGCCGTTGCATTGGGTGGCGCATCCTCGGCAAAGCGTCTGTCTGCGGCCGAGCAGTCCCTATCGCTGTACGGAGACGGCGGGTACCTGGAGTGGTGCGATAGCGAGTGGGCGCTGAACGGCCGGGAGCACGCGGCGCGTTTAGCCCGGTTAACAACCGTCGCGCTGTGCCATCTGTATGCGGAGGTAGCGCGGCGAGAGGATGCTATCGACCTCGGCTGGCGCGCGCTGGATCGCGGCGACGCCGATGAAGGATTGATGCATGTCTTGGTGTGCTGTCTGATCGACGCCGGGCGCGTAGGCGACGCCGTCTCGGCATACGGAGAGTACGCCAGGATGCTCCGGGACGAGTACGAGGCGGAACCTCCTCCACAGCTGCCACAGCTGCGACATTTGGTCGCACGACTACAAGCCGATAATCGCTGAGTAGCGCGTCTGCTCGGTTCCTATCCGACCACTATGATATACGGACGGCGCACGCCGGAGGCGATACGCGACGTGTGTCGTCGTCACACATGGTGCCGCGCCGCCGTCATAACTCCCTGTACCTCTCTGATAGATCGCGGAGAGGCAACCTTAGAGATCGAGGTCGCGCGTGCGGAGAACGGGGAGGAGATCGAGGAGCGCCGGGTCGAACTGGCGCCCGGCGCTGCTCTCTAGCTCTCGGATAGTCTTGTCGCAGCTAAAGGCGCCGCGGTAGGGGCGTCCCGTGCGCATCGTCTCGTAGGCGTCGACGACGCTGATCAGGCGGGATGTGAGCGGGATGGCCTCGCCAGCCAGCCGATCGGGGTAGCCGGTGCCGTCCCATCGCTCGTGGTGGTGGCGGATGGCGAGGGCGACCGCCCCGAGGCTGGGGACGGGCTGCGCGATCCGCTCCCCGATCGTGGGGTGCTGGCGCATCAGTGCCCACTCGGGCGCGATCAACGGGCCGGTCTTGTGCAGCACGGCACGGGGGATGGAGACCTTGCCCACGTCGTGCAGTGCGGCAGCCCACTCCAACTCCAGTAGCTCGGACGACGAGAGGCGCGCGGCGCGGCCAACGGCGCGGGCGAGGCGGCGGACGACCTGGCTGTGCCGGGCCGTGTCCGAGTCGTAGGCCGCGAGCATCTGCACCAGCCCGTTGACGTAGCCGCTGATCGACGACAAGCGCGCCGTCGCCGCAGCCAGTGCCGCCTCCGCGCGGGCCGCCAGGGCCATCGCAATCGCTTCAGAGGCGGCCGCACCGACGTGCGGATGGTGGTAGATCAACAGGGCTCCGCGCATATCTCGCGACGCGAGGACGGGCACGGCCACGATGCCCGATTGGATCTCGACGGCGCCGTTCTCAAGAACCCTCGCGACCAACGATCGCCAGGGGTAGCGCAAGCCGGCGGGACTCGCCAGGACGAGCTGCTGGCCGCCGGCTTCGCTCAGGACGAGACGCGCCCCGCGGCCGATGCGCGCGGCGTCGGAGACCACCTGTTGCAGACTGAGTGACAACGAGATGTCGCTCTCCCAAATCGTCCGCTCACCGCGGGGGTCGCGCTCGGTCGGCAATTGGGCAGGATCGTGCAGCATGTTCAGCCGACAGCCGGACGAGATATTGTGGCATACGCAGTCTCACCGTAAAGGCGCGGGAGCAGAGCTTGAGCAAAGGTCCGTAGATCTGTGGCGTGGATGTCGGCCACGATCGCCGCGTCGGCAGCGGCCAGCCCGAACTCGAGCGCGGCCCGTCGCGGGTCGTGCAGGAGCGTTCGGCGCACCGTGGCATCGACGAGCGCCGTTCCTATCAGCCTCTCGATGCCCTCATGCAACTTGTGGTGTGGACGCATTTCTATCCTCCCGCGCCGTGGGGCGCGTAATCTGCTACGATAGGGGCGGTGTGACGTGGCCAGGACGCGAGCGATCTCAACCTGGACGGCTGGGTGTCGTGGATGGCAAGGGGCAGACAGCGATGGCCGACGATGATTAAGGAACAAACAGAGGACCGGGGCCTTGCACGCCCCCGACGGCAAGTCGGCTGTGTCCCGACTGCGTATGAATCCCCGCGACGCGCGACGCGGGCGTCGTTACGTGTAGGGGACCCGGCCCCTGGACCCCGCCCGTCGCGAGACGAGCGGTTTGGGCGCCGCTTGTGGCGACGACGAAACCCAGTGCGAACGTACCGGCGACGATCAGATGGCGAACAGCGTGACGACCGAACGGGTTGCATAGCGTGCTCATCTTTTTTCCTCCTCGGCTGCGTTATGGCTTTTCCCCAGCCGATAACTGTATGGTAGCGTTTCGCCACTGAGACGGCCCTGAGACAATTCACGCTTGAGTAGGTCGGGTGAAGGGCTTAAAGGGCAGGTAGGTAAGGTAGGACGTGCCGACGTCGGATAGACCCGCGTGGCCCGCGACGAAGATCAGTCCGCCCCGCCCCACTGCGCTCGTCACGCGGGAGCGGTTGGTGACCGCGCTCAACAACGTCGTGGATTCCGGCCAGGTGATGTTCGTGATGGCGCCGGGCGGGTCCGGCAAGACGATGCTGCTCACCGACTGGGCGCGGCAGGCGTCGGTATTGGTGGCGTGGTACACGATAGATGTCGCGGATCGGGATATGCGCCGCCTGGTAGCCGGCATTTGCGCGTCCGTCGAGCGAGTGGCGCCGGGTACGACGACGCGGGCTCTCGCCTCCTTGGAGAACGGGGACCCCGAGGTAGCCGCCATCAACGCCCTGTTCGCCGCGCTTGCTGACCGGCCGCTGGCGCTGGTGCTGGACGACTTCCACCATCTCGCGAGCCTGCCTGCGGCCCTGACCCTGCTGGACCATATCCTATACTTAAGCCCCCCCTCGCTGACCCCCATCATCCTCTCGCGCTCGGTCCCCCCGTTTGGCTTCGCCGCCCATGCCGCGTTCGATAAGGTTGCCGGCATCGGGCGAGAGGATCTGCAGTTCGACGCCGACGAGGCCGTGGACCTCTTGACGGTCCACGGCCTCGAGGCGGGTGCGGTGGCGCCACTGGTGCGCCGTAGCGGGGGGTGGGCCGCCGGCCTTCTCCTGCTGGCGCGGACGGCTCCCACCGGGCCGCTCCTCCTGCGCGCGCGGGGGGATGCTCTGATGGAGCATCTCGGCGACGAGATCGTGGGAGCCCTACCCGAGAAGATGCGCGCTTTCCTGTTGCACAGCGCCGCCCTCGGCCAGGCCACCGTGGAGCAGGCCAATGCCATCCTCGAGCGCGACGATAGCGCACGCCTGTATGCCGACATCGCGGCGCGCGGGTTGTTCCTGGACCAGGCCGAGGATATCTATCGGTACCACGACCTCTTCGCCGAGTATCTGATCGGCGCGCTGAAAGCAACACAACCCACTTTGTTGTTCGAGATACGCCGCGCGGCGGCGGCCTGGTGGGCAACGCGGGGGGACGTGGCGCGCGGGCTGGGGCTACTGGCGCAAATCGAGGATTGGGAGGGGCTCGCCGCGATGCTGGAACGCGAACGTAGGGAGTTGTGGGAGCGGGGCCTCGGCGGCAGCATCCTGGCTTACGTGGAGATGCTGCCACCGGCGTACCATACCCCTCCCCTGCTGGTCCTGTCCGGTTATGCGCGCATCCAGCGCGCAGAGTACGCCGAGGCGCTCGACCTCGCGGACAAGGGCATGGCGGCGGCGGGCGACGACGAGGAGTGGCTGAGCGCGTCGCTATTGCGCGTGCAGGCGCTGGTGTACGCGGTTCGTGACGATGAGGCCATCCGGTCCGCCGACGCCGCGCTCGCCGTCGCGCAGCGGGTCGGGCAAGAGAGGGGGGTCAACTACCTGCGCGAGATGCGGGGCACGGCCCACCTGCGACGCGGCCACCCATTCGATGGCCGCGCGGACATGGCGGCGGCGCTCGCGTTCCAGGAGCGGGAGGGCGACGAGGCAGGCCGGGCGCGCGTGCTCTTTAACTGGGCCACGCAACTGGTCGGCGTCGGTCAAACGCGCGACGCGGCCGACCTGCTCCAACGCGCGCGGGCGCTGTGCCATGCGTTGTCGGAGACCGCACCGATGGTCGCCAACATCCACAACAGCCGCGCGCTGTTGTGCCTGCTGACGGGGGAGCTGGACGTGGCCCGAGAGCAGGCCGCGAAGGCGTGTGATCTTGCCCGCGGCAGGCACCCATACATCGAATGCTGGGCGATGTCGACGCTGGCCAGGATTTGCCTCGACGCCGGTGACCTCGCGGCGGCCGAACGGCTGTCCGGGGAAGCGGAGGCGCTGGCCGAGCGCCTGGATAGCACCGATACGCTGAACGATGTGCTGCGCACGCGCATCGTCATCGCTCTCTGGCGGCGGGATCGCAACGGCGCGCGCCGCCTGCTCGATGACGCCGAGCCGCTCGCGGCTACGCCTGTGGACAAAGCCCTCCTCGTCTTCCTCGACGGCTTGCTGGCGCTGCGGTCGAATGCCCATGCGCGGGCCGCGCAACTCCTCGAGCGCGCCTACGTCGCCCTGAGCGACCTCAACTATCCCCATCATGCGGCGCGCTCGTGCCTCCTGCGGGCCGAGGCATTGCTCGCCCTCGACGCCGTCCGCGACGTCGAGGAAACGCTCAATCGCCTGGTTGACCTTGTGATCCCCCCCGGCGCGGAGGAGTACCTGCGGCCGATCACGCGGTTTACCCGGCGCGTCTTCGCGCAACACCGGACCTTGCGACGCCTGCGGCGTGATACGCGCGATCTGTTGGAACGGCTGAGCGGCGACCCGAAGGCCAAAGTAGCCCTGCGCATGGTAAGTTCGTCGCGCTCGGACACATCCGCGCCATCCCCGGCGCTACCGGCGCTATCGCTCTCGCCGTTCGGGCAAGGCCAACTGCGCCTCGACGGCGACGAGATAGATGTGTCGGCCTTCCCCCCCAAGGCGCGCGAACTCCTCTTCTGGGCCGCGCATATCGGCCGGCCCGTCAAGCGCACCGAGATCCTCGCCGCATTATGGGACGACGATGCGTCGCTGGCCTTATTCTGGGACGCAGGCCGGCACTTGCGGCGCGTCCTCGGCGCCGACGCTTGGGGACCAGCGGGGGGCGCATACGTCCTGCGCTGCGTGATCGACGACGCCGGCCGGCACTTCGATAGGGCGTGCGAGGCGGCGGTCGGCGCCGCCTCGCACGCCGAGCGCCTGGCCGCGGCCGAGCGGGCGCTGGCATTGTACGGTGACGGAGGGTATCTGGAGTGGTGCGACAGCTTCTGGTGCACTATTGAGCGCGAACATGTGGCTCGGCAAGCCCTGCAGGTTGTGTCTCTCCTGATCGAGCTCTATCGGCAGTCGAATCGCATAGAGGACGCTATCACCGTTGCGCGCGCGGCCATCGTGCGCGATCCGACCGCGGATTTTCTCTGCGCGGCGCTGATGCAACTCCTGCTCGATATGGGTAAGGCCGAGGATGCGGTCGAGGAGTACCACAGATATCGGTCCCGCCTGCTCGACGACTATGGGGTTGAGCCATCGGACGACGTGCTGCGACTCGCGGAGGCGGCCGTGGCCTCGCTTCAAGCTCGCTCAGACACCGGCCGGTTCTCCGCGACGACAGGTTGAATGGCCGAGGGCCTGAGGGTGATCCAAGATCTCATCGGCTCCGTACCACCCTCTGCTTCAGGGGGGCGGAGGACCCGAGCCGCGCGCTTGGCTAATCCGGTGAGCGTAGAGGTCGGTCTCGGTCCACTCGCTGGACACGCACGCCACGGTATCGTGTACGCGGGCATGGAGAGCAGCTACTCCATCCCAATCCGTGTCCGCTAGCGGCTTAACGGTACCGCCCCAGAGACGCCATCCGGTCTCCGTCACGCGCTCCAGGACCGTGATGATCTTGTCCAGATGCAAGCCTACCCCGACATACGCGCGACCCACCGGGCCGCATTCCCCTATCATCATGCCGACGCCCGTCTCGATCGCGAAGGTTAGCTCGTAGGTACAGGTGGCCTCGAAGGAAAACTGGAAGAGGCGGGTCGGTATAACAGGATGATGTCGCGTTAGAGATACGGACGCGTCTAGGTAAGGTGATGTGGCAAGACGCAATTCGGCCTCGATTTCACCTGCATCGCGATCCAACCGCTCATCGGTCCTGCCCTGCAGCAAGTGCATATGCACCGCCTGGCTTGGCGACGTGAACCATATGGCGCGTAGTTCGGGTAGCGAGCGGCTATTGAGGGTATGGGCCAGGTCGCCGAGGGTTGCGCCGGGATGTACCAGAGCCTCATGCTGAACTGCGGACAGGAGGCATAGGTACGTGACAGCGCGCCATCGATGCTTGCCTGTGTGCGGGCCGGTTACTGCATCGAACACGGCGGAAGTGAAGTCCGATATGCCCTCATTATCAAGGGGAAGTGAGGTTGTGGCTGTGAGGAGGTCAAAACGATCAGGTATCATCCCTCAGTCGCCTCCCATACGTCATGTCAACGGTACTCCATCTTCGTTAGCACGCATGACATTGGAGAACAGCGCGCATGATCCGTCCAACGTATTTTGCACCATAGCGACCCGTCCCGACAAGAGGCGCGTCGACGTGCCGACGCGGGCAACATTGGTATCCGCAGCTAAAAGAAGCGGCACTGCCGCTGTAAGACCTGCGACGCCGCCTTCTATTGGTCTGTCGATGGGTGGAAACCACTGATCCGGTACGTCCGCTCCGTCGTACATACAACGGAGCCCTGGGAGCGCTGGGCTGGCGCTCTCGGGGCACCCTCCACCTGCCTACTATCGCTACCACTAGGCTGGCCTACATGCGACATAATACGTAACAACCATCTATCCACTGGTGTTCTAGATCAACGCCGGCGCGCGCTGGAGAAAGGACTCGACAGGGTGCGTGCTACTACCCCAGCGGTCCTGCTCTGCTAGCCAACCGCTGTCACGAACTCTACCCTCAGGCCGGCCCCTCCCTCGATGCGCGCTAACTCACACTCCACCCGGCCGCGCAACTTCTTGCCCAGCCATTCTCGGTGAAACTCGTTCGGTACGGTGACCCGCAACACCGGGTCGCCAGCCTCGTCGACAAGGCCAGCCGTCGTGCCCTGTATCCACGCGCGATGGTTCTCCGGCGTCATGGTCAGGGCCAGCGCGGCGACCACGCGCCGCCAGATCTCGTCGCCCGGTCCTGTCGCCGCTGTCACCTCGGCGCCGAGCAACTCCGCTGGCGTCGCCGGTGTGGTCAATACAGTCGCTGGCGTCGGTGTGCGGCTCGTCGGCTCCACTGTCTCCAGTTCTTTCTCCCGCCCCTGCCCCTGGGGAACCAGTGGAGCTACAGAGGGGGAGGGGGGGCGTTGATCGTTCTGTCGCCCCTCCTCGTCGGCCAGGAGCGTCTCCAGCACGTCAAACCAGTAGGCCATCGGGCGTCGTAGTGGTGGCCCCTTGCGCAGCCGTCGGCGCACCACACGGCGCGCCTGAGCGGCCAACTCGACGAACGTAGCTGTGTCGATCCCATGCGACCGCTGTAACGCCTCGGCCCTGGTCCGGCTCGACCGCGGCGCCACATCGCCCAACTCCTCGCCGGTCTCCGCCACGAGCACCGCAATGGCGTGCGCCTCGCCCTGTTCCCTCCCCTCGTCGGTTCTCCCCTCGATCGTCGGCAATAGGGGGTCAGGGGGTATCGAATCGAAACGAGACGAAGTGGGTACGTCTTCGTAGGGGGGGCTATCCCGCCGCTCAGAGCGGGGAATCCCCGCCGCTCTGACCGGCACCTCGGGTAACGCGGGCGCGGTCGTGTCCGTGGTCGGCGGCGCCGACGGGGAAACGGCGTGGGGAGGTGTGGCGGCACTCAATTCGGCGACGCGCCGATACAGGGGGCTAAAGTCATAGACGTTGGCGCGCCCCGTGTACGTGACCTGGAGCAGCCCGAGCGCCACCAGGTGAGCGGTATGCTGACGCACGCGGCGCTCGCCCGCCGGGGTGGGCTGGCCCAGCGCCGCGGCGAGCAGGGGCACGTAGACCTGGGGTGGGGCGTCGCTGCGCTGAAACTCGACGATGGTCTCGTAGCAGAGGTAGTCGCCGGCGGTGGCGCCCAGACGCGACCAGTAGCGGCGGACGAGGTTAGGGACACTGGTGTGACCGGCGGCGCAGACCTCGGCCCCAAAACGGGCGGCGATGGTGTCATTTTTGGCCGTGGGCAATGTAGAGGGTTGACACGCGGCGGGCATAACGTTATGCTGCACGATAGGTCCTTTCATGCATAGAAAGTATCGTGTCGGCCTGGATCTCACTTTTTCAGGAGTTCCTACCTCCTGTGTGGTTCCGGGCCAACATGTATCTAAGGCGGTTGGGGTGGTTAGCTGCCAGGCCGTGCACCCTCACCGTTGGCGTCGGGC
>JAABUX010005637.1_pt1 | contig 15283 bp, 11 predicted proteins | sample 5561851 | NCBI WGS metagenome assembly JAABUX01 (sample SAMN10711883, study PRJNA513361) | rock metagenome | isolation source: Antarctica rocks | place: Antarctica: Victoria Land, Richard Nunatak red sandstone | collected 2016-01-03 | reverse complement strand
GCCCAAATCGTCCGAGAAGCGATTCGGACGTATCGCTCAAAACCTCTGTACAAAATTCGACCAACTGCGTAACTCCTATGAGGTATTGAGATGGAGTTTTCCGGTCGGATCAAAGCGATTTACGGGAGGCTCGGGTCGAGGCTTAAAAACGGTTGAATCAAGAAGCCTTGTTTTATGATGGAATGATTATTTCGATCACCCAAAGAATCATGATGAGCCTTATGGATGAGCGACTTCAAAATCGTCCGTAGGAGTAGAGGGGATTGGCGGGATCGAAGTCGCGGTCGGTCAACCCTAGGTTGATCCGGAGATTCGCGTAGGTGTATTCCTCGACGAGTTCGGGTTCCACTCCGACGTGTTTTGGCCAGTCGTACCCTTCGAGTCGGATCGGAAGCCCGAGCTTATCGTCGATATAGAGCCGAACCTTGTGAAACACGAAGGTCCGGTCATGGTGGGGATGCGTCGTCTCGATCATCGTGCAAATGCGGTCGCCCACCTTCATGTGGGGGTGGAACTCGACCCGGGTCACCCCCGGCTTCAGCTCCACGTCCCATCGTTGGCGGATGGTGTCGATCATGTTCCCTAGCCCGGCCTCGGTGATCGGGTGGCGATTGTCTTCCATCGCGATATCGCCCTTGGGATCGAGGTTCATCGTCCCCGCCAGCACCTTGACGAACCCGGCGTCGTGGGCGACGACCTTGCCGTTGTTCTTGCCCTTGATCCAGATCGCCTCGCGACCGGTCTTGGGCGTGGCGCATTTGAAGTAAAAGCTCAACGGGCGGGTCCGAGCCTTCATCGCCATGACGTTCAGGTCGGACAGCTTGCCGTCGAACCGTTCTCGCTTATAGAACGTGCAGGTGTAATCGTGGACCGCGTCGTAGCGCGATCGGCAGTCGGACATCATCTGCTTGGCCCGGTTGACCGCGTCGGCGTCGGCGGTCGAGGGGGACGAGGTCAAAGTCGAAGAACGCTTCGTCGCCATCGAGTCAGGAGGAAGCACGGCTACCTTGGCCCGAGGGACGTCTCCCGGCTTGGGATCTTCGGCGGCCCGGACATTTTGGTTCGGAGCGACCGGGACGAAGTCGAGCAACAAACCAAACCCGATGATCGCCCCGCCAACGCGCAAATTACGAGCCGACCAGCTGAACGTCCGTAGCCGGTCGGATACCCCTCGGAGGATCGGTCGAACCTGGGCGGGAGTGATCATGAGGGGTCGTCCTTTCGTACCGGAGGGGCGGTCGTCTCGATCATCGATCAACCCCCCCCGATCGGCCTAAGAGCCGGGAGGAACCCTCGGAATGTGTCGCGAGAGGTCCAAGCGAGGCGGAGCGAGTTGAGGCGTTGAAATGAGCCGACGCGAGGAAAGTTCGGAAACGAACCCGAGGGATTCGTTTCAAACCGGGTCACCGACTTCGATCGACCTATTCATAACCAAGTCGCTCTTGCCTTCCTAGACAAGCTATGAGTTCTTTGATCAGATCGGCCCGGAAACTCTTTGAAGTTGAAACAAAGGAGCGTGCTTGTTGAAATCGTGCCTCTTCGTCACGATGGTTGAGGCCGAGGCCGCGAGTGATACTGGATGAAGCGGGGAGTGATCGGATGGGGCCAAAGGGCTATCAAGTCGAGGTGATCGAGTCGGCCCCGTTCGCCGAGAACGCTTATGTCCTCCGGCGAGACGGGTCGAGCGAGGCGATCGTCGTCGACCCAAGCTTCGACGTCCGCTCGATCTTCCGGAAGGTCGATCAAGGGCAGCTCAAGGTGGTGGCGATCGTCAACACCCACGGCCACGCCGACCACATCGCGGGCAACGCCTCGATGAAGCAGACCTATCCCGACACCCCCCTGCTGATCGGCCGGAACGACGCCCCGCTCTTGACCGACCCCGACGCCAACCTCAGCGCCAAGTTCGGGGTGCCCCTGGTCAGCCCCGAGGCCGACCGCCTGGTGGATGAGGGAGAAACCGTCGAGCTGGCCGGGTTCTCGTTCGAGGTCCGCGAGATCCCCGGCCACAGCCCCGGCTCGGTGGTGTTCATCTGCCGGGATTTCGACCCGGCCTTCGTGATCGGGGGCGACGTCCTGTTCGCCGGCTCGGTCGGTCGGACCGACCTCGATTATGGCGACGGCCCTCTGCTCATCGCGGGGATCAAGGCCAAGCTGTTCGACCTGGCCGACTCGACCGAGGTCTGGCCGGGGCATGGCCCGATCACCACGATCGGTAAGGAGCGGCGGACCAACCCGTTCGTCGGCGACAACCCCGGGGCCTACAAGCTCTTCTGACGTTTAACTCTTTGGGAGTCCCGCCGAGTCATGGCCGTCTGGGCGATCGCCGACCTCCACCTGTCCCTGGCCCGGCCCGATCGCCGAGAGCGCTTTGCCGCCCGATGGCGCGACCATGCCGACCAGATCGAGCGGAACTGGCGGTCGACCGTCAAGCCCGACGACCTCGTCCTGCTCCCTGGCGACCTGTCGATGGCCCGGAACCACCGCGACGTCCAGCCCGACCTCGCCTGGATCGACCAGCTTCCGGGAACTAAAGTCTTGTCCGCTGGGAATCACGACGGCTGGTGGAATCAGGTCGAGGCGATCCGACCGATGCTCCGCCCTTCGATGCTCGCCGTCGGGGGGGATGCCATCGCCACTCACGGCGTGATCCTCTGCGGGACCTTGGGATGCCCCGTCTTCGACGACGACGAAACGAACCCAACCAAGCTCGCCCTCGAAGACCGCGAACTCGACGCTCTCGACCGGTCGATCGCCGCCGCCCTCGCGCTTCGCCAGGCGGACGAGCCGATCTACGCGATGTGGCATTACCCGCCATTCGACCAGCACCGACGCCCCGGCTACTGCGCCGATCGGTTCGAGGACAATGGGATCACCGCCTGCGTCTACGGCCACCTCCACATCGAGGGGCAATGGGCGATGGCCGTCCAAGGCGAAGTTCGAGGGGTCCGCTACCACTGCGTCGCGGCCGACTCGATCGGATTCCGGCCCCTCCGGGTCGACCGCCCGCTCGTCGTGGCCAGGCGGTAGACTGGATTGGTCGTTAGTGATTCAAATTTAATTAAGCCACGGATGGAACACGGATCAGACTTTTTTTCTATTCCTCATCCGTGTTTCATCCGTGGCTAAAAATCAACTGTGTGAGGGTGGGCCAGCCGATGGAATGCGTCGCCGTGATCGCCGGTTCGGCGGGGGTGATCTTCGCCAAGTTTGCCGACATGCAGGATTTGAACCCGTTCTTTTGGGGACTTCTGGCCGTCCTGATCTATGCCGGTGCGCCCGCCTTCATGATTTACCGAGGGGCCGGCTGGATGGACTCCCCTTGGATCTGGGCGAGTTCGTTTGGCGGCCTGTTCGTCCTGTTCGTCGTGCAGTCGCTCGTCGCCGCCAGCAAGCGACGAGGCAACCGCTGATCGGAGCCGAAGTCCTGACTCGCCTTGATCAGCGATTCGACGCGGGCACGAGGTTGGCATCGGCTCGACCGTTCGCGTTTGGGTCGCCCTTGGGCTTCTCGAACATCGGCATGACCCGGACCAGGGTCTTGGCCCGGAGCTTGGCGATGTATTCGTCGCGAGCCTTCTCCATCTTGGCTTTGAAGACCTCCTCGGCGACTTGCTTCTGGACTTCATCGAAGGGCAGGGGGCCTGCGGCCCGCCTCGACTCGACCCGGACGATGTGGAACGACATGGGGGCTTCGAGGACCGGGCTGATTTCCCCCTCGGCGATCGCGTTCAAGGTGTCGTTGACCGACGGAGTTCCATAGCCCCCCGGCGTCATGTCGGGGTAAAGCCCCCCTTTGCTCGCATTCGGCGCGTCGCTGCTCGACCGCGCCACGGCGACGAAATCTTCCTTGCGGCGGAGCCGGGCCAGGATCGCGTCGGCCTGCTTGCGGGCGGCGGCCCGGTCGGGGTACTTGGCGACGTTCACCTCGATATCTCGCCAGCTGATCCGGGCGGGCTGGTCGTAGCTCTGGAGGTTCTCGTTGTAGTAGGCCCGAAGCTGGATCAGGTCGACGATGACCTTGTTCCTGATCTCGTTGAACAGGAAGTCGTGTTCGAGCATCTCATCGTGGTAAGCGTCCTGCATCTCGGCATATGACTGCCCTTGCTCGGCAAGCTTGCGTTTCAGCTCGTACTCGTTGGTCGTGGCGGTCTTCTGGAGCAGGCCGGGGAGTTTTTCCTCGCGCCATCGCTTGTTGACGAACTCGTCGAAGTTTTGCTTCATCTTGGGGTTTTTCATCTTCCGCTTGGCTTCCTGGAGGACCAGGCTTTGCTCGATCAGGTGTTCGAGCGCCATCACCCCGAGGGCGTTCAGCGCCTCCCGTTTTTCGGCGTCGGGGACCTGTTGACCGGCGGTCATCGTCTTGTATTTCTCGACGACGAGGGCTTCGACCTGGTGGACGGTGATCACCTCATCCCCCACGGCGGCGGCCCTGGCCGAGGCGAACGGGCGGTCCTTCTCGCGAGGCGGGCCGATCCAGATCGCGGTCGGGTCGCCCGAGGTCCGCTTCAGTTCCGGGTCCACCGGGGTCGGGGTCGTCGGTGCCGGGTTCGGGGCGGTCGGCTCGGCAATCGGCGGGTTCACGATCGCAGGGGGGATCGATTCGACCTTCAAGGTCTCGATCGGCATCCCCTCGGGGGGCGGTCCGAGGTCGGCCGTCGGCCCGGTCGGGAGCGACGGCGGAGGCTTGGGCATCTCGGGAAGAGGTTGCGGAGCGACGTCGACCAACGGGAGAATCGCGTTCGAGTCCGCCGCTGCTGGAGCCGAAGACAATCCCGACGCCGATTCGACGGGCGGCGAACCGATGGGCGGCAGGTCGAGGGGAGTGGTCGGCTCGGTCGGGTCGATGGTCGGTAAGGTCGACGGGATCGGAGGCGCCGGTTGGCTCGGGGGGAGGACTTGGGGGTTGACACCGACCGGGCTTTGCGGTCGAGGTTTCGAGGCGGACGCTTCGCCGCCCTGGACCAGCTTGGGTCGCCCCTGGCGAGGGACCTCCGCGCGAAGCGGCGCGGGGCGGCCCGGAACGGCGGTCCCGTCCGAATCGTCGAGGGCCGGGGTACTCGCCTGGCGACGCGGCATGTCGGGCGTCTGATTCGAGTAGGGCGAAGGGCGACCCGAAATGGTGGCGCCCCCGCCTCTCATCGAGGTGGGGTCGCCCGACTCGTCCCAGGTCATCCGCGACGGGATGGCCGACGGGTCCACCTTCGGAGCCGGGCCACCTCGGATCGCCTTGGGGCTGGATGCGCTTGCCCGAGGGCGTCGGAAGAACCGGCCGAAGCCGCCTCCGGTCGAAGTCCCCGGATCGACCGGATCACTCAAGCTCGGCTGAGTCGTCATCCCGACCGGGTTGGGTCCGACCGGCGGTTTCGGGACCCGGGCGCGGGGGCCGCTGAGCGTCGGGTCGGTCGGGACGCCCGGCAAGCTGGTCACGGCTTGCGGGTTGAGCGAGCTGTTGTTGATCTTATCGCCGATCGAATCCAAAGGGGTCATGCCCACCGACCCGGCCGAGCTTGGGTCGCGCATCTGCATCATCCCCCGGGCGGTTTGCGATGATCCGACCAGCGCCAGGCCCAGGAACCCGGCCATTATCCGACGATTCATCGAAGAGCCTCCATGCTCGAATTGCGACCGGAGGGGTCCATCCCTCGGGATCGGCGAGTCTCGCGGAACATAACCGGGGTCTACCGGGGTCGCAAGAGCGGTTTGACGATGTCGAACACCGCCCGCCCCTTGGGGAACTTGACGTCGAGGTCGAGCGGGATGTACGCCGAGTGGTCGTCGACCACCCGGACCCGCCCCGGCGGGTTCTGCCGGGCCAGCGCCTCGATCCTTCGGGCGCTCCGGTAGGTCAGTACGGCGTACTCGTGCTCGACGTGAATCCGGGCCAACTGCCAGAACTCGGCCAGGATGCGCAGCTCGGCCTCGGCCATCAGGTTCTCGGCGGGCAAGGGCAGGGGGCCGAAGCGGTCGACCAGCTCCTTGCGGAAGTCTTCGAGGCGTTCCAAGCTCCGGGTCCGCCCCAGCCTCCGGTAGAGTTCGACCTTGATCTTCGGCCCGGCGACATAATCCTTGGGGAAGTACGCCCGCCAAGAAAGCTCGATCAGGCAGTCGAACTTCGAGGGGTCGGGCTTGTTCGTGACCGATCGGACCGCCGCCTCCAACAGCGAGCAATAAAGCTCGTAGCCGACGCTCTCGATGTGCCCCGACTGCTCCGAGCCGAGGATGTTCCCCGCCCCCCGGATCTCCAGGTCGCGCAAGGCGATCTTGAACCCCGCGCCCAGCTCGGTGAACTCCTCGATCGCCTTGAGCCGCTTCACCGCGTTGGGCGTCACCGGCCGGTCGGATTCCAACAGCAGATAAGCATAAGCCCGGTGCTTGAACCGGCCGACCCGCCCTCGCAACTGATGGAGGTCGGCCAGGCCGTACTTGTCGGCCTCGTCGATGAAGATCGTGTTGACGTTGGGGATGTCCAGCCCCGACTCGATGATGGTGGTCGCCAGCAAGATATCCGCCTCGTGGCGGAGGAAGGCGAGCATCGTCCGTTCGAGCGGTTCGGCCCCCATCTGGCCGTGGCCGACGACGATCCGGGCCTCGGGGACGATGCTTTGCAGCTTGTTCTTGATGTTCTCGATGTCGAGAATCCGGTTGTGGACGAAGTAGACCTGGCCCCCTCGGTTCATCTCGCGGCGGATGGCCCGCTGGATCGTGTCGGGGTCGAACCGGGTGATCCGGGTCTCGATCGCCTTGCGGTCGGGCGGCGGGGTTTCCAGGTTCGAGATGTCGCGGAGGCCGAGCAGGCTCATGTGCAAAGTCCGGGGGATCGGCGTGGCGGAGAGCGTCAGGACATCCACCGTCGCCCGCAAGGACTTGAGCCACTCCTTGTCCTCGACCCCGAACCGCTGCTCCTCGTCGATCACGACCAGGCCCAGATCCTTGAACTTGACGTCCTTCTGGACGATCCGGTGCGTCCCGATCAAAACATCGACCTGCCCGGCCTCGGTGGCCTTCAAGACCTTGCGGATCTTGGACTTGGGGCGAAACCGGCTGATCGCCTCGACCACGAACGGGAACTCGGCCATCCGCTCGGAGAACCCCCGGTGGTGCTGCTCGGCCAGGATCGTGGTCGGGACCAAAACGGCGACCTGCTTGCCCGCCTCGGCCGCCTTGAACGCCGCCCGGATCGCCACCTCGGTCTTGCCGTAACCCACATCGCCGCAGATCAAACGGTCCATCGGTTGCGGCCGGGCCATGTCCCTCTTGAGGGCTTCGATCGCGGCGAGCTGGTCGGGGGTTTCCTGGTAGGGGAACGCCGCCTCGAACTCGGCCATCCAGTGGCTGTCCTCTTCGGGGTAGGCGATCCCGGGCTGGCTCGCCCGCGCCGCCTGGATGTCGATGAGTTCCGAGGCGAGGTCGACCACCGCCTCGGCGACTCGCTTCTTCCGCTTCTCCCACGAATTCGAGCCGATCTTCGATAAGGCCGGTTCCCCCTTGCCGCCGCCGACGTACTTCTGGACCAAGTCGACCTTGGCGATCGGGATGAACATCCGCGTCCCCTCGGCGAACTCCAGGAGCAAGGTCTCCTCGTCGTGGTCGTCCCCTCGCTTGACGAGTTGCAAGCCTCGGTAGCGGGCGATCCCGTGGTTGACGTGGACGACCAGGTCCCCCTCGTTCAAGTCCAGGAAGCTGTCGATCGCCCTCGACTCGTACCGCCTTCGGGGGGTGACGCGGCGGACGTCGGCGCGGGCGAATAGTTCATGGTCGCCGATCACCAGGGTCTGGGCATCGATCAGGTGGAACCCGGCCCGGATTCGCCCCACAGTCAAGGTCAGGCGACCGTTTCGGGCCAAAGTGGTGTCGCCGAACACCTCGCCAAGCCGCTCGACCTCGCCGGGGTTGTGGCAGGCGATGATGACCTTGTCCCCGCCGGAGGCCGCTTCCAGCTCGGCCTTGACCTTGGATAGCTCGCCCGAGAACCGCTCGATGCTCTCGATCCGCATGTGGCAGGTCGCTTCGAGCGAGTCCGCCGAGAGCGTCGCCAGGGTGATCGAAGGCCGCTTGACCAGGCGGGCGAACGTGGCCTCGGCGGTGAACAGCCCCGTCGGGTCCTCGGCCCGGCCGAGGTAGTGCTTCGCCTCCTCCCTCAAGTCCGACGGTTCGACCAGCGCGACCCAGGTCCCCTCGGGGAAGGCGTCGGCGGCGTGGCCGAAAGCCGAAGTGTCGTCGTCGAACGCGGGGACGATGGTCAGGTCGACCCGGTCGAGCTTGCCCAGGGAGCGCTGCGAATCGGCGTCGAAGGCGCGGATGGATTCGACCTCGTCGCCGAAGAACTCGACGCGGATCGGGTCGGAGGCGTCGGGCGGGAAGACGTCGAGGATGCCGCCTCGGAGGCTGAACTCGCCGGCCACTTCGACGACCTCGACCCGGTTCATCTTCTTGTCGACCAGCCAGCCCGCCAGTTCTTCCACCTGGATCGAGTCGCCCACCTTGAGCGTCTTGGATGATCGCGCCAGGACCTCGGGCGTCGGGACCGGCTGCAAGAACGCCTGGATCGGCGCGACGACGAACCGAGGCGGGTTGCTCCCTCGGAGCGCCTTGACCGCCCGGAGGCGTCGCCCGAAAACCTCGTCGCCCGGCCCGGCCTCGCGCGGGAGCTTCTCCCAGGCGGGGAACACCTCGGGCGTCGCCCCGGCGAAGGTGGCCACGTCGTCTCGGAAGTCGTCGACGTCGGCCACATGCGCCAGGATGATCAGCAAGGTCTTCGGCGCATGCAAGCCCAGCGCCGCCGCCGTCAAAGGCCCCGCCGAACCCCAGGCGCCGTCGATCGTCGCGCTCCGGTTGTTCTTGAGGGCGGCCAGGACCTCGGGGAACCCCGCGCTCCGCTGGATGGTCCGGGTCAGGTCCTTGAGTTCCCGGCTATTCGTGATCGAGAGGGAACCGGAATCGGACGCGGGAGTCGGTCCTTTGCGGGTCGAAGCGTTGGCCATGATGAGTCGATCGCCCGAAAAGAAGGAATCACGAGTCAGCCCGGATTTGAGTGGAGCCAAAAATGATGCCATGCCCCGGAATTTCCCGAGCGGTCTGGCCCGGCCATCAACCCCCCGGCTTGCCGACGGCCTTGATCGTCCCTCGATTCGGGGACGGCGGGCATGGATGCCCAAGGTCGCGGCGAATCCCCACGATCCGGTCGACCGCCAGCACCAAGTCGGCGAGGTCGCAAGGCAGGTCCAGGCACGCCGACGCCCCCGCAGCCCTGGCCAGATTCGCGGTCGATCGGTCGAGAAACCCGATCAAGGCCAAAACCGGGTGGGTTGCGGCTACCGTCGCCAACCGGTCGCGCCAGCCCGGTTCGAGGACGGGGACGTCCCAGACGGTCGCCACCCCGCCCGAATCCTCGGGTCGGACCCGTTCGACCACCTCGTAGCCGCTCGCTCGGAGGATCGCCGCCAACGTCGCGCGGAGCTCGGAGTTGGTGCTGGCCACCGCCACCGCGCGGCGGAACTGGGACGAACCCTGTGGGAGGGGACCGATCAAGATCGGCTCGGCGATCTGGACATGGCGAACGATGGTTCCCGCCGCCACGGCCTCGGGCAGAACGACGTCAACCCAGCGCGACCAGCGGTCGATGTCAGCATATCGGGCCTCAGGACCGACGCCGAGGATGATCCTCCTCGAACCGCCGAGCCGACCGCGAAGCCGGGCCAGTCGCTCCCCGTCCGTCGCCCCCAAAACCCCTCGGTGGACGACCACCACCCGGGGCGAGGCGTCGCCCACCGCCGGCCATCGGAGAGGCAAGTCGCCGGGGCAGTCGATCAGCCGGGTCGAGGTCGAAGGGAGCGCCGAGGCGATCGCCCACGCTTCCGGGTCGCCCAGGTCGCCCGCGAACCAGATCGGCCGGTCGGACCCGCTCATATTGTACCGCTGCGCTTCCTTGCTCGAAAGATCAAGTCGACGCCCCACCCGCCCGATCGGGCGATCGAGGTCGACCGGGAACCCTAGCAGAATGATCCCAATCCGGCAACCGCGAGTTGATTCGGACCGTCAACCCGCCAAGATACGCGAGTCAACCGACGAAGTCATCGCCGATCGTTTCGGTTCCGTCAAAGAAAGAGGCTTGAAACCCGTCGGCTTTGAGCCTTCATAATGACTCGGTCGTCAGAATGCACTGAACAAAAATCCACAAAAAAATCAGGAGTCAAGAGTGTTGGGTGGCAGGGTCTGCGGTACTCCGCAACCCCATCGGAACGGACTCAAGGCCCAAGCTGAGGGTGGCCGAGCCTTTCGGGTTGGGATGGAGTTGCCCATGGCCCAACCCACCCCGAGCAGGCCCCCCCCATCAACCGGGAAAAACCATCGGCCGATGCCTCGCAAACGGTCTTCGGGCCGGTCGCCGGTGAATTGGCCCGAGGACTCGGCGTCGTCCGCCGGGCTCGCATCGCCTCCGGGGGCCCTCCGGTGCGGTCCTCGGTCCTCGGCCGGCCCCGGAACCCCAACGCTCCGGCGGGCCAACTCGCCGAGATGGCCGCGCGTCGCGGGGCCGTGGTGACCCCCAAGCCCTTGGTTGGCCAAGGGCGACGGATCGTCCGTCGAGCGTGCGATCCGACCCGGGAGGCGGCATCGCCTCAACTGCCGACTCGTGGCGTTGCGGTGGCCCGACGAGGTTGTTGTGGGCCGGAGCGTGTGCGATGAATTGGGCGAAGTGCTCGACGACGTCCGAATCGAGTTGTCGGCAACGACGAGGATCAATCAGCCCTCGGCGACGGCCCGGTGCTTCCCGGGCCCTCGGCGACCTGAGCCGCTCGGAGGTCCCATCGCTTAAGTTCGTCCCTACGGGTTGCGGAGCACCGCAGACCCCTGCCACCCGGACGCCGACAACTAACCCGGAGCCTCCCGAAGCGCTTCTTCGACCGAGGGCCAGGGCCGGTCGGGGAACAAGGTCCGCCAGCGGGTCGTGTCGAGCGAAACGTCGGGCGGCCTCGGCTCGGCGAGCTTCGCGTCGGCCAGCCGGTTGGTCCGGACCAAGGCCGGGTCGAGGCCGAGGGCCAGGGCGGATCGGGCCATCAGGTCGAACCGGCTCATCCGCTCAAGGCCCGCCAGGTGGATGATCCCGTCCACGTCGGACGAGGCGAGGTGGATCAACCCCTTCGCCACCGAGCCGTAGTCGAGCGGGGTCCGGTACTCGTCCTCGAAGAAGCTTTGCGGCTCCCCTCGGCGGATCGCTCCGATCGCCCGGTCGAAGAACGAGGGCCGACCGCAGCGGGATAGGCCGAAGAGGAGCGGGAGCCGGGCCACGAGCGTCGACCGATTCGGGGCCACGGCGACCTCGGCGGCCCGCTTGCTCCGGCCATACGCCAAGGCCGGCTCGGCGGGGTCGTCCTCTCGGTTGGACGGGCGTTTTCCCGAGAAGACCAGGTCGGTCGAGGTGAACACCAGGCGCCGGTGGCGCGACTCGACCCACTCGCTGATCCGCCGAGTGGCCCGGACGTTGACCGCCTCGGCTCGGGCGGGGTCGAGCCGGACCGCGTCCGCCGAGCTGATCGCCGCCAGGTGGATCACCGCATCGGGGTCGATCCGGTCGAGGGCGGGTTCGATGGCGTCGAGGTCGGTCAGGTCGACGGGTACGCATCCTTGATCGCCGCGCCGCTTGCTGTTCGACCCGCTCCAGGCCGAGACCTGGTGGCCGGTTCGGGCCAGCTCGTCGAGGAGGTACGCCCCGAGCTGGCCGCTGGCTCCGGTGACGAGGATCTTCATCCGAGGCTTGATCCGAGGGGGAGTGTTGATCCGGTTCTGGGAAATCTTACGCGAAGTGGGGCAATCTCGGCCATCGGTTTGAAGTCTGTCGAGGGCTCAGGCCGATGCATAAGTCAGGATGATCGGGCAAAACGGGCCGAAGGACCGGAGGAGGGCTGCACGATGGAGCTGCGCGAACTGCCGGTCGACGACCTGGTGCTCGACTCGACCCTGAATCTCCGCGACCATCTCGACCAGGAAGCCGTCGAGCGGTACGACGAGGCTTGGGAGCGGATGCCGCCGGTGACCGTCTTCGAGGTCGAGGGCCGCTGGCTCCTGGCCGACGGGTTCCATCGCCACGCCTCGGCCGTCCGCCGAGAGCGCCGGACCATCGCCGCCGAGGTCCATGTCGGCACGTTCTCCGACGCCCTCGAATTTGCCGCGACGGCCAACCTGTCTCATGGCGTGCCCCTGACCCGCGTCGAGCGCCGGAGGGTGGTCGAGACCAAGCTCCGGATTCACCCCGACTGGTCCGATCGCCGCCTGTCCGATGAGATGGGGATCGGCCGCGAGATGATCGCTCGGGTCCGGAAGCAACTGGTCGATGCCGGGCAACTCTCGGCCTCGCCCGTCCGGGTGGGCGCCGATGGGAAGACCTACCCGTCCGCCGGCCTCCCCCGGGACCCGAACGAGCATCTCCCCCGCGACAAATCCGGGGGGGGCCAGGACGACCCCCGCGACCGAGGCAAGAGCGAGGCCGACCCCGCCCCCTGGGACGACGCCACCTCGCCGATGCCGCCAACCCGGAGCCTGACCGGCCTCCCCTCGGCCCCCTGGGACGACGCCTCGGCCAAGGTCGTCGCCCTCGCCCCACCGGTCGCCGTCTCGGCCCCGACGATCGACGAGATGCTCGGGATGATGACCGACCAGATCGAAAACCTCATCGACTGGACCAACTCCGAGGGGTTCGCCGAAGCCTACCGATCCTCCGACTCCAACGTCCGGAGCCTCTTCGAGAACGCCGCCCTCCGCCTCGGCGGCTGCATCCATCAGCTTCGGCGGAATTAAAGGCAATCCTAGCCACGGATGAACACGGACGGGACACGGATAAGATTTTTTAGTGATTAATTGTCATTTTTATATTATATTTATAAATTGATCTACTGTTCTTTTGCGATCTGCGATTTGTCATTTTCCTTGGTAGGGCGTCAGAGCAAGTCGCACAACACCGTGTCGGCCAGGAATAGCCCCTCTCGGGTGAAGCGGACTCGCTGGCCATCGTCTTCGAGCAGCCCCCCGGAGCGGTGCTTGGGGAGGGCAGGGCCGGCGAGGGCGTCGAAGTTGAAGCCGGTTTGGTGGGCGAAGGTGGCTCGGTCGAGGCCCTGGACGGTCCTCCTGAGCATCAGGACGGCGGTTTCCCTGGCTCGCTCCTCGGGTTCGAGGGTCTCGGTGGGGCCGGTGGCGTCAAGCCCGGCCTCGATCCGCTTGAGGTAGGCGGGGAGGTCGCGGGTGTTCGAGGAGCGGGTGCCCCCTTGGTAGCGGGCCGCCCCGAGGCCGACGCCGAAGTAGGCGAGGTTCGCCCAATAGACGAGGTTGTGGCGGGACTCGTGCCCTGGTCGGGCGAAGTTGGAGATCTCGTACATCGCCAAGCCATCGGCGGACAGGCGGTCGATGGTATGCTCATACATCGCCCGCTCGGCGTCCTCGTCGACCGGCTGGACCTGCCCGGCTCGCTCCTGCTTCCAAAGCGCCGTCCCTTTTTCGTAGACCAGGCCATAACAGGACAGGTGCTTGGGGCCGAGGGCGAGGGCGGTTTCGAGGTCGGATTCCCAGAGTTTGGGGGTCGAACCGGGCACTCCGAAGATCAGATCGAACGACCAGAACGGGAACCGGGGGCGGACCAGGTCCAAGGCCCGGGGGACTTCGTCGGGGGTGTGGTTTCGCTCCAGAGCCTTGAGGAGGTCGGGCTGGAAGGACTGGGCGCCGAGGCTGACCCGGTTGACCCCGCCTTCGGCCAGGACGTCGGCCTTCTCCGCGTCGAAGGTGCCGGGGTTGGCCTCGACGGTCCACTCGCCCCCGGGACTAAGCGGGAACCAGCGGCGGACGCTCGCCAACATCCGCTCCAGTTGCCGGGCGTCGAGCCGGGTCGGCGTCCCTCCTCCGATGAAGATCGTCTCGACCGGGCGAGGCTCGCCCAGCTTGCTCATCTCGACTTCGAGCGCGACGAGGTAGCGGTCGGCCAGGTGGTCGGCCCCGGCCAGCGAGGCGAAGTCGCAGTAGCCGCACTTGTGGGCGCAAAACGGGATGTGGACGTAAGCCGATCGAGGATTCAGCCAGGGTTGCCACGAGTGGATTGACATCAATTCGCCACGGAGATTCTTAGCCACGGATGGAACACGGATCAGAAAAGTCAATCTTGTTTTATCCGTGTTTCATCCGTGGCCAAATGGAATTAGAGGACGGCTTCGAGGAAGCGGATTTCGGGGACCTCGGCGCGAACGGCGGCCTCGATCCCCATCGTCATCGTGTAGATCGACGAGGCGCACCCGGAGCACGACCCGAGAAGTCGGACCTGGACGATCCGATCGGCGTCGACCCCGACGACCTCGACATCGCCGCCGTCGGCCTGGAGGCCGGGTCGAACCTCGCGGTCGATCACCGCCTCGACCCGGGCCTTCAACCCTTCAACCGTCGCCGAGTCCGCCATCGGATCAAAACCTCCCGCCCGAGCGTGGCTCCGAGCCTTCGCGACGACCCGGACCCCTCCGGTCGTCGCGCCCGGGGGGAACCTTCGCCTGGGCCTCGTTGACGTTGAGCCGTCGGTCGTGGAAATCCGACCCGTCGAGCCGGGCGATCGCGGTTTCGGCCTCGTCATCGTTGGCCATCAAGACGAACCCGAACCCCCGGCTCTTGCCCGACTCGCGGTCGACCTGGATCTGGGCCGTTTGAACCGCCCCATGCTCGGCGAACAAGGCTCGAAGTTCGGCCGACGTCGTCGAGAAGATCAGGTTGCCGACGTACAACCGCTTCGCCATCGCCGAATCCGTCCCTTCCGCTTCCACCCGAGGGCCAAACAAAACCAACCAGATCATGATAAGCGACACCAACCCGCCCGACAAGCGACCGAGATTGCCGAGCGGTTTGGACATCGCGGGCGATCCGAGGTCGGGTTTCGGCCCGGGAGCGAGATGACCAAACGAACCCATTTCGGCTCCGAGGTCATTTCCCGACAGGGGTTTAAGATTTTCGGATTTGCGATCGTCGATCGGATCGTTGGCCGCGACCTGCTCGACCGGAGGGGCGTCCAGCTCGTCGCCGGCTTCGAGGAACTCTTCGTCGGCCTCGACCCGGGGGGAGGCTTCGACGGTGCGGAACTCGTGGAGGGCCTGGTAGAACCCGCGCTCGGCGGCCCGTTCGTAGCGGCGGGCCAGGGTCGCGTCTTTGCTCGGGTCGAACATGGCGCGCTCGCCGGCCTCGGCGCGGTCCAAGGCGATCGCCTCGTGGTCGAGCGTTCCTCGGTGGGCGCGGAGCCGGGCGACCTCGGCGTCGATGTGGA
>JAABUX010005636.1_pt1 | contig 15289 bp, 12 predicted proteins | sample 5561851 | NCBI WGS metagenome assembly JAABUX01 (sample SAMN10711883, study PRJNA513361) | rock metagenome | isolation source: Antarctica rocks | place: Antarctica: Victoria Land, Richard Nunatak red sandstone | collected 2016-01-03 | reverse complement strand
ACTGCCGAACAAACTCCAAACCAATCCCCTGACTTGCCCCAACTATAAGGGCAGTTGTTGGATTGTGATCGACCATAGCCGCCTATTAATAAAAAGCGCTTTGAGTATATCATTTAAATGTATTTTTAAACTTTTCAAAGAGTTTAAGCACTTAATTCGAGTTTATAACGGCAAACGAGGTCTTTGATGCGGGAGACATGTGGTCCTGAAAATATGGATATAAAGGAAATCTACGTTAATCTAGCCAATTACAACCAATGGGCAAATGAACGAATCTATAACGCTTGCGAACAACTAGAATCGGCTAGTTATCATCAAAATCGCCGAGCATTTTTTGATTCTATTCATGGTACGCTGAACCATCTTTTGCTAACCGACCGGATTTGGATGGGTCGCATCACAGGGGTTGCCTACGAATTTACCTCCCTCAGGGATGAACTTTCCCCGACCTTATCTCTGCTAAGGCCAGCCCGTCAAACTGAAGATGCGCGGATTATTGCATACATCCAGGATTTACAGCCAGAAGCAATCATTGCAGAATTGTCCTACAGCAACTCAGCGGGTCAGCAGTACTGTCAGCCCCTATGGCAATGTTTAACTCACCTATTCAATCATCAAACACATCATCGCGGACAGGTTCATCAGATGTTAGGGGAAGCAAACATAGCAACACCAGTCCTTGATATGGTGGTAATGTTGCGTGATCCATAAATAGTTTATGTCCTCTTCGAAGACCCAGTCCCATAAAACAGTTGAAGTCGCTACCCAGCCTTTGTCCTCTTCGCCGCCATGGCAAATCAAGCTGCTGTACGACGGTAGATGTCCATTATGTCTACGGGAGGTCAACTTCTTAAAAAAACGGGATGCAGGTCGAGGCTTAGTGGCGTTTGTGGACATTGCGGACGATAATTATGCCCCCGAAAAGCATGGAAATGTTGACTTTGAAACGGCGATGGGGCGAATCCACGCCGTGCTACCTGACGGCACTCTCATAAAAAATGTGGAGGTCTTGCGTCGAGTCTACGAAACCCTTGGTATGGGGTGGGTCTATGCTGCTACCAGGTGGCCCATTATCAATTCTATTGCTGATACAATTTATGGAATTTGGGCTGACTGGCGACTCATGCTCACCAGACGTCCAAACTTAGCGACGATTGTTGCCCAACGTCAGAAGCGAATTGAGTGTAATACACAGGGTCGCTGTAAATCTGGCGATCGCGATCAAGCTTAACTAGATAGAAGCCCCTACCAACCGCAAAGCGGTATAAAGGGGGAGTATGTCACCGACAAAAAAGAGATCACCTTGAGCAACTATCGAGAGGGCATTGCGCCCCACGGCGTTCAGCTGATTAATCGCATTGCCACACCTGAAAAAAGACAAGAATTTCTTGAGCAAGCCGATTTCCTGCCGCGAGTGCAGCTCGATGAGCGAGCCATTTCTGATCTGGAAATGATCGCCATCGGTGCGTTTAGTCCGCTCACTGGTTTTATGGAGCAAGAGGACTATGAACGGGTAGTGGCAGATATGCGGCTAGCTAATGGTCTGCCTTGGTCAATTCCGATTACGCTTTCGGTGGAGGAAGCGATCGCAGACTCCCTAAAGGAAGGCAGTTGGGTACGTCTAGATGATCCAAAGGGTAGGTTTGTCGGCGTTTTGCAGCTGACCCAGAAGTATAACTACAACAAAACCCGCGAGGCAATTAACGTCTACCGCACCGATGATGCGAAACATCCTGGTGTGCAGGTACTCTATAGACAAGGACCAGTGCATCTCGCCGGTTCGGTCTGGCTGTTGCAGCGCGACCCTCATCCTCAGTTTCCCGCCTACCAAATTGACCCAGCCCAGTCACGACAGCTGTTTAAGCAGAAGGGCTGGAAAACCATTGTTGGCTTCCAAACCCGTAACCCTATCCACCGAGCGCATGAGTATATCCAGAAGTGCGCCATGGAAACCGTGGACGGTCTGTTCCTGCACCCCTTAGTGGGAGCAACGAAAGAAGATGACATCCCGGCTGATGTAAGAATGCGCTGCTATGAGATTATGCTACAACACTATTACCCCAATGACCGGGTGATATTGGCGATCAATCCAGCTGCAATGCGCTATGCAGGTCCGCGTGAGGCGATTTTCCATGCCTTAGTCCGTAAAAACTACGGCTGTACTCACTTCATAGTGGGTCGAGACCATGCTGGGGTTGGTGACTACTATGGCACTTACGATGCTCAGTACATCTTTGATGAGTTTGAGCCAGTTGAACTAGGGATTGTGCCGATGAAGTTTGAACACGCTTTCTACTGCACTCGCACCCAGCAGATGGCGACGAGCAAGACTAGTCCCAGTAGCCCATCTGAACGGATTCACCTATCGGGGACAAAAGTGCGGCAGATGCTGTGTCGAGGTGAAACGCCTCCGCCAGAGTTTTCGCGTCCAGAGGTAGCGGCAGAGTTGGTACGTGCAATGAGTCACAGCTTTACTTACTGCAATCCTGAGCCAGCTGGAAAGAATTGAATTAATCCCACCTAGGAGCGGCTTCTGGCTTGGTGCATTCCTGGTAGGCTATAGCTGATGGCTGAGAGCTAATAGCTAAGATGAAGCGGCGGGATTTTTTACAACGGGCTGGTTTGGTGCTTGCAGCGCTGGGGGCAAGTGAGGCTGGATGGTTACGACTGGGCGATCGCTATTACCAAGCGATCGCCCAATCCAGTCCGCGCAAGTTGGCCCTATTAATAGGTATAAATAATTACTCTGGAATTCAGCCTCTGACTGGTTGTATTACGGATGTGGAGCTGCAACGGGAACTCCTGATTCATCGATTTGGCTTCCACCCGCTCGATATTCTCACCCTGACGGACCAGCAAGCCTCTAGGCAACAGATTGAAACTGCTTTCTTAAAGCATCTAACTGAGCAAGCTCAACCTGATGATGTGGTCGTCTTCCACTTCAGCGGCTATGGTCGCCGTGTGCAGTTGGAAACGTCTCCTGAAGTGGTGCTAAACACCTTAGTTCCCGCGGATGGTCTGGTGCCAACGTCGGGAGTCGCGGCGGTGGATGACCTGATGGAAGAGACACTGCAGCTGCTGTTGCGATCGCTCCCCACCAACCGTGTAACAACTGTCTTGGATACTAGCTATAACGCTTCTAGCAACGTTCTCCAAGGCAACCTGCGAATTCGTGCTCGTCCCCAACTAATACAAGGGCAACTGAGTACCCAAGCGCAGGATTTCCACGCACAACTATCACCTCTCGCCTCTGACCGTCCACTGCCAGGGGTTGTTCTTACAGCATCTGGCTCGACTCAGTTAGCGAGTGAGGCAAAATGGCCTGGTTTCAGCGCTGGGCTATTTACTTATGCCCTGACGCAGTACCTCTGGGAAGCAACCCGGGCGACGACTGTTCAAGTCAGCCTCAGTCGAGTTACTGGGGTCGTTGAACAGCTAGGTGGGAAACAGCAGCCAGCGCTGAGTGGTCAGAAAAGCCAACATCAGGCTGAACTTGCCTATTATTTGATGCCTGACACGAGCATAGGTGCGGACGGCGTAGTGATAGCTGTGGACGACGATGGCAAAACAGCACAGCTCTGGCTAGCAGGACTACCACCACCAGTTTTAGAATACTACTCAGTGAATTCCCGACTGATTATAGTTAGAGGTGAGCAACCTTTGCAGCTACAGCTGCGATCGCATACAGGTCTGACGGCAAAAGCGCAAATTTTCGGCAATGATGGTACGGGTTCCCTACAAGTCGGGCAACTCGTTCAAGAAGCCGTCCGGGTTTTGCCCCGTGACGTTGGCTTGACTATCGCCCTTGATGCTAGCCTGGAACGAATTGAGCGGGTGGATGCGACGAGCGCTTTTGCTGCTATTCCTCATGTGTCATCGGTTAGAGCAGGTGAGCAACCAGCTGATTATTTGTTTGGTCGGGTGCGGGAGGCAAAGACACAATTGCCACCCTCAAATAGTCCCCCAAGTCGCTATGGTCTGTTCTCCCTTGGCCAAGAGCTAATCCCTAATACAGCAGGGGAAGCAGGCGAAGCTGTGAAGGTAGCGGTACAGCGGTTAGTGCCTAAACTGCAAACACTTCTAGCAGCAAAGTTATGGCGGTTGACGACAAATGAAAGCTCTTCCCGCCTGGGCGTAATGGCAACGCTAGAGGTAATAGTCACCCAAGAACAGGTGCTGATGCAACGAGAAACGCCGCGGACGCAAAGTCGCGTCTTGGTTCAGGAAGCATTTCCCCCTCTAGCCTCTCAGGGAAACATTCCCACTGTTTTGATTGGTAGCCGTATTCAGTACCGGGTTCATAATGACAGTGATCGCCCTGTTCACTTGGTTCTGCTTGGTTTAGATAGCAGTAGGAATGCGATCACCCTTTTTCCTACGGCACCAGCTCAAGAAACCAATGGCTCAGAAACGAAACCATCGCTCAAAGATTTGGTTATTGCTCCCGCGCAAACCCTCACTGTGCCCCAAAATTCTGTTGATTTTGAATGGGTTATTCATGGGCCAGCTGGACTGGCAGAAACTCAACTCATCTTCAGCAGTGCTAACTTTACCCAGACCCTTACAGCATTGGAAGTCGCTATGCGTCCTAGGGAAGAAGAACACATTGGTCCTTTGTTGAACCCTCTGGAAGTTGCTCAAGCTGTTCTGCAAGATCTCCATCAGGCTAGTGCGGTCGAAGCCGAGAACAGCAGTACAGATGCTGACACCTATGCCTTAGATGTGAATGCTTGGGCAAGTCTTAGCTTTGTTTATCAGGTAGCTTGAGCAAGCATTTGTTTTAGATGTTGCTCGTGAAGTAGCTTTGCCAGGTCTCAACTAGCTGTCCTGCTGCTGATGTCCCCTCAGTTGGAAAAGCATCGAGGAATTCTTTATCAGTGCTGGGTTCGTACGGCCCTTCTTTGAGTTCCAAGATTACGGTATCTGGAGCTAAAGCGACCAGGGTGTGGTAAGTCCCTTCTGGGAGTTCCACCCCGTGAGTCGGACCATTGGCACTGACTCGCTCTTGATGCAGGATTTGACCACTCTCATTCAGGATAATGATTCCCAGTTCTCCTTGGACAACTAGGAAGAACTCAAAGCCATTTACTCCAATTGCCCTACGGTGCCGATGAGGGCGGACGTAAGTTCTGGGCTGGAGGACGTTGAGAAATCGTTGGACTTTTTCCGAGGTGTCGTGGAAATTATGGTTTTGGCGCTGGCGAGGACTGCTACGAGCTTGATGGGCGATGGTGTCCAACAATTCCTGATTAAGGCGTTTGATGGGTGGGTATGGCATAAAAGCACTTCCTGGTTTCTATGAGTGTCTGCAACTTAGTATGAAGCCGATAATGGTAAAGAACGGGTCTGCCACATAACCATGAGATCGCTGGTCTACAGCATAAACTAACTTTATTATTTTTGGCGCAACTGCATGTCCCTAAACTGGAAGCCCCACCGTCGTTCGGGTAATCGTCCTTACAATTTGACGCTTTTCCTGCCAATAGCGCTACTCCTGCATTGGGCTGTGTTCTTAGTCTTAGAAACCTACTGGGGTAGGATGAACCACACACCTCAAAATCGCTCACAGGCATTGCTCCCAGTCAAGTTTATTGAGGTGCCAGCAAAAGAGCCAGGAGTAAAGGCTTCTACCGACTCAAGCTCTGGGGGTGAAGCCAGTCCACAACTACCGCATGCGACAGGGAAGATTAAGGCCAGACCTACTACTTCCGTGCGTTCAAGCCACCCAAGGTTAACTCAGTCAAACTCATCAACACCCCAGCCTAGTCAGCGTGTCTTGCCACCCGAACAGCCTCAGATAGCACCGCGTCGAGACTCCTTACCACTAACAGCTGGCAACACCAGCGTTGGACCACCTGTAGCTCAGATGCCCAAATTTAAATCTAGCTCAAGCCTGTCACAGCTGCGTCAGCACTATGCCAGTCTTCTAGGCCGCCCGGAACTCGCTAATGAGGGGTCCTTGGGTGATGGGAATCAAGGCTTAAATGCTAGTGGCTTGGGGTCAGGTTCTCAGGGCGGGGGCGGTAGCCAACGCGCTGATCTTGGCCCCTACCTAGAAAGGCTAAAGCAAAAAGTGAAACAGCAATGGCGCCCTGAATTAGCTCCTTCCTCTGTGCACACCATAATAGGTTTTTACGTCAACCGTACTGGTCAGATTAGCGATCTACGAATTCTCAAGCACTCTGGTTCTACGCTCACAGACCAAGCAGAACTACAAGCAATTCAGCAAGCAGCTCCTTTTGGACCTTTACCTGAAGACTATCGAGCGGCTGAGCTTTATGTCTCATTCCGCTTTGATCAGATTCAATATTAATGTCTATATCTCATCCAGCAGTCCCACTAGGTTACCTGAGCCGGTAATCACCTCACCAATCGCATAGGCGGCAATTCCCTGTGATTCAAACCAGTTAATAGTCGGTTCAGCTTGGTTTGGTGGTACGAGCACGACAAACCCAATACCCATGTTAAACGTATTAAACATGTCTGAGAGATTTACTGAGCCGGTCTCAGCCAGCCACTGAAAGATAGGGGGGATGGACCAGCTACTGGGATCGATGTGGAGCGATTGACCGGCACCAAGACTCCTAGGCAGGTTTTCTGGCAAACCACCACCAGTAATGTGAGCCATGCCGTGAATTTCTATCCCTGCTTGACGTGCAGCGAGAACTGGTCTGACGTAAATTCGAGTCGGTGTTAGAAAAGCTTCTCCTAAGCTCTTGCCTTCACTCATTTCTGACCAATGCCCTAAGGGGGCTTGGCTGAGAGACTTGCTCCAATCAAAGCCGTGTTCATTAACAATTTTTCGCACCAAACTAAAGCCATTGCTGTGAACGCCAGTACTTGCTAAACCAATCGCCACATCGCCGACTTGTACCTGAGAGCTATTCAAGAGCTGGCTCTTTTCCACGATCCCCACACAAAATCCAGCTAAGTCATACTCGCCTAACTGATAAAAACCAGGCATTTCTGCCGTCTCTCCTCCTAGCAAGGCACACCCAGCCAGTTGGCACCCTTGGCTGATACCAGCAACCACTTGAGTTAGCTGCTCTGGATTCAGCTGACCAGTTGCCAAATAATCTAAAAAAAACAGCGGTTCTGCCCCGGCAGTCAGCACATCGTTGACACACATCGCTACTAAATCAATCCCAACGGTGTGATGGCAGTCGAGAACTTGAGCGAGTTTTAGCTTCGTACCTACACCATCTGTACCAGAAACCAAAACTGGTTCGCGATACCCCGGTGGTAGTTGGAAGCAGCCACTGAAACCACCCAGTCCACCTAAGACTTCAGGTCGATGGGTGCGATGAACTAAATTGCGGATTTGCTCTACAAACGCTCGACCAGCCTCAACATCAACACCTGCTTCTCGATAATCCATAACTGCCTGTCTCCTCCTGCGTGTGTAAAGTTTTTTAAAAAATTGTTAAGTTTTGTAAAATTAGTCGGAAACAAATAAAACACTAAAACATCCACTCAGACTACATTTTGTGATGAATTTGGGATTAAATTTTTGATGAAGCTGGAGAAATTTTCGCTATTACCCTGATCCCCAATTCAAAAACTTCATGCTAATCTGTTGCAGTCGTGAATTGAAAATGAACGCGTAACCAGTACGAGTTGACGATGTAAGTAGAATCACCGTCGTGCAATACCCCATTGCAGCTTGAATCGAGATTGCCATTTACAACTTACCGCATGAATAAAAGACTTTTTTGGACTACTGCCGCCCTGCTAACTGCTGTGGGCATACCGTTAGCCAGTCATGCTCAACAAAACAAGACAGTTAACCCTTCTAGGGTAAACAGAGCAACGTCTCCAACCGTACCACCTACTGCGACTCAACCGATTGATGTTGTCAAGGTGGGCGAGTATCAGTCTCCAGCAGGAACTAAGGGAAATGAGCGGCTAATTTCGCGAATTCAGTCGCATGAAGTAGCAGGGCGTCAGGCTGCAACACTTTATATCCGTAACATTCCCGTTTTTACGTTTCTCGGTTCCGATACTGTAGTTAGTGGCAGTACTAAAGTTGGGGCATCTGGGGATGGCACAGGTGCTAATCGTAGGGTTCAGACTAAGGTTGCTACCACTGACTTGCAGGATTTTAGCAAACAGTCTAGCGCCGGCGATGATTCTCCGCTTCGGCGGGCAACTCTGGTAGCGGCTAAGCTCAACCAGATGAATTGGGATAATGTGGATGCCGGTAAGATTACGGTCAACTGGCAGGCCGGGGGCGTTTCTCAAGCCCAGACAGGCGATCGCTATCTTATTAGAGTCAACGGGGAAGAATTGGTCGAGATCAATGGCAAAACACGGCTAGCGGATACGACCAATGACCTGGCAAAAGATGCACTGCAAGCAGCTAATCGCTTGCGACGACTACTGGGCAACGCACCCCCCTTGCACGAAATTGCTGGTAGACCGGTGCTGCGGCCATTGCTGCCAAGGGAGATTTCCTTGGGACCAGTGCGAATCAGTCTCAGTGGTCTGGCTTCGTGGTACGGTCCTGGCTCTGATGGTACTGAGAGTGCCAGTGGAGAAACTTTTAATCAGAATGCACTGACAGCAGCCCACCGCAGCTTACCATTTGGGACGAAAGTACGAGTGACAAACTTGCAAAATGGCCTTTCTGTGGTGGTCCGAATTAATGACCGAGGACCATACATCCAAGGTCGAATTATTGACCTTTCCACTGCAGCCGCCCGAGTATTAGGACTCATGCAATCTGGGGTGGCACCTGTGCGTGTTGATGTACTTAACAACTAGAAGAAGGAGTCAGAAGTCAGGAGTCAGGAGTCAGAATGTGACTCCTAACTTCTGAACCAAGGTACAAGCCTCGCCGTTAGTGGACAGAAGATTCCTTAAATACTTGGGAAGTTTGAAACCCCACATGCGAGTTTTGATGCTTCGCTCTCCTGTGGAGCGAGTTAGCGAGAAATTAATTCTCCGGCCAGACTCGCCTGGCGGTTTTCCCCTTCTAACTCCTGACTCCTGACTCCTGACTCCTTTCATAGGCTATTTCCCTTCAGTCCTTCAGCAAAGACACTTGCTGACTTAGGGAAATCTGTCTTGACCAGTGCTGCTACGTCCTTAAATCCTAAAAGTTCCAGACCAGTCTCCAAATAATCTAGTCCCCATTTCCAGCTACTAGAAGAGTCAAAAGTATCAGTTACTGCCGCTGACGTTGCGGCTTCGTAAGCACTCCTAATAGTGTCAAGCAGATACCCTCGCGAAATCTTAAAGTCAGACTCTGCGGCATACTTCCCATCACGTTCATACTTTTCTTTGTCCATTGGCAACTCCCAAAGTTCCGTTCTTATATAAATAACTATGGCATAACTTGTGCGATTACTGAGTAAGTTATTATACTTGACTTTATTTTATGGAGTTCGTACTTCAATATTTAGTTGTGCCTTAAGGTTGTGGTTGTTTTCTGACAGTTATCTTAAAAACAGATTATTAGTATTTTGACACTCTCTCTTCTCTAAAGCCACTAGGATAAGTAGGGGAAAAGCTCAACTTACCCTATGTCTTCACCCTAAAGCAAAACTTAAAAAACACCTATGTCGCCTCGCAGTCGAAAAACCACAGAAACGGACGGATTGAATTTTATGTTTTTCAGCCTTCCCCAAGAAATTTTGTTACAGCTAGGCACTGGGGCTGTTTTACTAACTATGTTAGGAGGTAAAGTCGCGGCTCAAACGCTGCAAACTATCGGCCAAGCAAGTGAAGAGGTGTTTCGGGGCGATCGCCTCCCCGTTCTCAAGTTACCAGTCGAAACAAAGTCTGAGTAGCAGCAATATATCACGCTGTGAACCCTAAGATTGTTGCTTCTGAGACTACTTAAGGTTGATTTAAACCTTAAAATTGTTGAGTATTTGGCTTTACCCAAACAAACTCTATGAGTCCGCTCCTCCACCCGTCCGATCAGGCATTGACTGTTACCTCCCCATACGAACTATTCCTGCGCCATCGCCTGCAAGTGGTGGAGGAATTGTGGGAGTCTGTTCTCCGGCAAGAGTGTGGTCAAGAACTTGTGGATCTCCTAGGGCAACTGCGCGCTTTGTGTTCCCCAGAAGGACAGGCAAACAACGGTCAAGTAACTGAAGTGGTCAGTTTGATTTCACAGCTTGACCTGAACGAAGCGATCCGAGCCGCCCGCGCTTTTGCCCTGTATTTCCAGCTAATTAACATAGTTGAGCAGCATTACGAACAAAGAGAGCAACTGAATAGCTCTTTACGCCACAGGACACCGACGCAGAAGTTAACTACTCCATCGCTGCCACTAGCCAACGCTAGTTCCAATCAGATCCGGGAAGAATCAATCTCCCCGAAACTCGCTTCTGAGGGCATGGTCCTGCACAACCCGAATTCCCAAGTGGAAGAGGAAGCGCAACTTCTTAGCCCGGGGGGAAACCTTCTAGAAAAAAGTTGGCAAGCCAGAAACGCTGAGGCGGAAGCCCAGAGTACATTTCACGTATTGTTCCCCTATTTGCGCCAGATGAATGTGCCGCCCCAACAAATCCAGCGATTGATTGATCAGCTGGATGTGCAGTTAGTGTTCACAGCTCACCCCACGGAGATTGTTCGTTCTGATATCCGGCACAAGCAGCGGCGCTTGGCTAAACTCCTACAGCAGGTGGATCAGTTGGAGGAACGGCAAGAGAGCATGGAAGACGGGGCAAGTTCTTGGGAAGCGGCGGAATTACGTGGACAATTAACTGAGGAAATTCGTCTATGGTGGCGAACAGACGAGCTGCACCAGTTCAAGCCCACAGTACTCAATGAGGTGGAATATGCCCTCCACTACTTTGAGGAGGTTCTGTTTGATAACATTCCTGAACTTTATCAACGGTTCAAGCACGCCCTTACTACCTCTTTCCCCTGGCTGAATCCGCCCAGCAAAAACTTCTGCAAGTTTGGCTCCTGGGTTGGGTCAGACCGAGATGGTAACCCATCGGTGACGTCCGAAGTTACTTGGCAAACGGCTTGCTATCAGCGACAGATGGTTTTGGAAAAGTATATTAAGTCAGTGAAGCGGTTGATTGAGCTTTTGAGTTTGTCGCTGCACTGGAGTGATGTCTTGCCAGACCTGCTGGAATCACTAGAGCAGGATCAGTCAAAACTAAGGGAAGTCTACCAAGATCAGGCACTGCGTTACCGACAAGAACCGTATCGGCTCAAGCTGTCTTACGTGTTGAAGCGACTGGAAAACACGCGCGATCGCAACGGTCGCCTGTACAATAGCGAACTGCGGAAACGGGAAATACTAGATGATCCCGCTGCAATTTATAAGTCTGGGTCAGAGTTTTTAGCAGAGCTGCGGTTAATTCATCGGAACCTCACTGAAACGGGCTTGAGCTGTCGTGAGCTGGAAAACCTGCTCTGCCAGGTAGAAATTTATGATTTTAACCTAGCTCAGCTTGACATCCGGCAGGAGTCGTCCCGTCACGCCGACGCCCTGAATGAGGTTCTGCAATACCTGCAAATTTTGCCCCGGCCCTATCACGAACTATCGGAAGCAGAGCGAGTAGCCTGGCTAACGACGGAATTGCAAACCCGCCGCCCGTTAATTCCGGCAGAACTACATTTTTCTGAGCAAACTAATGAGCTAATTGAAACCTTCCGTGTCGTGCGAACCCTGCAACAAGAGTTTGGTCTCAACATCTGTCAAACTTACGTTATTAGCATGAGCCGCGAACTTAGCGATCTGCTGGAAGTGTTGCTACTCGCTAAGGAAGCAGGACTCTACGACCCTGCCACTGGTACTGGCACAGTCCAAGTCGTCCCCCTGTTTGAAACTGTGGAAGATTTGCAACGTGCTCCTAGCGTGATGCGAAAGCTGTTCGAACTGCCCCTATATCGCGTCCTCATTACTGGCGGTCATGAAGGGACTACTCCTAACTTACAAGAAGTGATGCTGGGCTACTCAGACAGCAACAAAGACTCTGGTTTCTTAAGCAGCAATTGGGAAATTCACAAGGCCCAAAAGGCACTTCAGGAAATAGCTGAGCAGTATGGGGTGAATTTGCGAATTTTTCATGGGCGCGGCGGTTCCGTAGGTCGCGGTGGCGGTCCCGCCTATAAGGCAATTTTGGCTCAACCTGGTAATAGCATCAATGGCCGGATCAAGATTACCGAACAGGGAGAAGTGTTAGCCTCAAAGTATTCATTGCCACAGCTAGCCTTATACAACCTGGAAACCATAACCGCTGCGGTTATTCAAGCTAGCTTGCTGCGGACTGGTTTTGATAATATCCAACCCTGGAATGAGATTATGGAGGAACTGTCGGCGTGCTCAAGGCGACACTATCGCGCCCTGATCTACGAGCAGCCCGATTTCATCGACTTCTTCCAGCAAATCACACCTATCGACGAGATTAGCCAGTTACAAATTAGCTCCCGCCCTGCCCGTCGTCAGGGTGGCAAGAAAGATTTAAGCAGTCTACGGGCGATTCCGTGGGTGTTCAGCTGGACGCAAACCCGCATCCTACTGCCTTCCTGGTATGGTGTCGGCACAGCGCTACAGGAGTTTGTGAACGAGAAGCCGGAGGAACACCTAAAGCTGCTGCGCTACTTTTATATAAAGTGGCCGTTCTTTAAAATGGTGATTTCTAAGGCGGAGATGACTCTAGCAAAAGTGGACATTCAGATGGCTGGCCACTACGTGCAGGAATTGTCGCGATCCGAAGACAAAGTCCGCTTTGAACGAGTGTTTGAGCAGATCGCCAATGAATACTATCTCACCCGCGACTTGGTGTTAACTATTACTGGTCACCAACGGCTTCTGGATGGTGATGCCGTTCTGCAGCGGTCTATACAGTTACGCAATGGGACGATTGTCCCGCTGGGTTTTTTACAGGTTTCCCTGCTGAAACGGTTGCGTCAGGCTCGCATTCCCGGGACCTCTGGCGTCATCCACTCCCGTTACAGCAAAGGTGAGTTGCTGCGAGGGGCATTGTTGACCATTAATGGCATTGCCGCTGGGATGCGAAATACAGGTTGACATCCTCCCCCGTTAAGCTTGCGCTATAACGGGGGATCACATTGCCGTTCTGCTCGAAGTATAGATTCGGCGTTGCTGCTAATGGTGCCTTTTCTCGCAAATTGATTGCTTCTCATTATTGGTAACCTCTTGACTTTGCTTAACCTGTTAACCTCTTACTGAGAGACATGAGACTAACAAGCAATTATGCAGAAAGCATCTGTGGCTAATCAGGATTGGGCAAAAACAGTGGGTGCAGAACCGACCGAGATTAAACTGCTCGTACTTGATATCGATGGCACGATCGCTGGGGAGTCGAATGAAATTCGCCCACAGGTAAGACACGCGATTCGCTTGGCGAAAGAACGAGGAGTTCAAGTGGCGATCGCCACTGGTCGGATGTATTGCTCAGCCTTGCGGTTCCACCGAGAAGTAGGCTCCACTCTGCCACTACTAGCCTACCAGGGGGCGTGGATTCAAGATCCCGCCACGCAGCAACTTCATCGTCACTGGCCTGTTTCTAAGCAAACTGCCCAGCAACTGTTGGACTACTTTGAGCAGCCACAACTGCGATCGCTACTTTCTGTTCATTTTTATATCAACGACCAGCTATATGTCCGAGAGTTAACCCCGGAAACACAAATTTACTCAGAACGCTCTGGCATTGAACCGATCACCGTGGGCGACTTGCGGCAAGTCTTAACAGATGAACCCACAAAAGTTTTAGCTCTGAGTGACGATACCGCTGTAATCGATCAGCTACTCGGAAGTTTACGTCAGCAATACACTCCAGCTGAACTGTACCTTACCAAATCTATTGCCACCTTTTTTGAAGCCACTAACCCTTCTGTGAACAAGGGAGTTGGTGTTCGTTACTTAGCGGAACTGTTGGGACTCCAAGCTGCCAACGTGATGACGATTGGCGATAACTTTAATGACGTAGAGATGCTTGAGTATGCTCGGGTTGGCGTAGCGATGGGTAATGCACCAGCAGAGGTTAAGGCTGTTGCTCAGTGGGTTGCTCCTAGCGTAGAGCATGACGGAGCGGCGGTGGCAATTGAAAAATTCGTTTTGTGAAATGCTTTAAATTCAGAGAGGGCACCGACGACTGGCCGTGTTTCGTCTCGGCACCCTGACTGGTTCGCTCCTCACACAATGGTAATATTAGCTGCAATCAACTTATTTGTCATTTCTTTTAATAAAACTTCATACTCCTAGACTAAGGAACGGCTGAAGTTCCGACAGGAGTGCGGAGTAGTAAGTTATTATTTCAAAACTGCTTACTGACTCATAGCGTGGGCGTCTCGCCCGTATCAGCAACAGGCTTTCTGGCTTGTTCCGCAGATTGAGATAGCTTCTAAGTGCAAAGTGCTAGTGCGCTACAAGGAACGAGGTATCAACCCGCTCAAGAAATAAGGATTGTTTGGCAGATCTAGGAGGGACACATTTCCTCCATACAGAAAAAATCTGTCCAAGGTATGAAACTTTCGACTAAGCGCTTTGGACTCCGTACTCTTTCGTTAATGAAAAGAGACTAGTGCTCACAGTGCCAATAGCTGTTAAATCATAGGATGTAACAGGGGCGATACTTAAATTGTATCTACTACCAGACGTCCTTGTTTAAGCAGTACTGAATTATTACATCCCTCTTAGGTTAGAAGTTTGATAAGCTTTAGAAAAGATGAGAATTCTACAAAATTTAGTAAACATCAGGTAATTTTTACTACTATGCGTTTACAGTAAGACATATAAATATTTAGTGAAGCGAGCTTTGTACCTGCCATGGGTTGAGGTTTAAGGCGTCAAGCCTGGCCTATCACCACACTGGTACTCCTTTGCGCCTTCTCTAACATTTTCGTCTATTGCCAACCGCTCTACCTATGCACTCCCCATCCCCTTCAGAGCCTTCACGACCCTTTTTGACCTGGCAACGTATTCTTGACTGGTCTCAGGAACACTACCGGTTCCGCACCTTTAGCAAAGATGAGCGAATTCCAGCTCGGTCTGGGCTGCTGTATTTGGTGCAACGGGGTGCCGTCCGACTCGTGGGTATCGCCCAAGTCAGCGCTACCGCGAGTCAGCTAACGTCTCGACGAATTAACAGAACCCCAGAAGAAGCTTTCTTAGGCTTCGTGGGTGCGGGACAGCCCTTTGAAATTGTTGCTCAGTCACCATTTACACTCCAGAGTTACGCTCATGTTGATCAAACTTCAGTGGTGTGGATGTACTGGCACGATTTAGATAACTGGCCTCACTTCCGACGCGAGGTGCTGGATGCTTTTCGCTACCAGCACCAGCGCAAACTCC
>JAABUX010005635.1_pt1 | contig 15289 bp, 15 predicted proteins | sample 5561851 | NCBI WGS metagenome assembly JAABUX01 (sample SAMN10711883, study PRJNA513361) | rock metagenome | isolation source: Antarctica rocks | place: Antarctica: Victoria Land, Richard Nunatak red sandstone | collected 2016-01-03 | reverse complement strand
GATCGACATCGGATGCCGCAGCCGGCGCAAATTGAGCAGGCGCAAGCTCGGCCGCTCGCCGTCCGCCCAGCGCTCCCACGCGGAAGCGGCCGCGCCGAGATCGCTGTCGGAGAACGAGAGCAGGAGGACCGCGGCCGGGTCGTGCGCGAGATCCTGCGCGGCCGATTCGGCGTCGAGCGATCGCGATTCGCGGACGAGAAGGTGCAAGTCTCAGCCCGACGCGGCGGCTAACGAGGCGGCGATCGCCGCCTCGATGCCGACGCGATCGAGCCCGGTGCGCCCGATCACCACCATGCCGCCGACACGCGCCTCGTCCGGCCGCCAAGCCCGCTCGTATTCCTGGCGGAACCGCCCGCCCACGCCCTGCACCAGCAGCCGCATCGCCTTGCCGCGCACGGCGACGAACCCCTTCATCCGCAACACGTCATGCTGTTCGGCCACCTGCCGCAGCCCGGCCACCAACGCTTCCGGCGCCGCCACCTCGCGCACCGACACGACGAAGCTCTCGAAGTCGTCGTGCTCGTGCTCGCCATCGAGCGCATCGTGGTGCGACGGCCGTGCCGCCAAGTCGCCCTCCGCCGCCGCACCCAGCCCGAGCAGCACCGCCGGATCGAGCCGCCCCTCGCGCGCCGCCATCACCTTGACCGCCCGCGGCACCGCGCGCGCGATTTGCGCCGTAAGCGCCTGCAACGCGTCCGCATCCAGCATGTCGGCCTTGTTCAGCACGACCAGGTCGGCGGCCCCGAGCTGGTCCTCGAACACCTCGGCCAGCGGATTGTCGTGATCGAGCGACGGATCCAGCGCCCGCTGCCGCGCGATCTCGTCCGGATCGTCCGCGAAACGGCCTGCCGCCACCGCCGGCGCATCCACCATCGCGATCACGCCGTCCACCGTCACCCGCGAACTGATTCCCGGCCAGTTGAACGCCTTCAGCAACGGCTTCGGCAGCGCCAGCCCGCTCGTCTCGATCACGATATGCTCCGGCGGCCGCGCACGATCTAGCAACGCCTGCATCGTCGGCAGGAAATCTTCCGCCACCGTGCAGCACAGGCACCCGTTCGACAGCTCGACGATGTCCTCGTCCTCGCAACCCTCGATGCCGCACGCGCGCAGGATGTCGCCGTCGATCCCGAGCGAGCCGAACTCGTTGACGATGACCGCGATCCGCCGCCCCCCGGCATGGGCAAGCAAATGGCGCACGAGCGTGGTCTTGCCGGCACCGAGGAAGCCGGTGACGATGGTCGCAGGGATCTTGGCATTCATATCGCTTCCGTTACAACAATTCGAGGGCGGGAACGCGCGCCCGCACCACGCTCTCGAGCGAGGCCGGGCGCTTGGACGGCATCACCGTTCCGGTCTTGGAAGCGGCATACAGCCCGCCATACGTCAGCAGATCGTCCGCGACCGCCTCGCTCAGTCCGCCGAGCAGATAGCCCCATTTGCCCGGTGCCGAGAGCAGCGCAGCACAGCCCTGCCGGCAGAGCGAGAGGCACACCACCTCGCGCACGATCACGCCGCCACGCTTCTCGGCCAGGCTCGAGAGCGTGTCGTGCAGCATCTTGCCGGGGGGCACTTCCCCCTCGGCCAGCTCGCGCCCGGCGCGGCAAGTGACGCAGACATGCAGATGAGGCAAACGTTCGGACACCAGCCAACCCTTCCGGACACGCCAAAGCGTATCGTACAGGGCGCTGCCAATCGCCACGGCCATGCCCGCGGATCGATCGCCGCCGCCGAGGCACCCCGCCCGGCCATTGCGGTATGTCGCGGATGGCAGGTCTCCTGGCTCACGGGTCGTTGCCTGTCCGCCTGCCTTCCCGAAGCGGCTCGCTTCAGTGGCGTCTCGGCGGAAGGCTCGCCGCTCACAGTTGCGGGGGCAGCCGCGGCGTTGCACCGCGTTCCCTTTTCATCTTCCACCCCTCGTCTGAGAAGACTGGAAGAACCATCCACCTTGCCGTATACGCGCCGCCGCCCACCCCGTCAAAGGCCCCGCCCTGTCCCGCTTCACCCTCGTCCTCGGCGGCGCCCGCTCCGGCAAGAGCCGTTATGCCGAGAGCCTGTTCGACGGTCTGTCGCCGCGCCTCTACGTCGCCACCGCGCAGGCGTTCGACGACGAGATGCGCGACCGCATCGCCGCCCACCGTGCCGCACGCGACGGCTGGGTCACGCTCGAGGCGCCGCTCGACATGCCGGCCGCCCTCCTCGGCGCGCCCGACATGCCCGTCCTGGTCGACTGCCTCACCCTCTGGCTCAGCAACCTCCTCCTCGCCGACCGCGACCCGGCGCCCGACTTCGACGCGCTCGACCGCGCCCTCGCCGCCCGGTCGGCGCTCACCGTACTCGTCAGCAACGAGGTCGGCCTCGGCATCGTGCCCGACAACGCGCTCGCCCGCCGCTTTCGCGACGAGGCCGGCCGGCTGCACCAGCGCCTTGCCGCGCGCGCCGAATGCGTCATGTTGCTGATCGCCGGGCTACCGCTGGCGGTGAAGGAGGGGCGATGAGCGACGACGCGCGGCATCGCGAGAAGATGGCCAAGCGCAAGCAGGTGCAGGACGCCGAGGTCGCCAGTAAGACGGTCGGCGAGAAAGGCCTGCTGATCGTCCATACCGGCCCCGGCAAGGGCAAGAGCACGGCGGCGTTCGGCCTCCTGCTGCGCATGATCGGCCACGGACGGCGCGTGGGCGTGGTGCAGTTCATCAAAGGCGCCTGGTCGACCGGCGAGCGCGACCTGCTCGAACGGCTCGGCGATGGGCTGGTCAGCTGGCACACGATGGGCGAGGGTTTCACCTGGGAGACGCAGGACCGCGCGCGCGACGTCGCCGCCTGCCGCCGGGCTTGGGAGCGCTCGCTCGAGCTGATGCACACGCCCGGGATCGCGCTGCTGATCCTCGACGAACTCAACATCGCGCTGCGCTACGACTACATCCCGCTCGATGAGATCCTGGCCGGCCTCGCCGCCCGTCCGGCCGCGCTGCACGTCGTCGTCACCGGCCGCAACGCGCCGAAGCCGCTGATCGAGGCCGCCGATCTCGTGACCGAAATGACACAGATCAAGCATCATTTCGCGGCCGGGGTGAAGGCGCAGCAGGGCATCGAGTTCTGACCGCGATCATGCTCCAGGGCACCGGCTCCTCGGTCGGCAAGTCGGTGCTGGTGGCAGGCCTGGCGCGCGCCTGCGTCCGCCGCGGGCTGCGCGTGGCGCCGTTCAAGCCGCAGAACATGTCCAACAACGCCGCCGTGGTTGCCGACGGTGGCGGCGAGATCGGCCGGGCGCAAGCGCTGCAGTCCCGCGCCGCCCGCCTGCCGACCTCGGTCGACATGAACCCGGTGCTGCTCAAACCCCACAGCGAAACTGGGTCGCAGGTCATCGTGCAGGGCCGCGTCTTCGCCACCGCCCGCGCCCGCGAATACCAGGCGATGAAGCCCCGCCTGCTCCCCTTCGTGCTCGACAGCTTCCGCCGTCTGCACGCCCAGGCCGACCTCGTCCTCGTCGAAGGCGCCGGCAGCGCGGCCGAAACCAACCTGCGCGCAGGCGACATCGCCAACATGGGCTTCGCCCGCGCCACCGGCACGCCCGTCATCGTCGTCGGCGACATCGACCGCGGCGGCGTCATCGCGAGCCTCGTCGGCACCCACGCCGTGCTCGACCCGGCAGACGCCGCCCTCGTCGCCGGTTTCGTCGTCAACCGCATGCGCGGCGACCTCACGCTCTTCGCCGACGGCATGCGCATCATCGCCGAACGCACCGGCTGGCCCGCGCTCGGCCTGGTTCCGCATTGCGACGCCGTGCGCCTGCTCCCGGCCGAGGACGCCGCCGATCTCGCGCCGATCTCGACCGGCGGCCGCTTCCGGATCGCCGTCCCGCTCCTGCCCGGCATCGCCAATTTCGACGATCTCGACCCGCTCCGCGCCGAACCCGACATCGATCTCCTGCTGCTCGCCCGCGGCACCCCGATCCCGGCCGACACCGCCCTCGTCCTGCTCGTCGGCTCGAAGACGACCATGACCGACCTGGCCGCGCTCCGCAGGGAAGGATGGGACATCGACATCGCCGGCCATGTCCGCCGCGGCGGCCGCGTCCTCGGCCTGTGCGGCGGCTACCAGATGCTGGGCCGGACCCTCGCCGACCCGGCCGGCATCGAGGGCCCGGCCGCCACCGTCGCCGGCCTCGCCCTGCTCGACGTCGACACCGTGCTCACCGCCGACAAGACGCTGCAACCCGCGACCGGCCGCCTTGCCGAGCACGACGCCGAGTTCGCCGGCTACGAAATGCACATGGGCCGCACCGACGGCCCCGCCGCCGCGCGCCCCTTTCTCCGCCTCGCCGACGGCCGCCCCGACGGCGCCATTTCGCCCGACGGCCGGGTCGCCGGCACCTACATCCACGGCCTCTTCGCCGCCGACGCCGCCCGCGCCGCCCTGCTCCGAACCCTCGGCGCCACTCCCGCCCCCCGCGTGCACGAAGCCGAAATCGAGGCCGCCCTCGACACCCTCGCCGACCATCTCGAGCGCCACATCGACATCGGTCGCCTCCTCAGCCTGGCCAAGTAACCACCGCTAGCGCCACGAGCCCGGCGAGCAACACGCCGCACGCCGCCCGATACAGCCGTAGCGCCCGTCGCAAATCCGCCACCGCCGCCGCCGCCCGCCCGTCGCCCATCCAGCCATCCTCGACCAGCACGCCGCCATACACCCTCGGCCCCGCCAGCCGCAGCCCGAGCGACCCGGCCATCGCCGCCTCCGGCCAGCCCGCGTTCGGCGATCGATGCCGCCCCGCATCCCGCCGCACCGCCCGCCAAGCGCCCGCCACATCCGCCGCGGTGAACAGCGCCGCCGCCATCAACAACCCGGCCGACAACCGCGACGCTGGCAGATTGACCACATCGTCGAACCGCGCCGCCGCCCACCCGAACGCCACGTACCGCGCATTGAGATGCCCGATCATGCTGTCGGCCGTATTGGCCGCCTTATACCCCGCCATCCCCGGCAGCCCGGCCACCGCGCCCCAAAACAACGGCGCCACCACGCCATCGGAAAAGTTCTCCGCCAAACTCTCGATCGCCGCCCGCACGATCCCGGCCTCGTCCAGCGCCGCCGGGTCCCGGCCGACGATCTGCGACACGGCGATCCGGCCCGCCGCGACCCCGTCCCGCTCGAGCGCGTCCGCGACCGCTTGCACGTGCGACCACAAGCTCCGCTGCGCCGGAAACGCACTCGCCAAAACCACCGCGACCAGCAGCCCGCCCGGCACCGCCGCCAACCCGCGCTGCACCGCGATTGCCGGCCCCACAACCGCCAACAACAACGCGCCGAGCGCCAGCACCCCGGCCGCCCGTCGCGACGCCGGCGCCCACGCCGCCTGGTTCAGCCGCCGCTCGAGCGCCGCAATCAACGCCCCGAACCACACGACCGGATGCGAAATCGCCCGAAACAGCGCGCCGGGATACCCGAACGCCGCCTCAATCGCCCCTGCCCCCGCCGTCATCGCAATCGTCGACCAGAGTTCCAGTTCAGCCCTTGACCCCGCCGCCCATCGTCAGCCCAACCGTCATGTAGCGCCTGACCGTGCAGTAGATCACCAACGGCGACAACGCACATGAGGATCGACGCCCATCAGCGGCAGGACGATCCCCAGTAGATCTGCCCCAGGCTGGCGCCGCCGATCTCCGCCGGCTCGTCCAGCTCGCTCGGTATACTCCCCAACGATTGAGAAAAGATGAAGAGCGCATCGGACGTCGCGACCGTCACCATTGCCGCACACGTGCTGATCCATGACGCCGAGTGACGGCGGAGCCTCGCAGCCGGCTCGCCGCAGGGCAGTCGCGATCAATACTTTTTTAACATCAACGTGTGATCCTGCCCTCGACCCATCTGGACCTTCCTCGTGCAGCGCAACGATGTTCTCTTCCTAGCCTTGATAACCGCTGTGGTGGCAATCGTTTCGGCATCGGCACCGCCGAAAGCGGCCTCTCGGTGGGTCGTGGCCGAAAGCCTGCCTCTCGATTGGACAGGCCAAACCCAGTCGCTCGCGCTGCAGATCAGCCTTGCGCCCAATCCTTGATGACGCTTCAGAGATGACCGTTCGCGCGGCAGCAAGTCAGCCTGCGAAGTGGCATACGCGCACTAACCCAGGGCCACGACGCGTCATCGCAGGAGTGGCCGCGGTTGGGCTGCTGCCACCATGCCTAGTTCTGTGGATTCTCTGGTTCGCCCCGATCGGCGACTTGGCGGCCGATCGGGCCGCGCTGGCCGCCCGCGACTTCAGCGATCTCTGGGCAGCCGGGCGCCTGGCTGGCCAGAACGCCTTCGATGTCCTGTATGACTCCGCCCGCCTCACCGCTTTCCTGCGCGACACGTTCGGCTCAGGCATGCCTGGGCAGATCTGGCCCTATCCGCCGCCCACCCTATTGTTGGCCGTCCTCGTCGCCCAAGCGCCTCTCTTTTGGGGTTTCATACTCTACACGGCCGCCGGGCTGACGGCCCTCGGATGCGCGATCCGGCGCGGGATCGCCTCGTGGTCCGTTTGTGGCCTCGTCCTGTTCAGTCCCGCGATGGCCGAGAACGCGCTTGCCGGGCAGAACGGCGCACTTATCGCCGCTGCCCTCGTCGGCGGCCTGCTCTGCATCGAGACCCGGCCGCGCCTTGCCGGGATGCTTCTTGGTCTCCTCATTTTCAAACCGCAGCTGGGCCTGGTCGTTCCGGTCTGTCTCATTGCCGGCCGGCATTGGCGGGCTGTGCTCCCCGCCCTCCTCACCGCCGCCGCTATCGGGCTGGCGTCCCTGCTAGTCTTTGGCCCGGACGTATGGGTCGATTACGTCCTGCATGCCCGGCCCCAGATCGCGTCCTACCTTGAGGCGCCGTGGACGGGAACCGACAGCCAGCGCATGTTCGTGAGCATCTTCATGGCGATGCGCGCGCTCGGGGCCGACCTGGCGCTCGCCTACGCCGTCCAGACAGTGACCGCCCTGATGGCAGCCGGGCTCGTCTGGAAAACGTGGCGGCGGCAGGCCGGATCACCCGGTTCCCGTGTCGCCCTGACCTTGATCGCTGCCGTGGTCGCTTCGCCGTGGGTCCACGGCTACGACATGCCGGCGGTCGCGGTGGCCATCGCTCTTCTGCTTCCGGCGGCGCGGCCCTGGCAGCGGCTGCCGCTGGGCTTGACCTGGATGTGGCCGGGTACGCTCTCGTTGTTTCCGCTCCCCGCTATCCTCCCCAGCGTGAGCTTGCTCTTGATGCTAATGGTTGCATCGCAACTAAGTCTTGCAATCGGTGCGCAAGGAGGAAAGAAGAGGCTGCAATGCGCGTAGCCACCATCAAGTCTGCTCTACTGCTGGTCCTGCTATTCTCGGCCCAAGCGGGCGCGATCGAGATTGAGCAGGCTTGCGATGCGGCCGCGGCGCGGGCCGAGCGCAATTCGGGAGTGCCAGCAGGCGTGCTGGCGGCAGTCGGCACCGTCGAGAGTGGCCGTGGCCACGGGCCGTGGGGCGCAGCACCTTGGCCGTGGACGATCAACGCGGCAGGCCGGGGCTCGCATTACGGCACGAAGTCCGACGCCATCGCCGCGGTGTTCGCGCTGATGGCCAGGGGCTACCCAATGATCGATATCGGCTGTTTCCAGATCGACATCCTGTATCATGCAGGGGTGTTCCGGTCGCTCGACGAGGCATTCGATCCAGAACGCAACGCCGAAGAGGCCGCGCGCATCCTCGTGGCTGAACACGCCCGCGGCGCCGAATGGGCCACCGCCGTGGCGCGTTATCATTCCGCCAATCCTGAACAAGGCAGGCCCTATCTCGAACGCGTCCGCGCGGCCCTCTCCGCCTCTCGCGTCCGCGCCAATACCGCCGATCTCGTGCGAAACTTCGGCGACGGCGCTGGGGCGGCAACGAACACCGCCCTCCCCCGCGTGATCTACGCCCTCCCGATCACGGCCGAGATGTCGGCACCGCCCAACCGCTCGAAACGTCGCGAACTGCCGGTAAACCGCGCGGTGCCACAGCTCCTACCCCCCGGCGCAACCGGCGATGTTGCCGTTATGCAACACCTCGCTAACCGCTGACGAAAACATCCTACTCCTAGTAGCAGAACCATGAGATTCTTGCCTAGCGAGTCGAGGAAACCGATTGATGCGGCCTCAAAAACTGTTCCGTCTGGTGGCCATGCTCGCCGCGGTGATGGCTGGCCATGACGGATGGGCGCAGATGGTGCCCGGCTCGATATCAAACGGCTCCAGTCCGGCTCTGCCAAGCGGCTCCCGCGGCGGCGCAGCCGGTTCGGCCGCCGCAGTCGGCGGGCTGCCGCCGAGACCCGTTTCCGTGATCATCGACGTCGGCTCCGGACGACTGATCGACCTTCCCGGCCCGGCCGCGACGATCCTGGCCGCCGATCCCCGCATCGCCCGCGTCCAACCCGCCTCGCCGACCACGATCTTCATCATGGGCGTCGCCGCCGGCCACACCACAGTCATCGCCACCACCGAAGCCGGCGCCGAGATCGCCCAATACGACGTTGTCATCCGCGCGCCCGGCAACGTCCTCGGCACCGCAACCGGCGCATCGGCGACCGAAGCGCCGCCCACCGCGATCGCCGTAAACGGCGCGATCCGGCGCAGCCTTCCCGGCATGAGCCAGATCCACGTCGCGATGGCCGGCAAGGACAGCTACATCCTGAGCGGCACCGTCGCCAACGCGAGCGAAGCCCAGCGCGCTGAGGCGATTGCCCGCGCCTTCGTCGGCAACAATCGCGAAGTCATCAACAATTTCGAGTTGCTCAGCTCGACGCAAGTGAACGTCCGCGTCCGGGTCGCCGAGATCTCCCGTCAGATCACGCGCGAACTCGGCTTCAATTGGCAGGCCATGGGCCAGGTCGGCAGCTTCCTGATTGGCCTGCGAACCGGCCCGGCCGCAGGGACGGTCGCCAACGCCGTCGCGGGCGGCATCAGCTCGGGCTTGCTCGGCTCGACCGCCAGCCGCTTCGCCGCTGGCGTCGTCACCGGCCGGCTCGACATCAACTCGGTCATCGACGCCCTCGCCGGCGACAACCTGATCACCATCCTCGCCGAGCCCAATCTCACCGCCCAATCCGGCGAAACCGCGAGCTTCCTTGCCGGCGGCGAGTTCCCGATCCCGGTCGGCGGCAACAGCGCCAACGGCAGCACCACCGTGACCATCGAGTTCAAGCAATTCGGCGTCAGCCTCGCCTTCGTTCCCACGGTGCTCGGCCCCAACCGCCTCAACCTGCGCATCCGCCCCGAGGTCAGCGAACTCAGCACGACCGGCGCCGTGAGCCTGCCGCTCGCGACCGGATCGATCTCAATTCCCGCGCTGCAGGTCCGCCGCGCCGAGACCACTGTCGAGCTCGGGTCCGGTCAGAGCTTCGCGATCGCCGGGCTGCTCCAGCGGTCGACGACGCAGATCGACTCCGGCGTGCTCGGCCTCGGCGACGTGCCGATCATCGGCCCGCTGTTCCGGTCGGACCAGTTCCAGCGCAACGAGACCGAGCTTGTCATCATCGTCACGCCCTACCTCGTGCAGCCCGTTTCCGACCCGAGCAAGCTGACGGCGCCCACTGACGGGTTCCGGCCGGCGACGGATCTCGAACGCGTCATCAATCAACGTCAAATCGCGCGCGGCTCTTTGACGCCGCAGCTTCGGAGCAGACCCGATGCCGGCTTCCTCGTCGAATAATCCCTCCCTGCGATACTGGCGCCGCGCGGCAGCGATTCTCGTCTGCATGGCCGCCGCCGCGTGCTCGCCCGAGCGCGAGATCGATCGGCCAGGCACCTGGAAGCCGACCGGCGCCAACGACGACAACCTGCGCGCCATGATCGCCGACCGGCGCGATCTCGACGCCGGCGTTCCCTCGCGGACCAGCCGCGGAGACACCGCCTCCCGCGCAGTGACCCGGCTGCTCCAGGATCGCCGCCGCCCCTTGCTCAACGTGACGACCTCGAGCCTCGCGCAATCTTCTGGCGGGGGCGATGCCGGCGCCGGCGGCCCCGTCGGCGGTGGGCCTGGAGGGGCGGGAGGCGCCACACCATGACGGCCCGCACCCGCCTGCGGAGCGTCACCGCCCTGCTTGCCACCTCGTTGCTGGCCGCTTGCGGCCATCGCGGATCCGACGTCACCGTGCGCGAACCCAACACGGCCTCTCGCCTGCACGTGGCCGACATCGCCGCCGCCGCCGGCCAGACCGATATCGCACTCTCGATGTACGGCGCCGCTGCCGCTGCCGAGCCGGACAGCGCCGAAGCGCAGTCGCGTTACGCGAGCATGCTGCTCAAGGTCGGCAAGCCTGAAGTCGCGGAACAGGTTCTCGCTCAGGCGCTGACCCGCAAACCGAACGAGGCCACGCTCAACCGCTGGCTCGGAATCGTCCGCCTCGAAACGGGCGACGCGGCGGCAGCCATGCAGATCTTCGACAAGCTGCTCGCCAAAAACCCGCAGGATCGTGCCGTGCTGAACGGCCGCGGCATGGCGCTCGACCTGCAGGAGCGGCACGACGAGGCGCAGGCGGTCTATCGCTCGGCGCTGCAGATCACGCCGTCCGACATCCAGAGCACCAACAATCTGGCCGTCTCACTGCTGCTCGCCAATCGCCCCGCCGAGGCACGTTCGACGTTGCTAACCCTCTCGCAAAAACCCGGGGTGCCGCCCCGGGTGCTGAACAACCTCGCCATTGCCGACGAGGCCGCGGGCGACGCGCTCGGCGCGCAGGCCGCCCTGGCCAACCGCCCCGGCGCCGACGACCTGCACGCCCTGGCCACCGCCCTCGGCGCCCCCGCCGCGGCCGACGCGCCATCCACCTCCGGCACGCCCGCCGACGCGGCGCCCCGCCCGACCAAACCCACCGGCTGACCTCGCGCCGCGCCAAAGCGCCGCCGCTCCGCTATCCTCCCCCGGATGAATCAATCGACCCGCGAGAGGGCCCAACCCTCGCCGCTCATCCATCACGCGACGCAGACGCTGCGCCTCGGTCTGCCGCTCGTCGCCGCCCAACTCACGCAGATGGCGATGGGGGTGACCGACACGATCTACCTCGGCCGCCTCGGCCCCGAGGCCCTCGCGGCCGGCGGTCTTGGGAACTCGCTGCACCTGACCGTTCTCATCACGCTGCAGGGCATCGCGGGGGCTGTCAGCGTCTTCATCGCCCAAGCCCGCGGCGCCGGGCGCCCGGCCGACGTGCCTGGGCTGTTCTGGTCGGCGGCCGCGATCGCGCTGGCCTTGAGCGTGCCGGCGTTCGCGCTGCTCAGCGTGGCCGAGCCGTTGCTGCTGGCCGCGGGCGAGCCGCCCCCGCTCGCCCACGATGCCAGCCGGTTCCTCGACACGGTGCGCTGGGGCGTTCCCGGTGAAATGCTCGGTTTCGGCCTCATGCGTGCCGTCCTGCCGGCAATTGGCGCGGGTTGGCTGATCCTGCCGATCACGCTTGCGGCCACGGTGTGCAACGCGATCGTCGGCTACGCGCTGGCCTTCGGCCATGGCGGCCTGCCCGCCATCGGCCTGCGCGGCCCGGCCGTGGCGACCGCCCTCGTCGGGACACTCGCCGCCACCGCCCTGCTCGCCGTCGCGTTCACGCCGAGCCGGCGGCGGTGGGTGCGCTGGGCCCGGCCACGGCTCGGCCCGGCGCGGGCGATCTTGCGCGTGGGCCTGCCGATCGGCGCCACGTTGGCGGTCGAGGCCGGCCTGTTCGTAGCCGTCGCGCTGTTGATCGGGCGGCTCGGCCCGGTCGAGTTGGCCGCTCAGCAGGTCTCGATCAGCGTCATCTCGGTCGCCTTCATGGCCCCGCTTGGCCTCGCGCAGGCGGCCAACATCCGCGTCGGCCACCGGGTCGGCGCGGCCGATCGCGAAGGGGCGCGGGCCGCGGGCCTGATCGCGATCGGCCTCGGCGCGGTCGCCGAATGTCTCTGCGCACTGGCCAACTGGTGGGCGCCGGAGCGCCTGGCGCGCCTCTATCTCGAGCCCGGCACGGCCGGTGCAGTCGCGCTCACGGTTTCCCTGCTCCGCATCGCGGCCGTGTTCCAGGTCGCCGACGGCGTCCAGTGCGTCGCCGCTGGCGCCTTGCGCGGCATCGGCGACACGCGCGTCCCGTTCCTGCTGGCCGCCCTCGGCTATTGGGGGATCGGCTTCCCAGCCGCGTGGGGGCTGACGGTCGTCGCCGGCCTGGGCGCGGTCGGCGCGTGGTGGGGCCTGGCCGCGGGCCTGAGCGTCACGGCCACGTTGCTGACCATGCGGTTCGCCCGCCGGACCGCGCGCGGCCGGGTCGTCGATCGCGTTGCCGCGTCGGGCTGACCTTCCCCTCGTCAGCGCGCTGGCGGTGTGATCCCCTTGCGTCATGTCGCCGCCACTGACCGCCGTGCCCCATGACCCTGCGCTCCCCGCCGCCGCCGATGCCGTCGTTATCGGCGGCGGCATCGTGGGCGCGGCGGCCGCCTACTACCTGGCGCGCCGGGGCCATTCTGTCGCCCTGCTCGAAAAGGGCCGCGTCGCCGCCGAGCAATCGAGCCGCAACTGGGGCTGGTGCCGCCAGCTGAACCGCGACGAGCGCGAGTTGCCGCTCGTGATCCGCAGCCTCGATCTGTGGGCGGGGCTCGACCGCGAAATCGGCGCCGATTTGGGCTTTCGCCGCAGCGGCCTGGTCTATGTCACGCGCGATGCGGCCGAAATGGCGCGCTGGGAGGCGTGGGCCGGTATGGCGCGGCAATACCAAGTGCAGACCCGGATCCTCTCGGCCGAGGACGCGCGGCGACGGACGCCGGGCGCGATCGGGGACTGGATCGGCGGCATCGAGTCCCCCACCGACGGCCGCGCCGAGCCGGCGATGGCCGGCCCCGCGCTGGCCGCCGCCGCCCGCGCGCTCGGCGCCACCGTGCATCAGGAGTGCGCCGCCCGCGCGCTCGAGACCGAGGGCGGCCGGGTCAGCGCCGTGATCACCGAGCGCGGGACCATCCGCACGAAGCGCGTGCTCTGCGCGGGCGGCGCCTGGAGCTCGATGTTCTGCCGCCATCACGGGATCAACCTGCCGCAAGCCGGCGTCCGCTCGACCGCCTTCGCCACCACCGCCGCACCCGACCTCACGCCGGGCGGCCTGTCGCTGCCGGGCCTGACGCTGCGGCGGCGGCTCGACGGCGGCTACACCGTCGCGTTGCGCGGACGCGGCACGATCGAGCTCACGCCGCAGGGCCTCCGCTACGGGCTGCGCATGTGGAAGCTGTTCCAGGCCCGGCGCGAGGGCGGCGTCAGCCTGCGGCTCGGGCGATCGTTCATCGAGGGGCCGGAGACGATGGCGCGCTGGTCCGCCGACCAGGTCACGCCGTTCGAGCGCGTCCGCGTGCTCGACCCGGCGCCCGACCCCGGCATCATCCGGGCCGGCATGCAGGCCCTGCGCGCGTATTACCCCGCCATGACGCAACTTCGCCCGGCCCAGGCCTGGGCCGGCTGGATCGACCACATGCCGGACGCGATCCCCACCATCTCGCCAGTGGCCGCCCTGCCCGGCTTCTATCTCGCCACCGGGTTCAGCGGCCATGGCTTCGGCATTGGCCCGGCCGCCGGCCATCTCGCGGCCGACCTGATGACCGGGGACGCCCCGATTGTCGACCCGACGCCGTTCCGTTACGATCGCTTGTTCGACGGCACCATGGGCCCGGTCGGGCCCATCTGACCACGCTGCCGCGTATGCCCCACGCATCTCGAACGCCAACCCCGCCGCGCGCCGCACCGGCCGCGGCCCCCCCAACCGGAGGACCGACGCATGAGCATTTTCGGCTCGATCATGCACAAGATTTTTCACGCCGGCGCATCGGACGCGCAGGCTGCCACCCCCAGCGCGACCCCTGATGCCTCGGCGCCCGCTGCCCCCGCTGCCGGCGCCTCGACCGCCAGCGCGCCGACCGCGACAGCGTCGGCAAGCCCCAGCGCCCCCGTCGACGTCGAAGCGGTTTGCACCGCCATGGCCTCTCAGAAGGGCGGTGGTGGTAACTGGCAGACCTCGATCGTCGACTTGCTCAAGCTGCTCGACCTCGATTCCAGCCTGAACGCGCGCAAGGAGCTCGCCCAAGAGCTGAACGTGCATACCGGCGCCGACGGCTCGGCCGAGGAGAACATCGCGCTGCACCGCGCGGTGATGCAGAAGTTGGCCGAGAACGGCGGCAAAGTGCCGGACAGCATGAAGGGCTGACCGACCAGCGCCCGGCGTACAGCGCCGGGCGCCACCTTGGCCGGGGTTAGCCATGGCAAAATTCTCCGACCGCTTTGACCACACCCGCCACCGCGCGCCGGTGATAGCTGCCGGACCGGATCGCCGCCTCCTCGTCCCGGTTCACGATCACTCCCGCCTCGAGCAACACCGCCGGCATGGTCGCGCCGCGCAGGACCGCGAGTTCGTCGAAGGCGTAGACGCCATCGGCCGGGTCGAGCAGGCGACGGCTCTCGCCTGCGATCGGCTCGGCGTGGTGCAGCGACGGCGTGAGCCCGTCCGCCCGCAGCGCCTGGCCGAGCAGGCGCGCCATGCGCAACGAGGCGGCGGCCGCCGGGCGCTCGGTCGAGACGAAGATCGAGAAGCCGTGAAACCGGTCGCTGAACCGCTCGCTCCGGCCCTCGACGGTCCAGGTGCCGAGATATTGCGGCTGCACGGAATCGTGGTGGATCGAGAGGAACAGGCTCGCATGCGCCTGCTGCGCGATCGCGGGCCTGCGCCCGAGCGGCATCGGCCCGCCCGACCCGTCGATCAGGAACGCGCGCGGATACCCAGCCTGCTGCAGCCCGGCGACCACCAGCCCGGCGAGCGCCCGATTATAGCGATATTCGATCTCGCCGCGCGCACTGGTCGCCCCCGGCCGCCGGATCTCGTGCCCGACATCGACCGCGACGACGAAGCCTGCCTTCTCGCACGCCAGTCCGCAAGCGGCCGACCCGGCCAGCGCGACCGCGACCAAAGCTCCCCGCCGAAAGCATCGCCGCAAAGACCGCGCGACGCGCTTCATTGGTGCCCCGTACGGGATTCGAACCCGTGTTACAGCCTTGGAGGGACAGTGTGTCTGATAACTCATTGTGATTCTTAGCAAAGTCTCCCTGTTGTATACACTCTCCGGTCTACTTTTCAACGACTTCGGCCACAAGGGCCACCTTTCTCCTGTAGATAACCAGAGTCGGCGTCTCCGGACCGAGGAGGACGCCGCCATAAATGTTTGAGCAGGATGAGACGGTCACAAACGACCTCCCTTACTCAAGACGGTCATCCTACGATTGTCCATCCTCGAGATCGAAAGGACCGAGTGCAGAAGCGTCAGTCACCA
>JAABUX010005632.1_pt1 | contig 15292 bp, 13 predicted proteins | sample 5561851 | NCBI WGS metagenome assembly JAABUX01 (sample SAMN10711883, study PRJNA513361) | rock metagenome | isolation source: Antarctica rocks | place: Antarctica: Victoria Land, Richard Nunatak red sandstone | collected 2016-01-03 | reverse complement strand
AAAGCCGCAAAGCGCCAGAAACGTTTACCTATGAAAACCAGCCCGCCCCAGCGCCCTACCCCCGCAAACACTGGGGAAACGGCTGCTCAACCCGCCAAAACACACACGGAACTGTCGAACCCGGGCCGGATGGCCGTCTTCAAACCGGAAGTACCGCGACGGAGGCCGCCGGATCACCGCAGCGTGGTCGTTCGCGCTCGGCACGCGCTGAAGGAGCCGCACCACCAGCCGGACGAGGCCCTCTACCGCGATCGAGGATTGAGCGAAGCGCCCCCGGCACCTTCATCATCGAGTCAGGCTTCCCATCGCGACAGCGAGCGCGCGTACGGCGTCAGACAGCGGCCGCGAGCCGCGGCTCGCCTGAGTCGACGAGGAGCCGGCTGGCCTCCTCCAGCGCTTTCTCGACCTGGCTGATATCTGCGTTGAGGGACTTACGGCGTTCCCGGATGGCGCCGAGGTCTGCGGTGTTGGCAGTCTTGGCTGTCAAGTCCCGGAGCTGAATTTGGAGTTCCTCGAGGCGCGCACGGAGCCGTGCCGGCGCCGTCCGGTCGAGTTCGTACACGCCGGATTGCGTGCTCCTGCGGATCAGCGGCGACCGGTTCAGCTGGGTCAGGAACACCGCGAGCGGGTCCTTCCCAGCGATGGTGACGCCACTATCGGTCACCATCGCGAACCAGGCTCGGTAGTGCAGCGCTTCGATGTCCGGGCGCGTGGCGAGCGCTCGCACTGCTGCTTCCCGAATCGCCGGTCCTCGCAGAACACGAGCATCGGTGGGCGGCGCTTCTTCGGCGATCTGCCTTGAAGCGCCCGATATGTCCTCCTGCTCGGCGTCGGGAGTTGGGGCGAGGCGCTCTAGCAGGCTTTGGCGATCATCGAGGTCCGCCAGTCCAGCCTCAATCCGAGCCAATTCAGCTCGGAGGCTCTCGCGCTGCGCGAGAAGCCGCGACCGGTGCCTCCCAAGCTCAGCCCGTTCGGCAACAGCGGCGCGGCGGAAGCGATTGGAGGTTGGCGGGGCAGCGGGAGTCATCGGCTTCTTGCGTTTCTACACCGTTAGGCGGATCGGGCAAGACGATGGCCTGTTGATCGGATGTTTATAAGCCATGCCGCGTAGCGAAATCGATGCAGTCTCCTGTTGAGAACTCTGTTGATAACCACCGATACTTCTTCCAAAGTGCTCGGATTTTTGGGCTACGGCCTGTGTTGAAGGCATTTCGACCCGCTTCAACGGACGCCACGGAGGCCTTCCGTCCGCGACCAGCTTCAAGATCTTGGCGATACGCAAACGTCCGTAGAAGCCAAGGATCGCTTTGCCTCCACTCAACGACCACAAATCACCGACCTCGATCGTTCGTGCTGCCCCCAGCCCAAGCCCGTCCCGCGCAGCTCAAACTGTCCCGTCGACCGAAGATGCCCGAGCGCGAGAGCTGGCCGAGGACATTGCAGCGCTTCTCCGCGCTGGCCTGATCACAGTCGTCGCGGCCGCCGACGACGCCAGCCAAGAGGCGGTTCGGCTCGCGCCGGTCTGCACCGCGACCGACGTTGACCAGCGGCTCGGTGGACAGCATGCCGCCTGAACATTGCGCAACGTGCAGCAACCCGATGTCGATGCCGGTAGGTGCGGCCGGTGGTTCGTGTAAGACCAGGAGGCGCGCCAACGGTCAGTAGGGCGAAAGCCGCTCGGATTGGTGACGCAGATCGACAAGGACGTAGAAGTGGAAACTGAACGTAGTTCCGATGAGCGCGACGCCCGACTGCTGCGCGAGCTTGCTCAAGCCAGAGCCGAGGACGCCAGCGGGCTCCGGGCCAAGCTGATCACCACCGAGATCCTCACTCCACACTGGGGCGTCATCCGGCGTGTGGCGCGGCTGCAGCTGCGAAAGCATTTCCGGCCGTCCAACGATGACGTTGACGAGGTAGCTGTTGGGGTATTCCTCCGGCTAGCGAGCGCGCTGGAGAACAAGCAGGACTTCGGGAAGCCGTTCAGGTACGTGGTGCTCGACAACGTCCAGTGGGAATGCATTGATCACCGACGGCGGTATCAGCGCCGGCGAGTCGAGGCGCTCCGCCCTCCAGGCTCGATCGAGTCGACCGACGCCTCGCTCGGACGTAAGCGAAGTGTCGAAGGAAGTCAACGGGACGTCATCCGCGAGCAGGACGACGACGGGCCAGAATCGTCTGGCCTCGCCGCACAGGCACGCGCGTTCCGCACCAGGATCGATTCGCTTCCCGAGCGGGACCGCACAATCCTCTCCAAGCGCTTCCTGGCCGACGCGCCACCAGACGAGATCGCAGAGGAGCTCGGGCTCGCGCGCGGCGCACTTGATACCGCGACCCATCGTGCTCTGCGTAAAGCGCTGACGAGCGACGCGTTCGAGGATGTAAGAAATGTGCGCCGTCCACCGGAAGGAGAGGCATGACCTCATTTGAATCGTTCGATCCCGCGTCGTTGCGTCGGCTGGACGAGCGCGCGTTGGAACTGCGTCGCTTCGAGTTCGTGCTCAATTTGGATGACCGTCGGGAGATGGTCATCGACGAGATGCTCCGACGGGGCATCGACGTGATCGCGTCGGAGGCCAGGCGACTCGGGACGAGCGCCGGGCTCTCACGTGAGCAGATCGTCGTGGCGGCGGAGGCGGCAAGCGTGATGCTGCAGTTGCGGCTGAGCCGCCCGGGAACGCTTCGCGCGCTCAGCACCGAGGCGCGTGAACTCGCCGCCGAAGCCGTCGAAGCTCGCGCGCCCGAGGATCAGGGACCAGCGGAACTGGTACACCGCCGCCCGGATCTGCGTCTCGTGACGCCCCCGCTAGACGTGTCAGACGACGCTGAAGCCGAGACGAAGCCCGGTCAGCCGCCGAGGACCGTCAACGAGCGACTGACTGACGCGCTGCGGCGGCGTGAGATCAAGCCGAACGACGCGGAGCTGTCATGAGCGACGGGTTCGAGCAGGCGTTTGCTCTGGCGATGGACGACCTCAACAGCGATCAGTTCGACGACCCTGGCCGGTATCTAGCGTTGGTCCCGCGCGCGAGGCAGGACGAATTCCTCGATCGACTGACTGCTGCCGTGGCTGAGCGCGGGCCGATCGCCGGCGTTGACGACATCTCTGCGGAAGCGAAGCGTCGCGCGTTCGAAGCCGTAGCGGCCGTCAGTGCAAGCAGCGGCCCAGCGGGACTATTACCGGGGGCGTTGGTTGCGCTGCGCAAGGCTCGCGGCATCGAACGTGAAGATGTGCTCGATCATCTGGCCGCTGATTTCGCAATCGGCGAGACCGGGCGCCCGGCGCTCCGGCGCTTCTACCACCGACTTGAGAGCGGCACGTTGCTCGGCTCAAAGGTCTCCCATCGACTCATCGCGAGCCTCGCCGCCCGATTCGGAGCCCGCGCAGAGGATTTCATCTCAGCGCTCCAGCCGATCGGACCGACGGCACGCCCGACGCTTGCAACCGCAATGGGCCGCAACTCCAACGATGACGTGCACCGTCGCTCGGCACGGAGTGCAACCGGTCCGCGGACAGTCGATCGGCTGGGCCCGGATCCGGACGAGGCATTGGTCGAACGTCTCTTCTGCGGAGGACCCAATGCCTAGGAGTGCGGCACGCAGCAGCACCACTGACGCCGAACGACGCGCCGAGCACGCAGCAACCGAGCTGCTTCGCGACTTCGAGGCTCGGTTCGATGTTGGCCCCGTCCCACCGGTCCCCGTCGAACGCATCGCGGAGTCCTATCTCGGACTACTGATCGAAGAGATCGACGATGTACGAGCTCTGCCCGGAGCACCCGCCGAGCAGGGGGCGCTATCCGGGATGTTTGACCCAGATACGCAGACGATCTGGCTTGACCGCCGGGAGGCCGCGCGAAGCCGAGGCCGCCGACGGTTCACGATCGCCCACGAATGCGGGCACCGTGTTCTCCATGCGCCTCAGCTCGTGCGCCTCGCCTGCACGCCTGCCGACATCGGCGACATGCCTCCGTTCGAGCCAGGCGACGCCCGGCAGCTCCAACGGCGTGAGGCCGAGGCACACGCGTTCGCGCAGGCGTTGCTCATGCCGGAGATCCTCATCAATCAGCACGTCAAAGAGACGGGATGCAACCTGCCGGCACTCGCCGCTCGCTTCGACGTGTCCGTGCCGGCGATGCGCCTGCGACTGACAAAGCTCGGGCTTGTCCTTACGGGCATGTCGCGCATTCCTGTCGTCGGCGAAACGGGAGCTGACCGATGAGGATTGTGCATATGGCCGATACCCATCTCGGCTTCCAGCAACTCCACCGCATCGACGAGAACGGCCGCAACATCCGGGAGCAGGACGTCTACGACGCGTTCGAGCGTGCGATCGCGGTCACGGTCGAACTGCAACCCGCAGCCCTCATTCATGCCGGTGATCTGTTCGACTCCTATCACCCGACGTCCGCCGCGTTGCGCGTCGCTCTCGACGGCTTTGCGCAGCTGAAGGCGGCGGGCATTCCCATCGTCATCATCGCGGGCAATCACTCCACTCCGCGCGGGGCGGCAGCGGAGCATGTCTTCGGTGTGCTGGAGCGGTTCGGTGGTGTCCACCTGATTCACGGCGACACGCGGACCATCCGCGTCGGCGATCTCGCGGTTCACGGGATACCGCATCACAACGATCAGGAGCGCGTTACAGAGGCGCTGCGCCAGGCCAGGCCGTCGCCGGAGGCGAGACACAACGTACTTGTCGCGCATATCGGACTTGACGGATTCGGCAACCTTGTCGGTGCTGAAGGGAGCGCGACGACTCTGCCTGGCGAAGAGCTTGTCCACGCGCTCGACTTCGATTACATCGCGCTCGGGCATCTGCACGCAGCGGCGCGCGTGTCGGATAACGCAGCGTACGCGGGATCGCTGGAACGCTTGTCGTGGGCTGACGACGAGAAGAATCGCAAAGGCATCCTGGAGGTGAACCTCGACGCAGAACCTGATGATGACAAGTACGTGCGCATGCACGCGATCGCGGGACGGCGTCAGTTCGCCCTCGACCCGATCGACGGGGAAGCTGTTGCGGATCTGACCGCGGCCATCGTCGCGCGAGCGGACGAAGCGGGCAGCGGCGCGCTGCGCGGAGCGATGGTTCGCCTGACCGTACGAAACGTCACGGCGGCCGCATGGAACGCCATCGACCATAGGGCAGTCGGCGATGCGTTCAGCGAATGCCTGCACTTTCAGCGCAACGCTGAGTTCGCCGGACACGAAACGCAGGCGCTGCAGTCCGTCCCTGAGCTTCACGAATTCCTTCTGCGCTGGCCTGGCGTGCAAGGCACGACGATCGACACCAACGACTTCATCCGGAGAGCGGAGGAGTTTCTGTCGCTCGCCGATGAGGAAATCGCCGCGCGTGAAAGCAGGGCGGCATGAAACTCCTATCGGTCAAAGCTGCGAACTTCCGATCGTTCGCCGAGCTCGACCTGGACCTCAACGTCGACGGGCTCGTTGCCGTGATCGGCCCCAACGGCGCTGGGAAGAGCACCATCTTCGGCGCGATCGAGTGGGCGTTGTACGGGCAACGCGGTCGCGGCTCGCTCCCTGCGCGGCGCGACGGAACACCGGACGGTGACAACTGCTGGGTGGAGGTCGAGTTCGAAGCTGGAGGCCGGTCCTATCTCGTGCGTCGGGTCGATGGCAAGGACGCGAAGCTCGTGGACCTCGCGAGCGGCAAAAGGGTCGCGTCCGGCCGCGAAGAGACAACTCGACGTATGGGCATGATGCTCGGGCTGACACGCGAGATGTTCCGCCGCACGTTCTACGCCCGTCAGAAGGAAGTGCAAGCGCTCGGCTCGGATACCGACAACGACAACCGCCGTCGCGAACAGGTTGAGCTGCTACTCGGCATCGAGCGCCTGCGGCGAGCCACAAACCGGGCCGCTACCGCAGCACGCGAGCAGCAGCATCTCGTCACGACGCTCGCCGCGGACGCCCCTGACGTTGACGCGGTCCGCGCCGAACTAGAGCGCATCCAGCTTGAAGCGCAGGCCACGGCGCCGCATGTTCAACGAGCCGAGGACGAGGTGGTGAAAGCGAAGGAAGCGCGGATCGCTGCCGGCCAGCTTCTCGAGCAGCTTCGCGAGTTGGAGCGCGAGATGAACACCCGTCGAGCGGCCAGAGATGCTGCGCAGCGGCAAGCCGACGCTGAGGCGCGCGCAAGAGACGAGTTCGCTCATCAGGTCACGGAAGCCGAAGCTGCGACTGAGACGCTACTTACGCTCACCCCCGCAGCCGCACGCACGGGGATCCTCGCCAGTGAGGAACGCGAGATGGATCTGCTGCGAGCCAACCATGAACAAGCGCTTGCGCTCCGCGACCGTCAAGAGCGGGCGCTGTCGCTCGCCGCCGAACTATCAGACGAGATTGCCGAGCTCGAAGCGGCGATCACAGACATGCTCGTCTCCGAGGGCCAGGCCGCAGTCACGACCGCCAAAATCACTGACGCATACGCCGCGCTACTCGAGTTCCTTCACGAGGCGGAGACTGAACTCGAATCGGCGCGCGAGGAACAGCTTCAGTTGCGCAAACGGGGTCAGGCTGCTGAGAGCAACCTGTCCAACCTGCGCGATCGCATCGCCAGTGGTGAGCGCACGGAACTCCTCGACGGCGTCCTGCTCGATCTTCGCGACGCGGGGCCGACGTCCGCGGCACTGCTCACGCAGTGGCACACAGCGCAAGCATCGCGAGCGCAGCTGGCGGAGTCCATTCGGCATGACGGTGAGCACCGGGATGCAATTCTTGCCGGTGAAGCCCAAGCGGAATGCCCTACGTGCAAGAGGCCCTATGACGACGGCGAGCTCGACGTCATCATCGAACGGTTCGAAACGGACCTCAGCGCGGCACGCGAACGGCTTGCCGCCCTCGACGAGCAACTCGCCGAGCTACGTGTCGCATGCGTCGAAGCGGAGACACGCGCCGACCAGGCGCGAACCGCTGCCGCAGACCGACGCGCGCTAGGGGACGCCACGACAGGTGCCGCCCTGACCGGTCTCCGCGATGAACTCGCAGGCGTTGAGACGGAGCTCGCGACGCTCAACGCCAACGAGGAACAACTCGACGCGCGCGTCGAGGACATCGCCGAGTCTCTCCCGAGGCTGCGCAAGCAGGCGCAGCGAGTCGACGCCGGCCTGCGACGCAGCTCAGATCTTCATGCCAAACACTTGCAGGCGCTCAGCGAAGCCCAGCTCCACGCAGATCAGCTGAACACGGTCGGAGCCAACGGCTACGACCCGGCGAGGCACTCGCTCGTCCGGGAACAGCTCGCCGAGGCCGTCGCTGCCCGACACCGATGCGCTGAGCTGCGCGGGAAAGCCAACGGACTCGACCTTCTGCGCAGACGGCTTATCGATCAGGAGACGCTCGTCCGCGGTGCGCACGCTCAGCGTCACGCGCTGACGGCAGCGGCCGCGGAAGTTGCCGTCGATGAGGCCGCCGTCAGCGCTGCGGCGAAAGAGTTCGAGCAGGCAACTCAGAACGTCGACGCCGCTCACACGAATCTCATCGACGCCAACCGCCGTGCAGCATCCGACTCCGAAGCGGTCGCGGCAGCGCACGCCCGGCTCCAGGACGCCAAGGAGCGGCACGCTCACTTGCGCAGCCAACGCGCGGAGATCCGGATTCGTCGCGAGGTCGCCGACGCCTTGAGCGCGTACCGAGAGGAAGCCTCGCGGCGTGCCCGTCCGAAGCTCGAGGAAGAAACGGCGGTTCTGCTCGGCCACACAACTCGGGGCCGGTACAGCAGCGTCCGCCTGTCAGACGCGTACCAGCTCGAAATCGCCGACGGCACCATCATCCATCCGCTGAAACGCTTCTCCGGCGGGGAGCAGGACCTCGCGTCCCTCTGCCTTCGTCTCGGACTGTCCCGCATGCTCGCACGGTCCCGTGGAGCCGAGACCGGGTTCGTCCTCCTCGACGAGGTCTTCGGCAGCCAGGATCTCGACCGACGACACGCGCTGCTCGAACAGTTACGAACGATCGCCCAGAGCGAGTTTCGCCAGGTGTTCGTCATCTCGCACACGGACGACGTCGTGGCGCTCTGCGACCTGACGATCGACGTCCGCCGGGAAGACGACGTGGTCAGTGTGGCGAGAGGGCCTCATCGATGAGTCGCTGGTCAAGAAGCGTGCCGGCACGAGGAGGAAGGGGAGACGGAAATGGCCGCGCTGGAAAGTGAAACCCAGCCGACAAGCCGCCGGTTGCTGCGGCTGCGCGCACTCGTCGCACCGGTCGCCGCCGACCGCGGCTCCGTCATCACCGACGAGCGGCAACTCGACGTAGCGCGGCAGATCTGCGACGCGTTGCTGGGTCAGGACGCGGACGGCGGGTTGACCAGAGCGGAATTGCTCGCACATGTCGACGTTGAGATCCGCGAACTCGCCGACCGCAGGATCGGCCACCTCGAAGCTCTCGGCCTGCTTGCCACATATACGCCGAAGCAGCATCAACAGCGCTACACGCTGAACATGGCCGGCTACATCGGCTTGATGATCGCCGAGCGTGTCTCCGAGCGCGGAGGAGTCGAGGAACTCATCGGGCTCCTCGCGCGAACCAGACTTGACATTGAGGCTGGCAACATCGACGCGGATACCGTCGCTCGCCGCCTCATCGAACTGCGGCGCACGTTCATCGGGTTCGCCAACGAGCTCCGACGGCGGCGGCACACAGACCATCTCCGCGAGCTGTCCGCTTTCGTCCGCGATCACGATGCCGACCGATCGACGGCCGAGGTTGCGACAGTCAGCGCGCTCGTCAGCGACCGTCTCCCCCAGCTCTCGGAGCGCGCTGCCGCGCTCATCCGAGCCGCCCAGACGTACACCTCAGAGCTCGAAGCCGTCGCACAGAAACTGATCGACGAAGGCGCACAGAGCCGCGATTTCTCCCTTCTCGACCCAGCTGACTACGACCAGGCCGCACGCACAGCGACGCTCGAAGCCCTCGCTGCCGTAGGCATGACACTCGTGTTCGACGCCGGAACTGTCCCCGTGAACCCGGCGCAGATCGTGGATGCGATGGCGACGTTCCAATCTCGTCCCTCCAGCCGCCGGCACCCGCCGCAGCCCAGTCCCTCCCAGGACCCGGATCCTCTCGGTCGTTTCGAAGCCCAGCGCCGCGACAGTAACGCCCGGGTCGAGCGTCAAGCCGACTTGTTCGCGCAAGGCGCAGACACTGTCGAACTCACCGACCGTTTGCGCGCGATGCCATGGGAAGGCACTCGGAAGACCCTTGCCGGCCTGCTCACCATCCACCAACACGAGCCCGCGTGGTACAGGCTTGAGCTGCGCGACAGCGTGCTGATCGATCCGACCGCCAACGCCTCCTACCTGACGCCCGTCATGCTGCATAAAGTGCCGTCCGGAGAGCAGGACGTGGACCTGCCTGCGGTCGAACCGGTTCGCTCGTCGCTCACCGGAGAGGCCGCGAGATGAAATTGACCCTTGCGCTTGCCGTCGCCCGCGCTTGCGGCTCGGTCGCAGTCGCGCCGGAAGACGAGGACGCAATCCGCGCGCACGCCGAAGAGATCCAGCGGAGCGTCACCCAGCTCCGCGGCCGCGAAGTGGTATTCGGCTGGGCGGCCGGATACGGGCCAGCTCTCGACGATGACACGCTCGCGATTTACACGCTGCCACCGACGCGGCTCGTTGCGCTCGGGATTGTGCTGGCGCTCTGCTACGGACCGGACCGCGGCGACCGCCTGGGGCGGGTGGTTCCCCTCACCGATTTCAATGGCGCGGTCGCCCGGGTTCGAAGCAGCAGCCAACACGTCGCCTCACAGCTTGGGCAGGCGCACGTCCGGGGCGGCCTCGTTGAGCTTCACGAGATGGGACTCGTCATGCTCGGGGGGGACTGTGTCGGGCTCGGGCGCGCGCTCGCGGCGTGGACGCCAGCCGAATGGGCTGCTGTGGACGCCGCCCATGCCCAACTCGTGGAGTGTTGTCGATGACCGATCTCGGTCGGCTTGACGAACGCACGCGCGGGGAGGTCCTGGCCGCGGTCGCCGCCGTCGAAACGTCTGATGCCCCAGTTCCGGCCCGCTCCTACCGAGCACTGCGAGAGGGAGCGCTCCGCGAGATCGTGCGCCAGACACTCACGGCCTCCGGGCGGACCCTCATTGAGCTCGGGGATGGTCTCTGGACATCCGGGTACGACGATGCAATCGCGGACGACATGGTCAGGGAGGGACTCGGTCAGCTCGACGCGGCGGACCGGGCGGTGCTCGCCCTTGTCCTGCTGCACACGGTCGCGATTCCCCGTGCGACAGGCAGGATCTCCAGTTCCGATTGGACGCAGGCGGAGGCCGTGGACCGGGACACCCTTCATCAGAACCGGTCCATGACGAACGCGCTGATCGACCGATCGCTCCGCCGCCTTCAGGCGCGAGGGATCCTCCGGCGGGGACACGGCGCCGAAATCCGGCCCGGGCCGCAGTTCATGCGGGTCAGTGAGACGCGGTCCCGAGCGCTGTGGGAGGACCTGGTGCTGTTGTGCCGCCCGGCCAGCGTGCAGGCCGCCACCATCAAACGTCGACGGCAGACACAGGAGGTCACGCGATGAACCAGGGGACATTGCCGACCGCGCTGGCCGGCGCGAGGGAGCTTGGCATCGTCGGCGCGCGCCAGCTGCACGCCGCTCAGGTCATCGACATCGGGCGCCTGACATCGCACGTCGTACCTGTCATCCCGGGGACGTTCGTGGCCATCACCGGGCGAGGCCCGAAAGGCGATTCGAACAACTCTGGGAAAACGACGTATCTGGCGGCGATCGCACTTCTGCTCGGCGACCAGGAATGGAAGCTTGCCTCAGGCGGCCAGCATGCCTACGCGCTGCTGTTCAACCCGCATGCTGTCGGAGCAGCTGACGAGCGAATCGACGCCGCGGACCACGGATACGTGATCGGCACGTTCGCTACGCCAGGCGAACCGCCCACAGATCCGATTACGGTGTGGATGCGAATCAATCGCGCGTCGCCATACCTCGAAGTAAGAGCCGTCGCCGGCGAGCATCTGATCGATCCTTCGGCCGCGCCGGCGCCTCAGCTCGCCGCCGACGCTCTGTGGTCCCGACTGCCGAACGTCGCAGGGCCCCGCTCGCTCGGCGCGCGCAACTTCGTAGAAGCGCTCTACGGAACGTCCCCGCGGTGCATCGCACACCTGACCAGGCGCGGCGACCTCGGCTCCGGCCCGTCCCTTCTCAACACCGCGGCAGGCTCGTTCAGCCGCGAGCAGATCGGCGACGCGCTCGTCACGCTCGCGGGCCGACGCGACATTCTCGACCACGACCGAGAACACCGCTCTCGGCTCATCGACGCCGACCGGTCACTGGCAGAACAACAATCCCGGGCGCGCGTCCACGACGTTGAGTACGACGCCCAGCTCGCCGAGATCAACGGACGGCAGACTGCGCGCCGTCTGCTCACAAGCGCCCAACGCGACTGGGACACCCACAACGCCCGGCGCCTCGTCGACGCGCTTGATGAACAAGCCGACAGAGAACGTCAACTTACGACAGCACGCGACGACGAACCAGCGCTCCAAGAAGCCGCTCGGACCGCACAAACGGCGCTCGATCAGCTCACAGACGATCAAGGCCTACGTGACCAGCATCGAACCGCGCTGGGCGATCTCGCGATCGCCAAGGAATCTCACCGGCTCGCTCTCCAAGCTCAGATCACGGCCCGGAGCGATGTCGCCACCGCCCGGGACCGCGTCCAAAGCCTTGAGGCAATTGCCATGGGCTACGACGGTCCGTCCACCGAGATCACGTCGGCCGCGCTCGCACTCGCCGAAGCCACCAAGACCTCAGCGATTCGAGCGCTTGCTGTTGCTGAAGCCGACACGTCACGCGCCCGGGAACTCCTCCAACGCTTCAACGAAGGTCTCGAGGATGCCGGGAGCGCGCTCGACATGCTCGCCACACACCAGATTCCGGCCGTAGGGCTGCTTGACGCCGTCGAGTTCGACGACGTCGGACAGCGCGAAATCGAGCCCCTCCTGTGGCCGTACCGGGATGCCGTCGTCGTCGATCCCGCTCGACTCGACGCGGCGCTCGATGCGCTCAAAGGCCTTCCCTGGGCAGTCGTCATCTCAAACGAGCCCACCTCACCCCCAGATGGCGTCATCACGGCGCCCCCGTCGGCCGCCCGGTTCATCGCCGCTGTCGCCGAACGAGCCCGCTCCTACGAGAACCCCCACCGAGTGTCCGATGAAGCAGCAGGCGTCACAGTCATCGGCGGAACCTCGCCGCTCGCGGGACGCAATGCGCGCGTGAAAGCTGCCGAGAACCGTTTGAACGACACGGTCGCCGAAGAGCAGCAGGCACGAACCTCGTGCGAGGACGCACACCTCATCGCCGCCGATCGAGCGGCCGAACACGAGCAGGCAGTCGCCGCAGAAGCCCTCTCTCACGCTCGAGCGGATCTCGAACGGGCAGAGCACACTCTCGAGCAGCACAACGTTGGCGAGCGAACCGCCAGCGATGAGCAGATCTGCCTCGAACAGATCGAACGAGATCTCGACGTGCAGCTCAAAGGACTCGAGGCAGCCCGCGCCCGAGCGCAGCAGGACCTCGATGACACACGCAAGGCCTTGAATGAGCACGGGCGGCTCATCGCCGGACTAGTCGTCGATCTGCGCGCCCGCACGGACTTCGCGGAGAAGGCCGCGCTCGACTGGGTGCGCGGCGAAGCCGCGGCACGAGAGCGGTGCACGGAGGATCCGCGTGACGCCGGGGGCTTGCGTAACCGGGCGAACGAGACGCTGCACGAAGCGCTCTATTCCATTGGCATGCGCGCCGGCGAGGACGCCGCACCAACCTCGGACCTGCTCAACGCATGGCGGCGCAAAGCGCAAGACGACGGATTGCCGTTCCCAGTGCTGGCGGATCCGCTGGCCGAATACCTCAGCGACATGTCCGAACGCGACCTTGTGCTCAACGAGCAGATCGCGGAAGCGCGAGCGCAGACGCACGACGCCCTCGGCGCCGCCGAGATCGAGGTCGGCAATGCCCGCACAGCGCTCGGTCGCATCCAGGACGCAATTCAGCGCGACATCGAGATCGCGATCAACAAGATCGGGGACCAGTTCAACGTTCTGGACGGCGAGGCGGGCGGGCACGGCGCGGAGCTCACACTGACCATGCGGCCGCCGGCCAACGCAGCCGACGACTGGCACTGGTCAGTCACGCCCATGTGGCGTCGCTCGCCTGGCGGTCGCATGGTCCCGTACACAGCGCCGACCAACTCCGCGCAGGACAAGCTGTACACGGTCAATCTCGTGCTGGCCGCGCTTCTCGCTGTCCCCTATCCGGAAGGGCGCGTGCTAATCCTCGACGAGCTCGGTGACTCTCTCGGCTTTCAACATCGCCGCGATGTGCTGCGCGCGATCGCGCAGACAGCGCACGACAAGGGCATCACGGTTCTTGGTACATGCCAGGACGACGTCCTCCATCACGCCGCTGAGTTCACCCAGCAGATCGTCTTCTTCGAATACAACGATCACCGCGACGTTCTCAACCGTCCCGTCCGGCTGTTCGGATTCGACCCCAACGGCCACAGGATTGAGATGCATCGCGAGGCGGTTCTCGCGGGACGGCCCGTGGTATGACCACGAGCAGCGCCAGCCCACCTACCAACGGCCCGGCGTCGCCGAATCGATCTGATGCGTCGGCGGCGGGCGATGACTATGACGACGTTCCAGTCGCCGGTGTTCCCGAGGGTCTGCGGGCGCGAGTACGCAGGCAGCTCCGCACCGAAGACACCGGCGTAACGGTCGAGGTACGAGATCGTCGCCGCCGGACGAAGCTGACCTCGGTCTTCCTCTATCCCGCGCAGCAGGATGAGCACCCCGCCCAACCGACGGAGCAGGAGCTGACGTTCCTGCTCGGGGCGGACCGCAGAAACTGGGACACGATCTCGACCCGGCTTGGACGCGGCGAGAACGAGCGGGCCTGGACGCGAGCCTGCGACCTCGTCCGCGCCGGCGCGGTCGAACTCGAATGTGAAATCGCAGGGCTGCACCTCGGACACCCGATCTGCTGGCGGCTGACACCTACATGGCAGCGACGGCGAAAGCACCGAGAGGCACGCCGCGCGAACGACCGAGCGGGCTGGGACCGCCGTGCCGAAAGCGCCATCGAGCGCATTCGCAACCGCTACCCGGAGCTCGCGCTCGCGCTCGGCCGTCACCACGGACCGGCTGAGCGCAGGGTTCTCGTTCATGCCGCCGAGGATCTCCTGAGCGGACGCTCATACTATGGGCCCCGGGCGTTCTCGCAACAGCACTTCGGCACCACAAAGGCACGCGATGACGTCGGACGAATCCTTGAACGCTCTGGGGTTGAGACCGACGCGCAGATCGAGCTTGGGGTCCTGCGCGGGGGCCGTACCGGCCTCGCAGGCCCGATCACACTCCGAAGCCGCGGTGCCTACCTCGACTTGGCCGGGATCAAAGGCCCGACCGACCTCCGGCTCGACCAGGAGGATCTCGTACTGTCGACCCAAGCCGGAGTCCTTCTCGTCATCGAGAACCGGCAGGCAGCGGAGACGGCCTCAGATCACTTCCCAGAGCACGCGATGCTGTGGACGCAAGGCATGATGGGTCTGCACAGCCTTGATGCGCTACGGCAATTGAGTTCGGGCAACCCTCGGGTCACCGCGATCCCGGACGCCGATCTTGGAGGCGTACGCATCGCCGAGCAGATCTTGCGCGCGGTCCCAGGCGCACAGATCGTCGATATCGGCGCGTTCCCTCACGTCCCCCGCGAGATGTTCAAGAGCGGCTCGGTTCACGAAAGAGGGCTGAAAGCCGCGATCGGCGGCCCTGCATCAGCCCTCGCAGAAGCCTGTTTCTCGCGGCGCTATCCCGTCGAGCAGGAACTCGCCTCGGTGCACGCGATTCGCGCCATCCTGATGTCGGCACCGACCCCGCAAGTCTGAGCCTCAGCCGCGTGCCCGCCCTCGGCGGCGGTCGGGGATGGGCCTGAACTCGCCGACGGCGCCACCGGCGCCCCAGCGGCAAAGCGCGTGACGACCGCGGAGCCTGCCGGCGTGATTCGCTGTCGTCGCGGCGGGTGTCAACAGGGTCTGCGAAAGATTTCGCGAGGCCCTCTTCCTTCAGCTTGGCGAGCGCCGTCGACACGGTCCCCTGAATCAGCGCGAGCCGATTACCGATCCTTTCTCGGCTTTCGCAGTTTTGAGCATGTGAGCGGCATTCGGCTGGATCGGCCGCCCGAGTTGGAAGCAGTTGTGGTGGGCGGCCTGGAGGGCTGAGCGGCGCGTCTGCCCCGGGGCGTGGGGGAAGGA
>JAABUX010005630.1_pt1 | contig 15294 bp, 14 predicted proteins | sample 5561851 | NCBI WGS metagenome assembly JAABUX01 (sample SAMN10711883, study PRJNA513361) | rock metagenome | isolation source: Antarctica rocks | place: Antarctica: Victoria Land, Richard Nunatak red sandstone | collected 2016-01-03 | reverse complement strand
TGTACCCGAGTGCCTGGCCGACCTCGCTTGCAACCCGACGAAAGAGCGCTATCGTGCGAAAGAGCGCCTCCCAGTTCTCCGTGATCCCACCGCCGGCATAACTGCTCGCCAGTTGCTCTGAGATATCGGGCGGCAGAAGTTTCATCAATCCTTTGCCCAAGTTCCTCACCGGGACGCTCCAATCGTGATCGCACTCCATCCGCCATTCCAGCATGGGACGCAAATACTCATGTTTCATGTCATAGTCCAGGCACCACTTGGCGGGTAATAACTCGTCGCGCCAGAGGTATTTGGCGACGTAGGGAACGTCACTGAAGAAGTCCCGAATGTGTGTCTGATAGGCGTCCTCAGACGGGCGCGACGGGATGTACGCCTGATAGGTAGCTGGGCGTAGCTCCTGTGTGAGGTGGTCCTTATCGAGCAAGACCGTGTAGCCGGCGTCCATATCGGGTGGCAATGCCGGAGCCTCCACGATCCGTTGCAGCAAGGCTTCAGGCCAGATGCGAAAATCAATCTTCAGTCCGTCGGCGTACTGCGTCACATTGCCGGTCTGCTCAATACCATACTCAGGCTCGGCATAGATGGGGTCCCAATACACCACGAGCACCTGGCCGAAATCTTCCAGCCACGAGCGATCCACAAAGAACGGATGAATGTCTCTCACCACGAGCACGACATCGTGGTCGGAGAAGATGTCTAGGGATGCATGCGGCTGCGCGCGCGTGCTGGTGAGGAGCATTGCGCGGATCGTGTCCTTACTCCCGCCCCACCGGATTAAACGATTGGTGACCTCCTGGGGGTCATGGATGGTGATCATGGCGGTCCTCCCAGCGGATGAGCGTCGTCTGTAGACATCTTTTGACGGTAGTACCATGATACGATCTTGTCAGATTTCGAGTCATGTGACACCGACAGGTCCAGGGCAATGCATCTCTTATTCAGGCGCCGGACTTGGTGTGGCGTCGCCAGCGCCGTGGGTGATGGTACCGCGACGAGGGCCGTCGGGGATTGGAGTAGCCCTGTCCATCGTTGCCGGTGACGCGATTGACCGGGCCGCTGCCCAGCGCGACGTTGCCCGAGGCCAGGTCAACGAACTGCCCGTTCTGCTCCACGTCGATGCGTGTCACCGGATGGATCTCCCAGAGCGTGCCGCGCGTCTGCCGCAGCTGCTCCGGGTGCTCCTGATCCAACATCGTCCACCCGCCAATGCGCACGTGCTTACCCGTCAGGCGCAGGATGGCGGTTTCCGAGCCCCAGCCAGAGTTGCGCGCCACCACGCGCGGCGCCAGTTCGACGATGACGGCGGTGGCGCGGCTGTCCGTCGGAGAGGCGCCCAGCCAGACGTGGTAGTCGCGGGCGGACGGATCGTGGCAGTTGGGCGTTTCCGATCCCTCGTGGCGCACCTTGAGGACGTAACCCTCTACCTCGACCGCACGACCCTCGTCGCGCGCCACCGTCGCCGCGTCTCCCGGCAGCCATGACTCCCGCGCTAGCATCACCACGCCGTTAGGGACGGGCAGCGCCAGCATGTCCCCCACCGTGCGCGTCTCGTACGCGCCCGGCGCGTCGATGCGGCTCTTATGCAGGTTGAGCTGTGTGTCGCCGCTGTCACCGCCGGGCGGGCAGCCCTGATACGTCTCTTCGCCCATCAACCCGGCATCCCCTGACGACGAGGGCGCCGGGGCTTGCGTCACAAACGGCGGCGCGGCCTGCGCTGTCGCCGTGGCGTCCTGTGGCGCCGCGCTCGGCCCATTCGAGGACGTGTCGCCGCCGCACCCGGCCAGCAGCGCCAGCACCGTGCCAAGGGCGGCTGCACGCAGCAGTCCGAGCGCGCCAAACGAACGTCGCCTGCGTCTCATCACCCCCCTGCTCCTCATAGTTGGCGTTCCTCTCCCAACTCGCGCGCAACCGATGGCCCACATCGGACACTCCACTGGCCGACCAAAACAACGAACGGGGGCAACAGCCGAACTTTCATTGGCGCGCGGAAGGTCTGTTGACCGGGTCCCGTCTCTCACGGTCGGCGCCGTGCCGCGCGCGATGAACGGGCGCCTCCCGTCGCGCGCGCCTGCCCTCGCCAAGGGACGATAGTCTTATCCCACGCGGCTGGCAGTGGAACCCACGCCATAATCCCAGCCGCGACGACAGCAATGGCGATGCTGCCGGCGACATCAAGCGTGTGGTGCGCGCCGATACCCAGGCGCCCCAAGCCGACCAGCAGTGTCCCGATGGCGAACAGCGGCAGCCAGCGCCGATTGATCCACCACACACTCGCCGCCAACGTCGCGGCCAGCAGCGTGTGGTCGGACGGGAAGCCATTGTCGTGGCCCACCGGGGTCAGCGGCTGCGCGTGCGCGACGACGTAGGGTCGTGGGTCGATCACGATCCCCGTCAGGACCGTCGAGACCACGAACGCCAGTGCGGCAAGCACGACGATCCGCACTACCATAGCGATGGTTAGCCGCGCGCGGCCGGCGACGACGGCGGCAACCCAGGCGGCGCCGAGAAGATAAATAATCACGATCGCGCAGAAAATCGCCAGGTCGCGCGTGACCGTGTTCTGTGTCGCGAAGGCTTGCAGAGCCTGCTGTAGGGTGTCGTTCACTATTGGTATTCGTCTCTCTTATATGTGTATTTATAGTTATGTGCAGCATTGGGAGCTAAAGAGTGTTCTTCCTTGCCCTGCAACAGTATACGCGTCGTCGTCGGTCACGACCTCGCCGCGCAACCGCCGTTGCAGCGCCTCGGCCTCAACTGGCGTCACGTCCCACCGTTGCGGATTGGCTATACGCATGCCGTCCTCCGATTCATTATGTGCGGTTGGAGGCTGTGGTCAGTATGATTAGCCGCCCGGTCCCCTCCTGGCCGGTCGTCCCGTCGCGCCCTCCGCGGCCGACTGCTCAAGCGGACCAGGCTCACCCCTGCGGCTGGCCAACCACTCGGCGCCGATGATGCGCGCGATCTCGGCAATCGGGATAGCGATCAGGGCGCCCAGGATGCCGAGCAACTCGCCGCCGGCCAGGACCGCCAGGAAGACGACGAGCGGGGGGAGTTCGACGCTGCGACCATAAATCAGGGGCTGCAGGATGTTGCTCTCGACTTGCTGGTAGACGATGAAGTACACGATCAGGATGATCGCTTTGATCGGCGAGATGAAGAAGGCAACGATAACCAGGATGATACCGGCCAGGGTCGCGCCCACCAGCGGGATGAGGTCCAGCAGCGCGACGACCAGACCCAGCGCCGCGGCGTAGGGGAGGCCGAGTATCTGGAGGCCGATGAAGGCGGCTACGCCAGCGATGAGGCTGATCAGCAGATTGCCCGTGATGTAGCCGCGTACCGCGGCGGCTGAGCGCGCGAACAACCGCCACAGGAGCGGCCGCCGGTCGCGCGCCGCGAGCGAGAGGATGGCCGTGGCGAAGCGGTCGCCGTCGAGGAGCAGGAAGAAAGTGACGATCGCGATGCTGATCAGGGCGGTGATGCTGGTGACGATACCCTGCGTCACCGAGAGGAGCGGGCCTGTCACCGAGCCCAGCCGCCCCGGTAGCGCGCTGACCTGCCCGCGCAGCGACGTGAGGTAGCTGCCGAGTCCGTAGCGGTTGGCCAACGATTGCAGCGCCGCGTAGGCGCCGCCGGGCTGCCGCGCCAGGCGCGTGATCTCGGCCGCCAGCTGCTGGACCTGCGAGATGAGCGGCGGCAAGAACAGGGCGCCAAGCCCCACCAAGGCGAGCAGCAGCAGCAGATACACCACCAGGATAGCCAGGACGCGCGGCACATGGCGACGGTGGAGGACGTCCACCGCGGGCGCGAGGGCCACGGCCAGGAACAGCGCGATGATGACCCATTGCACGAGCTGCCGCAGCTCGTAGAGCAGGTAGAGGGTCCCTACCAGAGCAAACGCCGTCAGCAGGACGGCAAGGACGGTACGCGCCGACACCTGCGTGCGCGACAGGTCCGGCAGGACCCCCTTGTCGCCGGCATCCCCGTTTCCCCCGTGCATCGGTTCTCCCTTTCTTATGCTCATGGGACTTCCGCGAGCCGCGCCTCGCGTTTCGCGCCGCATGTGGCCATCGCCGATCCGCGCGCCTCGAATAGGCTCTGGCCCAACCTTCGCATCTTATCAAAGTCGCGGAGTCGACAGAACAGGCTCCGATGCGTCAAAATAGGGTAGGCATCGTTGCTGTTAGCGCGCACTATCGAGAGATGAAAGGGCTTCCATGACCTGTACACGACCCCGCGTTTTCTCGTTCCTTGCCCTGAGCGCCGTCCTGACGCTCGGCGCGGTCGGCCCGACTCCCGCGCTGACCGCCCACGCGGCGTCTCCCGCTCCTATGCCTGGCGTCGGCGCCTGCCCGGCCCTGGCGACCTGCGACACGGCGCTGGGTGTCTCGGTTATGCCACCGGCGGGCTGGTCCGTGGCGCCGGCCGGCCAGTACACCCCGGGCGCACTCACCTTCGTCAGGGCCGTGACGATCTCCACGGGGAGCGATCCGCGTCTGTCTATCCAGCCGCTGGGCACAATAACGACGACGAGCAACACCGTTGCCGCCACGACGTCCGCCGCCGATGCGCTCGTCGCGCGGAGCGACGGATCGCTGCCGGTCACGCGCACCATGGTGACGATCGCCGGTGTCCCTGCTATTGCACTGCAGGGGTTGCCAGGTCAGCAGCCGACGCTCCAGACCGTGGTCGCGCACGGCGGCGCGCTCTACGACATCGTGACCTTCGGGGGCAACACACTCCAGCCCGACCAGCAGGCGGCCCTTGCCGCGCTGCGCTTCATCCCGCGCGTCGGCCCGTTCCCGCCCACCGACGCACAGGGCCCGTTCGTCCCGGCGCGGGGCAACCCGCGGCGCCTGCCCGTGCTCACGGCGCGACCGGCCGACGGCGCCACCGTGGTGATCCACGTGCAGGGCGCCGTTTTCCGCCCTGGAGAGGCCATCAGCGTGCGCGTCTACTGGACCGGCGTGCCCAGACACGCGGCGCAACCCTACGACCTCTACTACACGCTGTTCCAGAACCTGATCATCAGCCGGCAGGGCACGCTCGACACGGCCTTCAGCATTCCGACTCCACCCCAAACGTACCGCTCCTACAGCGTCAGCGCCATCGCCAGCGACACGCGCACCGGCCATGGCCTCGCCTCGTCGCCCGCCTACGCAGTCGGCAAGTAGTTGCCGGTTGCCGGTTGCCGGTTGCCAGTTGCCAGTTGCCAGTTGCCAGTAGGTACGGGTCGTTCGGCAAGCCAAACAGTTGATGATCCACGAGTCATATTGTATGAGGTCGGGGTCCACGGCAAGGAGATCATCCCATCGACACATTTACTATGGTCAAACTGGAGATTTACATCCCCGAGGACTATGTCGAGCCGTTGCGCGATGCGTTGCACGCGGTCGGCGCCGGGCGCGTCGGCAACTACGATCACTGCCTGTCCGTCACGAGCGTGCGCGGATATTGGCGTCCGTTGCAAGGAGCGGCTCCGTTTCAAGGCCGTGAAGGGGAGATATCCGAGGGCGCGGAGTGCAAGGTTGAGGTACGCTGCGATCGGCGCGACGTGCCGGAGGCGCTGGCGGCGATCCGTCGCGTCCACCCCTATGAGGAACCGCTGGTGAACGTGGTCCCGCTGGCCAATCACCTGTTTTAGGCCTCGCCGATGCAGTAGTGGCCTGGTCGACAATGGCAAGACGTAGAGAGATGAGGAGGGCGGGGCGATGCGTCCGCGCATGCATCACGTCCAGGTGGCGATACCGGCGGGAGGGGAAGATCAGGCGCGCCGCTTCTACGGCGCCTTGCTCGGGTTCGAGGAGATAGAGAAGCCGGCTAACCTGCGGCAGCGCGGTGGCGTGTGGTTCATAACCGGCAACCTGCAGTTGCACCTGGGGGTCGACCGGGCGTTCCAACCGGCCAAGAAAGCCCACGTCGCGTTCCAGGTCGTAGGCCTCACCGCCCTACGTGAGCGCCTGATCGACGCCGGCTACACCGTCGCCGACGACGAGCCGCTGCCCGGCTACGACCGTTACTACGTCGACGACCCGTTTGGCAACCGCACGGAATTGCTCCAACCCGAATCGGGCTAATCCGCACGGGCAACCTTATGTCAACGTATCCTCAATGCCGTCCGTTGGAGCAGAGACGCCGCGGCCTGACCGCTGATCGCTGCCCCTTCCATATATCCCGTGTAGACGGGGGCAACGTGTTCGCCAGCAAAGACAATCTGGCCGTGCGGTTGGCCCAACGACGGCCCGAGTCCGGTGAGATAGCCCGGACCGAAGGCCGCGTACGCGCCGCGTGTGTACGGGTCATCGCCCCAACGCTTCACCACCGTCTGGCCGGCCCACGCGGCCCGCGCGCCGGGGAAGACGCGCTCGACGTCGTCCAGCGTGGTCTCTTCGTCGATCGTCGCCGCGCGCGCGCCAGCCGTGTAGGCGGTGAGCAGGGCAAACTGGGCGGACTGGCGGTGGGTCGGCTCGTATAACACTTGCGCGTCCAGGTCGGTGAACCACCAGCTGGGACGCTCCGCCGCCCACGGCGCGGCCACGCAGGGCGCCAGCCGCTTGGTGATGTGGCCGTAGGGAAGCGTCCGCAGCGCCTGTGTTTGGCGGGGCGGCAGCGGCGGATCGAATCGGATGCGCAGGACGGACGCGGCGGGGACGGCCACGACCGCGGCGTCGGCGTCAAAGACGCGCCGGCCGACCGTGGCGGCGACGCCGACGCCGCGCGCGCGGATAGCCTCGACCAGCGCGCCCACGTACACCTCGCCGCGTAGCGCGCCGGCCATCGCCGCCGGGAGCTGATCGTTGCCGCCCGCGATGCGCGCGGAGGACAGCGGAGGCGCCGCCTCGTGACCGCGCGCCAGCTGCAGGAGCGATACACCCTCCGGTTCCGTCCCGTAATCGCTGAGCACGCCGAGGCGCAACCAGGCGCGGGCTTCCGCGGGGGCGCCTCTCTCCTCCAACCAGGACGCGATCGAGTGGCGGTCCAGCTCGGCGACCGGGGAGGCCTCGGGGCGCGCGGGGTCGGGGATCACCGCCGCGGCCCCCTCCACGACCTCTATCAGCCGGTGGATCGCATCCCGCGCCGGTTGGCTCAGGCCAGATCGGTCTAGCCCGCGCGCCCAATCATCCTCGGGCAGCGTATCGCGTACCACGCGCCCGCGGAACAAGCTGCATTGCCGCGCGTCATCCGGTTGAAGGGCCAGATCGAAGCGGGCACAGAGGGCGCGCACGCGGGCGTGGCCGTCGTCGATCCATTCGCCGCCGAGCTCGGCGGCCAACCCACGCCAACGATAGGTCAGGACGCGCCCGCCGAGCCGATCGCGCGCCTCCAGCACCGTCACTCGATGCCCGGCGTCCGAGAGCGCGAGCGCGGCCCCCAGTCCGGCCAGACCGGCCCCTATCACCAGCACATGCATGCGACCCTCTCGTCGGGCGCGACGCCCGCTCCCGCTCCCGCGCCCGTGTATCCGCTGCCATCACGCTTCCGCGACGCGGGCCGTCGTTTCCAGAGTCTCGCCGCCGGGGTCGTAGGCGCGCGCGCGCCGCGTGAAATAGCGGGGGTTGTAGAGCCGGGCGACAACGGCCAGCGGGACGCCGAACACGCCCACGACGAGCACCGGGAGCACGACGCTCCAGCCGCCCGCCTGTTGCCCCTGGATGACGACCTGATAGCCAATCCAGATGAGGAACACGCCCCCCAGCAATGGCGCGACGCCGGTGAACACAAGGCTCACCAGGCTGCGCCTTAGGGTACGCCGGAAGTACCAGGCGCAGGCGATACCGGTGATACCGTAGTAGAAGCCGACCAGCACGCCGATATTGTTGGTCAGGTTGTTCAGGGTCTGGTTGACGCTCGGCGAGAGCGTGCTGAGCACGAGGCCGACCACGGTGATCGCGGTCAGGATCAGCGTGCCGATGACGGGCGTGCGGTAGCGCGCGTGGATGACCGCAAAGGCGCGCGGCCATACCCCGTCGCGCGCCATCGACAGGGTGAGGCGCGTGGCGGGGAGCAGCGTCGTCTGCAGCGTCGCTACCGTGGAGGAGAGGATGGCGAGCAACATGACATAGCTCCACGGAGCCGGAACAAGTTGGTCGGCGAAGTACTGGAGCGCGTTGGCGCCCTGATTCTGTATCGTCGTCCGGGGCAGGAGCGCCTGCATGGCGCTCGACGAGAGCAAGAAGATGAAAAGCAACACCACCATGCCGATCATCCCGGCCCGCCCCGGCGTCAGGTGGGTGTCTTTTGTTTCCTCGTTGACGTTCGCCGCCGTGTCCCACCCCCAGAAGAAAAAGACGGCGATCACGGCGCCGGCGGCGAGCGCGTCCGTGCCGTGGATAGAGAGGGGATTGAACCACTGCCACGAGAACGGGGTTGAGCCTTTCGGGTGGGTTGTCGCCACGCGCGCGAGGGCCAGGACGGAGAAGGCCGCCAGCGCCACGTACTCGATCGTCAGCATGATCGCCTGGAAGCGCGCCGCGACCTGCACGCCGATAATGGTCAGCGCCGCGACGAAAAAGAACCAGAGGACGCTCACCGCCGCGGTCAGCCACACGCTGCCGGCGGCGGCGGCGCCGATCCAGCCCAGCGAGTTAAGGAAGGCGAGCGTGTTGATCCCCGCCAGCGCCGAGGCCGTGACCAGGAAGAAAGCGTTTGTCGCCACCTGCACCCAACCGGTGAACCACCCCATCCACGGACCCATCGCCTGCGTCAACCAGACGTACGACGCCCCGCAGTTGGGATTGGCGCGATTCAGGTAGAAATAGGCGATGGCAATGCCAAGCACCGGGGCGAAGCTGATCAGGATCGCCGCCGGCGCGGCCAATCCGACCTTCCCGATCATCAGGAACATGGACGCGGCCACGCTATAGGCCGGCGCGGTGCTGGTGACGGCGATCACCGTCGAATCCCACAAGGTCAGCGTGTTAGCCTTGAGCTTTGCCCCATCGCCGCTCTCCACGACGACGGGTATCGCGACGCCGGAGCGTACTGCCATCCCTGTGTCCCCCTCCTCCCAGCCATCGTCCACCGCGTCTCGGGGCGGCGGACATGTGCGGCAATTGAGGGGATGGTAACATAAACGTGTCCGTTTGGCTAATGGCGCGCCGCGTGGTCGCGTGGTGGGCGCGCCCCACGATGGTGAGACGCGGCCTGACCTTAAAAGGTCATGGCAGGACACGGACCCTGAAGGGTCTTCCCTGGCACGCCGCCTGACGTGGGTCCTGCGTGCATCGACGCCCACACTGACCTTTTAAGGTCCGTCCCTGCCATGACCTTTTAAGGTCAGGCCGTCGGCGGCGCCGTCACAATCTCGGGGTGCGCCCCAACAAACACAATCGGTAGACATGCGCGCGGCCGACCCCCCTATCATGGTATCGGGGCCGGCGCGCCCGTCGCGGGGACGCGCGAGAGAGCTATAAGGCGGGGGCGGGGACGGGGTGGATATGAAAGAGTACCGGTCGTACAGTTTCTGGCTGGAAACGGCGGACGACGACCTCACGCCGCGTCCGGCGCTCGCGCGTCCGCTCGACGCGGACGTCGCGATCCTCGGCGCGGGCTTCACGGGGTTGTGGACGGCCTATTATCTGCTTCGTCAGGAGCCCTCGTTGCGCGTCGCCCTACTCGAGCGCGAGATCGCCGGGTTCGGAGCCTCGGGACGCAACGGGGGCTGGTGTACGGCGGAGTTTCCCGTTGGCCCGGCGACGCTCACGGCGCGCTTCGGCGCAGCGGCGGCGCGCGCCGTCCACATGGCGCTCTACGACGCCGTGGACGAGGTCGGGCGGGTCGCCGTCGCGGAGGGCATCGACGCCCAGTATCGCAAAGGCGGGGAACTCCTGATCGCGCGCGGCCCCCAGCAGGAGCCGGGGGTGCGCCACGAGTACGAGACGCTCGTGGGGCTCGGACTGGGCGACCACTATCAGCTGCTCGACGAGGCGCAAACGGCGCGCCGCGTGCGCGTGTCCGGGGCTCGCCGCGCGCTGTTCACCCCCCACTGCGCCGTGGTCCATCCGGGCCGGCTGGCGCGCGGGTTGGCGCGCGCCGTGGAGCGGCGCGGCGGCGTCATTTACGAGCGGACGGCCGTCACCGCGTTCGCGGGCGGCCGCCGCCCATCGCTGACCACGGCGCGCGGGGTCGTACGGGCCAGGACGATCGTGCTGGCCGGCGAGGCCTACCTGTCGCAAATGCGCCCGCTGCGTCGGCGCCTACTCCCGCTCTACTCGCTGATCGTCCTCACCGAGCCACTCTCGGACGCTCAGTGGGCTGAGATCGGCTGGCGGGGCGACGAGTGCCTGGCCTCGAACCGCTACACCGTCGACTACCTCTCGCGCACGGCCGATGGGCGCATCCTCTTCGGCGGGCGTGGGGCGCCGTATCACTTCGGCTCGCGCATCGCCGACGCCTACGACCGGCATGGCCCGGTCCACGCGATGCTGCGCGACGCGGCCATCCGCTGGTTCCCGGTGCTCAAGGGCATCCGGTTCACGCACGCCTGGGGTGGTCCCCTGGGCATGCCGCGCGATTGGATGCCGACGATGTCGTATGACGCGGCCAGCGGTATAGCGATGGCGGGGGGCTACACGGGGCAAGGAGTCGCGACATCCAACCTGTCGGGCCGCGTGCTCAGTAGCCTGATCCTGGGGATCGCGTCTCCATGGACCGGGCTGCCGATGGTGGGCCACACGTCCCGCCTGTGGGAGCCGGAGCCGCTGCGCTGGCTCGGCGTGCGCGGCATCCAGCGTGGGCTGATGCGCATCGACGACCGCGCCGAGCGCACGGGGCGGCCACCAAGCGGCCGCAGCGTGATCGAGCGCCTGGGCGCCCACTGACCCCGCGTCCCGCCCAGCGTGTTATCCTGATGTCACAAGCAAGAGGTGATCGTCGATCGGCGGCTGCCCTTGAGAATGGAGACTATGTACCCCCTGACCCTGCCGTTTTGCCACGCGGGTGGCAATGGCGTCGCCGGGCGTCCCCCGCCGCTCTAATCGACCGCATGTATCGCCGGCGCCTCTCGCCTATCATTGATGAGCGCGCCGAATCGGACGGTCATAGACGAGATATCACATCCGCTCGGCCCCGCACGCCTTTCTGGGTCCTGGGGACCCTGATCCAGATCCAGCGCATCGCCGCTCCGCCCCTGTCGGTGTGGGCATGCCTGGCGTCGCGTGCGATCTGGCCGTGCCGGATACAAACATAAGGACAGATCGCCGTATGGACATGGCCAGCGAACGTAGCGCGACTACCCCTACGTCCGTGAACAGCGTCGCCAAAACCGCCATCGCTACTATCAGTCTCACCGCCTCCCTGCCCGCCGCCGGCGCCCCGGCCCCCGCGCTCGTCACTCCGCCGCCCGTGCGCGGCACGGCCCGCTCCAGGGACATGTTCGCCCGCATCAAGGGCAGCATCGCCGGCGGCGAGAGTTCCTACGCCCGCCTGCGCTCCGGCATCGAGCTATGCGTCGACCACACCGACGGCGCGCGCATGTGGGACGTCGACGGCAACGAGTACATCGACTACTGCCTGGGCTACGGCCCCCTCCTCTTCGGGCATCATCCCGAGGACATCATCGCGGCCGTGGTCGAGCAGATCACGACCAAGGGCTACCACTTCAGCTTCCCGCACGAGCTCGACTACAAGGTCGGCGAGGCCGTGCAGCGCCTCGTCCCGTCGATCGACCTGTTGCGCTTTGCCTGCTCGGGCACCGAGGCGGTCATGGCCTGCATGCGCCTGGCTCGCGCCTACACCGGCAAGGACAAGATCGTTAAGTTCGAGGGCGCCTACCACGGCTGGGCTGACCCGCAGATGGTCAGCTACCATCCGCCGCTTTCCATGGCCAGCGGGCGCCCCGGCGCGCCGCGCCCTCTGCCCGACAGCACGGGCATCCCGCAGGCCACGGTCGAGCAGCTCATCATCCAACCCTTCAACGATCCCGACGCGCTCGCGCGCGTCCTGCGCGAACGCCACCACGAGATCGCCGCGGTGATGATGGAGCCAGTCATGGCGAACTGCGGCGTCCTCCCGCCGCGCGACGGGTACCTGCGCGAGGTGCGGCGGCTCACCGAGCGGTACGGGGTGCTGCTCATTTTCGACGAGGTCATGACGGGCTTTCGCCTCGCTCCCGGCGGCGCGCAGGACTACTACGACGTCCGGCCCGATATCACGGCCCTGGCCAAGGTCATCGGCGGCGGCTTCCCGGTGGCCGCGTTCGGCGGGACCGCGGAGGTCATGGCCATCGAGGCGCGCAACGAGGTGCTGCACGGTGGCACCTACACGGCCAACCCGCTCGTGCTCGCGGCGGCCAACGCCGTGCTGGGGCGCATCGAGCGCGAGAAGGACACCATGTATCCGCGGCTGTTCGCCCTCGCCGAGCGCCTGAGCGGGGGGTTGGTGCGCGCCATACGCCAGGCCGGCTACCACTGCGTCGCGCAAGGCGTCGGCCCGTTGTTCCAGATCTTCTTCGGCGACGCGCCCGTGGAGCGGCTGTACAACTACCGCGACACGAGCGCCTACGTGCGCGAGGACCTGTACGGCGCCTGGCACGAGGAGATGCAGCGGCGCGGCGTCTACTTTCACCCGGGGCAGTTCGAGCGATGGTTCGTCTCCACCGCGCACACCGAGGCTGACATCGACGCCACGATCGAGGTGGCGCGGGAGGCCATCCAGGCGGTCGCCGCGCGCATCCCACCTTCCGGCGCCGCGGCGTCGGCGGCGGACGGGTGGAGGCCATCCTACGGGGGCTCCGTCGCCGACGTGGCGTAGCGGGCGTCCGGTTGGCGTCCGGGCGGTGCGACAGCACTGGGAGCAGCGACATCTCCGCCGGCAAACGCCTTGCCGGCGGAGATGTCAGCGGGATATTCTCTCGACCGATTCCTCCCTGCTCAATGGTCATACCCTGTCCGTTCGCCTGATGACGAACCGTATCCCACTGACAGTGTCGGAGACGGAGCAACTCTTGTTGTCGACCATCCTCGCGTCCGGCCCCGCGTCGATCAGCGCGCGTTGATCGACGTAGCCCCGCTGCCCGCGTTTCGGGCTCAGCAGCCAGACCGCGCCCGCCGGCCGGACACGACTCCTCCATCGTTGCAGGACCGCGACGGCGTCGGTCGTGTCGTCAACCGTCACCAGCACGACATCAACCGCATCGTCCGTATTCTCTGGTTCCACGGACACGAAGGCTGAGACGCCCATGCGCTAACGGCCAGGTTTCAGTGGAAAGCGTCGACATGGCGTTCGCACCAGTCGCGGAAGGTACCCGCGGCAGTGCCTGTGAGGTTTTCGACGTCATCGGTGATCACGCCGGCGCGGCCAGCGCGGAACAGTTCATTAAGGTTCTGCATCGCTTCGGCGGCCTGGGCCGGAGTGCCACGCTCAATGCTGTCCCGAGCAAATTGCTCGGGAGTGATGTCCTCGAAGTCGATGGCGCGTCCGAGAACCTCGGCAATGATCTCGACCTGTTCGCGGGACGTAAGAGCTTCCGGTCCGCTAAGGATGTAGCCATGGCCGGCGTGGCCATCCTCGATGAGCGCCACCGCGGCGACACGGGCGATGTCGTGGGGATCTACGCAGGCCATCCGTCCCGGGCCGGACGCGTCGATGACACGGCCCTCCTTGCGGATTCCGTCGGCCCACCAGAGCGCATTCGACATCAGCGAGTTGGGGCGTAGGTACGTGACGTCGAGTCCGGAGTGGCGCAGCACGTCCTCGCGGGCAGCGAGAGCGGCGCCGATCGTTGGGAGGGGCACGAGGCGGGCGCCGATGGACGAGAGCAACACGATCTTGCGAACGCCGGCGGAGCGCGCGGCATTGATCATGGTCTCGGTCTGGGCGATGCCGGCGCCGGCCTGCATAAGGAAGACACCGTCGACACCGCGGACGGCGGCGTCGATGCTTTGGGGGTCGTCGAGGTCGCCGACGGCGATGTCGATGCCGTTGGGGAGGCTGTCGGCGCGAGCGGCGCTGCGAACGAGGGCGCGAACGTCGTGGCCCTGTTCGTGCAGCACACTGACGAGAGCGCTGCCGACGTTGCCGGTTGATCCAGTGACAAGGTACATGGAAGATCCTTTCGGGATGGAATTACTTACTTTCGGGATGGCGGTGATTACCAGGGCAGATCGCCGTCGCGATCGCGGAAGGCGCCGGTCGGGCTGTCCGGTCCGCCGAGGGCGAAGGCGACGATGGCATCGGCGCCTTCGTGGACGGAATGACCGCGTCCGCCGCTGAGGTCGGTGGCGGTCATTCCGGGGTCGGCGGCATTGATGCGAATGTTTGGCAGCAGCCGCGCGTAGCGAGCGGTCAGCATATTGATCGCGGCCTTAGCCGCACCGTAGAGGGGCGTGCCGATTCGCGACTCGATCCGGTTCTCGTCGTGAAACAGGCCAAACGAGCCAAGGCCGCTACTCACGTTGACGATGCGCGGGTCCGCGGACCGCTCGAGCAAGGGCAGGAAGGCGTGGATCACCCGGACGTAGCCGACCACATTAGTCAGTAATACGGCGGCCGCGTCGTCGCCGTCGAAGTCGCGGGCGTCGCGCAATGGTCCGGTGACGCCAGCGTTGTTGATGAGGACGTCAAGGTGGTCCTCGCGGTGGTCAACTGTTTCGGCGGCTTGCCGGACCGATTCATCGGAGGTGACATCCAGTTGAACAAAGCTGGCGCCAACGATCTCGGCTGCGGCTCGACCACGCTCGTTGTCACGGGCGCCCAGGTACACGCGGCCCCCTGCGTCCACAAGGCGTCGGACCGTCTCCAAACCAATGCCCTTATTGGCTCCGGTGACCAAAGTGACGGGTGCGTCCGGTCGTGCTGACGTCAATTTTCGACTCCTTTCTCAAGACTGGTAAGTGCTAATTGACTGTCTCACGCTGCTGCCGTTCGGGCAGAGTGGCACAGTCCGGGTCCCTTTCCTGACCGCGGCGCTGAGCTCGGCGACGTCCTGGCGCGGCCCGGCGATGCCGGCGTTGTTGACCAAGACGTCGAGACGGCCGGGCTCGTTCCGGATGCGCTCTGCCACGGCGGCGGAAGTGTGCCGCCAGGTTTCCGCGGGCTCCTCGCTTGACCTGGTTGCGACATACTTAATTTACTCGAGAAAGGATCAGAGAACCAGTCTCTCGTGATCGTATGATTGAGAGTAGCAGGATAGAGTAGCAGGATAGAGTAGCAGGATAGAGTAGCAGGATAGAGTAGCAGGATAGAGTAGCAGGATAGAGTAGCAGGATAGAGTAGCAGGATAGAGTAGCAGGATAGAGTAGCAGGATAGAGTAGCAGGATAGAGTAGCAGGATAGAGTAGCAGGATAGAGTAGCAG
>JAABUX010005629.1_pt1 | contig 15298 bp, 22 predicted proteins | sample 5561851 | NCBI WGS metagenome assembly JAABUX01 (sample SAMN10711883, study PRJNA513361) | rock metagenome | isolation source: Antarctica rocks | place: Antarctica: Victoria Land, Richard Nunatak red sandstone | collected 2016-01-03 | reverse complement strand
GTCTTCAAGGCTTAGTCCGCATGCGCGGGCGCTTCGTCGGCTCGATCAGGAGCGCGGGCATCTCACGATCCGGCTCACGTTCCGCGGCGGCAGCGGCAAAGAAGTCGAACGTCCATCGTTCGCCGAGCATACGCGTTTCGGCGAAGACGATCGGCACCATCCGATAGCGTACGTGCAGTCGCGCGACGACTTCGGCAAGCCACGCTCCATTGACGAAGCCGCGCCGTAACAGCTGCGAGTACGTTCCCTCGACGACCACGGCCGCGTTTGAGAGTCGCGCGAGTTCGGCGATCGCGAAGCCGAGCGAGCCGTCGACGAGCGATCCGCAGAAGTCGTCCATCGTCTTACGCTCCACGACGGCAACCGGTATGTCGCCCACGAATCCGGCGTAATCGCCCGCTCGCAGAGTCGCGCGTTCGACCGGAAGCTGCCGTCCCCGAAAGGCGTAGCCATAGCGCTCGCGAGTATCGACAACGATGCGGTCGAGGGAGCGCGCGGGACGCGACGGAACGCGCAAGCCCGGCCGAGCGTTCGCAGCAGTCTTCGCGGTCTGCCAAAAGACCATCGGCCGCCCGCGGGCCTGCGTGAACACGAATTGCGCACGCCGATTCTGCGCGCGGTCGATCACCACGTCGACGACGGGCCCGCGCCGTTCGCAATGCAGCACCGCGATCTGCTCGAGGATGACGAGGTCTGCCGGCTCGACGCCATCGACCGGATGACAATAGACGCGACTCGCGCGCGGCCACGTTTCTCTCGCTTTGAACCACAGGCCGCCTTCAAGCGGCACGTGGATGAGGTATGGCAGCGAAGTGTCCGTCTCCGGATTCTTCGCGACGATGAAGACATCGAGCACCGTTCTACCTTCGCCTCTCCACAACGGAAGGGCTTCCAAGAGCCGAAAACGCGGTCTCGACAACGAGCGCTAGCTCGTCGTACACCTGATGGTCGCCGGGCGTCTTCATTGGCGACTGCCGGCCGCGACACTCGGCGCCCGTAACGGGGATGTCTCATCGTAACGTCGATGGAGTCCATCCTGCCGGCCATTCGACGGAGATTGCCGCCGCGTAGTAACGGCCGATCTCGTCGTCTTGTATGAGAAGTGCCGAAGCGAAGGTACGCGGCAAGTCAGCGCGTCTGCGGGCCGCATTCGTCAGCGCGAGCTTTTGCATAAACGACTCCGTCGGTAAACGGTCGGACTTGGCCAAGTTGCACGCTCCACATGCCAACACGAGATCCCAGCTCGGATTCGAGAGTAAGAAACTCCACGGAATCACATGATCGACGTGCGTCGCCAGGTTCGCGGCGAGGTCGCGTTCGCAATAAAAACATCGATTACCGTCGAGCCGTTGAAGAAGCCGAACGTAGGCGGTCAACCGCTCTCGTCTCACGCCGTCGCGCTCGACTTTCTCGATCACCAGTGGCGCGAGGCCGTTGCGACGCTCGAGTGTTGGAGCATTGTCGGCGATGAAGTGATGCGCGGCCACCGGCAGGTGGACGGCGTTTTCGCCGCGCGTCCAATCGTAGAGCTGTCCCATCGATGCCGGTTTACTCGCGTGGAAGAGGCCGAGCACGTTGATCGGCAAAATCCGTGCCATCTTTCGATCGAGGCGTGACCTCGCATCACTGGAGAGATTCGAGAGGTTACGCACACCCGTGACTTCAGCCACTTCGCGGATCGAGCGCACGACCTCGGATTCCTTCGACAACGTGAAGTCTTGCCGCAATCGGAACACGACCGTTTGCATCCAATACATCGCCACGAACTCATGGCCGATCGCTCGCAGGGGAATTTCGGGCCCGACGCCCTGACGGACGTGTCGCCATCGCGGCACGCTGTGCTAGTGCTGCGATCTGATTGACCGAGAACGAGCCGCTCGGTCGAAGATCGCTTACAAACCCCAGCGTTCGATCTCCGGTGCGAACGACGGCCCGACAACGACCTCGCGCGTCAGGCCGGAGAGATCGATCGTCGATCCGATCCATCCGGCACGTCGCGCGGTTGCCGGGAGGGCAGTTCTCGCGATGACCCGTGAGGCGTCGATCGCGGTCCCGTCGATGAATTCTGCCATCGTCACGATTTCACGCGTGCGATCGTATGAGACGATCAAATAGTCCGGCAGCCGTCCCGTCGCAAGCCGTTCGGACATCGGTCCGAATGCGGCGGCTGTCAACCGATCCGTGGCGATCCCGGCGACGCCTTTCACCTGGATCTCGTGATGATTGGCACGACAGACGGCGTCGAGCAATTTCGCATTGCTGGGGGCGAGGACGAGCGATGACTCGCAGCGGCGACACGCCACGTTTCGCGCGGCCCACGACTCGACGGCCACACATGCGATCTGCGAGCGGCTGGAAAAGTGCGCGGCCGATCCGAAATCGAGACGCACGCTCTTTGCCGGCACGGGCAGCAGCTTCTCGTACCGGCCGCCGCCCGCGAACGCAAGCTGTCCCCGATCTCGGAGAATCTGGAGGCTCTGCCGGATCTTTGCTTCGACGTGACGGTTATTCGGCAACGCACTCCTGAGCGGATCGGCGAGCGCGTAAACGTCGGGTAACGTGAACGAATTGCCGAGCGGATCGATGGGAAACGAAACCGCCACAGGCCAGGGCACCCGTGTCTCGTCACCGGCTTCACGGTAACTCGCCATTGCCTCGAACCTTCGCGCAGGCGTCCGTTGGCCCATTGGCGTCGGTGCGTGAATCCTGAACGCGTATTCTGCCGCCGGTACTTCTCGAGACATCACAATCATCGAAGGTGCGTCGGCACGAAACAGCGCGTTACGTTTAGGCGAATGGTGTGTTCGCCAGGACGCTCGTGCCGTAGCGCAGCCGGTCGACCATGCGCCGCGCATCCGAGCGACCATCGTTCCGGGTGCGCTCAAGGCGAGGAGGTGGAGCACGTCCACCTTCGTGACCGTCAAGCCGTGAGCGTCGAGCCAGTGGGCGACGGCGGTACGCGCGGCTGCTTGCTCCCTTGTTAGAGGCTAGCTAATCGAGTAGACTAGGCTGATGAGAACCGTCAACGTCCACGAGGCCAAGACGACGCTCTCGCGGCTCCTTGAGGAGGTTGAGCGAGGCAAAACGGTCATAATCGCCCGCAATGGGAAACCGATCGCCGAGTTGACGGCCATCTCGAGACGCGCGCTCGCGAGCGAAGTGGCCGCGATTCGGAAACGACACGACCTGCGAGTTGCCGGACATTCCATTCGTGAAGCCATCGATGAGGGCCATCGTTGATTCTGGTCGTGGATGCGAACGTCACGATCGCATGGATTGCGAGCGACGAACGAAGCGCTTACGCCGAGGCAGCTCTGCAAGCGTGTGGTGTTGATCCAGCCATCGTGCCGCCGCTCTGGTATTGGGAGATCGCTAATATGTTACTCGTCTTCGAGCGCAAGGGCCGTTTACTCGACTCGGCAAGTACTTACGCGAGCATGCTGGAGCACTTGTCGTTGAGGCCCGAAAGTGGCGTTGATCGAAAAGTTCGAGGCCTCGAGGAAATGGCACTCGCAGGCAGGTACGGCCTTAGTATCTACGATGCCGCGTATTTGGCAACTGCAAAATCAGCTCTGATTTTGCGTCAACGAGCTCGAATATCGATGACACAAAGCGCGCGGTCGAGGTCGTAAGCAATCCCGCAAGACGACAAGCCGCGCGGCTTCGCCCGCAATGCACGCGGGCGCGCGTTCTAGTGCCTGTTGCAGATCCAAAACCGTTGCCACCGTGTAGCCGCGCTCTTCTCTTGGACTCCGGTTTGGAGTAATATGGGACTCATGGCAAGGCGACGCTGGCAAATCGATCTGCGGACGGAGGACGAACTTATTCTTGCGCGCGCGCGGCGCGTGTTCGGCGCGGACGGCGACTCCGAGGCTGGTCGCGCGCTTCTCGCGCTTTTTTCTAGGCTTTCGGCTGCAATCGAGAGCGGTACGGTAATCTCGTTCTTGCCCGGCGACGACCCGCGCGCCGTCGACGCCTTGCCTGAGTTCACGCGCGCGCTTCGGCCCGAGGCGGCATATCGGTGGCTGGTCGCGGTGCCGCACCGTTGGCGGCGGCAGCTTTCAATTAAGGGGCGGCGTCTCACGGCCGGCCAAGTCGTCGATTCGATGGAGGCGAACCAGCTGAGCGTCGAAGAGATCGCCGCTGAGTTCGACCTCCCCATCGAATCGGTTCGCGAGGCCGTCGATTATGTCGAGCGCAATCGTGAGCTGATCGACGCGGAGTTCGCTGAAGAACGTCGTCGCACGGAGCCCTTCCTCTCGCACCGTGCTGCTACTCCTTGATGAAAATACGAGCGAACGACGGCTCGTCGAGCGACTGCGTACCGCGGGACACGACATCGAAACGAGCGTCGCTCGTTTGGGCGTCGGCGCCGCTGACTCGGCGATCGTCAGTGCGGCGCTCGCATCCCGCCGCGCCGTAGTCACGCGCGATTGCGCTGACTTTCGGACGCTTTATGCGGCTCTCGCGCAGCACCCCGGGCTGCTCCTCATCTACGGTGGAAAGGCGACGACCACGACCGCCGTTGTCAACGCGGTTAACCGGATCGCCGATCTCTACGTCGCCCCCGAAAATCTGATTCTCTCGCTCAATGACTTCTTTTGGTAAGCGCTCGACGAGTCTCGGAGATGTAGATGGTAGACGAAGCACCTGAAGTCCCCGAACGCGCCCATGTTCTCGCCCACTACGAACGTGTCGCGCCACTGGTCGCCCAGCATTTCGCCGGCACGCCGCTCATCGCGCTCTTTCTTCCAAACGGCGACGACGAACCCGTCGGCCGCGTCGGCCAACTCCACCACCCCGTTCCGCCGCACATCCCGCAAATCTCCGTCGCTACGCGGTCCGGCACGCACGCATACATCGCGCTGACAGAAGCGAGCCTCCTCTGGCGCGTTCACACGCGCGCGCTCGGCTTCGAATCGTGGACGCCGACCGCGGCCGATCCGGTCGCTGTGCGCTTCGCTCGACTCGTGCTCTCCGCGCGCGGCAACGCGACCCTCACGATGCTCCGCACGGCCGCGCGCTCCGCCCGCGCCGCGCTGCTAGCGTGCGAAATCGACGCGTTCCCGCTGCTCGACGGCCGCAGCATCGCGCTCTACATCCCCTTCGACGACGCCCCCGGCTACGACGCCCTGCGCGCCTGGCTACACACCATCATGGCCGACGCCGCGCATCGCGAGCCGAACCTCTTCGAAGTCGCGCATCTCGTCCCACCCGATCGCATCCACATCTCCGCGCAATCCGATGCTCCCGGCCACGGCTCGGCCCTGGCGTACACGCTGCGCCCCCAAGCCGGCCTCGCGATGGTCACGCCCTGCACGTGGACCGAACTCGACACCGTCGACACGTCCGCGTGGACGATCGACAACGCCCGCGACCGCCTCGCCACAGGCGACGTCTTCGCAACCGAACTCGCCCGCATCGGCCCGCAACAGTTCGCCGTCGCCTCCGCAACGAAATCGTTCGTCGCCGCCCTCTCCGCACGCGCCGACGCGTTCGACGCCTTCGACGACTTCGAACTCCAGCCGCGTTCCGACGTCATCACCGTCGCGTTCTTAATTCTCGCTGACGGCAAACCGCGCACGGTCGAGGAGATCCTCGTCGAAGCCGTCGCACGCGATCTCTTACCGCGCGACGAACGGAAGAAGTACGTCTACGCGACGCTCAAAGCATACGTCGAGAAGATGATCGCACGCGGCTTGCATCCGCAGATCGTGCAAGACCCGACCGCCGCTTCCGCAGCAACCACCCGCCGACGACCTCCCCGACCCGCAACCCGACGCGCCGTACGCCCCGCCGCGCGACGTCATTGCCCGCTTCACCACAGCCGCCGCCGACACCGACCCAACCGAATTCGAAGAAGCCGTCACCTCGGCATTCGAACCGCTCGGCTTCGCCGCTACGCACGTCGGCGGCAACGCCCATCCCGACGGCTTCATCGACGCGATCCTCGGCGTCCTCGGCTACCGCGTAATGCTCGAATGCAAACTCAACTCCACACCGCTCGTCCGTCCCGACATCGCCGAAGCCGCCAAGTACCGCGACCAATACGGCGCCCAGCACGCGATCATGGTCGCGAACGCCTACGCCGCCGAAAAAGAGACGCTCGACGAATGCCGCGCGCACGCCGTCAGCCTCTGGACCGTGACCGATCTATTGCGGCTCCTCGAACTCGGCGCAAATGCCGTCGAAGTCCGCCCGCTCTTCGCGCCCGGCTTCGCTGCCGACGCCCTCGCCGATCTGGAATGGTCGCGCGCGCACGGCCCCCGCAAACGCCTCACCGTCATCTGCGACGCCCTGCTCGCAACCGCATGGTCCGCCCAAGCCGCAGCCGCCGACTTCCACGCATCTTGTCGCGACATACGATTGGCGGTTCAGGTCGTGCGTGTGGCGAATCGAACAGCTCAAAGGGAGAGTACGATGGCGAACGACGGCGACCTAGCGAAGATCTTCCAGCTACTCGACGTACTCGCGGTGGAAAGCGTCGCGCATCGCCAAGAAACCGCAGCACTCGCGCGCGAAGTCACGAATTACCGCAAAGACACAATCGATCTCCGTAAAGAAATCGTGGAGCATCGAAGAGAAACGGCATTGGGTTTCGAACGAGTCGGCCGCCATTCAGGCCGTCTGGAAACCCGCATCGAATCGCTTGAGACGGGAGTTGCGTCACTGCACGCGGAGGTTCGTAACTTCCGTGGCGAATTTGAGAGACGCGTCGCGCCGCTCGAGCGATAGCCGATCGAGACGCCACCGACCTCCCGGTCATGTCGACGCCGGCTAGAGACTGCGCGAGCCATTAACCTCGAACAATGTGTCCATGAGCACCGTTAGCGTTCATGGGGAAAAACGACGCTCTCGCGTTTCGCATCTTGCGGCATTTCGAGCCAGCTTAGGAAACTTCGCGCGCGCGCGGCGCCGGCACTCTCCTGGCACAACCGCGAGGCTTGACGAGTTCCTCGCACGGGTCAATTCTCGACGACCGTTAGTGGGTCGAATCCCGAGGACCGTCACCACCTGTGCATTCGTTCCAGTAATCGGGACCGCACGAAGCTCGACACAGCCCTCGCCGGCTCGGACTTGCTACCGCATCGTAGTCTTCGACGTTACGTAAGTCGAACGCACGATTGAACGCTTCACCATGTTGGTAGCCGGCCTTTCCCACAACTACTCCAAAGCTCGCGAAGATCGCGTTCACTGCTGCAGGCGTCGGCGGATCTCTCCGACCTGCGCGTCGGTATGAGAAAGCGTGAACGATGCGCCTCGCGGTTCGAAAGACGTAACGGCAGGCGGCCTAGTCACCGTGAGTTCTTCGCGGTGACTACGCGCACCCGGCCACAAGTCTCGATCGCGCCCTCTAGACGAGCTAGGAGCCGCCGCGCGAGACAATCGCCGCCGACCGGAGCTTACGCGACGGGCTCTCGCGCGAGCAGGTCGCCGAGGCCGAGCTCGGCGAGGGCGACGACTTGGCCGCGACGTCGCCCGCGCGCGAGAGGTTTACGAGGCCGGACGCAGCGGTCGTCGGCAACCACTAGGCCGGAACGCCTCGCGGCTGTCCTTCTAATAGATTGACGGATCAGCTCAATAGCGCTTGAAAGCGTTACGCGTAAATAACGGCTCTCGGTCTCCAGCTTGGGCGCCGCTCCGAACGACTTCGAGAAGGACGGCATGTCGCCAACGACCGCCCCTCACGTCGCTTAGGCAATCCGGCTTTTCTAACGCGTGAAACGTCCCTATAGCGTTAGAATGTCGGAATCGCACGAACCCGATGCGATCCATCACCAGAGCCCATAGGGACTCGCCGTAGAGAGAATGGACTTCGACACGAAGTGGAATGCGCGACTGATGAACACCATAGCGGGTTAATAGTTGTCCGTGTTTCGAGTGACGTAGCGTGCCCGAACTTCCGGACGTTGAGGCCTACATCGCTGCGCTGAGCCCGCGCATCGTCGGGGAGCGGCTCGAACGTGTTCGCCTACGCGGCGGGGGGTTCGTGTTGCGTACCTTGGAGCCGCCGATCGCTCAAGCCGCGGGCCGCGTCGTGCGCGACATATACGGCGCCTCGGCAAACGCATCTGCCTCGGCCTGGACAACGATCTCTGGCTCGTCATCCACCTGATGATCGCCGGGCGTCTTCATTGGCGATTGCCGGCGGCAACACTCGGCAACCGTAACGATCTTGCGGCGTTCGATTTCCCGGGCGGAACGCTCGTGCTCACCGAAGCCGGCAGCAAACGCCGTGCCCCGCTCCATGTAGTGGCCGGTGAGCCGCCACTGCTTGCGATAAACCCGGGCGGCATCGACGTCTTCGCCGCCGATCTCACGTCGTTTCGGCGCGCATTGTCCGCCGAGAATCAAACGCTCAAACGCGCTTTGACCGATCCGCACCTTCTCAGCGGCTTCGGCAACGCCTATTCCGACGAAATTCTGCACGCCGCGCAACTCTCGCCGCTCGCGCTGACGCACAAAGTCACCGCAGAGCAATGGGATCGCCTGTTTGCGGCGACGCGCTCCACTTTGCAGCTGTGGGTCGATCGCGTGTGCGACGAAGCAAAACACGCATTTCCAATTAAAGTCACGGCGTTTCGCAAAGAGATGGCCGTCCACGGTAAGTTCGGCAAGCCGTGTCCGCGGTGCGGCGCGCTGCAGCCCGGCGGAAAGCTGCTCTCCGACCGCAGCCTGTTGCGGCTACTGCGGGCCGACGCGCCGCGTACGCTCGATGACCTCAAGAAGCGTTAAGTCTCCGGCCCTAACGGCGTCGAGACGTTGCCGCTGAGATCGAGCACGAGCTTGCCGTGCGTCGTGTGCTTAAGCGAGTTCGACGTATGCGTAGCGAATCGCGTCGAACGTGTAGATCGCAGCGACCGGCATCACGATCTGGCCCCACGCGCTGAGACGCTCGACGTGTGCGAGCGTATTCCGACCACCCGCCGGCGCCGAACGATCGGTCTTCGTCTGATGCTTCCGGGCGGCCTGAAATCGTGCCCCTTGGCGTAGCTTTGTCAAGTCAAACGGCTAACTATATACAGGAGTGCTGCTAGGCATCGTTTCCGCAACGAGCCGCTGTGTTAGATCGGCCGGCGGCTTCGGCTTTGAGAAGTAATAGCCTTGAATGCGACGGCATCCGAGACCGCGCAGTATCTCCAACTGTTCCTGCGTCTCAACGCCCTCTGCGATGCAATCCACCTTTAACTCGGCTGCAAGCGTCAGCACTGCCTTCGCAAGCGCGCGGTCGAACGGGTCCGTCGCAATGTCCGCGACGAACGCGCGGTCGATCTTTAGCGTGTCGATCGGGAAATATTTCAGATACGACAGGGAGCTATAGCCGGTACCGAAGTCGTCTATGGCGAGCCGGATGCCCGTCCGCTTAAGCTTGCTAAGCGTCTCGATGACATCGCTGAAGCCATCGACCATGACGCTCTCGGTCAATTCCAATTCTAACATCTGCGGCGGAATTGCTGTTTCGGCGAGCACCGACTTCACGAACTCAACGAACTGCGGTTGACGGAATTGCACCGTGGAAACGTTAACGCAGACGTGCAACGTTATGCCCAAAGCGAGCCAGCTCAACGCTTGCTCGCAGGCTTCACGCAGCACCCAATTACCGAGCGCTGCAATCAGGCCAGTGCGCTCTGCGATAGCGATGAAGTCGCCTGGCATGACCAGACCACGCGTCGGATGATTCCATCGAACCAGCGCTTCGACTGCAATAATGCGGTCGATTTCTATATCGACGATCGGCTGGTAGTGCAGGACGAACTCATTTCGTTCGAGTGCCACGCGCAACTCATCGTCCGTGCGCAAGCTACGCTCGACTTCAGTCGACAGATCGCTCGAGAACCAAGCAATGTCGTTGCACGCCTTTTTCTGCGAACCGATCATCGCCGTCTCCGCGGCTTGCAACAGCGCCGTAGGATCGGACCCGTTACGGGGCGCGACGCTAATGCCGAGGCTTGCCGAAAGCTGATGGGTCCGGCCAGAAATTGCAAACGGTTTTGAGACGGCTTCCGAAATACGATGGCCGCTGGCCGCCACGCTCGCGATATCGTCAACGTCCGTTAGCAGCACGACAAAGACTTCGTTGCTGAGCCGGCGACGGTGTCGCCGCCGCGGACCGATTCACCCAGTCGCAAAGCGAGCAGCCGCAATAGCTCATCGCCCGTAGCGCGCCCGAATGTGTCGTCGAGCGATTCGAAACGGCTTACGACGAGAGCAAAAACGGCTACCACACGGCCAGTGTCGCGAATCTCGGCAGTTGCCGCGGCGATGCGCTCGAGCAAGAGGGGCCGGCGCGGCAGGCCCGTCAGCGGATCGTAGTGGGCAAGGCTCCACAGCTCGCTTTCTTGCCGCCGCCGCTCCGTTACATCGGTGATCGTTGCATATCCGGCTATACCGCCCGCAAACGCGCCGTGCTCTTGGACGATACGTTGTTGTCGATTCGCACCTAGTAAGCGGTATTCAACGCCATACGGGCGATGACGCGCTAAAGCAGCGTTGACGACCTGCCGCGTCGGTATGACGTCGTCCGGATGAATCTTCGCACGCCAGGCAGATTCTTCGGCGCTACCGATCTCCCACGTAGCGTCGCAATCGATTTCCCTTGCACCAATTCCGCTGGACGTCGGGATGATGACCTGCCCGGCGGCAAGCGCTGCCGCAGGTTTGTTACGGGCGAGCGGCGCGATATCAAGAGCCGCCTGACTTCGTCCCCGCACGATGAGATTGATATCATCGTGCTCGGCCTTCCGAAGAGCGTTATGGAGACTTCCTGACTGCCCCAGCGGAAGGCGAACGTGAAGTCGAAGCGGTCGACCCCGGAATCGTAGCGTCGTGCAAAGTCATCAAAGCGGCCCTTGAAGGCCTGTACATTCGTGCAGGGAGCTACGTCGGTAAAAAAACCAAGACCGATCGTTCCGTCCGTCGTGCGTCGGGCAAATGTCGCCTCAGCGTAATTATAGCGCAGGATCCGGCCTGCGCGATTGAGTGTAATGACGCCGTACGGCAGCGAATCGAGCTCATCACGAGTCAGTTCGAAGACGCGGTCGTCCGCACCACGATCAGAAACAACATTCAAAACTCGACTTAGCAATCTGCTTCAGGCGTCGGCAAATGCCGGAGTTGGATAAGCGTAAATCGTTAATGTGTGAGCTGACGTACTTTTCGCCGTGGTGCCGTCCAGTGCATGTGGTGCGCTTGATAGGGACACGACGCGTGTCCGCGCAGCGAATCGTGCGTATCGATCGATCGCACGTGTGCTGCTCGCGCACGCCGTTTGAGCGTCCTCCGGGTCCTAGCGTTCGCGCGCGATCCGTGCCCTCGAAGCGAAAACCCGCCACGAAGACGAGATCGCCCGCGTGGGCGCGTGCGACCCAACGCGAGATAGCGAGGCCGAGTTTCGAACCACGCGAGCTCGGCGATTTCGCAAAACGCTCGAAAAGTCGCCCCTGGAGCTCCGGCAATACGCCCGGGCCGTCGTCTTCCACGACGATGACGACGCTATTGCCGCTGGTCGAAACGCGTACGATGACCTGCGAACTGGCCTGCGCACGCGCGTTTTCGATAAGACTCGCGAACATCTGCAACAATCGCCGCGTGTCGCCGACCACGATTGCTCATCATCTCCGCACCGCGATACGCGGTTCGGGCGCGACTTCGTGAAATCGTCCGCTGATCGGGTGCGCCACGCCGCTTCCCTGAACGAGTCCCGACGTCGGAGCAACTCCGCTCGCCGCGCCGAAGCCGACTCCCACCCCGGCCCGCGCATTCACCCCAAAGGTGTTCGCTACTTGAAAAACCGCTGCGCGACGTCACGCGCGCGGAAGCCGTCGCTCGTGATTATTCGATCGGGCTCGCGGGCAGCGAACGCGAGCGCGGCACCGACACGTACCATTTGTCGCTCACGCCGCTGCACAATCCGCATGTAAACCGGCTACGCGTCTCTGGGTCGTCACCACGACGTATGCGACCGTTCAACTCGCCGTCCAATGTGTATTGGAAGACCGGCCGTACGACGATGCGCGCTGGAGTGTCGCCTTCACGCCGATCGCCGGCCGTTATTACGTGCAGCAGATCCGCACCGACGACCCGCTACGCTTCGGCCGCGACCGCGTCGTCACGGGTCTCTAGTTCGATTGCGTCGCCTCCGAGTTTCCGCAGGCGATTCACGAAACGACGTTTCAGCGGCTCTTTTAATTTTAGCGGGCATGAAACTCGTCATCTCCGACTGGGACGGAGTACTCGTCGATAGCTAACGCGCGGTCGACCACGTGTACGTCGGCATGATGAGCGCGACCGGTGTAAGCGCAGCCGTAGCTACGCCGCGCCCACCGATGGCGTCTTTAGTTGCATGGACGATCTCCGTCTCGCCTTGGCTTCCGGCGGCGAAGACGATGAGTCCCAAACCTAGGCCGGCACCGACATTTCGGCACGTGCGGCGCGTTCGTTCGCGGCGGCGACAGCCTGCCGACGCAGTCCATCCGCGGTGAACTCCGGTTTCACGTGCGTTTCGTCATAGCCGTTGAAAATATGACCGATGAGCCCGCGATCGAGGTCACTCGTGCGGAATAGCCAATCGGCAATCGGAAACGTGAGGTTCATGTTACGCTCTTTCATCACGCGCTTGTCGTGATGGGCGGCATGATGGCGGCGGATGGTATTGATAAACGGCATATGGCGTAGAAACGCGTTGTCTGCAAGATGGCAGCTATAGTGAAACGTCTCGTAAATGAGATACATCCCCGTGGTCGTCGTCATAAAGAGCAATCCGACGTTACGGGACTTAAACAGTGTTCCAAGCAGGGCCGCCGGTCCCGCGGAAAGGCCGATGAGTGACAACAGGGCGACCGGCGGGAAGAAGACGATCCGGTAGTCATTGACGTTGTCGTACGTCATGCGCTCGCGGCTAAAGAACTGGTGGTGGTTGAGCGTGTGACGCGTATAGATTTCCATCGCGGCGCCGAGCGGTCCCTTGCGCGGCACGTGCATCACGTAGTTGTGCATCGCCCATTCGACGAGATTGCACGCGAGGAACGTCGCCGGCACGACCGCGAGCTCCGCCGCTTTGAGCGGCTTGCGACGTGCAGCAAAATAGCTTGCAAGGGCGGTCGCGCCGATGGCTGCGATCGTCGCAGCGTGAGCGGGCCCGAAATAGGACTTGTCCGCAAAGCGAGAGCGATATTCCGTGCGGAATTCGCCGATCCGCGCGAGATCGCGCTCGATAAAGGCGTCGGTAATAGGAGCGACAGCGACGGTAGCCACGGCGAAACCCCCTCGGAAAAAAGGACACTGATATATCAGAAGTATATTAGTTTTACGCGCAGTGTCAAGCCCCGGACAGGGTTGCGCGCGTAAATTCTTCGAGGTAGTCCAGTAGGCGATCGCATGCTGCCGCTGCCGTCTCTTCATCGCGCGCGCTTACCGCACGTGCGAGTTTTGCATGAAGCTCCGCGGCCAGTGGCATATCCGCGACGTCGCGGTAATGCTGATACCAGAAGCGCCGGGAAAGACCGTGCCAGAGACTCATCGATTGCGTTGCGAAAACGTTCTGCGCGCTTGTGGTAATGAGTTCGTTCAACTTGAGATCGGCACGCATGAAAGCCCGATCGTCGTTACTTGCGGCCGCGTCTTCCATGGCGGTGGCAACGCGATCGAGCGCGCGGCGCTGCTGCGGCGATGCTCGACGTGCTGCGAGGCGCGCGAGAAGGCGTTCGATTTCACGGCGAAGCTCGAGCAACTTCAACTGGTTCTGCACGTTGATGTCGGAGACGAACATGCCGCGCCGCGGCAAGATCACGACTAACTTTTCGCGTGCGAGACGTTGCAGCGCTTCGCGAATCGGCGTTCGTCCGATCTGCAAACGCGCGCTCAAATCCGGTTCGGATAGAAGGAAACCCGGCGCGAGCTCGAGCGTGACGATGAGTTCCTCGAGACGCTCGTACGCTTGGTCCGTCAAGCTCGAAACGTTAATCTTTTGTACGACCGGCGCTCCTTCCTGATCATTTCGAGATATACCACGATGTTCTTGAGCGAGATTTTCTTCGTGAGGTTCATTGAAAGCCTTTTGTCCTCGAATACGAAGCAATCGAGTGTTTTCGCATTAAAATTACGCGAGCGACAGCGCGATCGCTGCCACAAATGTTACGGCGGCCGCTCCGGCTCACGCAGCTTCGCAACGATCTCGCTGATGCGGCGCTGGATAAACGTGATCGGCGACTCGCCGGCATTGGTGTCCCTCCGAGCCCCCTGCCATCGCTAGTCGTATCGTTCTTGGGTTCCGCGCTACGGGCGGGGACCGCGTACTCGGAGACGATTGCTACGGCAATAGCGGACGCGATGAAGCCGGTGGGACCCCGTAACAAACACACGCATTCCAAATCATCCCTTTGTGTAGTTTCAAGGCCGCATCTGCGGCACGTTAACGACACGATAAGTGATTGAAGGAAGATGAACCATATTGAAAGTCCATCTTATTGTCGCGATCGTCCAGGAGAACCACATGGATCCGCTCTCGGATATTCTGTCGCTGTGAAACCGCGCAGCTACATGTACGGCGGCTTCGATGCCGGTGGAAGCTGGTCAATCCGTTTCCCCGCACACGAAGGCATTAAGTGCTACGCCGTGGTCTCGGGCCAACGCTGGCTGTCCGTCGATGGCGTTTCGGACGCCGTACGGCTCGAGACGGGAGATGTTTTCCGCTGCCGCTTGGTCGCGCTTTCCGAATCGCAAGCGATCTCACGCTGACAGCAACCGACTTCAAAGCAATCATTGCGGGGCCACTTCAAGGTGGCGTCTTTACGTACAACGGCGGTGGAGAATGCTTTGGAGTGGGCGGACAATTCGCGCTCGGCGGCAACCATGCCGACATGCTGCTGAGCATACTTCCGCCCATCGTGCATATTCGGAAGGAATCGGACCGAGCCGAGTTGCGCTGGCTACTTGAGCGGATGATGGAAGAGCTGCGGAGCCGAAGCCAGGCGGCTCTCTCGTTGCACAACACCTTGCCTTGATGTTAATTCAGGCTCTGCGTCTGCATCTTGCGAAAGGGCCGCGAGGCGGCGTTGGGTGGCTGTTCGCTCTGGCTGACAAAGAGATGAGCGCGGCGATTGATCCATGCACGATGATCCGGCGCGGCGTTGGACGTTACAGGAGCTCGCGAACCGCGTCGGTATTTCGCGGTCCGGAACTTGTCAAGCCGTGTGGTACCGGACGTTGGTTTAGTATAGCGTGTACTCAGGCTGCTGCGCCGTCGTCGATAGGTCGGTTGATCCACACGCTTTGCGGTAGCGCGCTTCTGCGTGGCTGG
>JAABUX010005628.1_pt1 | contig 15299 bp, 24 predicted proteins | sample 5561851 | NCBI WGS metagenome assembly JAABUX01 (sample SAMN10711883, study PRJNA513361) | rock metagenome | isolation source: Antarctica rocks | place: Antarctica: Victoria Land, Richard Nunatak red sandstone | collected 2016-01-03 | reverse complement strand
GAAACCCCTGCGAATGCAAAGTCTGCATCTGTTCGGGAGGGCTGGGGAGGGGTGAACGCTGTTTCAAGCCTGATTTACCTGCTTCTGCAGGGCGTGGAGCTCGACGGTCCGGCGAGCGTGGTGCTGCCGGCGGCGGTGCCCGCCTACGCAGTCAATGTCCTGACGGGCGCCGCGGCGATCGAGGCGGCGCGGCTGCTGCCGGGCGACGGCCGCGGTACGGGCGTCGGCGCCGGCAGCCCGTTCACGGCGCGGGTGCTGGACGCGCGGGAGCTGCACGGGCCGGGCTCGGACCGGTCCTGCCTGCACGTCGAGCTGGACATCACGGGGTCCCAGGTGCGGTGCTGCTCAGCCCGACTGTGACTTGTGCAGGTCGGAGCTGCGAGCAGCTCTGTTGAGTGATTGGCGTCGGGGCTTCTCGCGGGTCGCACGCCTCATGCGGTCCGCGTGCTGTGTATGTACAGAAGTGCGTCGTGGCGTGCATGATTGGATTTGTACAAAACATCCGCTGCGCAGGGACATGATGAAACATGCATTGTGCTGGGATACAAACATTGCAAGCACCGAGCATGGTCATTCCGCATGATGCTAGTTGCCTCGAGTGTGTTGCCTGACTGCCGCGTGTTTCCCGGAAGCAGATAACCTACGAAGCGGGAGACCACATTGCCGTGTATGCGGAGAACAGCTCAGCCACAGTGGAGGCCACAGCCGAGCGTCTGGGGCTGCCCCTGGACACGATCTTCACGCTGGACCTGCCAGTCGGCGACACGCAGCAGTTGTCGCCGCCGTTCTTAGGTGCGACGCGCAGAGCAGACACTCGGCCATGCCTCTCGGCGAAGTCCCGCGGTCACCTTGCACCAGCTTCAGCCCGCTATGCTCGCTTCAGTGGTCCATGATGCCAGCTTCCTGGCGAAATGTGGCAATGCTCATGCTAGTGCTTCCAGCGGTTGAAGCTCATCGTCGTGTTGTCAACACCAGATTCATGCCAAAAGTACTCACGTTTGATTCTGTGTGTCGAGCCTGCTGTTCTGTGGCCGCTGCAGTCCGCCACATATGGGTGGTCCTTGCATTGCATCGCGACACGCGTGCCGACATGCAGGCCCCATCTCGCTGCGCCGCGCGCTGGCGCTGCACGCGGACGTCCTGGCGCCGGCGCACCGCGAGACGCTGGAGGCGCTTGCGGCTTTCGCTGGCGACGCCCCCGAGGCCGCGCGCCTGCGCCACCTGGCGTCCCCGGAGGGTAAGGCCGAGTACCAGGCCTGGGTCGCGGCGCCGTCGCGGTCGGTGCTGGAGGTCATGCAGGCGTTCGCGTCGGCGCGGCCGACCCTCGGTGCGCGCCTTGGACGCGGACCACAGCACGGGCCTGGTGACCCCATACCGCAAAGCATCGGCTGACTGTGGGTGATGGCTGGAGGGTGTGGGGCAGCAAGTTATCGGAAGTCAGGTCCGGACTGCATCATTCAACCGTCGTCACCTGTTGAGAAACCAATGTCAAGGTCGAACAAGCACTCGTCGGTTGCTCAGTCGTCCTGCGTAGCACGGCGGGCTGCCTGTCTGAAGTAGTCTTGTAGTCAGTCTGTCACCCTCGACGTGGCGGTCCCCGCAGGCGCGTTCTTCGGCAGCATCGCGCCGCGGCTGCAGCCCCGCTTCTACAGCATCAGCAGCGCGCCGGCGGCGCACCCGGGCGCGGTGCATATCACCTGCGCCGTCGTTCATGACACGACGCCATCGGGCCGGACCCACGAGGGCGTCGCGTCATTTTTCCTCAAACGTGCTGCTGTAGGTGTGCACTCGGCTTCTTGTATTGTTGGGCACATGCCGTGTCGAGGATTGCCCATGGGAGTGCCTGGTGTCGGCGAACACCGGCGCATTGCGATGGTGTTGGCGAGCACCGGCGCATTGCACCAAGCGCCCTGTGGGTGCTGTCAACATCAATTATGTGTGTTGCCTACATGCGCCCGTGGACATGCTGTGTGATACCTGGCTGTTGCTGTGCTGCTCAGCAGTACTGTGCTTGGGCGCGAGCATCAGCGGATCTTGCTGCGCAGCTCTGTGCAACCTTATCCGGATGTCGGGGTTGAACACGAATATTGCCGCGCACATAGGTGCTTCGGTGCCGGTGTACGTGCGGCACTCCAGCTTCAGGCTGCCTCCAGCCACGGACACGCCAATCATCATGGTGGGCCCTGGCACCGGATTGGCGCCCTTCCGCGGCTTCCTCCAGGTGCGCGACACGGCACATCGTCTCGCCGAGATGAGTTGGCGCATTCATCTTCAGCAATTATCTCAGTGTTGTCACGGGTAAGGCTGACCTTATTGCGGCGCATGTGGCAACATGCCATTGCCATGTTCGAGTCTGCATAGTCTGAGTGGGCATGAGTCAGCACTGGCTCTCACTATCCGCATTGGAGTCGGGCTTCGCAAGCCTCGTGTCGAAACTTTACTCACACAACATCCCGACATGAGATACAAGCATGTCTTCGATGACGTGCAGAGGCGCGCGGCGTTGAAGGCGGACGGCGCGCAGCTGGGTCCGGCGCTCCTTTACTTTGGCTGCCGCCGGCGCGAGCAAGACTACATCTACCAGCAGGAGCTGGAAGCGTTCGCGGAGGCGGGCGTGATCAGCTGCCTCAGCGTCGCCTTCAGCCGTGAGAAGGCGCAGAAGGACTACGTGCAGCACCACCTGGAGCACGACGCGGGTGCGCCGGGCTGCAAATCGTGAGCAACGGCTACTTGCCTTGGCAGATGGTCCATTGCAACTTTCGGCCTACATCTTTGCTGAGGCGGAGTCCTTGCTTTTGTCAGGAGCAGGCTGCACCGTCGGCCGATAGGTTTGTGGTTATCCCATGCAGCTGACATCCTCCACCCTGGTGTGTGCCCATGGCCGCGGTCGGTCGGCCGTGTGAATTGATGATATTCCTCGCTAGCGTCTCGATCCCGCCGCCCTACCCGTAATGGTTGATGATGCTTGCTGGCCCGCTGGTCGCGCCGCCCCACCAGCGATGTGTCTGTCCGTGCGCAGAGGAGGTGTGGGCGCTGCTGGAGCGCAGCGCCCACGTGTACGTCTGCGGCGACGCCAAGCACATGGCGCGCGACGTGCACCGCGCGCTCATCGAGCTCATACAGCGGCGGGCGGGGTGCAGCGGGACGCAGGCGGAGGCGCGCCTCAAGCAGCTCGCGGATACCGGGCGCTACCAGCGAGACGTGTGGTAGCGGAGGACAGCCTGGCATCAGCAGCCGGCGTGGCTGGCTGGATGTTGGCACATTGCAGCTGTGGAGCCTGCAGCAGGCAGGAGACAGCTCCAGGAGGACTAATTGTTTGTTGCATCATTCTTGTCTGCCCGGCGGGCAGCTGGCGTTGCCATGTAGGCAGGTTTCAGACTCGCCATAGCAGCGCTGCAGCGATGACTGTGTGTTGGACGGAATGATGTGCAAGGCCGTCCGTCTGCTGGACAGCGCATTCGTTGTGTCGTCGAGCAATACCGCCTGCACGAGAGGCTAGCGCAATGGAATGAGCTTGAAATTCAGTGCATCCACGCCATTTCATGCTCATATGCAGACGTCATAACACTGAAGGGCAAATTAGTGCTTACATATCGTCGAAGGAAGAGACAAGTGTTTGAAACCAAATAGTACTTATCAACTTCACTCTGTGCACTCGCTAACGCTGCACGGGCAGGATGCTGACTCAACACCTGGGCATGCTCATTGCATGCAGTCCAGAGAGGTACAGTTTTATCAGCACAACTGCTCAGCGTCAAAATTGGTTTAGCTGGCACGCCTCATCGGCAGTGGCATGCATTGCAACGTATACGCTCGCTCAGTTCGGATGAAAGACTAGTTCCACATGCAGTCAGCAGCATTGGCGTCGGCATGCCAGCCGTGCGATGAGCAGCATATGGGTACTCGAACGCCTCACAGGCGCGGGTCTTAGATCGCCAGCTTGATGCCCAGGAGGCCCACGTTGACCTTGGCGGCGACCAACGCGTTCAGCAGGCTGTTGCAGAACTTTGCGTTGAGGCGCGCGACGAGGCCGAGGATGGTCTGCAGCAGCATGATGTTGGCCTGCGCCAGAACGAATGCATCAGGTCTCGTTCGGGGACATAGTGGGGCTTGCCTTCGTCACCGAAACATGATGTGTACATCCTCATCGCACACTGAGCGGGCACAGTTGGGTTTGGGGGTGCAGTCTGCCACATGATTCCGCACGCCACGCGCATACCTTGATGTCGATCAGGGCGAAGATCTTGACGCAGAAATTGACGGGCAGCAGGCACAGGACGGCGGCGGCGAGGCTGGGGTCCAGGCTCAGCAGGATGACGACGCACAGCTTGACGTCCAGGCACAGGAACAGCGCCGCCAGGACCTTCGCACTCAGCAGGTGGCAGATGCTGCGAAGACACAGAACCACACTGGCGTCAGGACAGCCAGGAGGGACCTGGACGTTCTCTGACTGCCACACGCCGTCGCCGTCAGGCTCAGACCCGCTGCAGCGCGCTCTGCTGTATGTGCATTTGCCAGGACCACACAGGGACCGCATCTCATCAGACTCTGATGACGGCGGTGCTCACACCAGTACACGTAATGCCTGGGTTCAATGCGCACTGCGGGACAGTGCATTGTGCATGCAGTCGTGATGGAACAGCTCTGACTTATACTGCCTGTTCTGGCAAGACGTGACGCTGGCCTACCATGCAGGCAAGAGCTTGCAGCGTAGGAAAGCCACCTGCAGGCGAGATCGACGGCGAGCAAGTCCAGGATCGCGGCGCAGACCTTGGCGTCCAGGCCACCGCAGATGAGCACCACAAGCTGCGAGCACATCATTGTCTCGGCAGCTGCATTGAGCTGTGACCCAAGGGTTTGCCATGTCCCACTCTACATAAGCTGGCGGTACCGATTGAACAATGTGAGCTCGTTGCTGCGCACTGCATGCAAGCAGTCACGGCCGTGCGTGCAAGATGCAAATGGGTGAGGTTGCAAGCTTGCAAGCGAATGGGCCCATGGCGGAGGGTGCGCACGTCGAGGTTGAGGCAGACGAAGATGTCGGCGCACAGCTGGACATCCAGGTCGACCAAGCCGGCAACGATGGCGCACAGGATGTTCAGGTTGAAGTTTGCCTACGCAGCATGGAAGCCGTCGCGATGCTGCATGGCGCGATGCTGCATGATCAGCACAGTACTGTCGGCAAACACGCTCTGCGCTCGGCACCTCCGTCGGCCAGGGCATTGCACAGATGCCGCATGGCTGCTGTGTCAAGAGGAACCGCAGGCGCGATTGCAGCAAGCATGCGCGCTCTGATGCGAGCTGTTGTCCACTGTCAACAGCGTCACCTACCGGACTCAGGTCAACGACACGGTAAGCGACGGCGCGCACGCATGCTTGGATGGCGGCGAAGAGGTTGCAGCAGAAAGTCTTCCCGCAGCCGGCGATGATCGGGCAGCAGGCGCGGCCAAGCTGGATGCAGGTCTCCGCGCAGATCTGCGACCCAGCAGCGTCGGAGCAACTTCATGGCAACGTCAAGGCCGATGTCAGAGATGGCTGCGGATCAGCAGGAGTTGAGGTCCGCAAGACAGCACTTCTGCGGGTTGATTGGCTTGCAGTGCGAAGTTTTGGGCGCGTGAGCATGGCATGGCGTGACGAGCTTGCCGTGCACGAGCAGGCAGCTGCCGGATTGCAATTTAACAGGATGTTTGCCCCGGGCAGTAGGCCAAGTCACACAAAGACGCTGCCATCGCCGGAGCGACTGCCGGAGCTCACATCGGCAGGAACGCCAATTCGAAGCAGCTGTGCTCACCTTGATGTCGAGGAGCAGGAAGACCTCAATGCAGACGGCGAGCTTGATCTTGAGGACGATGGCCGCCAGGATCGCGATGTCGACCTGCACAACTCATCAGGCGATGATTCATGAGCACACAACGGCGTGATGGCACCGGCGCCATGTACAGTTGCAAAACGTCGGCGTGCTTTTATGGATCCAAAAGCGAGGCGTCGAGGACTGTTGCTGATGGCTGCTGCAATGTCACACCTGCACGAAGAGCGCGGCGAGGATGTCGCAGATGAGCTGCGGCGCGCACAGGCTGAGAATGTTGCCGCAGACCGAGGCGGGCAGGTAGACGCACAGGTCCACGACGACCTGCGGTATCAGGACACAGACCGCTGTCAGACCAGAGTGCTTGCCAGCAGAAACCAAGGTTATATTGACGTCATGAACCACGTTGCGACGTCGACTACGTATATGTATATGGAGCGTTTCGATGTTGTGTCAGGGCCTTGTCGGGGCAACACTGCGTCACACCATCCGTAACTGGGCGGTCAGTGACTAGGCGGCTGCGAGCTGTGAAGAGACCACATTGTGCCGAGGGCTGACAACATTCAGCGGCACAACCCAGTATCTATCTGGCCCTCGTTTTGCTGACAGACCATGGCATGGCACTCAGCAGACGCATGCGGCAACGCAGCAACTGTATTGGCCCAGAGCTTGCATAGCAGACGAGAGCCTGTGGAAGCGCACGCTGAGCTCGAGCTTCAGGAAGAGCTCCGCGCAGAGGGTCGGAGTGATGCAGGCGACAATGGCGGCGCAGCCCTGCAGTGGTCACACGCGAGCTGGTTTGCACTTGGACACCGGGACGCATTGCAGTGAGCTGGTGCACCAGCTGCAAAACCCACGAACCCAATGGGTAGGGCAGCGTGTAGTGTAACGGCAATCTGCCTGCCAAGGCAGGCAAAGAGCAGCCATGTCTGCCGCATATGGTGCATGGTCACGCCCTGAGGTATCAACAGAGGGGTGGTGCATGGCGATAGATCTAGATGTGACCACTTCCAATGCCGAGCCCGCGGCCCGCCGGCCGGCGGTGATTGTCACCTGGGCGTTCTTGGCGCAGCACTTGGTCAGGATGCTGATGCAGAGCTCGATGTCGATCAGCGCCAGAGCGCCGGCGCATGCCTTCGGGGCGACGCCGAGGCAGATCTGGGCGCACAGCTGCGAGCACGGACGCAGCGCTTCGTCAGGCCCCAGCGAACGTCGGGGCACACGTCGTGTTTGCTGGTGTCTGGTGCCCAGTCACGCGAGGCACACGTGCAGCTCAAGGCATAGGGAGAGTACCAGGCTGGTGCACCATGGAGCGCTGCTCAGCTACTGGTAAGCATGAGACGCCGGTTGTGCAGCCTGTACCAAACGTGCTGCCTACTTGCACAGTTGGGTGGCAAATCCATGACCCTTCAGCTGCAGCTGCAGGTTGGCAGCGCACTTCGAGGTCCTCGATGATGAGGGGAAGCAGGCCGACCAAGATGTTGAGGCACAGGGTCACATCCAGGCCGTTAAGGTACGGGATGATGTTGATGCCCTGGCGCCACACACCAGCGCTGCTGTCAGCGTGGATCCGGCTTGCTAGCTTTGTCAACAAATACTTGCGGACCATATGCATGCATGAGATCAACGAGCGCAGCGGCTACGCTTCATCAGGAAAATGCACGGCGGTGGGTCATATGTGTACCGCCACCGGTGCGGCACGTGCACAGTCAGTCGTGACGCCTATGCTGCTCTGGCGCCGTCCCGAATATGCCTAGTAGCTGCGCATTGACGATGATGCTCAGTAACTGACGGTCAGACTATCACAGAGATGTCTCAGACCAGTCATGAGCATCGCACCTGGTTGCAGCAGCCCAGCAGGATCTGGATGCAGATGGGGGCAGTCAGGCCGGCGAGGATCTGGACGACGACAGCGACGGGGAGGCCGACCAGCAGGGTGACAATGCCGCCGACGTCCAGCACGCTCTTGTTGCCGAGGATCGTCTTGGTGACGCCCTGCATCCATGCGCGCGTTGCTGTCACGGTGACTAGGCGCCCGTGCAAGTCCACACGCGCTGTCGACGGCGTCACTGGCAGTGCTGTCAAATTCGCAGTGCGCGCACCCATGTGGCGCGCACAAAGATGCCCGCACCAATTCAGAAACTCATGCTAAGTTCGTTGGTGCGCACCGTCACAACGTGGTTCTGCTGCGCCTTGCCGCCCTTGACAGCCGAGAAGATGTTGTTGACGTTCGTGACGTCGCCGCTCGTGACGACAGCAGTAATGTCGTCCAGCAGCGACGACGCTGCATGGAAGCACATGCACAGCGTGCTGAACACAGCGCTGCAGGGGAAGAGCGACGTGCATCAGAGCACAGGATCACGCAAAGCAGCAAGCACCGGCAAATTGTGACAGGTTGCTCGCATGGAGGGTCAACTACAATGAGCGCACCTCCGGTCAGCTGCCGCGCTTGCACAGCGCCAGCGGCGCAGAACAGCACCAGCAGCGCCAGGGCAACGGGCGCGGGTCGCGAAGCCATGTCTTCACTCTCTGCGCACGTGGCCCAAGAAGCCTTCATGACGTCTCATGCGTTCGAGGATCGGGCAGACACATTAGCAAGGCGGGCACCCGAGTCTCAGGCTGCTCCCAGCTGCCCGGCGGCTTCTCAAGCAGGCCGACAAATCACTATCTACGTTTTCGGGCCCGGCGTACGCTGCGGCGTGGCCTGGTGCGCTCGCTCGTTTTGATTCTAGGCAAAACCCTGGCCGCCTAGCCACATAGGCGGCAGGTGCCAGATGCTCAGCGGCGCATACATGCATGGCGACGAGCGGAGAAGTCCAGCAGACTACTGTGCAAGTGCTCGCTAGGACGCACAGGGTGGTGGACGACGAAAGGATGAGATATGTACGTCGTCTCCGCTTTAGCCGTCACAAAATACGGCAGCGCGTGCAGCGAGCAAACGTAGCGTGCAGCGCTGCGTTGCAAAGTGAAGTGGCAGCCTATTGCGACCCTGTGACAGCTTCGAGAAGCTGTATTGAGGGCGCGGGCTCACCGGTGCGGATGTATGTCGGCTAACTCGGGAGCGATGGATGTGCAGAAGCGCAGGCGATGATCCGCAGACAGAACTAATGTCGAAACTGCCGAAAAGCTTCAGATATGTGGGAGGGAATTGATGAAAACCAGATCGCATGCGCTGGACGATCATGTGGCCCAGTGGCTCCCGCCACCCACACTTTGGACAAGGCTCGGATTGTGCACAGAAATTATACTGTAGTGGACCTAGTTCATCAACTTCGTCGCCGCCTCCGTCGGCAGACGTCACGCCGAAGCTGGCTGGCGCGAGAGGGCGCTGAGTCATGCGCATGAGACGTGCCTGCTGCTAGGCTCGGCAGGCCCTTCGCAGTCTGCGCCACCCTCGCTGTTGCACTCGTCGCCGGGCAGGGGTCCGGGACGCATGCTTTTGTGCGTGGAAGGCTGAGGGCAGCTTGAAGCATGGCTTCGGGCTCGGGTTTGCCAACGTGGCAGCCGTCGGCGCTGGCAGTCTGCAGGTCGTTGCCCGTCCTGCTGGCACATGTACGGATGTGGCATCGATGCAGCTGCATGGCACAGAAGTCGGTAACGGCAGTCGTTTTGTTGCAATGGTCCACGCCGGTAGGTCGTTGCCTGTCAGCAACGGATGGTTTCGAAACACGCAGCGCTTGGCCGGTGCTGGCATCAGCATGCCACAGCCTGCCGGCATCAGCATGCCACAGTTGGTTCCCAGCGAGTCCGGATACGGCAGCTCCACTCTAGTTTGTATTGTAATGAGAGCTGCCTACTCGGGACGTGAGACCGCGACGGCTCACCAAAGCCAGAGTTCCCCACTGACTGACTATGCAGCGACCGTGGCAACAATGTACATTTCGGTGAACGGGTCTGCAATGCCGCCGTCCGCCGACGCGCAGGCTTGCGCATGCTGCACCGCTTTCTTCAGGAACCGTGGCCGAAGCGCCTCGAGGTCCTCCGGCGACAGCAGTTTGTCGGCCGGCGCAAAGGGGCTGCCGGTGCAGGAGCGCCACATGCGAGCGGCGTACTCCTCTGGCGTCTGGTCGAGCTTGAAGAAGCCCGGCTCCGCGACGACCTGCACATGACGTGCTTGGTCTCAGACGAGGGGTGATGCGCATGGCTTGTGACATGGCCCGGCTCAGACACAGATCATGCCATGGAATGAGAGTGACATCGACATGGGTGTTGAAGCGGACGACGGAACCTTACACATCGACCAAAGGCATTTCAACGCGAGGGGCAGAGCTGTCGCCTGGCGCTCGGCAGCGTGACCGGTGCTCGAAGGGCGATGCGTCACAGCAGATATGGGGTGCTCACCTGAATGTTCTCGAAGCCGGCCTCCCCGAACATCCTGACCGCGGCGTCCGCATTTGGCAGCTGCGCCGCAGGGTCTGCGACCTGCACGCCCTTCGTCGCCGCCAGCGCCCGCCAATCGTCATACATCCGGATGACCGGTTGCTGCGCAGTCAGCACGAGCAAAAGTAGATCCCTCGTGACGAGGCTGGCAGCACCGCAACCTCCTTCACCGCTACTTGCCTAGACTGCAGAGAGCCATCGCAGGTCACCAGCCATGGGGCGCTTTCTACCTGTGCTGGGCTGCAGCGTGTCGCCGATGACAACGAGGCACACCCGTTTGTCCATGCCCTAGGCCATCACGGCTTCTCTACAGGGCGCATGTGTGCTGCTGCCAGCTAAAATGCGTCGCCATGTGGGATGGCCGGAGTCTGCAGGCATGTGCGTCTGTGTGCTTGACGACGGTACCCAGCTTCAGGGCCGGTCTTATGCAAACACGAGGGCGCCAACATGACGGCGCACACAAAGATGGATCCCAGTCTGTTGGCCTGTGCTTTGCGGCCCACCATGGGCGAGTTGACGGCGAGCCGCCCGCCGGGCGCCAGCCAGGATGCGAAGCGGCGCAGCGCCGTCGGCACGCTGGGCATGTAGATCAGCGCTGAGGAGCACGTGATGACGTCGAAGGGCGCGCCCCCGCGGAGCGCCTCCGCCGCGCCGTCGCCCATCGCGTCGCCGTGGACCAGCGTCACGTTTGTCAGTCCCCGGGCCGCAACCTTCTCTTCCGCCTGTGCGCTGCATGAACTGTATGAAAAAAGTACCGTACAAGCCCCAGCCGAGGCGCTATGAGCGCGCACCGGTGCGCGCGCCTGTGTCCGCACAGTAGCAAGGGGCTTGGTACCCGAGCGCGTGATCCGAAACATTGTCAAGGAGTTCACAGCGTTCGGGACGCCGCGCGCGGCGTGGCATGGGCACCCATGCAATCAAGGGTACGAAGGGGCGGCAGGCAGGCGGTCGCCGCCGCAACGCCAGCCACCCACGCGTGGGAACGCGGGCGCCACCTGCTTGAGCATCTGCGCGGACAGGTCGACGGCGGTGACGCGGCCAGAAGGGCCGACGGCGGCGGCTGCGTCCAGCAGCACCAGGCCCGTGCCGCAGGCGACGTCCAGCACCGCCATGCCGGGCCGCAGCGCCGCCAGCTCCAGCAGCCTCTTCGCCAGCGGCGGGTGGTACCTGGACCCCGCACACCACCGTTGAAAGCGCATATCATGTCCGGCTGACGTCGACGCCTGACGCCTGACAGAAGGTCTGCCGAGCGGTGACAGGCGACCCATCAGCACCCGACGTGCCGTTTGCTGGACTTCGCAGCGGGACGCAGCATGGCGCTCGTTCGCAAGACAGGGCTTGACGTGCTGCCCATCACGCCAGAGGCGCTGGCGTGCGTCTGTCAGTACGTATGGCAGCGCTGAGTCTCTTCCTGCCGAGTGTGCTGGCTATGACCCGTGAGCCAAACAGTGAGCACACCGGTCGTCGACGTCGTAGACCGAGCCCCTCCGATCGAACATGGCCTCGACCGACGTCCTGTAACTCTCCTGCACGGTCTCGCTGCTGATATCACCATCCGGCACGGAATTGCGACAAGGCTTGGCGCATTGCATGACTTACCGCGCAGGTTGATCCGCAAGAGCAGCACATACGAGGCGCCAGCGGCAGGCCGGCGCAGCGTGCCTCATCTTGGTGAAACACTTTGGCGCCCGGCTGCTGTGCGCTGGCATCCGTGGCCGACATGCAGAACGCGTTGCGGCGTCGTGGCCGGGGCGTCTGCTGAGGGCCAACGCCTCTGGGCTCGCCGTGCCAAAAGCGTGCAGGAACCTCGGAAATGGCAACAGGGGCCAGCATAACCGGGTTGAGTGCAGGTTGGATGCACACACTTGTAAGGTATAATTTGGGACATCTGTAATGCGACAAAATTTGGTCTGCTGAAACCTGTGTGCAGAATCCGTCACGACACGGCGACACGCGGGACATGCCAAGTTTAGTACGTCCATGAGATGGTAACCGAACCGCATTTTACCTTCACATCGTCGCAGGGCACGGAATTGCACGGGAAAATGATCCTGGCCACATTGAAATAACACGGTCGTGGGGCTGCTGAAATAGGCTAAATACAGCCAAGCTCCGCACAGCAGCGGAGTGTCAGGTACTCACAGCCTCCTTGAGGATCTGGCCGCTCACTTGCTGCGGCAGCATGACTCGGCTGTGGGTTCACTGCGGCGGCATGACCCAGCCAAGCCGCGTGCGGCGGACGGGGCCATACAAGCCTGTGTTCCTCTGTTGTCTTGAATAGAAAGTCACCGCGGGTTGTGCTGCGTGTGATGTCGCTGATCAGAAGGCCCTCCGAGCTAAGCACATCTGCAAAGTGGTGGGGGTTGAGGAGGCTTGTCAACAAGATGGTTGAATAACGCTCGACCAGCTAATTCCTTCCTGGCTGATCCTCCACCGGATCATGGGCGCGCCGATCCAGGGGGGTTTCCATGCGCGAAGCGAAGCGACTTCGTGATCGCTGAACTGCACTGGCTCGTGCAATCAAGCCGACGAGCCCCGCGAGGCAGCAGATGTCGCTGAGTCGGTCTCGCAACGGGTCCTCCGAGGAGGGCGTCGGCTTGCCCTGCTTCGACAAGCTGCCCAGCTTCCTTAGTCATCCTGACGAGCAGACGGCGTCATGGCAGGCCAGTTGCTCCGACGGCTGACCAGCTGTCTGACCGGTCAGTCGCGGCGAGATTGGATGAGATGCAGCAATCCCCGGTGATGGCTGTCGTGGCGTGCTGCACGCCGCAGGAAGCACCTGCACGCCGCTGCAGCTGCAGACGTTGGCGTACGTATGATTAGTGCACAGTTGCATGCGGTCCAGGCTGGGAATCACCACACGCAGTCCTGCCCCGACTGCATCCAGCGCGGTGCGCACGCACATCGACAGCAGCAGAATCTTTACTCATGTCAACCGAACACAGCATCAACCCCTGCATTTGAATAGGGAATCGCCGCACATTGCATTCAACACTTTCCCCACTCATCTGCTTTGAGACAAGGTGAGTTCCCGCCCCGCGCCCGCTCTACACACCCTCCCATAATACTGTTCGGGCTGTTGAGAGTGTCTGAAGCAACGGGAGATACAGCACGGCATCGATACAGCCTCACAGATTACGGCCCGGTGTTTCACAACCCGGCCGCCTCGCTAGCTAACCGGTCTCGATCGGGGCCAGGCTGCATGCATGGTACCGCCGTGGATCGTGTCCCTGATGCGTTCACGTCGTTTGCACGGGGCGTTCCCGGCGGCTGCCGGTCCCGAACAGAAATATGCTGCACCGAGCCAGCTGGATCTTGCCCCGCTGTAGAGGTCGTCGGAGCCTATCTCAGGGCAGCTCGTTGAGCGTCTCGCTGTCCATTCGCCCCGATCTGCAGCCTACCATCGGTAGATTCCGTCATCCGGGGCCATGCCGCACTTTTTGAGAGCCCGACGGAGCTCGGCCGGCCGCTTTGAGTTTGAACGGCCGGTTGTCAGGAATATGCCGTCCCTCGTGATCTGCTGCGGGCCCATGGAGCACCGACGGCTGGGTTGCCTTGCGCCTCACAATACGTGGTCAGTGTCGTAGCCTGGACCTTGCCATGTGCTGGATGCACAGCCCTGCCCCCTGCTAACTCCCTGATCCTCCAGCTGAAACCTCCGGACGCCCGCAGGCACCATGGCGCGCACCTCTGCCGCGCTCCTGGCGACAGCGATCCTGGCGGCCTCAGCCGTGCACGTCGTGTACGCCGGCATCCGGCCCAACGGCGGCCTCCAGTACCCAGGCATCACCGGCGTGATCCCTGCGTGCGTCTGCTGCCCGTCACCTGTCCTGGTTACATCGCATCAGGAACACACGATGCAGTCAGCAGTTGTTGCTCCTGCACTGCCACGGCCTGCTTCGCCGCAGTTGGTTGCAAACTTCCTCAGTCGTGTCGTTGCCCGAGTCTTTTCACTCACCGCCTTCCACATAAAGTCCACCGTCCAGTGAATTGACGGCTGCTGTGTCTGGTGCGCAGGGCGTGCGAGGGCGGCACCAACGAGCAGTGAGTGTCTTAGCCCGAGCCTCCGTCTGACAGCCTGTGTGGCTTGGCATCATGCAGAGTCAACGGGCCTGCGCCACGTGAACATGCATATCCCCTAGGGCTTGTGTGGGAAATCCTTGAGCAGGAAGCTCCGTCAATGCCATTCGGCCTGCCAATGCGCCATTGTTGGCTCCTGAATGTGCGCCGACAAGACTCTCATGCCCTCCCGCAGGAACCCGGGCGCGCCGTCGCAGGATTTCCTGCTGAGCGACCCGATCGTGGCCTCCCACGTCACCGGCAACATGCCCGAGCAGGTGATCGCCCTCCTTTCTAGAGAACTCGTGCGGCCCCGCAATGGCAGAACTGCATCGGACGTTGACCTCAAGCTTTGTCTTCCTACAGCGTACGCATGCGGCGGACGTGGCCCGACTGACATGCGTGCTGGTGCGTGCGCAGATCCACATGACCCAGGGCGCGACCCCGTCGGCCATGTACATCAGCTGGGTCACCGGCAACGCCAGCTACACGTACTGCTCCCAGGACGACAACGCCACCTGCGGCGACGCGACCAACGCGTGCTACTGCAACGCCTCCCCAGCGGCGTTCGCCTCCAGCCAGGTCAAGTACAGCACCGACGAGGGCCTCCAGAACGCCATGATCGGCCAGGAGGCCGGCGACTACCCGGTCACGGTGCGCCGCGCGCGCCCTGCCCTGCTCCTGCGCCCCCGTCATCGTCCTCGTGTGCTCGCAGCGAGCTCTCGAGGCGTGCACCTCGTCGGCTCGCATGTGACACAGGCGAAGCAGCGGCTTAATGTGTTGCTTGCCACCCTGGCTGCTGCCCACACACCACTGCACACGGCTCATGTTCATGTCAACTTGTCTTTGAACGGCAGTCAGCACGCCCATGCTGCTCAGCAAGCCCCCAACATATGTGCCTTCGGCGGCAATGACGACCTGCTCTGACCGCGATGCTGGAGGCGCGCACAGAACCAGTACGTGCAGTACTACGGCCCCATGGCGCAAGGCAACAACTACACGTCGGGCCTGCTGCACACCATCAAGCTGACCGGCCTGAAGGCCGGCACGCAGT
>JAABUX010005627.1_pt1 | contig 15302 bp, 15 predicted proteins | sample 5561851 | NCBI WGS metagenome assembly JAABUX01 (sample SAMN10711883, study PRJNA513361) | rock metagenome | isolation source: Antarctica rocks | place: Antarctica: Victoria Land, Richard Nunatak red sandstone | collected 2016-01-03 | reverse complement strand
CGCCAGCCAATCAAGCACGCTTTGTAGGGGCCGCCAAGCCTTCTGGCACCTACATCGAGTCCATTGATACGTCCCACTTGAAGACCTAATGGGTTCTGCAAACGTCAATGACGGAGTCTCGGCGTTAGTGGGTCAAAAATAAATCGCCCTTGACAATACATAGCCTCCATCGCCGTAGGACGCGACACAGCCCCGCCTGCGGCGCGAGAAAGAACATTCCGCTCTTTTTCACTATAAGCGCCTGGGCGTGTCGTGGTGGCCCTGTGTGCCTGATCCGCGTCAATGGGCGCGACGGCCCGCCCCCCTACGAGCGCGCACGTCCGACGTCACGTCGTGGTACCAGGCCCAATCGCGTGACGTCGGCGACAACACCGCGACCGATACCGTGGCCCGCGCCGTGCAGTAGGGGCGGACGATGCGGTTCGCCGCACTAGCCCCACAGCACTGGCCCAGGCCCGGTTCCAGCAATGACCATATTCAGTCGATGTAGACGAAAGGACAAACGCGCGCCATGGAGTATCGTACGCTCGGTCGAACCGGAGTGAAGGTCAGCCCCCTGTGTCTCGGGGCGATGATGTTTGGGCAATGGGGCACGGCCGACCACCAGGAGTCGATCCGCATCATCCACCGTGCCCTGGACGCGGGCATTAATTTCGTTGACACGGCCGATGTGTACTCGCACGGCGAGTCAGAGGAGATTGTCGGCAAAGCCCTGGCCGGCGGCAAGCGCGCCAACGTGGTCCTCGCGACCAAGGTGCATGGCGCGATGGGCGACGACCCCAACGCCCAGGGCAACTCGCGCCGCTGGATTATCACAGAATGTGAGAACAGCCTGCGCCGCCTGGGTACCGACTGGATCGACCTCTACCAGATCCACCGCCCGGCCCCGGATACGGACATCGACGAGACGCTCGGTGCGCTGACGGACCTGGTCCGTGCCGGCAAGATCCGCTACTTTGGCAGCTCCACGTTCCCCGCGTACGAGATCGTGCAGGCCCAGTGGATGGCCGAGCGCCGGGGACGCGAGCGCTTCCTGTGTGAGCAGCCGCCCTACTCGATCCTGGTCCGGGGCATCGAGGCTGATGTGCTGCCCGTCTGCCAGGAGTACGGCATGGGCGTGATCCCGTGGAGCCCGCTCGCGGGCGGCTGGCTCTCGGGCCGCTTCGGGTCCGGCAAGGACAACTCCAGCCGCAGAGCGGACCGCATCCCGGCCCGCTACGATATGTCCGACCCGGGCAACCAGCGCAAGCTGGAGGCGGTCGACCGGCTGACCGAGGTGGCCGAACAGGCGGGGTTAAGCATGGTTGAGCTGGCCCTGGCGTTTGTCCTGGCGCACCCGGCGGTGACGTCCCCCATCATTGGCCCGCGCACCATGGAGCACCTGGAGTCGCAGCTCACAACGGCGGTGATCACGCTCGACGCGGCCACGCTTGACCGCATCGACGCGATCGTGCCGCCGGGGACGAACGTCAACCCGGTTGATGCCGGGTATCAGCCGGCGGCATTGACCACTCCTCGCCTGCGCCGCCGCGCGTGAGGGGGGCGACGCGCGTGTCAGTAGCAACCGAACCGAACCCCACGTCGCGGACCGCGCCGTCACCACCCAAGGTGGCTGGCGGTGCGCTCTCGCCGCGCCTCGTCTGGGTCTTTGCCGTGGCCTGCGGTCTCGTCGTCGCCAATCTCTACTATGCGCAGCCGTTGCTCAACACGATCGCCACGGCGTTTCAGAGCAGCAGCGGGACGGTGGGGGTGGTGGCGACGCTGACGCAGGCCGGGTACGCGCTCGGCCTCGCCTTCATCGTCCCGCTTGGCGACCTGCTGGACCGTCGCCGCCTGGTCGTGGTCGTGCTGTGCGGGACGGCCCTCGCGCTGCTCCTGGCCGCGGCGGCGTCCTCTCTTGCGATGCTCGCGGCGGCATCGCTGCTCATTGGACTCACCTCAGTCGTGGCGCAGGTGCTGATCCCGTTCGCGGCCAGCCTCGCGGACGAGGCGGAGCGTGGCGCGTGGTGGGCCGGGTGATGAGTGGCCTGTTGGTCGGTATCCTGCTCGCCCGCACGGTCAGCGGGGTCATTGCTCAGGCGGCCTCGGGTGTGCTGGGACACGCCGGGTGGCGCGCCGTCTACGTGATCGCCGCCGTGCTGATGGTCGCGCTGATCGCGGTCCTGTGGCGTGCCATGCCGCGCCCGCCGCGTCAGGAGGCGCAGTCGTACGGGCAACTCCTGCGCTCGATGGGGCCGCTGGTGCGCGAGGAACTGGTGTTGCGCCGCCGCGCGGTCTACGGCGCGCTGGCCTTTGCCGCGTTCAGCGTCTTCTGGACCAGCGCGGCCTTCCTGCTGGCGCGCCCGCCGTACCGCTTGGGCGCGGGCGCGATCGGCCTCTTCGGGCTGGTCGGCGTGGCCGGCGCGCTCTGTGCGTCGCTGGCCGGACGCCTCGCCGACCGTGGCCTCCAGCGCTACGCCACGCCCGCGTTCCTGCTCATCACGTTGATCGCGTACGGGCTGATGGCGCTGGGCGGCACGCGCCTGGTCGCGCTGATTGTCGGCGTGGTCCTGCTCGATCTGGGCGTGCAGGGCACGCAGATCACCAACCAGAGTGAGATCTACCGTCTGCGTCCGGAGGCGAACAGCCGGATAACCACCATCTATATGACCACCTATTTCATCGGTGGCGCGGTGGGCTCCGCGACATCGGCCGTCGCCTTCGGTGCCGCGGGCTGGACAGGCGTGTGCATTCTGGGCGCGGCTTACGCCAGCCTGACGGTCCTGGCCTGGCTCACGGAAGGGATCGGGACGGGCGGTCGACACAAAGCACGAGCGCGAGACGCGTCGGTTGGCGCGGGATGAGTACTGGAGGACGCGTGGAGCCGCAGGTCATACGGGTGGGCTGCGCGGGATGGTCGATTCCGCGTGTACACGCGGACCGGTTCGCACCGGGGGCGAGCCATCTCACGCGCTATGCGACGCGCTTCGCCGCCGTCGAGATCGACTCATCGTTCTACCGGCCGCACCGCGCGGTAACCTACGCGCGCTGGGCGGACACGACGCCGGACACGTTCCGCTTCGCGATCAAGGCGCCGCGCGCCATCACGCACGAGCGTCGTCTGGTGGACACAACGGAGCCGTTGGAGCGCTTCCTCACTGAAACTGCCGCGCTCGGTGAGAAACGTGGACCCCTGCTGATCCAGTTGCCGCCAAGCCTGGTCTTCGATCCGGCGGTTGCGGCTGCCTTCTGGCGGGAGCTACGTGCGCGTTACGGGGGCGAGGTCGTCTGCGAGCCACGCCATCCAAGCTGGTTCAGGGACGAGGCGGATCGCCTGCTGCAGACCTGGGAGGTGGCGCGTGTGGCCGCCGACCCACCACCGGTCCCGCAGGCGGACGCGCCGGGCGGCTGGGCCGGGCTCCGCTATCTTCGGCTTCATGGCTCCCCGCGCGTGTACTATGACGCCTACGACGACCCGTCCCTTGACCGGCTGGCCGGCCAGCTTGTGGAGGGTGCCCAGGACGCGCCCGTCTGGTGCATCTTCGACAACACCGCGTCCGGCGCGGCCACGCTCAATGCCGTCCGTCTGCTCGATCTTCTGCACGACCGGCACGTCCATCCCTGAGTACGGGGCGCAATCAGGTGTCGGCGTCGCGCACGGTCTGTGCGTCGTTGCCGGCACCAGTGCTGTGCCCTAGCGCTGCTCACGCTCCCGCAGCCAGGAGGCGAACTCCGTCGCCACGAGACGCTCCCCGGACACGCCGTCTGATTCCGCCCCGCACAGGTAGAGGATCGGCGCGGCCATCACGTCGGGGGAGAGCAGCCGGTCACGCATGTCCGCCGGCACGTCGTCGGGAATCATGCCAGTCGCCGTCGCGCCACCGGGCAAGAGCATGTTCACGTCAACGCTGCACGGCCGCAGGTCCTCGGCCATGATCAGCGAGAGGGACTCGGCCCCGGCGCGCGACGGGCCATACGGGACGAAGCCGCGCCGCCGCATCGTCTCGTGGTTCATGCTGATGTTCACGATTTTGCCGCCGCCATCACGCAAGAAGAGCGGCACGACGGCGGCAGCGACGCGGAAATAGCCGGTCAGGTTGGTGTCGATGACGGCGGTGAACCCCTCCTCCGAGACCCGCCAGAAGGACTGGGGCTCGCTCAGGAAGGCGGGATTGACCGTGCGCATGCCGATACCTGCGTTGTTCACGAGCACGTCCAGGCCACCCCACGCGTCATCGATCTCAGCAACCCCGCGCGTGATCGACGCGGTGTCGCGCACGTCCAGGCGCACAGGCCGCACGTCACCACTCGGAGCGTCAATCATCTCGATGGCCCGCGCTAGCCGGTCGTCATCCCGGCCACCCAGCGCGACGCGCGCTCCTCCGTGAGCGAGCGCGAGGGCCATCGCCAGCCCCAGACCACTCGACGCGCCCGTCACCAGGACGCGCCGGCCAGTGACATCCCACCCCGTTGGCCCTGTCATCATGTCGACCCTCTCCTCTACCGGTTGACCGCCTGGAGGGTGTGCTCCGGATAGCGTGTGCCGACCGCCGCGCCGCGCGGAGCCGCCTCGTCGATCCGACGCAGGTCGTCCGGGGTGAGCGTCACCCCGAGCGCTTCCACGTTCTCCTCCAGGTACGCACGCCGCTTGGTGCCCGGGATCGGTACGATGTCCTCGCCCTGCGCGAGGAGCCAGGCGAGGGCGAGTTGGCCGGGCGTACAGCCCTTCTCCTGGGCGATCTCCCGCACGCGAGCGACCAGATCAAGGTTCTTCTGGAAGTTCTCGCCCTGGAAACGGGGGTGCGTGCGCCGCACGTCGTCGTCAGCCAGATCCTCGAAGCGCGTTAACTGGCCGGTCAGGAAGCCACGCCCGAGCGGGCTGTAGGCGACGAAGCCGATGCCCAGCGCGCGGCATGTCACCAGGATCTCGTCCTCGGGGTCGCGGCTCCAGAGCGAGTACTCCGTCTGCAGCGCCGCGATTGGGTGGACAGCTGCCGCGCGGCAGATCGTGGCGGGGGCGGCCTCGGAGAGGCCGAGGAAGCGTACCTTGCCCTGTTCGACCAACCGGGCCATCGCGCCGACCGTCTCCTCGATCGGCGTCGCGGGGTCGACGCGGTGCTGATAGTACAGGTCGATCGTCTCGACGCCCAGGCGGCGCAAGGACGCCTCGCAGGCCGCCTGCACGTAGTCGGGGCGTCCGTCCACGCCTTTAAAGCTGCCATCGGCGCCGCGCACGTTGCCGAACTTGGTGGCCAGCGTGACCTCGTCGCGACGACCAGCGATAGCGCGGCCGACCAGCTCCTCGTTCTGGCCAACCCCATACATGTCGGCGGTATCGAGGAAGGTCACGCCCAGGTCGAGGGCGCGGTGAATCGTCGCGATCGACTCGTCCTCATCGCGGCCGCTATAGAAGTCGGACATGCCCATGCAGCCGAGGCCGAGGGCCGAGACCGACAGCCCGTTGCGTCCCAGGGGGCGGTGTGGTAATGTCACTGATCTCCTCATCTCTTCTGATAGTGCGCCTGGTGTTCTTCTGCCTCCGTCACCGTGGATCATCCGCGTACGACGGGGTCGCGCTCGTTCCCGCGTGGCCCGCGAGGGCGCCGTGGGATAGCTCCGAGAGCAACTACCAGGGCGCCTCGGAGCCGTCGTAGCGGAGGAACCGGCCGGCGTCGTCAGGAGTAAGGCCGTCGATGACGCGCAGCAGCCCGCGCGCCGACTCCTCTGGTGCGAGGTCGGCGTCCGCGCCGCCCATGTCCGTCTTGACCCAGCCTGGGTCGATCATGACGGCGGTAATGCCCTGCTCGCGCACGTTCCAGGCGTAGGTCCGCGTCATCATGTTGAGCGCGGCCTTGCTCGCGGCATAGCTGTACTCCCCCGGGTGCGTCGCATAGGTGAGCGAGCCGGACCCCGACGAGATGTTGACGACGCGGGGAGCCGTACCCTGCGTGAGCAGGGCGGTGAACGCCTGCGCCACACGCACGGGGGCGACAACGTTGATGTTGAGCACCTCCAGGGTACGGGTATCGTCGAGTAACTGCTGGCCATCCGGCCCTGCAACCGTCGTGTCGCCGGGATTGCCCGCTGCGTTATTGATGAGAACATCGAGCCCCTCGACCTCGCCGTGCGCCTGCCGGACGGCCGCCGCGAGGGACGCGGCGTCGGTCACCTCCAGGGCGAGGACGCTGACGCTCTCGCGCTGCTGGTCGATCAGCGCCCGCAGGCCGGGCGCGCGCTCAATGTCGCGGCACCCCGCCAGGACACGGTCGCCGCGCGCGGCGTAGTGCCGTGCCAGTTCCAGTCCGATTCCCCGCCCCGCTCCCGTAATCAACACCCGCTGCATCGTAACTCCTTGTCTCCGTCTGTCTCTGTCGGTATGTTCACTGTCTACCGCAACGATCATGCCGCCGCGTCTCCAGACCGCCCCGCCGACGTCGGGGAGCCTGGGTGGCCAGCGACTCGCGGCTGATAGAGGTGTCATCTTGCTCGGTTTCCGGGTCATAGGCACTCTCGATGAGACGGAATGAGCGGTAGGCTGAGGCTCCAGAGACCACATAGCTCTGGAGGGTATCATTGGGGCCTGCTGAGATAGGGTATGCTGTGGCCTGATGAGGGCAGAGAGGGAGGGCAGCATGCGGTGCCAACGATGCACAGGGGAGCAGTTCGTCAAGTCCGGGCGCGACCGAGCGGGCCGGCAGATCTACCAGTGCGGGGCGTGCGGGCGACGGCAAACGGACCGCTCCACCTCGGCCTTTCGCAACTACCGCTTCCCCGACGACGTGATCGCCCTCGCCGTGCGCTGGTATCTGCGCTTCCGGTTGCCCTACACCGACATCGTGGAACTGCTGGCCGAACGGGGCGTCCACGTCGATCCGTCGAGTGTGTTCGATTGGGTGCAGCGCTTCACTCCGCTCTATCAGGACGCGGCGCGCCCCCATCGCCATCGTGTCGGCACCCGCTGGGCCGTCGATGAGACGTATATTCGGCTGGCCGGCCGCTGGGTCTACGCCTATCGGGCCATCGACGAGCACGGCCAGGTGATCGATGTCTACCTGAGCGACACGCGCGATACGGCGGCGGCCACGGCCTTCTTCGCGCAGGCCATCGCGCGCACCGACGTGCGGCCTCATCGTGTCACGACGGACAAGGCGCCGACGTACCCGCCCGCGCTGCAGGCGGTCCTGCCGGAAGCGGAGCACATCACCGGGAAGGCCGAGCAACAGGCCATCGAGCGCGACCACCAACATCTCAAGGGGCGAACGCGCTGCATGCGGGGCTTCCAGCAGATCGAATGCGCCCAGGTGGTGTGCGACGGCCACGGCTTTATGCGCAATCTACGGGACGGCTTCTATCGCTTAGGTGAGCCGACCGGCGACCCACGTCTCCCGCGGGCTCCACGGCTCGCTCGCGCCTGGGACGATCTCACGCAGATTCTTGCTGCGGCATAGCTGTCCCTGTCAACGGCCTACGATGACGCTCCCGGATCAGCATGGGGCTTCTGACCTCAGCACGACCCAACGACACCACGTAAGATCCAGCGATATCTGGACGCGTGGCTCGTGGAGGGAAGAGGTGGTCTTCGATGTCGCCATAGGCATCTAGATCCCGACGTCACCGAGCGCGCGGATGGCGTCGTCCGCGTACCCGGCCGCGCGCAGGGGCGCGACGATGTCGACGGCTAGGTCGGGGACGTAGCAGGCAATCAGGCTCGCCTCACCGTCGTCCGCGCTGTCGCCCACGGGGACGATGCGCACGTCGCCGATCGCGGCGGGGAGGATGCACGACGGATGCGTCAGGACTCGGAACGCAATTGGGTTTTTGCGCGCGTCAGCCTGCGGTGTTGCGCGCCGGATCGCGCCTACGCCACCTGCATCACCGTGCACACCTCGCCCCAGCGGTCCTGGAACAGGCGACGCTGATCGGCCAAGGAGATCGTCTCGTTCAGGTGCTGGCGGGAGCGGAAATGGTCGCGCAATTCGTCGTGAGCCGTGCAGAAGCGCGATGCTGCCTCGAACGAGCCGAAGCCGCGCATGGGATAGTACCGCTGTTTGATGCCCCGGTGATCTTGCTCGATGCGATTGTTCATGTAGCGGCTGGTGCGATGCTGCACGTCCGGGCCGAGTGTCTCGCGGATGGCGCGCGGATAGGCATCGTGCCCGTCTGTCGTCACCTTCTCCGGCGCGTGGCCGACGACGGTGCGCGCCCGCTGGAAGAAACGCGTGGCGGCCGCCATGTCCCGCGTCTCGCTCAGCATCGAGTCGACGAGGGCACCATCGGCGTCGATGGCGCGATACAGATAGCACCAGCGTCCGTCTACCTTTATATACGTCTCGTCGCAGTGCCACTTCACCCCTGCTTTGCCCCGTCGCTTGGCGCGCAAGCGCTCCGCCAGGAGCGGGGCGAAGCGCTCCTCCCATTCCCGGACGGTCTCGTGGGTAAAGGTGAAGCCGCGCGTGAGGAACATCTCGGCCAAGTCCCGCAGGCTGAGTTTGTAGCGCAACCGCCAGAGCACGACGAGCAACGCAATGTCGGTGGGCACCTGCAGGTGGTTGAAGGGCGTGCTCGTGCGCTCATTGAAGGTGCGCCGGCAGGGGCGGCAGCGGAACAGCCGATAGCCCAACGCTGTCGTTCGCTCCAACGCCTGTGTCGTGTCCCCCTGGCAGTATGGGCAGCCCATCGTCCCCTCCTCAACGCACTCTATAAAAGGAAAAGGATACCCGACCGGTTGGCTCCCCACCACCACTGATTCTGAGTTCTGACGCAACCCTATCGTTGTACGGATGCGCGATGTAGCCAGCACAGGCCCGGTTTTTACCCCGATCGCATCGCTCGCTGGACCGCTAACACAACGTGGATTGCCCCAACTCGACCACTAATTGCCGTTTACGGCTCAGTTGCTACTCGACGACACCTATCCGCCGAGCCCTCCGAGCAGCGCCAGCACCCGGCTCCACAGCAGTTCTGTCGCCGCACTATCATATTCTGCTGGCAGGCTCGGGTCGGTGAACAGATGACCGGTGCCATCATACTCGAACAGCTCGAAGCGCCCTTCAGCCGCGCGCACATCCGCCGCCATGCCATCGATCCCGGCCTGGTCACGGAAGGGGTCGTCCCGCATGAAATGCACCTGTGCGGGGACGGTCGCCGGCCAGGTGTCGAGCCTCAGGACACGCAGGGGGAGGGCCTCATGCAGCAGGATACAGGCCAGCGCACCCGGACGCGTGGCCGCCAGCCACTCCGCCGACGCGCCGCCCGCTGAGAACCCCATGTACACGAGCCTGGACGGCAGGTGCGCGACGTCGGCCGCTGCGCGCCGCAGGATCTCCTCATAGCCGAGGCTCTCCTGGTAGGCCATGGCTGGCTCGTACGCGTCAAAGCGCGCCTCCCCGCGGTATAGGTCGGGCGTGTGCACCGTGTGGCCGGCCGCCCGCAAGCGGTTGGCGGCGTCCATCACGCCTGCGCGCGGCCCAAGCACGGAATGAAACAACACAATCTCAGCCATCGCACAGTCCTTTGCAAGATGATGCTCAGTGGGGCATCTCCTAGGATAGCACCCTATCCCTGTCACATGTCCGTCAGCTTTTAGCCGCATCGCGCGCGGTGGTGAGCCGAGCGGCGTGGCGTGCGTGCGGGGAGCTGCTGAGGACGGATGCCGACGGCTCGGTTAGATGGTATGGGTGGCTGTTTTACGTGCTTGTCGTTGCCGTACCCCTATTTATTGGTCAAATGGCTGTTCTGCGCAGCTTTCTGTAAGGGGCAACAGCATGTTGCACAAGCACCGGACGAGTCCTACGCAGATCGCCCGACTGCTTCCGACGCGAATGCCACTATCTCTCAGTGCATCGACGCGTAGGTGTCGCCGCCAGTTGTGTGCAACATGCTGTTGCCCAATACATTCTGCGCAGCTTTCGTTGTCCCACCCCGCTTACGCCCGAAATACGCGCTCTCGTTTTTATGTCACTTGGCGTTATCCCTGCCTTGCAATTTATAGTTGCAAGTAGTCGTCAACCCGCCCTGCTCTCAATGCGATAAGGGCTACCTTTATTAGATCGCTCGCTTCTTGTTCCAGTTGCTCCATATACATGTACAGTTCACCCATGGTTTCCTCAAAGCGTGCCCGGCTATCGGGTGGAACAGGTGCGTAGTATTCTTGGAAACCATGGGCGAAGACCTCCATTGACATGTCGGCTTCGCTGTACGCTTCCCAATTTGGGCGTTTAAGGTGCCGTATCGCCTGCAAAGCGCCCGATGTTACGACGCGCGCCGCTAATGCGGTGAAGTCACGGCGTTGGGACCTATTTGAACAAACTACTCCCGCTATGCTTGCATCGACTTCATGCCCTGAGGCTACGTAGAGTGATTGGAGGACTTCATCGACACAATGCCCAAGCTCATGAATGATGACCCATTGTTCAGACTCATTCGCGCTAAATATGCACGCCGTCTTGTTGTTCGTCAGGCCACTAGGAGAGAGCCTTAATTTTTGCTCGGCGGGGAGGTATCGATAGTGATCAACGTAGGAAAGGGCGCTCTCGGGCGCGAGTGTCACCTTGTAATCGAAAGCACTGAGCAGTAACCGAAAAGTGGATGGAAGTTGGTCGACGACAGACTGTGCATACTTGATGGTTTCTTGGCGAACGCCACCATCCTTATTATTGCTCCAGGTGTTAACAGGGATGGTGATATGTTGACCATTGTCCTGTTGGGCTTTAAGTGTTTCTAAACGCAGCACGCGCTCAGAGGCTGGCATATAAGTCATAGTTTGCTATCCCCTTAAGAGATATTTCCGCTCCTTTGCATCATGCGTTATGCACATGTCCGTGTTCGCGCCAGTATTCGGTGGTTTTTACATGACCCCTCAAAAAGGTGCAGTAGGCTCTTTCCGTCGTTGGAACGGCCAGATAGTAGGGCATTTCCAGGCTTTTGCCGCCCAAGACGGGGTCTCACAAGGTGTACGTTGCGAGACCGTTGGGTTGACGGGTCGCATAAGTCGTCTCATAATGCCCGTCTCATGGCATCTTAGAGATTCTGAGATGCCAAAGACCCGACCAATGCCCTTGATGCACCTTTTCGAGGGGATATGCAGAAACCCCCACCTTCAATCGAGATGCAGATCGCATGCGTATGAATAAGGTATAACCTGTTTATCGCTCGTCTCTTGCCACGCAGTCTCGCGATGCGATGCCTCCTTTATTTGCTTGGCGGTGTACGCCTCGAAATATTCGTGCACCGTTACTAGCACATCTATTTCCTCACTCGTAAAGAGCCAGTCCTGAAACGGCACTAGGGCCTGATACTTGAACCCCGTTTGTACTCCGTCGTGAGTCACATAGTCGAGCGATTCAGACAGGATAAGGCCCGACCCCCTGCATTCTCCAATCAACCGATCGTATTGGTCTGGGACCGGACCCAGCGGATAATGGACGTACGCTGCTCCGCTCAACGAGCACCCTCCGCGTTTATAACGGAGAAAGTCGGCATACCACAGCAGCTTCAGGAGCTTGACGCGCGTTGGCTGCACGCGTTGGCTCGTGAAATACACGACCATTTGCCCAAAGCGTTTCAAACTGAACGATCTGTTTCCTCGCGAAATATCGGGATGTGCGTTGATTAAGTGCTCGATCCCATGTTCGATCTCCGCCGTGGCCACTGCCGGCAGCCGTCGTTCCATAGCCTCGCGCACGAGGTACCTGTCACCCTCTTGCAAATGGTCTAGTCGCCGCTGTATGAAACGAAATAGGGCGTCCTCGTCCTGTAAGGCGACCATTTGGGCATTATGCGCCTTGTCCGGGAGAGCGCCCGTCTCATATCGATGGACTGTGATCTCCCCCCACCCCAGCAACCGCCCGAAACCCCGCTGACTGAGATTAGACACCTCGCGCAGGCTGCGAATCTGCGCAGGTGTCAGGATATCGTGTCTCTCCCGATAGACGTTATAGACCCGCTGCAACGTCGCATCGTCCCGCGCAACATCGCCGACATCCTGGAAACAATTTGTGCACACAGCGACAGCAGCGGGGATAGCGATCGTGTCACCTCGGACTACATGAGTCTCGATGCGATGATCGATGTGACGTGAACTCATCGTCCCGCACTCGGGACAAAACTTCTTCGCCTCTTCCATTTCGATCTCCTCGCTCATGTCTCACATCCACTGTTGTAAGGGTATGAGAGCTTCCATCGGGACTCGTGGAATGACACGCACACGACAACATCGCCCTCTGGCGGTCGGACGATGGCAAGCTTGATGTAAATGTCCATGTTGGCCTCTTGCACTCCAAACACCCACCCGTCTTCGGGGATCGTGTCCGTGGGATCGACATTGCCGGAGTAACTGTCGACTGTAAGGGTGAGGATCAGCTCGACGAGCTGTGTGACCGTCCATCCTAAACCTCGCAAGGTTGCCATATTTTCAGGCCGACGACGAAATGAGAAGCCATACTCGACGCCCCGCAACTCGATGATAGACCGCGCCTCATTCAAGAACGCCTGCACTAGTAGTCCGTCAAGGTTTCTTTGAACAGATGACAGCCCCTGATTAGGCGCACCGCGACTGTCAAGACTTCGGCTGACGGACTACTAGTACCCTATGAACAGTCCGCAAAGAACAGGCCCCCTCCTGGACAGCCCTTTATTACGTATAATCATATGATAACACGGCCGCAATACTCATTCGATGGTGTTTCCTACCACCTTTCGGCTATTTGCGATGTTCAGCACGCCTCATAGGCACTCTCTTACAAGTAGTCGCGCCCCAGCCGTTGCAGCGACCGTGTATGCTGGTGGCAGGGATTTGCGCAGCAGAACGCCAGTCTGGTGTCACTTCTCACGTCCGTCTTGTTGCCGAGGAAGTCTTCGCATGAACAATCACAAGCTACACCCACCGTCCCCTGAGGTCGCGGCCACCATCACACGTCTCATTGCTGAACTTATCCAAGGGGTGACGACGCACCGCTTGGCCGAGATTGAGCGTGATCTAAAGCAGACACAAACCGTGGCCATCGACAGCTACCCCGAGCGACCCGACATCAAAACCTTTACCTATCTACGGGACGTTTCCCCCCAGTGGACCTACTCTTTTGACAGTAGTTGCATCTATCAAGAGGGCCCCGATCGCTGGACCATGGCTACTATCATCCCGCCCCACATCGCCAACCCTGAAACCTCCACCTATGGTGAGCACAGCTGACCCATGGTGGGATAGGCAGACGTGCGCCGCGTCTGCCTTTATCTTCTTCAAGTAGTCGCACCCTGACCGTTATGGGGTCCGCTCACGAAACGGACAATAGTGTACGCTAGCCACGTTGCAGGGTCGAATATCATTCTCGGTATTCTTGCATATAGGGGTCGTTTGACGAGAGGACAAGTATTGGACGTTAAGGCGTGGTCCATGGTCATTGTCTAGGGAAGCTCGCGAAAGAGTGGGTTCAGGGCTGCGAAGAGCGAGAGGAGAAGCGAGACGACGGAGAAGACACCCACGGTCCCCATGCTGCCGACGGACTCAAGCAGAGTTCCCGTCACGGCCAGGCCGAGCGCGTACGACCCCAGCTCCACCAATCGCGTGAGGCTGGTGACACGCCCACGCATCGCGTCAGGGACTCGTGAGGCCGTGTAGCTGGCAACCGTGACCTCAAACAGGGGATCAACGGCATAGACGGCGGCCGTAAGCGCGGCGAGAATGAGAACGTGATGCGCCCCGAGATAGCCGGAGACGAGAAGCCAGGTGACAGCGGTCGTCGCTACAAGGACGGCCCGCGTGCGGTAGCGGCGATGGAGCCGACCGGCTGCGACGGCTCCAGCAAGCCCACCAAGAGCGCCCGCCGCGAAGATGAGGCCGATCACGGCAGATGGCGCACCCGCCTGCTTGGACATTACCACGATTAGGAGATAGAGACCGGACGCGATCGCCGTCCTCCCCGCCATCAGCACATTTAGGTGACGGAGCACGCGCTGCTGCCAGAGCCACGCCATAGCCGATCGTATCTCCGTGACCAGCGAGGTTGACTCCCGTGTCGACGTGTCCTGGAGTGGGACCGTGATGAAGAAGATGGATACGGCATTGACGATGTACGAGCAGGCATCGAGCAAGAGCGCGAGACCGGCTCCGGCGAGTTGGTAGAGGGTTCCACCGAGCGGCGGCCCGAGGAGCAGAGCGACATTGCTGGCCACGCTTGTCTGCGCACGCGCTGCCGGATACTCCTCGGGCGTGACGACACGGGCCAGGGCGGCGAAGCGGGCAAGGTTGGCAAAGACGAAGCAGGCACCCTCGGCGGCACCTGCGATATAAAGATGGGCGAGCGTCAGATGCCCGAGCACGATAGCCAGCGGAATACTGCCCATGGCCACCCCGCTCCCGATATTGGCGAGCACCATCACGCGGCGTCGGTCCCATCGATCGACGAGGGCCCCCGCCGGGATAGCGAGCAGGACATAGATGACACCACGGACCGCGGCGATGGCCCCCGTGTAAGTGCCACTTTTGATGATGCTGCTGGCGAACCTCAATGGGGCCTCATCGGTGGGTCGGTGGCAGGTGTGACCACACGCAGTTTAACGCGCCTGAGACTCGTATCGCAGGGTTCGCCAGCAGCATCTTGTAGAAGTAGCGACTGCAAGCGCGATGGATGGCGACTTTTCTTCATTGTCTTTCCGCTATAGCCCCGCTGTGATGGAGCAACGGATACTGTGTTCCGCTCTTGCTCGTGAATTGCCCCTGTGGCGCATCTACAGCGGGTTGAGCCAGGTGTCATGTGATGATGGCCGCCGCGACGGCGTTGTGCCAATGACATCGCACACGATCTATACCGCTCCGCGTCGCGTCTGGATGAATCCGATTAGTCAGCAAGATCAGCACGATGTCGTTGACCGGATCGACCACGATGCTTGTGCCCGTAAACCCCGTATGACCGTAGGTGTGCGCTGAAAACCGCTGACCAGCCAATGGTTCGGGCAAGGGAGCGCCATGGGCGGAGGGGAAAATCGCCCGTGTCACGGCCGAGCGGAACGGCGCGGGAGTGCTGGGCCGTCCGGTACAGGGCAAGCGCCAGCCGAGACCGTAGCAATCGTTTAGTGTGGCCGTTTGCAGGCGTGTCGCCTCACGAACGGTGGAGGCGCTGATAATTTGACGCCCTTGCCACTCACCCTCCTGGAGATACATCTGGCCAAAACGCGCCAAGTCTGCCGCCGTGGCGAAGAGGCCGGCATGGCTGCTCACGCCCTGCAGGGCGTAATACGTGTTGCCGTCATTGACTTCGCCCACGAGTAGATAGTCGCGCCAGCGATCGAAATGCAGTCCCACCCGGCCTACCATCGCACGCTCATAG
>JAABUX010005626.1_pt1 | contig 15304 bp, 12 predicted proteins | sample 5561851 | NCBI WGS metagenome assembly JAABUX01 (sample SAMN10711883, study PRJNA513361) | rock metagenome | isolation source: Antarctica rocks | place: Antarctica: Victoria Land, Richard Nunatak red sandstone | collected 2016-01-03 | reverse complement strand
ACCTACCCTCCTCCCCCCCATATCCCCCCACATATCCCCCCCCCACATCCCTCCTCCCCTAACCCCCCCTCTCCTCCTTCTTCTCCTCTCCCCTCAACCAAACCCAGCCCCCCACCTCCCATCTCCTTCCTAAAAAGACAGCAAAAGAAAAAAGAAAGAACAGACCAAGGAATCCAGTAACCTCATTTCTTGAAAACATGTTTTTGGTGTTGAAACAGGGAGGAATGGGGATGGGGATGGTTGGTGGGAGGTGGGAGGTGGGAGGTGGGAGGTAGGGATAGGGATAGGCACAAGGAAGGAGGGTGTTTGAAAGGCGAAAGTCGAAAGTCATATGGAATGAAGATAGCATGCAATCAACCATCGGAACCCTGTCAAGCAAGCAACACCCATCCTGTAACCTTGTCAAGAGCTTTCTCCTATGCTACAGAGCTTTCTGTTAAGCGCGCATGATAGTATATATACACATCGACCCGGTCGTTTCCAGATAATCCATCGCTAATATGCAAGTACTTTACGCAACAAAAACAGGGTGACGAGCTTATTTCTGAGCCTTGCACCAACACCTCCCATCTCCTTCCCTCTCGACCTGTACCAGGACGTCCATGTTCCGCCCCAGCAGGAAGAGGATGGCCCTGTGTCTCACGTCCTCCATATCGGCCGTCCTTCCGGCAATGACATGAACGACGCCCAGGACTTTCCGGTCCCCGCCCTCTTCCAGCCAGAATTTGGGGACGGCGTAGCTGACGACCCCACGTAGATCGCTGAGGCCTGCCAATGCCTCGCGCAGGTCGTATTCGGTGTCCGCAGGGACCGTCAGCAGCAAGGTCCGGGCGGATGACGTGACAAGGGGTACGGCGGAGGCGAAGATGAGGATGGCGATGAAACAGGATGCGAGTGGGTCGAAGCCGGACCAGCCGAAGAAGTAGATGAGCAGAGTTGAGACAATGACAGCGGCAGAGCCAAGGGTGTCGGCCATGACATGTAGGAATATGCCCTGCATGTTCTCATTGCCGTGGTCATGGTGGCCATGCCCGTGTGGCCCATGACCATGTGCATGAGAGTGCGGGTGAAGGGGTTTTGAGGGAGTAGCTGGCACGGATGGGAAGACCAAGGAATTCGGTGTGAGACCTCCGGAGTGATCGTGAAGGTGATCCAGATGCGCGTGAGCACTAGTAGGTAGATTGTTGTGCTTCTGAGGGGAGCTGTCTTGTGAGTGGCCGTGGTGAGCATGGTCGTGGTGAGAGTGGTCATGATGCGAATGGTCGTGATTGGAGTGGTCGTGATCCGAATGGTCATGATGAGTATGCTCATTTTCTTGTTGGTGACCTGCGTGTGAGTGGCTCGAACAATCGTGCTCCGCATGGCTGTCTTCACCATGGGAGTGTCCGCTGTGGGAGTGGCCGTGATGGGCATGTCCGAAGGCCAACAGACCGACAAGGTTCACGATCAAGCCAAGGGTGCTAACGGTGAGTAATTCTCCAAGTTTATTGACATGACTGCCTTCCGCAAGCCTTTCGATCGCCTCGTAGATAATTTCAATGCTGATTAGCCTGCAGCGTATGTCAGTATCATGGTCGTCCATGGACTCATGGTGACGAACATCAAGAAAATACCATTGGCAAAGCCAGCTAATGTGTCCATCTTGCCATAGCCATAGGGAAACCTGGTACTTGGAGGCCATTTGCTCATCACAGCTGCACAAAGCCCCACCACGAGCGCTATGCAATCGAAGAACATGTGTATGCTGTCACTCAGCAAGCCCAAAGATCCGGTCGCGATGCCATAGAATGTCTGGACCAGCATGAACGCAAAGTTGAGGCTTATGAGGATGTCAGCTTGGGTATGTCTGACTAGAACTCGAGGAGCTACTTACCACATGAAGTAGAAGATCCTCCTGGAATCTTTTTCAATGAGTATGCTATGAAGCAGCTGCCAATTGGGGGATTTCCGGAGTACGAATTCTGAGAATCTGGACAAATTTTCCCCCTCGGTAGTGTGTGATTTTGTTTCGTTGTGGTGATGTTGATGATTGGAATGCGAAGAAATAGACGACGCCGTGGGGGTATCATATTTTGTAGCCATGAAAGCAATACTAACGAAGATGCTTTGATATACAAATGTGCTCCATAGATCGATACCCAAGTGGGTCAACGCAATTGTTGACAACAGGGATCCGAGCACAAGACCAGCCCCCTTGTTACTGCGCAGACTCTTTGGGTCTACGGTAGTAAAAGACAAGGCAGCTGCAGTTGAAGCGATGATGCTACAGCCAAGCTGGGCTGGTGAGAAATAGGCACTGGTGGGCCCCAGAAAGAAAAACACCACGATACTGAAGATTCCTAGTACAGTACCACTCCATATAGTCAGCTCCACGTCCTCAGGAGACGATATGAGTGGCGAAACTCTAGGGACGTTGGTTGCCGTATTTTGAAGTTGCGGTGGTGTCTCCCATGGAGTAGGAAGCACAGCTGAAGTTGAAGCTTCCGAGGTAGGAGCAGAGGATGTCACGATAGACGCTTTGGGCCTCGTTGACGGAAACGAAGGCGGTACGATGAATAAAGACAATCCAACCGCTAAGTAGCCCAGGGACATGTCCATAAGCGCGGAGCCATCGGTCAAGCCTGCGAGGTCGCAGACCAGCTGCAGTACAATTGTTCCCATAGTCCATCGCCTGTGACTAAATAGTAACCTCCAAGTCTTAGCCCTGGCAAGATCAACGACCTTGTCATCGATGGCCATGATGTTCGATGCCAATCCAATAAGCATGACCAATGCTACTCGCGCAGCTCCCAACTTTGACGTAGCGTAGAATGGCAAGCCCACACTAAGAAGTCTCCCAGTCATCCTGCGAGCCGTATCTCCCCAGCCCCTTTTCTGTACCGTCATCGTCTCATCTCCACCTAGGGACTTCTTTCTCCGGTCTAGCTCCCTGTACTCCTTTCCAAAACGGCCTCTGAACCCAACTAGCACGAGTGTCATTGATGTCATACCGCATGCGATCGGCCATTGGGAGATCGAACTGTCCATCGCTTTTGCGTCCTTCAGCTGTTCTTCTGTTCTGAGTGATGCAAGTAGAGATCTGTATGCGATTGCTGCTAAAACGTAGGGAAGGGGGACAAGTATCGAGCTGATGGCTTCTGCTGTGGTGATCCACGGTATGCTGCTAGGATTAGCCAAAGCGCATCTATTCGAATTGGATCTTCCGAGTTCTTACCTAGCGCCTGGCTCCATGGTATTTGCCCTGAATCTCTGAGCTGTGGGAGCTGGAAAGCCGTATCCGTTCCCTTGCAGATGAAGATGCGTTGGCAGCCCTGCGCTCTTCCTTCGCTCCATACTCTTTGTTCTGCTGTAGCTAGGGGTCGAAAACGAAGGATTTGGCAAGGAAAGCTGTGGGAATGGGGTTGCTTGCTCCTGCTGCGTCTCATAGTAGATGTCGTTCGACTTGTGGGATTGATGATGAGGCGCCATTTGGGGGGTGAGAGAATCAGTCATGGTGGATCTTCCGTTCACTTGATGGTCTTCGTTGATTGACGTAGCTCCAAGGTTTAGTCGCTGGATTGCAGGTTTCCTACTGTACGAATGGGCATGTCCAGCACCATGATCGTTCACAACGGGGAGAGCGTAAGTAGTTGCCATTGGAAGGTTCCTTCCTCCACAAGCGGCGTCATGAGAACATTGATGTCATGTTGTGGTACTTCTTGCGTGCACCGAAGCTGCAAGCTCTCAGGTAGAGGTTTCCGCACCGAGTTATGTTTGGCAACAGTCGTTTGCGGCGCTCACGATAACTAAGGAAAGACACTTAGGGGTACGCGAAGAACTAGGACAAAAGACGCACCGAGATCTTCAGAGCCAAGATCCCCGTCAGCCAATGAAAGCAGCCCGAGAAATTACCCCTCGATAGACAATAACCCTGGCTAGCAGTAATCGGGGCCCCCTGAGTCGCACGCTCCTAATATCCTTGGTACATAGCATGAAGACGACTAGAACTACCACGTGGTTCATAACCGCGGACACTTCAATATGTTGAGAACCTCTGGCACTCACGGTTCATCGAAAGGAGCTCCTCATGTACAATCTGGAAAGCTGGCTGCCATGGATGGTTGTCATTTTTGGCATCATTTCCCTGATCGTTTACAGTCTGCCTAGCCAATACGGTAACATCATTGGGAAAGAGCGAAGCGCAAACAGAGTGCAAATTCTGGTACTTGGGGACATTGGCAGAAGCCCTCGCATGCAGTACCATGCCTTGAGTATAGCCAAACACGGAGCACAGGTTGATCTCATCGGTTACATAGAGTCTGACATACATCCTGATATACTTGCCAATGCATCGAGAATCAAGACACATGCGCTCGGCGTCACTCCGGAAAATTTGAAGACCAAGGACAAGCGGTTGTTTGCTCTGTATGGACCACTAAAAGTTTTGTTCCAGATTTGGACTTTATGGATCGCCCTTGGCTACAAGACCAAGCCAGCTAGATGGATGCTTGTACAGAACCCACCTTCAATACCAACCCTTCTCGTTGCTCGTGTCATGTGCTTCCTTCGCCATACTCATTTTGTGATCGACTGGCACAACTTTGGTCACTCGATACTTGCTTTGAGGCTTGGCAACAAACACCCACTGGTCCTGATTTCTCATTTCTATGAATGGTTCTTTGCCCGCTCTGCAGATGCGGATTTCTGTGTCACGAATGCAATGGCACGAATTCTCAAAGAAAAGTACAGAATCACGAGGGAGATACGACCTCTCCATGACCGTCCAGCTCCAGGCTTTCAACCTCTTAATGAAGCGCAGCGTTCAGCTTTCCTAGACAGGTTACCAGACCTTCTGAGCTCAAATGGTAATCTCCCTCAGGAACCTGGAGACATGCAAAGACTCATCGGAGATGTCAAGATTGGAAAATCCAAGTTGCTGGTCAGCTCAACATCATGGACGCCGGACGAAGATTTCTCGATCCTCTTAAATGCATTGATGAATTATTCGGACCATGCTATGACTTCACATCCCGAGCTACCTGAGATCTTTGTTATCGTTACGGGCAGAGGACCTCAGAAGGCCGACTTCTTATCAAAGGTTAAAAGCCTCAAGGCGGTAGAGAAGCTCGAAATGGTGACGATCGAGACTGCTTTTCTCGGCACAGATGACTATGCAAAATTACTCGGTTCCGCCGATCTTGGCGTGAGCTTACATGTGAGCAGCAGTGGTGTCGACCTACCGATGAAGGTGGTTGACATGTTTGGGGCTGGGCTCCCTGTTGTAGGATGGGGAGATTTCGAAGCTTGGCCAGAGCTTGTGCATGAAGGTATCAATGGGAAGAGCTTCAGCGATACTGCGGGGTTGCAAACGGTACTCATGCAGCTGTTTGGTGGCGATGAGGGATTGTTAAGGAGGTTGAAGGAGGGAGCTATGGAGGAGGGGAAGAGGAGGTGGGATGAGGAATGGGACAATGCTGCCAGAGACCTGTTTTTTCCTTCACCGCACGGACAACGTACGTGAAGGAGCCCTTGAAGGATTCTAGGCATTCTGTAAGTGGATGAGCCCCAAGCTTCGTTGTGACTCATGCCCCCTTCAGACGCAGTACTAAGAGATCCCGCAATGACTCAGCCCAAAGCCCCATATATTAGCTTCCAGCACACACCATCCCCAGAACAGCTCTTGTAGTCCAACGGTCAAGATACTGGCCTGAGTAGCTAGTGACCCAAGTTCGACTCTCGGCAAGAGTATGGGGCTTGCTTGTTTTTCTTCTCTCCCTTGGAGAGTTGGAAACATCATTTTGGTTTTACAAAATTTTCACTTGACATTGGTTGTCCAAATAGCAGGCAATGTCTTATAGATATCGTATTGATGCATAGCCATATCCAATTTTAGCCACCGCCATTACAGGCTACAACCGGGGATGGTTTCTTTGAGGGTCCCAGAAAATGCTGTGAGCAGAGAAGGCATCTCCGATAAGTTTGTCAATCAATATAGTCAGATGCACGGAGCGGCAATGTACCCAAACTACAAGAGAAGGACATGAGAGCAATTTCGTCCGTTGGCTCGTTCAGAGCGATGGATTGGCGTTGATTCCCACAGGACCCGTCTTCGAAAGGCGGAGCCCTCCAGCATCTTTCGTATTGTTGGATCATCCAATCTACATGTCAACAACCCGAATATCTTCCACGGTCTTTTTCATCCTCACCCTACCCCCGTGGAGATAGAGCTAGAGGAAGCAGCGACAGCGACGTCGGAGAGCACTTTGCAGCCGACCTAAAGTGGCGGGAATGCATCTCCAAAAGTCTTCACAGACATGAATCAGAGCAATGATGTCAATCTTTGACAATTATAGCGGGAAAATTTGAAAGTCAGACACCCTTTCCATGTCGTTACTATCTCGCCTGCGGTGAAAATTGTCCATGTTTCTATGTCAGTAAGGGCGTACAGGCTCTAGGTAATCCAGTGCGGAATCGCGCCTTGTTGTCCTGATTACCGTTGACTTGCTACATATAGCCTTTGGTGGATGATGGGATATTTGAATCCTTTACATTCATGACTATACTACACATAGCAATTCTTAGTGTATCCCTTAGCTGTCATGGTTCTGCGTCACCAAATTGCACTGCGTGCTTTTGATACGCATGGAAGCAGATACGAGTGGAAGATCCTCGCCAAGAAGGCCGCTATTGTTCCCTCTAGATATCAAAATACAAGCGCTAGAGTAATGAAAATCGCTAGAACAAGGCGGTTTGTAGGTAGTATACCTAGATACCGTTAAATTACAGGATGTCCCTCAGCTCCGGATCAGGATTATAACCACAAATAGTGGCCAACATCTCGGGGGATATAGTTTAATGGCAGAATATGGGCTTGTGGCGCCTCAGATGCGAGTTCGATTCTCGCTATCCCCACCATATTTTTTTTTTTCTCGATCTTCCTTCTAATGAAGAACCCGCCATTTGATTCCATTATGTTGTTTGAAATTTTGGTCCAGCTTCTACGAGAGAAGATACCGATGACAAGTTTCTCTCCGCCACATATCTCGAGGAAGCGCCCAACTTTAAGCGCTGATCCTCCCGTGCCCAACCATATTCGGTCCATCCCACACAGAGAACGTGCAACTCCTGCAATGAGTTCAAAAGTCAGTATACTCCCTCTAGAGAGGCAAAAGGAAGTCTGAGTTCCGGCTAAGAAGTAGTAAAATCTCAAAGCATGACTCGGGGTCAAAAGATTTCGCGAATGTGGACAAAAACGTATTGGATAGACTGACCCAAATATCCCTCGTCTTCGCATCCACCTTATGAGCGAATCAATCGCTGCATGGAGTATCTCATACGTGATCTTGTAAAGATCCATCGAATACACAGCCATCGAAATAGCGTTCCGACCCAGATACCTCCATCCACTATCCGGTATCAGTCCAGTTTCACCACGATCAATCGCGCGCTGCACGTTGTCAAGAGCCCCAACGAGGAGCGGTTGGACATCCGGATTTGCAGAGCCGAAGGCAGGGACCACGAAGGTATTAGTGTCGGGCTCGCAAAAGGTTGAATGGTCACTATCGCTGCTGCCATCGTTATAAAGAGCGAGTGAGCGAGATGTCAAGCTGGGATTAGATTTGGTGCTTGCACCACTGTAATCAATGGTGTCAGCGGCTGATAACAGAGCTCCAGGAACTAATCGTTCGTTGGAGGGACCTACGCTCCTGCAATGATGCCTGGCAGGTTATCGCAATAGAAATGGTGACCTTGAACTTCGGGACAAATGAGCCCCCAGGAGCCCAACGGGCCAGCGCATTGCGTAGCATTGCTAACGACCGGTGCTGTCAGACAAACAGTAGCGAGATAATTCAACACAGCTATTCTCAATAGATTGAATGATTGCATGTTGTGTGCAGTCGCCAGATCACGCAAAAGCGCTCGTCTGCCAGATATTAATTATCTTGTTCAACAGATGTACAGGGTTCTTATTTCAAGACATGAAGAATCACAGCAATGAGAAGGACGGTCCTTTATGACGGCATAGCCTGCTACAATGGACGCACTGACGGAGAAGAAGCGCAGGAGGTGCTGAAGTAGGACGAGCATGAAGATCTGCGGTACGCAGAGACTATATCTGTCCTCCATCGCATCCACGCTGAAAGATGCATATCCGCTATCCCATGGGCCAGGACTTTGATACAGGTACTTGTTATGACAAGTCCTCAAGCGCCAGTGGAAGGGGGGCACAGCCGTAGACACATTGTCATACTTGTATTCATGTAGTAGCGGCGCCAATGTAGACATTCTTCCTGTAGCTGTCAGGCTCTTATTGGTAGCGTTCGACACCCGGAACTATGGAAAGCTGAGGCACGGCACGAGTAAACATGACGGGCCGACTCAACTATACGCGCCGCACGCGACAACAGGGTTTAAATGGCTGTCAGTCCTGTGTGGCATTGACTCTGAGATCGAGGTTGAAGATACTACGTATAGCATCCGCGATTGACATCGCATAATGGTACCTATTTGTAGCGAAACCACGGCAACCAAACCATCTAGTAGCGTGCACTCCTTGGCACTCAACACTGAATGAACACTGAACACTGAAATCTCCACCCCAGTCTATCTGATATCCATATACATACTACGCATACAACACAGAATGTGAGGCATTTTTCAGCGGTCAGAGCCATGATATACTATAAGCATTCTCGAGCTTTGATGGGGAAGAGACTATAGAGCGCTAGTCCTATTTCGCTGATTATCGCAGTCAAAGATCTGGAAGCCAGATTCGGAACGCGCAGTTGAAGAAGCTGCTGTCCCACCATGCAACCAATTGGGCTCGTACCCCATCTATTGCTTCGACCCCGGTCTGTAAAACTCAGGGGCCACCAAAAGGGGCGCCCGCGAACCCAAGACTGACACAAACTTAGCTTCGGAGAGTTGAGATAAAATAGGCCACAACTTTCTCCATCGTCCCAGAAGCCCGCTCCCACCTGTGCAACATTGTCTCCACACCGGTCTCGTATGAGGAGTCCTTTGCCTTATGTCTTGACTCCCCTCGTTTTTGGACCATCATCTACAGGCCTACCCCTGGGTTGTGGTGAATCATAACAATCCCAAGTTATATCTGATACTGAAAATATTGCCGCTCCCATACTAGTAGGATGCCAAATCCAGCAGATGGAGCCCCAATGATTACCTTCTCTCAGAGCATTTGATACCCTAACTACATCTAGAGTGTTTCTATGGTCAATCTCCCACGTCATGCTGCCTGTAGCTCAAATCCCCATCGGAGTCTCCACCCAGGACTGCCTCTCCTGGTCATCGGACGGCGCACTCGCAATCGCGGCATATGAGGAAGTTTACCTCTTACTCCCTCGCAGTGAAGGTCCAGAACCCTGGACGCACGTACACTTTCGAGTCAATACGTTTTCTCACGATGAATGGCCGGTACGACCGCAAGCAAGCTTTGCCAACATGTCCATTGGCGAAGAGCAAGGTAGGGTCTCTGTTGCTTCTCTCGAATGGTCACCTCCTGGTCTCGTAAAACACAGGCGCTCGATCCTCGCTGTTCTGACCACAAACTTGATATTGTCGTTGTGGGTACCTGGTCCTGACCCTAAAGAATCCCAAGGCTGGAAGCGAGTTTGTATCGTCAACAAGGCGACGATTCCACAAAATTTCTCACCGAATGGGATGATTCGGTCGTTAGGAAGGATTCGCAGCATGGCATGGGTCCCTCCGAATGGCGAACACGCTGATCAGAAATCTCCATTCTCGACGAGGAAGTGGGGGATACCCCTTCTGGCTGTTGCCGATGACAATAACGCACTCTGGATATTGTCAATTTGCAGTCCGTTTACCTCCCCGACTCTTCCCTGGGATGTTCAAGTACTTGCCTACACGGCCGTCACACCCCTTCTTGCACAATTCAGCCGACATTCTCTGCTAGCCGAAGCCTTAAATGCAAAGCATTTCGTTGATCATATATTTATCATGGACTGGGATTCCGCTGGCGAGCTACCGATGACTGTTCGTTCATCCGGCGTTTTCTTTCAAACAATACTCAATGTTTGCCTCGGATCTCCCTTAGGTGTGACGCTGACGGATTTTCAAGTCAATGAAACCGATGCTGGAGAGCATTACACTTTGCCTCGGCCGGTCCCACGTTTCATGCAGGCTTCCATGGAAAGACACAAGAGAAAGTATAGCAGCGATAACCACCTGGACCTTGATGATGTAGTCATGAAGACTTGGGGATCTGGTTCTTCGGAAAATCTCGGTGCTGTTTGCGTTACGTGCCATCCAGCAAGAATGGTAGAGTACCAGGCCCCCGCAGCAGAGTCAGCTACAATAATCTTCGCAGGCGTGAACATCCAGGACGCCAGCCAGAAGCAGGAAAAATTTCCATGGCAAAGTGTCCCACGAGTTGATCCTACTCAAGCTCGCCAGACCGTCATCTCCACCATTCTCGACCCCTCGACCACATCACAAACCTTTGACCAGTCCCTCAAGCTCAGCCGCTTCGATTTGAAGATCATTTACACTGCAATCATGGCTTCGCTCGTTCTCAGCATTGAAATCTCTCAGCAATGGTCCAGTATTGATCATCTGGAGGCTGCTTTAGTTATACTGGAGAATAGGTCAGGGATACCATTGCAGCTTGAACGCACCTTGATAACGTCGTTCAAAAGCTCCTCTGAAGATCACGAATCACTCATCAATGAATGGGCCCAAGAGAGAAGTCAAAATGGATTTGGTCCGATGGCGCTGGGAGTACAGCTTCTCGATAATTGCCAATTCTGTAGCGACAGTTATTACGGACTAGCAGGGGGTTTAGCAGAATTCACGGAGGCGCACTGCCCGAATAATCATCCATATGGTATGACCTCAATCCAATTTGGTGGGATCTAGCTAATATACAATGCAGCTAGATGTGCGCTCACGTTTCTCCCAATCCTAGAGCCAGGATGCTCAAAGTATTGTTCGAGATGCAAGCGCGAGTTTATCAATGAGGAATTGCACCCCGAGATCTCGCCATTCCAGGGCGGGCAGGCTACAGAGAAGCCATCCCTAGCAAATCTGCTCTTCGCAAAGTTCGACATATGTCCATATTGCGATGGTAAATTTTGCGAGTGAGCGCCGAGGCGAAGTATATCAAGTTGTCCAACGCCATTCCGACATCAGGTATAGGTTAGACCAATTTTCTCCGCGGGCAGTCCCAACGTCTGCAACCTCAGGGAATTTGGGAGGATGGTGGTAAGACTCTGACATGTCCCCTATCAATACGCATGTCAGTGTTCACGCTTCGATTGAGGCAAAGGACAAAGCCACATGCCTCGCTTCACGCGTCATGTCTCACTCGTTTGTCCTATCCAGATGCGTTCTCTAATCATATCTCAACATCTTTGTTTACAATCTCATGCCCTTTGTAGGGCCCGTACCAGAGCTTCGTCAGGTACACTAAAGCGGTCCTACTTATACTGTTTGACCATAAGATCTCCGTAAGCGGCTGCAGATACACGGATCCGGGCACGTTCAGCGGTGAATATCTCCACTGCCAAGAAGCCTTTGTGTCCAGATCATCGCGCAAAATGTGTCGCCTGTCCGACTCGATTGAACGCTCACATTCCAATCCTGTTGCTCCACGATGGCCCTCACTTCCAACTTCGTTGATCGCGAACGGCCAACGTCCATGGATACACCAGCACCCGAAGCCAACGACCGTAACCGGCCACTCTCTGTTGGCTCCGCTGCTGGTTATTCCCCTCAGACTACAGCAGATGTCCATAGAAAGCAGCATGATCTAGCTGCTGAGGTCTCGGGGCAGGATCGGCATCTGGTGGTCGATGCCTCGGGCGCCCCATCTCCCCAGATCTCACTGATGGATGGACAGGATCTCAGTCGCATGAGCGCTATATCTGGATTGTCTGAGGAGCCTGTTCGCTCACTTTCATCGGGATTGTCTAAGCACATAATACGCCCATCGACGGATCTAGCCGCAAAGCCTTTACCGTCTCCGACGATACGACTGATGGCTCGGACACCAAGTCTATCAACAACGATAGAAAACAGTATCGAGAAGAGAATCAGTCCGCCAATTGCCGTTTCTGATAGCCTTGGTTTCGCGTACCAGACACTCGAAGCACCAGAGAAATCACGGCCCACAAAACCGGTCAAAAAGCCGCGACAATCAGTGTTCATCGAACACCTCGAAGAGCAGCAAGTCGGTCAAAGTGAGGACCGGAAACCCGATTTGAGCGAAGTGGACAAGAACGCTTTATCGATTGTCGATTGGCCGCTCCCGACGCCTACTGCCTCGCCAGCTCTAGGGACAGGGTTTCAGGACTCCTCCACAGCAGTCGATGATTCCGAAGCTTCCGATGTCAGGGTCCAGTCGTCGCGGCAGACGGCGACCCCTTATGCAACAGTCATAATTCCGCAAGCTCAAAAGTCGCCGCGGTTGAACTTCCTGCCCAAATTCCTTAGGGCGATAAGCCCCAGTGAACCCAAGATCGAGCTTGCAATTGAGGAAAAGTCGCCGGCAGAGGAAGCAGTGTCACCGCAATCTTTCTTCGACGATGAGTCTAGTGATGGCGGACAAGATTCGCAGATCGAGAGCGCGCAACGAGCGATAGTCGCGAGTCCTGCGATGGTCAAGCATGGGTCAACGAGCAGAGTTGGGTTGCAGGAGATGTTAACTTCAACGCCACCAAGGCGGGATACTGGGGCGGGAGCTTCGAGGGAGAGGGCTATGAAACTTCTACGAAAAGAGCATGATGAGAAGGATGCTGGGAAGCCGGGTGTAAGGACGGTGTATGAGCATCAACGGGGTGCAACGTCAAGAGATGAATCACCCAGTGTCAGCTTTAGGAAGGAGATCTTCGCTTCTAGTCCTTCAAGATCAAAGAAACCTCCATCGCATCTAAAGGCCATTCCATCTCCGTCAAAGGGTTCTAGAGCGCCGAGAAAGGTCTCATTTCCTGCTCCATCGCCACTGGATATCAAGCCAGAGCATCGATTCCTAAGACAAAGCATCGTCAGCACGCCATATCCGTCGGGTGATGATGATGAACCACACGAAACGGTTGTACCGGCTCCGGGCACTGTGCCGCAGGGCGAATCACGCGGTGGTATCAGACCAGAGTCGATATTGACGTTGGTGGTATACGGCAACGTTGACACCCTTCCGAAAGTCAGGAGGATAGTGATCCCAAATCGGCAAGCAACGTCCCTCGTCGATGAGGCCATGAACAAGCATCCTCCCATAAGGGCTACCATGGTGCGCTCTTTCGATGACGAACAGCTATTTAAGCTCATTTGGAAGGAGTATGCGGACATGCGAGGCTCCCTTAGAAGATTCGCTACTGCACGGACCGTTCGCCGTATCAATTTCCTGTCATATCAGTCAACCTCTCAATTGGTCTCTCGACATGCCAAACCGGTACATCTAGAGGTAAGAGAGAAAGACGGCGAGTATGCCGAAGCGCGAATCCATAGTTTACTTCAGTCGCCGAAAAAAGGTCGTAAGTGCCATGAGTGGACTCATTGGATACGCAGTCGGCATGAGAACATTGGTGAATCTAATCCGGATATGGACCATCTTGCTTTGGAGCTCGTTGAAGGCTGGTCGCCCGAGAAGCTCTATCTTGCAGTCGCTACTGTGCTTATCTGCAGTCTCGCCGCTACCATCCTGTGGATATTCATGGGCAATCGGAAGGGTAGTGTAGCGGTGAAAGATGCCTTTGGTGCCGGCGCCCACCTTGGTCGAGGGGATGTTGGGTATAGGGGCGCTGCCGACCGAGTGGGTAGTGGTGCGGCCTTGGGTCTGCTGGTCCTGTTCTTTGGATGGACTGCCGTGGGTGCTTGGGTTCTTCTCAGTTGGTTGGTGATGTGACACTCATGCTCTGGATACCATATCATACCTCTGATGAAAGCCACACGCGATTCGTTGATCGGCTTCGACGCATTGAAAATGTGCTTGTAAGGCAGCGCCCGCTGCAGCTGCGAGATCTCCATATGCGATCTCATCAGCACTCTGACGGAAATCCATATCGGCTTATGGTGGAGGCTCTACCATCGGAGACATGAAGTCTCCGTCGCCCGCGACTCCCATCCGTACATCAACCTTGACGGCTTCGATCTTTCGCGACTTGCGGCTCAACAGTTCCTGTCAATTTACAGAGCAAGGCTTCCATTCCTGGGCCCAGGTTCGGTTTCCGAAAGAGACGAAAGCAAGTATCGACGCGAAGAAGAAGAACACTAAAAATCTCTCGACTCTCTAGATGCGGGCGACAACGACACCTTGTCAGATCAGATGATCAACTCTAGGAAGGCGATGCCATGGAATCACAGCATCAGCCGTCGATTCACACATTTGCAAGTGCGAGAAACCTCAGTCATCTTCGCGTATCGCAAGGCTAGAAGGAGGAGAAAGTCATGAGATTTTTCGAATTTGTGTCAAGGGTTTTAGTACCATACCAGATGCAACTTACACACAGGTGGGGATACTAATAAGACCCACCAGCTAAGGCTTCGTGATAACGACGGCGTGATGAACAGGAGGAGATCATGAAGTCAGGGCGTTGGCATCTAAGAGGATCCGTGTTGTTATGGCTCTTTAGCAAAGGCAACGAAAGCTCGATCGAAATCCAGATGATTTCATTTAGAGAGTTCGCACTCCGCCGCAAGGTAATGTGCAGGGTAGATCATCAAAACTCCTCATAACAGGTGGAGGAGATTCTTGGCCCTTCTCTGTGCTTCTAAATTCTGGAGCAGCGTTCAAAAAGGTATAGCCCGCGTAGGTTATGATCATAATAGATAACATATAGTTTCGTTTATGGATTGGATGGTATCGTGCTAAATACTTCACTAGATGTGATCAATCATATTTTTCGAAATTGGGGTATATGTCGTAATATGTGCTTTATCCTTATAGTTGCTAGATTTGAATGAGCTTGGAAAATCACGGATTGGTTGTGGACTGGGTAAGACTGACTTCATATAGCACTTTCTCCCCCCGATCCGTTTGTACCTCCTCCAACTTGACCGTCATCCCCCGTTTGGGCGCGTCAATGGAAAGGTTCTTTTTCAGACCGCAGTCCGCGCGGTATTTGCATTGGCTGGTACACCTCCAGAAATCATCATGGATGGAGGTCGAACCGTAAACATCGATTATGAGTACGTAGACCACTAGCCCTGTGGTGACTGAGATCAGTTGGAGAGAGCTGAGCGATTCGGCAAGGGGGAGGCAGATCAGAACAACAGCCACCGCGATGCGGTTGAGCAGCCGGGTCTTCTTTTTGATTCTCTGCCCGTCGAACACCTTGTGCACGTGGGT
>JAABUX010005623.1_pt1 | contig 15309 bp, 26 predicted proteins | sample 5561851 | NCBI WGS metagenome assembly JAABUX01 (sample SAMN10711883, study PRJNA513361) | rock metagenome | isolation source: Antarctica rocks | place: Antarctica: Victoria Land, Richard Nunatak red sandstone | collected 2016-01-03 | reverse complement strand
GCTGGTCACACCAGCAGTGGCCGGCGCTGCCGCGCCGGCGGGCGCCGTCGCCACGGTCGTCCGCCGCGACAAGCCAGGTGCTTGCTGCCCACCACATATGACGCCGCGCTGGCGCTGTGCACAGCTCGTCTCATGTGCAGCGCCCCAGCAAGACCTTATGCCACGGAGCGTATGCAAGGAATCTGCTTGCGGCGACGTATGTGCAGTCCGTTTGCCGGAGCCAAAATCCCCGCTGGGTTGTATAACGCGTGCTCGTCTGGCAACCCCACCCTGCATCTCTGTACGGGGTGCATGTACAAAAGTGTGTTTGCAGAGGGTCGCAAGCGGCAGCGGCGCGCTGCCTGCAGAACAGTCAGCTGCGCGCGCGCGGCGCGCCAGGGTCCAAGGCGGGCGTCGCGGATGCGATCCTGGTGCAGCTGCAGGGCGGCGGCCAGGCGACGGTGGACCTCGAGCGCGGCCTGGCCGCGCTGCCGGCCGGGCAGCGCGCGGAGGTGCAGGCGCAGCTGCTCGCGCTGCGCCGCCTGGCCGACGCCGCGCTCGGCGGCGGCCGCGGCAATTGACGGCGGGGGCGGTTTGTGCGCAGCACTGAATATCTGTTTCCTTGCCAAGTTGCGGCGCTGCCTGCTGTACGATGGCCTGCCCACATGCGCAACTCTCCCGCTTCTGTATCGCCTCGCAGGTCCGAGGCGCCCCAGGGGTCCCAACTTGTGGGAGGAAGTGGATTGCAAATCGCCCGGCGACAAACTACACAAGATGCCCGAAGTGTAAAACCTGTGCAGTCTGTCCGCTGGAAGCTAATGTAATCAGCCAACGTGCGCATGCATGCATGCGGGTCCTGCACCTTGCCACAGGCGAGCAGGCGCCTGCTCTACCCAAGGGTGGCTGGTCCATGCCACCTGCCCTGTTGCAGCCGAGCAACCGCAGCTGCATGCTGAACTCACCACCAATCATGCACAGCAGCACAATGCTTGTGCAAACATCCGGCGCTGGCACAGTTCCTGTGGTGCGCCCAGCTCGTCGCTTGACCTCTACAGCACGCCCTCGAGCATGTCGTCATCGTCGTCGACCTCCGCAAAGCGCAGCTGCGACCCAGCATTGCCGTCAGGCGTCTGCACAGCCGCCGCGCCCGACTCGACTGCGGCGGGGCGCGCGGCGGCGATCTTGAGCTGCTCACCTGCACCGCGCAGGCACGCACGCTCGTCAAGCTATGTGACTTTGATGGGAGCCTGCGAACAGCATACTGGCGACCAACTTGGGCAGGCAGCGCTTCGCGCACAGCCTGTGCGGGGATGCATGCATCACCGCTTGCAGCGCGCGGCCAGAGCGCCGCCCGCACCGAGCGGCGGGGCTTCGAGGGCGTGGCCGGCCTCGCCCTCAGCCTTGAGCGCCTGCAGCTCGGGCCAGGTGAGCATGGGCGCGCGCCAGGTCGCCAGGAACTCAGGGCCCTCCCGTGCCAGCACCTCGCTGAGCTGCGCGGCCTGCGCAATGCGCACTCTCATCAGCACCTCGCAGGGCCCTTGACATGGTGGGAGCATCTCTCCCATAGCCTCCGCATTGCAGCATGCCTACCTGCAGGGGCCTTTAACAGAGCACTCCCACTTACAGCTCAGCATGTCACGACGAAGTGCGCAAACCTGAGCACGGATGGCCTTGGGGTAGGTCAGGCGCGTGTCCAGCTCTGTGGCGTCCTGCGCAGCGCCGCTCACAGGCTCGCCATCCGGGCTCAGGCCCTCGCGGTCAGCACAGCGGCATGCTCGCGCTCGTGCAGACGACATGCGCGCAGCCTGCCGCCCTGCGCTCTCGTGCCAGCAGGCGCGCGCCTACGCTTCACCGGCAAGTAGTCACGGCGTCAGGCTGCCTCGCACGCCGGTGGCACGCGGAGGGCAGGGAACTCTGCCCCGGGCGCGCCTGCGCGAGCAGCTTGTCCAGGACGGGCGCCGGCAGCGCGCCGCACGCGGCCGCCACGCGCTCGCGCATCCACTCGTAGTAGTAGTGGTACTTGGGCCAGCGCTTCTTGTAGTCAGGCACGCGGCGCTCGGCCTCCGCCGCCAGCCAGCGCTCCAGGCCCGCCGCGCCCGCCGCCTGGCCGGCGCGCAGGCAGGCGCGATCAAACAGCGCCGGCCTCTACATGCCGTGAACAGGCTGGCACTGCAGCAAGCCGAATGCTCTTCACCTGGCATGCGTATATTACAGAGCGGGGCCGCTTACACACACATACTGCCATAACATGTTAGGCCGAGTGGCCGAGCCTGGTGCCTGATCGGCAGACCGCAGCAGGGTCGGCAGGGATGCCGCTCCACTCCTGTCATGTGTACGTGTCTGCGTTGCCCGACCATGTGCAGCACTCGTGTGGCAAGCGTCGGCATCGCTCGACCAAAGCGTGCGCCCGCAAGAACAAAACCTGCAGCAGGTCGGCGTGCTGGTGCGGGATGCGCCGCAGCAGGCGCGCCAGGTCGTCCGCGAACTCCGCGCAGCTGGGCGCCAGCTCCGCGGCGCGCTGCATCGCCAGCGCCGCCATCAGGTTGTCCTGCGCGGCGCGCGCGCGGCTGGCGGCTGCGCGCGCTGGCCGTGCTGCGGGCGCGCGCGCGCGCGCAGACATGCAGGGCCGCCCAAGCGAGCGCCGGCCCGTCACTTCGCTGAGCTGTTAATGTTCTGAACAGCATTTCGCGGCAACCATGCTTTCCTGCAGATGAGCTTCTGGACATCTGCTTGTGGGCGCATGCCACAGCGCAGCACGAGCACAGCGACCTGGATGCGGCCTGAGAGCTCGCCGCACATGGAGCCCCTCCAGGGCGGCGGAGTGCGCGGCGAGCGCGCGCGGCCAGCAGCAGCGCCCATCCACCGCTGGACCGTAGCCCATCGCGACCCGGGAGTCCTGAGCGCGGCAGCAGCGTGCTGAGCACACATGCTCACAGCGTGTGCTCCAGCAGGCAGCATGCACATCCATGTCACATGTCCATGGTGTGAGAGGCCTGGGGCAGGGAAGAGAAAAATATGTGGCGTGTACGGACGCTGATAAACATGGCCTGTAACTGTGCTTTGGGCATTATGTGCATGCCCCACTGATACTCAGAGGTGCCGTTGAGGTGCGCACTCACTGCACTGACCCAAGGCAGTGCCACGCAGGGCATGTCAGATCTCAGTGTCGGCAGCCTTGCCTTAAATCCCTCAGATGACATGCCCAGCGTGCCTGTCGGAGAGCGTGCGCATTTAAACCTTCCGTTCCCATTTCCTCGCCATGCATCCATGGTAGGCGGCCTGCCTGATGCGCCAGTAGCCGGCATGGCCTGCCCAGCCCGGCCTTGTCGGCCATCGCTGCAGACGCGCATCCCCTGACACAGCTCCACACAGCCGAGGTATGCAGCAGGGGGGCTGCCGCACCTTGAGCGCCTGGGCGGCGCCGCCGGTCAGCAGGTACGCGTACGCGCGCACGAGCGCCAGCTCCGCCCTGCCCGGCTCCGCGCCTGCGCAACGGCGCGCGCGCATCGCGGCGGGACGGCGAGCTTTGTCACGCGCAGGACGCCCGGCTCAGCGCCGGGCTAGTGCGCTGCAGCGCGCAGGCGCGGCTCTGCGGTCCGTGCCTGCCGCAGCCCTGTGAAGCATGCATGATCACCAAGGTGGGCAAACCAGCGGCCAGCGGTGGCAACGATGTAACACATGCGCCCCTGCTGCGCTCAGGCTCCCTGCCTCCAAACCGAAGACCATGGCAAGGTGGAAGGGCTGCACGGCACGCCTTCTGGCGCGCACCACGCTCCCATGCGTCGCACAGCATGTCGCGCGTGTCGGCCGCCAGGCGCCCGCCGGCCGCGCGTGCCAGCGCCGCGTGCAGCGCGGCCGGCGCCAGGCGGGCCTCCGGCGGCACCGGCCGCAGCAGCCGCCCGTCGCGGCTGGACAGCAGCAGCGGCGTCTGCGCCGCCTCCACGCGCGCCGCCCACAGCTGCGCCCATCCATGCCGCGTGTGCGCCCCAGGCGCGCTCTGAAGTAAATATGACAAATGGGGCAGCTGGCGCTTTGGATCACTTCCGCTGGCATAGCAAATGGCATGCCTCTGACACACCCACAAGTGTCTGTATAATGTATTAAGACGCAGCGCAGCCGTTGGCAGCGGCGCGTGCTCTTGGTTCGCGGCTGGCACGTGCAGACGCTTTGCACCGTGGTGGTATGCCAAGCCAGCGCTCGGGTATGCAGGTACGCAAAGCGTGGCCATGCAGAGACAGCCGGCGCCGCAGGACGGCCCGCAGGCCGCGCCTCAGCGACGTGCTCGGGGCTCGCGGCGGCGGCCGCCGCGCGCAGCGCGGCCGCGGCCGCGGCGTCGCCGCGCCGTAGCCAGGCCAGCGCGCTGGCGCGGTGCGCCGCCAGCGCCTCCACAGGCCGCCCCAGCGCGCTCAGCGCGAGCCCGCGCCGGTGCTGCGCCTTGGCCAGCAGCAGCGCCGGCTGCGAGCGCGCGCGCCGGCAGGCCGCGGGCGCGTCGGCCGCGCAGGCAAAGGGCCCCGGCGGCCGCTTGCGCGCTGCGGCCGAGTGCGCGGCGCCCAGCGCCTCGGCGGCGCAGCTCGCGTGCTGCAGCGCGCCCTCCACGTTACCTGAACAAGGAGAAAAAGAAGGAAGTTGCCTGGGCGGGCGTGAGGCGGCATGAAGACGTGAGCAGGCGCGGCTGCGCTCGGCAGCGCGGCTGCGCGCGCGGCTTGGGGCGCGCCGAGCTTGAGCGCGGCCAGGCTGGAGTTGAGCAGCAGGCGAGGCTCCCCGGGGTGCTCGGACAGCGCGATGCGGTAGTAGGCGGCGTCGTCCAGTCGGCCGTCGCGCAGGGCTGCGCGGCACGGCGAGCTTTAGAGAGTCGCTCGGCTAAACACACTCGAGGTATAGCGCTCTGGGTGCGCACCCACGTCACCGCATTGCTTGTTGTCCATCACGCTTCCAAAACTCCCCAACAATACGGCTGTTCCCAGGATCGTCCTGGCATGCACCCCGCAACTCTCACAAGGGGCTGAGAGCCTGCACACATGCCGTAACGCCGCTCTCAGTGAAAGCGCACCAGCATGAAGCTGCCCCTAACCCTAGCCCCTATTAGGCCCATCAATGATGTGTCACAGTGCCGCGTGTTGCAAGGTCCACTCTCCCTTTACGGGACACAAGGCTATATGATGTAGGCCAGGTAGAGCGCATGGTATGTGTAAGCAAAGTAGCTGTGGACACACGTACAAGTACAGGGGATGGGTGGTTGATAACTACCCGTGATAAGTGAGTGGCGCGTGAATACTCCTGCGTCATGGGGCGCCGGTGGCGCATGGCCGCCTGGCCGACCGTGTGCACTTTTGCAGTGCTGGGGCTGACCTCTGTCTCAATAGCCATCAACGGCGCGCTGTCCGGCTCCATGTGAGCGGGCCCCGCTCCGCACCCCCTCTTGCATGCGAGGCCCTCTGCTCCGGCAGCCCGCTGCGTGCCTGATGGGTGGACCCGAGTGCCGACGGCGGGGCTGGACCTGTGGTCGGCCACCTGTGTGAGCAAACGTGGACGGCGCAGGTACACCGCGCTCAGCCAGGAGTTTGACCTGGGCCCTACGCAGCTGACACTGTTCGACACGGCGAATTCTTTGTCCACCGTGCGGGCCCAGCCGTTGTCGCGCATGCGCGTAGCTGCTAGAGGGGCACTCTGCTGGGAGGCGTGCCTGCTTTGCGTTGTCTTGCGAGAGTATTAGGCGTGGCAAGCGCTGTACAGCAGAGCTGAAGCTTCCCCCGCATGCCGGGTGGCGAGGCTCACGGCGCTTGGCATCTACCTGGCACTGTGTATCGTGCTTGCTGACAGCCGTTTGCGCCACTGCGCAGAGCCTGTTCAGTCCTGTGGCAGGCGTGCTGGGCGACCGCTTTCACCGCGGCTTCCTCATAGCTCTTGGCACGCTGCTATGGTCTGCCTTCAGCTTTCTGTTCGGGTCCACGAAAACATTTTCCCAGGTAAGCGCCTGTCTGCCCCCCCCGTGCTTGGCCGCAGCAGCTATGTGTTAGGAAGGTCTTACTGCCGGCTCACTGCCTGTGCGCATCGTCCTACACTTACTAAAGCAAAGTGCTCGTGTGTAGGGTGTGGCGTGGATGGCGCTGATGGGCTTTGGTGTCGCTCTTACGGGGCCAGCGTCCAGCTCTATCCTTGCAGACATGTTCCCAGAGAGCAGTCGCGGGACTGCTTTTGGACTAATGTACTTTATAAGCGGCCTAGGTGCGCGGACTGCTGGTTGTAGTCTCCCGTTGTCACCCGTGGGCAGCACTTGTCTGATATATGTCAGATTTAGCATACTGGCAGTTTTGCTATATGGTGTCTGAAGTACAAACGTAGCAGCGCGCCCGCAGGGACCCTTGGCGGCGGCGCATGGGCGGTGAACGCTGCCAACCAGGTCTATGGGAGTCTTGCTGTGCGCACCCCTTACAGGAAAAAATTGTGTGCGGGTCGAATTGTGCTCTGCATGCAGCCGTGCACCAGCACTGCATAGCTCCGAGCTTTGTTTGCTTGAGTATAAGGGATTTTTTTCCTAGGTGTGGGCAAGGTTGGGCACTCTTGGTTGCGGATGGTCGGTAGCCTCTCTGAGGCTCCTGCGGCCCAGCACGGACTGGCGCAGCATGCGGCGGCAGGCGCCAGCACCCAGCAGGGCCTGACGCGCGGCCACGGGCGTGCAGGGCTGGCGGCTGACGTTCATGGTGTCCGCCGGGCTGGGCGCGCTGACGGGCCTGGCCGCGTTCCCCGGCATCTGGGAGCCGCGCAATGGCAGCAGGGCGTCCCCGCGCCGCGCGGCTGTGCACGCCGAGCGGCCGCCGGTGGCGCGCCGCGCGGCGGTGCACGCCGAGCGGCCGCCGGCGGCGCGGCGGCGGCGCTGGCGGCCGAGCCGGGCCGCGGTTCGCGCGGAGGCGGGCAGGATCGCGCGGGATGCGTGGAGGGTCGTGCGCGTGCCGTCATTCCTGGTGCTGCTGGCGGAGCACGTCACCGACCTCACCGGCGGCGTGAGCGGCTTTGCGGTGCAGTACTTTCAGGCGCGCGCTCTGGCCCGCGTATGCAGCTGCCCGGCCTTTGGCCCGCGCATGCAGCTGTCCGGCCTAGCCTCGGGCCCCATTGACGCAACGCCCTGGAAGCCTTTGCTGCTGCCATGTAGTGCATGTGATGTTGCAGTCCGCTAGGAGCATCGCCACAACCTAATGCTGGTAAACACATCTGTGTTGCTGGGTGCTGAGCTGTAGTCAACACCAACCTCTTGCTTGTGCTGCCCTCCAGCTCAAGTAAGCTGTAGCAGGCCTCGAGCGTTCTGCGCCAATGTCAGTGATCGTGCAGAGCTTGTGTGTTGGGTGGTCTTGCAGTGCTCAAGCGTTGTGGCTCTTGAGGCCTCGTGTGGCAACTACCGGTGCAATTGTGGCGACGCAGCCGCAGCCAGCGCGCTGTGTGCGACCGCTGATGGGCCGTGCGGCGCGCGCGCGCAGTTCCTGGGCTTCTCCGACGGCGCGACGAGCGTGATCACGTCCGTGTGGTCCACCATCGGCGCCCAGGTCGGGCTGGTCCTGGGCGGCGTGTCGGGCGACCTGCTCGCGCGGCGCTTCCCAATCGCCGCGCGGCCGGCGACCAACCAGGTCAGCATCGCGCTGGTCATGCCGCTGGTGTACGTCGGCTACAAGGTCATGCCGGGCTGCGCGCGCTATGCGACCGGCGTGGCTGGCACGATGGACTACCTGACCTGGCGCTACAGCCTGCTCAACTTTGTGACGGGCGCGCTGCAGTCCTGGTGTGCGGCCAACAATTCCACCATTTATGCGGAGGTGCGCCTGCTACGCCCCATGTCAGCCCCCACCATCGTAGCGCACCCCTGCGATGTGCTTTTTATGACCTTTGTGTGGGCGGGGCTCACGCGTGAACCGCTCTGTGCACAGCAGCTGCCCGCCATGGCAAGCAGCACGAGCTCAAAGCTTGACATGATGTGCGCTTCCCGGCACAGGTGGCGGGTAGCATGATTGTGTCGCACGTTTAACGGCTGCCGAACAGCTGCTTGCATTTTTCTGCGCAACAGTGTAGCACCCCAGTTGCAGTCAGCTGCGCCGCGTGATCTGAGGGGCCTCGCTTGTGTGCAGGTCATCCCGCCCTCGCGCCGCTCCCTGGCCTATGCGCTGGACTCCGGGATGTCGGGCCTCATCAACTCGTGCACCATCCCGGTCGCGGGCCTCGTCATCGAGCGCCTGGGCGGCCACGCGGTGCAGAAGGTCGCCGCCGCGGCCGGCGCAGGCGGCGACGACGCGGCCGCGCCGGCGCCGGCGGTGGCGCCCGCGGACAACCTGGCCAACGCGCGCGCGATCGAGGACGGGCTGCTCTACCTCATCCTCATCAGCTATGGCGTGAAGATCTTTGTGCGCGCCCGGCGCCCGGCCACGCCCGTCGTCTCTGGGGAACACAGGCGGGCTTTGTTGTTGCGGTGCGTTCAGATCAGACCAAAGGCCTGCTCAAGCCAAAGAAGGTCCGAGGAAAAGTGGGATGAAGGCGCCGCAGGTGAGCGGGCAGGATATGCCGTCGCTGACTATATGCATGAGCAGCTATCACGAGCATCTGGCTGCAGCGGCATGCACACATTAAGTGCTGTAGCGGAGTGCACACGTCACGAGCACTGGATGAGGCGGCCGGGCCTGCTCTGACATGGCGGGCGCGGGCGCTGCAGATCTACCACGCGCTGTACTACACCATGCCGCGCGACCGGCTGGTAGAGGAGGCGGAGGAGGAGGATGAGAGCGACGCGGCGCCGCCGGCGCCGCCGCTCGAGCCGCGCCCGAGCGCCCTCGAGCTGCTGCCGCACAGCGCGCTCGCGCCCAAGGACTCGGCCACGTCGCTGCCTGCGGTGCACGCCAAGGACCTGCCGCCGCCGCCGTGCTAGGCGCTCGCGCTATTAGAGGTCAGGAGGGCGGCCTTCTCCAGAGCGACAGGTTACGCATGTTGCGGCTCGTGGCCAGCGCCGTGCATGCAGTAACGCAGGTGCTGCTTGCTCGTGCTGATGCACGGCGGCGTACAGTCGTGCTTGCGCGCGTGCATTTGCGTCTGCTCATCCTTACCTGTGGCGGCAGAGGGGCCGTACTCGCCTCTACACGGGCCTGCTGCAACCTGGATGTTCGTGCTAGAGTAGGTAGGATGGTGACTACCTGGTTGGACAGCGCAAAGGACCCATGCTCCCTCCCCTCCTCCCATGGGTGGACGGCGCTGTTGGCGGGGACGTGGCGACCTTTCGCAACCCCAAGCAGCGGCGGGCTAAGCTCTTGCAGAGCAAGCCCGCTGGGTGGCCTTGCCCCTGCGTGATACGTTGTGGAGTGCGTGTCTGCACACCACCGGTGTTTGCTTGTGCGCCGTGCATGCCCGAACAGGGCAAAGGCCAGGCAGCATGTCTGGGAAGTCTTCATAGGCAGTCCCTGCTCTTTTGGCACTTGTGTCCGACTTCATCTCTTGTATGTTGGCTGAAGCCAGTGTGGCGTGCCGAGGCATTGAAAGCTACCAGTTATTTGCCAAACAGCAATCTGTGCTAAGCACGCAGGAGGAGGCTGACCTCCTTGCAGCCTAGGTAGCTCGCTTGCCAGAGCAAGGTAGGCTTTTTTTGCATTTGCCTGGCAGTCTGACATGCTTTTGCTTAGGGTCACTGCATGACCATGGGGAGTTGCCGGTCTGGTCCTTTGCTGTCTGTTGTGAAAATGAGGCTGTGAGATTGTATGGCGCACTGTGGCGAGGTGTGGCCCATGCATGCCTTGCATGGGTACACTGCACGTGCCTTAGATCAGATGCACAGTTGGCAAGGACATGGCGATTACTTAGAGCTTCAATGCGGCATGCGCTGCTGGTCTTGCCACTGTGTGTTCTGGAACGAAATTTTGGCACGTGTCTACAGGCGTTCGGCCCCCAGCGTGGGTGGTGTTTACCTGCACGGCCTAAGCAGGCCCAGATTATTGCTAGAGGCTGTAACAGAATCACCAACGTTGCAAGTCACCAATTCGTCCAAGAGGTGTGTGCCTGCCAGGAAGCAATGACTTGCATGTGCCTGCTGAATGGATGCTCAACAGGAAGAGCAGAACCCCCATTTCCCGACCTTGCAAGGTCTCTTTGGAGCTAGCTGAGTTGCCCCTTACTCAGGCATCCTTCCTCCCAACTGCCATGCCTAGCTGGGGCTGCGCAGTGCATTGGAACTGTAGCTGCCCCGCAATATAATATGGTGAGTTAGTTAGCAGGGCGGGGCAAGCATGGGGAAGCAGAGGGCGCGGCTGGTGACCAGCGCCGCAGCGACTGTCGCCGCCGTGTCGCAGGGCGTGGAGAGCGTCATCCTCGACTCCATGTGCGTCTGCCTGCCACGCGAGCGTTTGTTTGGGCACTCTTGTCTGGCAGTCCCAACACGTGTGGCAGCTGCATGCAGCCCAACATGAGCAGCGCGCAGGTACAAAGCACTGGCCGTGGCGCTGCATATAGGCCCGGCAAAGCTGGGGAGCCTCACCACAGCGAGAGGGGTCGTGCAAAGCGTGCTGTCGCTGTTCGTGGGTGCGCTGGGCGACCGCTACCACCGCGGCCGCATAATCACTGCAGGTGCGGCGTATCAGCGCTGCGAGTTCGCAGTGGCCCAGCGAGTACTGTGGTGCGTGCGTATGCAAGCATGCACGCTGCGGCTTACACGCAGTGCGGGCAACAGGCACACTGCTGTGGACTGTGTTTTCTGTGGCCTTTGGTCTGTCGAGCACGTTCGGCGAGGTACGGGCTGCGCTGCTGTGGCGAGCGCTCCTGCAGGCGCTGCGCCCGCCGCGGAACATTGCAGCCGGGGGTGTGGCAGCTCTGACGAGCAGGCACGTGCCGCAGGCGCTGGCCTTTGCGGCCCTGTCCGGCTGCGGCCTGGCGCTGGTCACGCCATGCGTGACCAGCGTGATTGCAGACCTGTGGGAGGAGCGCGTGCGCGGCCGCGCGTTTGGTGTGGTGCTGATGTTCGGGTCCCTGGGTGCGCGTCCCGTGCCTCGTGCTGCGGCAGACCTCAGGGCCTAGTTGCCCCCTGGTTGCCTGAGCCTGTGCTGCTCCCCTGCTGTGGACTGCTGCCTGGCCTATGCCTCACCTGTGCTCGCAAGGTGGTAGCTCACCTCCCCCTCGAGTGATTCTTTCTAAGCGCTCCAAGCCATCAGGCAAGGGGATCCACAGTGCCTGAGAGTGGCAGCGCTGCGGCGCAGCGACCATGGGCGGGCTGGTGATGGCGCTGAACCTGAGCAACAGGCGGCTGCTGGGCCGCTTCGAGGGCTGGCGCGTCGTGTACATCATAACCGCCGTCCTGGGCCTGCTCTCGGCGGCCGTGACCGCGCTCACGCTCAGCGAGCCGCGGCACATCGGCCACGGCGTGCGGAAGGCCGCCGGTCCCGGCGGCGCCGCGGCGGGCGCTGCTGGCGGGGCCGACGCAGCGGCGGGCGCGGCGGCGGGCGCGGGGCGGCGGCGACCCGGATGTTCGTGCCGGGAGGCTGCCGTGGTGGCGCGCGACTTCGGCCGGCGCGTGTGGGCCGTGCTGCGCACGCCCAGCTTCCTCGTCATCCTCGTGGAGCACATCAGCAGCCTCACGCGCGCGTCGGGCGGCTTCCAGATCCTCTACCTGCAGGCGCGGCCCGCGGCGGCTGCTTGAGAGGCATGACTGGCAGCGTGGCACCGGCAAGCTGCGGTGCACAGCTGCAGGGGTGTGGCAGGGAAGCACTCTGATTGGCCATCAGCGAACCTGCTGCTCGAGAGGCATGGCGCCGGGCGCGCAGATGCTGGGCTTCAGCGATGCGGCTACCAGCGGCGTGACGATCGGCGTGAGCATCGGCCTGGCGCTGGGGCAGCTGGCGGGCGGCGCGTCGGGCGACGCGCTCGCGCGGCGCTTCCCCAACGCCGCGCGCCCCTTTGCCAATCAGCTCAGCCTGGCGCTCACCGTGCCGCTCATCTACCTGACGCTCAAGGCATGACCCCGGAGTCCGCTGATGTGGGGCAACAAGCTACTCAGAACGAGAGTGGCTGACAAATGGCCAGCGCACTCTGCCTGTTGTGCCTGCTGCAGCGTCCTTGAATGGTCAAAGCTTTTTGCTGCTTAGCTTCATGAAGGGCACATACGGCACGCTCCCTGCTGCCCAGCTCGCGGGTAGCGCGCCCTGTGCTGCGGCTTTTGCAGCGCGCTCGCGCCGTCCTCAGCCGGGGCAGAGGGCGGAGCGCAAGCGGCGGACTGTGCTCCTGTGCAGGGCATGCCTGCCTCATCCGCGCACGCGACGGGCGTGCCCGGGTCCGCCGACAAGTGGGCGTGGGCGTACGCCCTGCTCCTGTGCGTCGTCATGGCGCTGGGCTCCTGGTGCAACGCGAACAACCAGGCCATCGTCGCCATGGCGCGCCCCCGGTCCCCCGCCCGACTGACTGCAGAGCTCGGCCAGCTTGCCGGGCGCTCACATTGTATGCCGTATCCTTGTGCTCGTTGCGCGAGCACCCCTGTTGCGCAACACATGCGTTGCTGCTCGCTCGACGTGCCGTGATGCATGATGCCGTGAATGAGGATGTCATGGTGCGGTGCACAGCTACACAGCTACTTTCTGCCTCAGCCTCTGATAGAATCAATGGTGCTCTACTGACTTCAGCCAAACATGAAATGGGAACAAAAATAGCATGGTACACAGCATCCCGGTGCTTGTGCGCAGGTGATCCCGAGCCACCTGCGCACGACAGCCTACTCGCTGGACACGTGCGTCGCGGGCGTGCTCGGCTTCGCGTCGTCGCCGCTGGTGGGCGTGCTCGCGCAGCGCGCCGGCTACCGGCAGGCCTTCGACCCGCACGCGCAGGCGCCCGCGGCCGCCGCGGCCGAGTCTGTGCGCAACGCGCGCGCGCTCGAGGACAGCCTGCTGCTGATCAGCCTCGTCGCGTGCGGTGCAAAGTTTGTGGTGCGCGCTGGGCAGGGTTGGCGGAGGAGCGCGATGCAGGCTGGCACAGCTCTTGCGCACCTTTCCTTGGAAAGCAGCCGCCTGCCTGTCTCGGGGGTTTGCAGCTCATGTGCCATCTGCCTCCTCCCGCCCATTCGCTCAGGCGCAGCCAGAGGGCAGTGCACGGCTGGCACACTGCGGACGTCAACTCGGCGGGTGCCACCTTTCTCTCACGCCAATGGGCCTCACCTGTCAAGCGCCATGTACCATATGTCAGCTGTGCTGTAGCCTCATGCTCTCGCGCGTGTATTGCAGCTGCAGCTGATGCGGGCCACGCCGGCAGGTGTACACTGGTTTGTACTTTACAATTCCAAAGGACCGTGTCAAGGACGACAGCAGCGAGGACGGCGGCGCACTGGCCGGCATCGCGCCCACGCTTGACCCCTTGGCGCCGAGCCGAGAAGTTGCCCTTGCGCGGCGTGGCGGGCCCGCGCGGCCCGACACCCCGCTGGAGTTCGGCGCGAAGCGTAAGACCACGGCAGCGCGTTCAGCGGCTACGACAGTGTGAGCATCAAGGCGCAGGCATTGTGCGATCGGTGAATTTTAGTTAACAGCTGGTGAGCGTGTGCTACTTGTCGCAGGCGGTCCAATTGGGCCTGAATTGCTAGCTACTGAGAGTTGCAGCAGGCTGGGCTTTGACGGTCTGTCACAGACTGGAACACTGAGATGAATCCTGCGCGTCTACAGTGGGCAGCGTGACAGCTCGCCATCTTGTGTCACGTACTTAGCCCTCCCCACATTGTGAAAGCTACGCCCGACAGTGATGCACATGCGCATGCATGCCCGCCATCAGCCACATCAGAGTTCAAACCTGTACGAATTTGTGCAGTCACAGCCCACAGAAGCAAGGTCCCTGCAGCCCTGCCTGCAGATGGTCCGGCACGCACATGCACAGCCACTCATGGGAGCTCCGCCCCACACAGTCAAGTGGCAAGTAGCGAAGCGACCAGCCCGCGCCTCATCTGCAGCACGGCAAGCGCTCACGTTCCTACGCAGGCGCAGGCGTACTGCGCAAGGTCCAGCGCTGCTGTGCCCACCCGCATGAGGTGCGACGATGGCAGAGCATTACTGGCCAGCGAGCGCGGGCGCCGGCGCAGGCGCCTGGCGCAGCTCGGCCTCTAGCTCCTCCAGCGTGCGCGCGCCGCTCAGCGTGCGCCCGTTGATGATCCAGGCCGGGAAGCCTGTCAGGCGCGCGTCCACACACTCCTGCGCCAGCCGCACGTCCTGCGCGCCGTGCGCGCACCCTTCGTGGCTCCGCACCGGCACCAGCGGTCGACAACGGCTGTGGGGCAACCAGCGACCGACAGCTGCAAAGGCAAGAACCGCGACAACTCTAACACAAGCCCTGACACTCAGGCACGCGGCAGCCCTGCGATGGCTATGTTTACAAGGTTAGGGTTGAGCGAGCTACCTTGTGGAAGCCGTCCGGGTAGCACTCCACGTAGGGCAGCTCCTTGGCGGCCGCCGCGCCGAACTCCCCCTTCTGCTCGAAGCAGTGCGAGCACCAGAAGGCGCCGTAGAAGCGCGCGCCCGCCGCGCGCAGGCGCCGCGCCAGGTCGACCGTGCGCTCGCTGCTCTCCGTCTTCACCTCTGGCTCCTGCGCGCGGCGGCGCGCTCGAGCGCGCGCCTCGCTGCATTCCGGGCCGTGCGAGCGCCGCGGCCGCCCATGCGCCGGCCAGTGCCCAAGGCCGCTCCGCGCGGGCGGCCCGGGGAGCGGGGCCGCACCAAGTAGGGCAGCTCGAAGTCGGCGGCAGACCCCGGCGGGACCACGTTGGCCCACGCCAGCGCCAGGCCCAGCACAGTCGCCGCCGCGAGGCCCCCGCCCGGCGCCGCCGCCTCTGTCAGCTCCCTGCTGCGCAGCAGGGCCACATCAGGGGGTGCCCTCCCAAAAAGACAGCATGCTGCAAGTCGGTAGCCTGGTGCTTGCCAGGTGCGGACGGCAGAATCATAGAGATTACAGAACTTACAGACGACACGACAGAAGTTGTAGGAGTTGCAAACTACATATCAAGCTGACATGCTGTGCGGTCCTTAGGAGGCCCAGGCGACCGGCCCCAACAGTACTCGATGAGACCATCAGCAGCGAGCACTTGCGCCGCGAGCAGGACGGTAAGTACGCAAGAGAGGCAGCCGCAAACTCTGGCGGCGCCCTGCGCTGCTGGCCGCGGGGTGGCCCGGCGCACCTGCCGCTGAAGCCGCGCAGCGCCGAGCCGAACACGGCGGCGGAGAGCGCGGCCGAGGTCAGGCACCATGTGCACGAGTCGCCGGGGAACTTTGTCGCCAGGATGAAGAGCAGGTAGCCGCTCGTGGACGCCAGCACGGTGCCCGCGGCCAGCGTCGCGTAGCGCGCCAGGTTGGCTTC
>JAABUX010005620.1_pt1 | contig 15315 bp, 19 predicted proteins | sample 5561851 | NCBI WGS metagenome assembly JAABUX01 (sample SAMN10711883, study PRJNA513361) | rock metagenome | isolation source: Antarctica rocks | place: Antarctica: Victoria Land, Richard Nunatak red sandstone | collected 2016-01-03 | reverse complement strand
AGTACGGAGACGTATTGTTGAAAGGCAGTCTGCCAAGGCCCTCATCATGTAATGACATCTAGGCTTCCAATCCAGTGCCGACGACCGTGGGAGTATGTTGGCAATCCACTTATTGGATTATGGGAAGGAGAACGATGAAGCAGATAGTCAAGCATCTGGCCACCGAACCATGAGTATGTTCTGCTCCATGTGATAGCATTATATGCGGCCACTTGCTCCGTGTCCTCCTGGAAACCAACCAGACATCATTAACTTGAGCAAGAGCAAGACTGATCGCACCTGCCGACGTGCTCCCAATACGGACCGAGCCAAGAGTATTGTATTTGACTTCAACCCTCCATTGTAACTGTGACTGTCCATCCATGATTGACGTTGCAATGTCGCGTGTGGTTCTTCCAGATGTAACACAGTTCCAGAGATGAAGATGAAGCTTCCAAAGGTGAATTGTTCACCCTACATTATCAATCCCGTAGACTTCAAGCTTGCATCACGTCAATGTTGTGTTGCTTTTCTCCCCACTTCCATGACAGTGGTCCAGCAATGCACCATAAGCCATGCGTTGAAACTTAGCTCAAATTCCTTCTACCCACAACTTAGATTTCGAAGGAACCGCTCGACATGAGCCGGTTGTCTTTGTATGGTGTGCCCAAAGATGCCAGGGTACATGGTGTGATTTTACATATTCGGATGCTTGGTCTCTGCTAGCTCGATATCACGCTATCATGAACGTTGACGAAGATAGCTGCATGGTATGCCACAATAGTTCTCTCTATTAGCGAGCCTCGCTGTGCCTTCTTGAAAGAATACAGAGTAAATTGCTGTCCAATCTTGAGACTTCTGTGCTGAGGCTCGTCTTCTAGCGCGCTTCAGCGGAACTTAGCCGCTGAAAATTTCATCCTTGCCAAATTTTCCTACGCGTGAAACGTGACGAATCTGGAAGTCCAACAGCTTATGCCAGCTGCCCACTACATGTTGCCTATGGGCGCCTTCCATAGAGGAAAACCATGACCAGTCGCTACTGGACTGCGTGAGCTGCCGTCCTTCCCCTTACAATATTGCAAAAGGCGAAACGACATGTGCTTGATTGGTGTCACTATAGTCTGGTCGTTAATCTACACGAATAAGATCAATACCAATGGACATGCCCCGGAATAAAGCCTTCCAGTCTCATGAGCCATTGCGAGCTCACGGATCCCTGAACCTCCAAAAAGATCGCATAACGGGGCCTTTGTCCTTCCTGAATCCTACGCGTGCCTCCTTCAAACACACTCCACCGGAAAAGATCCACCTCGGATGCCCCGAAAAAGGTGGTTTTAATGCGGCCGACGACGAGCTGGTAACGAAAGGAAACACCGCTGGACCGAAGGATGAGCAGCTGGCATCGAACATCGAGTTCAAATGGCGATCCCGAGACAATCGCAAAGGCCGCCATGCTCTGGTTGTCGATCCGTCCTCCGATCCTTCGTGCATTTACCTGGTCCCCGGAGAGACTACTCGGGGCCGCGCTGTCTTACAGATTCTATCCTGCATGTTTACTCATTATCCATACTGGGACGTGTCCTGGCTCGTCGCAGTGATCTTTACCCTTGGTTCTGTAGTCTGGGTCATCAATGGATTTTTCTCCTATCTCCCGCTGGCTCAACCCGGTACGAAGTTTTACGACGAAACACTAGTTGGCGGGGGTATCACCGCATTCATAGGCGCAACAATATTCGAGATTGGAAGCGTACTGTTGATCATAGAGGCGATGAATGATAATAAGTCGGGCTGCTTCGGGTGGGCGCTTGAACGGGTCCTTGCTGGTGACGAAAAGGGTGGCGAGAAGATCCGGGTCCGGCCAGATAAGGATAGTTGTGTGCATCATCAGACCAACAAGGGGAATCTTGTTGGCAAGGGATCTATCACTGAGGCTCCTAAGACCGTTGTAGTGAACTCTCTGATTTCACTTCATAGCGGCACGGTAGAAGAGGTTGACGAGTGCAACCCCGGGCAGTCATTCGTCTGGTGGCCTTCAGTGCATGAATTGAAAATTCATTATCTGAGGGAACTCGGTTTTCTTGCGGCTTTTGCTCAGTTGTGTGGTGCTACGATTTTCTGGGTCAGCTTCCTCTCTCAGGCAATTGACTGTGCTCATCCTGTTTAGATCTCCGGCTTCACTGCTCTCCCAGGCGTTAACAACAAAATGTCGCAAGGTCTACTTGACGGTATCTTTTGGGTACCACAGATTGTTGGAGGTTGTGGATTTATAGTATCAAGTTTGCTATACATGCTGGAGACGCAGCCGAAATGGTATATCCCGGCTTGGGAGGTGCTCGGATGGCATATCGGCTTTTGGAACTTGATCGGGGCATTGGGCTTTACGGTAAAGGATTCAGGCATTCGCAATGAGATCGTAAATCGCTAATATCTTACAAGCTTTGTGGTGCGCTAGGTCCCGCATTTGGTAACAGCGGTGCGGAATACGAAGCTTCGCTTGCAACTTTCTGGGGCAGCTGGGCTTTCCTCATCGGGAGTGCCATTCAGTGGTATGAATCTCTGGACAAACACCCTGTCGAAGATCGTAGTTCCTACCGTGAACCGTGAACTACCGACACAGTAATCTGGAGATCAACGAACCTTACTCCAGGCTCCGTTATCTCGCGTCCACTTCGCATTACCAATAATCGCCATCATCAGCAATACAGAATGACAATGCTCATTCACAATTCGTCGGTGTTGGCTCACAAATGCAAGGATTCGACACATGGATTGGACAGAAGGTATCAATGCAATACTTTGGAATGTCAATTCGAAAGTGTTCGACTCCCTTTCGCGAACAATTGGATGGACTGTCAGATCATCCATTGTCGTACAGGACGTGAGAAGAATCCATCGCTGCCATAAGGGATATTTCGTTGGCCATCATCGAGAGACGAATCTTGTGCCAAATGCAATTTGGATGACCAATCCCAGTCTCAGAAGACTCTGGAGTGGACCCGCCAAGCTCACTTGAAGTAGACGTGCCTGCAATAGTGCGATGGAAACTTCGGAAGCGCGATATCGAATCCCGCTCACTTCGAAGTGGAAAATGGCGGAAATCCGTCACAATCGTGATCACCCCATGTTTCAGGAAAGCTGCTTGACACTGAGCATCGTCGATGAGATTGTTCTCGAACACGGAACCATACCAGTAATTAGAGGTACAAAGATGAACCTGGCAGAAAAGTTACAGGTACAGGAGCGAGTACGCTTATGGAAGCTGTGGGATATAGACCTGTTTTGGTCGATTAGATAGCGAAGTATAGCGATATATGGCACGGATGAGAAATCCTGGCTGCCGTATTCTAGAATTATGATATTCGTGCTCCGCAAAATCAGCACTCAACCTTCACCACGTTCGTTCATATACTACTAAACCCAATCCACTCCTTTAGCATTGAAAGGTTCCCATGATGTCGTCAAAAGAGAAATACTCAGTCATTCTGCCGACCTACAACGAAAGGCGGAATCTCCCAATCGTGAGCTTCTCCACCATTATACATCCAGGAACCCCCAATTAACCCAACCCCAAGATCGTATGGCTACTCGAACGGACCTTTAGAGAGAAGTAAACACCCCACTCAACCCCATACTCTCCTACAAACCAAACCAAAACACTAACCACACCCCCCCGCCTCCCAGCAACCTAGACTGGGAAATCATAATCGTCGACGACGCCTCCCCAGACAACACCCTCGCCATCGCCCAGCAGCTCCAATCCCTCTACGGCCCCACCCACATCCTCCTCCGCCCGCGCCCCGGAAAACTCGGCCTCGGCACCGCCTACGTCCACGGCCTCAAGTCCGCAACAGGCACCTTCATCATCATCATGGACGCCGATTTCTCCCACCACCCCAAATTCATCCCCGCCATGATCGCCGCGCAGGAGCGCGGCGACTACGATATCGTGACCGGGACGCGGTATGCGGGCGACGGCGGCGTCTACGGGTGGGATCTGAAGCGGAAGTTTGTCTCGCGCGGGGCGAACCTGTTTGCGGATACGGTGTTGAGGCCTGGGGTTAGCGATTTGACGGGCAGTTTTCGGCTTTATAGGAGGGAGGTGTTGGAGGCGGTGATTGCGCGGACGGAGAGTAAAGGGTATACGTTCCAGATGGAGTTGATGACGAGGGCGAAAGGGATGGGGTTTAGGGTTGCGGAGGTTCCGATCAGCTTTGTGGATAGGGGTGGGTTTTTTTGCCGGGGGGGGCATGTGTGAGATGAGAGAGCTGACTGCTTCTAGTCTATGGGGAATCGAAATTGGGTGGTGATGAGATTGTGGAGTATGCTAAGGTGAGAGTTCTTGGCCGAAGAATGCTACGGTCTGCGAACGGTGCTAATTGGTCACCTATATAGGGGGTATTGAATCTATGGATGAAAGTGTAAGGCTTGGGATGGCGTTATATCAACAAGATACCCCATTTCCTATCATTTGGAAGGCAGCCCTGGCCACTTTAGGCTCCGCGCTCTGGATATAATAGAAATTTGAGCTAATGGTACAAGACCCTCTTCTTCGCTGTGTATGAAAGCCGCTTTGGCTTTCCATGCCACTATTGTCACATATCCAACGCTGATAAGCATATCCTCGAGGGTCTTACATGTTTCGTCCTCCAGTCACCTTCCTTGATCAGCAAATTGATCCCACCTGGGTTTGGACATGGCGAGCTTACCATTATCGTCTGCCCGTTAACGTATGAAAAAAGAGGACTTGCGACAGCCAGGATCACACTGGCCGCCTCCGTTGCAGTACCTGGCCTCCTCAGTGGTATATCCGCGTGCGCGTTGCTGCCAGCAGCCTCTTTCTGCGCCTTCGGTATTCCCAAGGCAACCTTACTGCCATCCGGTGTCGTCATGAAAGCTCCTTCTTCCTTGGCCGCCGTTAGACGAGTGAGAATGTGGCCGAAAGCGACGCTGCGAGGATATCCGCATTAGCACCTGTACTCGTACAGAAAGAGGTTGGAGACACACGTGTTTGCGCGCACGCCGAACGAGGGACCCCATTCCTTGGCGATGACCTTCGAGAGACCGGTGACACCTGCTTTGGCCAGACCATAATTGGCCTGACCAGCGTTGCCATTGACACCACTGGTGCTGCTGATGTTGATGATATTCCTCGGCTCCCCGTCCTTGACTCGGAAGTAGGGCGCAGCGGCTCTCACGAGTTGGAAAGGAGCAGTATTATGCAGGGCGATGATGGTATTCCATTGCTTGTCTGTCATCTGCACAGCATGCTTTCAGCCATGCTCGCTTGCCGGTTCTCGGCACGGGGTTTGTGGGAAGGTTTCAGACCTTGTGTATGACTCCGTCCCACGTGAACCCAGCATTGTTGACAATGATATGGATCTTGCCTCCTCCGAACTCGGCCGCCTTCTTCACAAGCTCATCGATGTATTGCGAGTTCAGCATGTCGCCCGGGATCGCTATTGCTTGCCCACCGGCATCATTGATCACTTTCGCGACCGCGTTGGCCTTGTCTATCCGCTCGCAAATTCTATCAGTATCCGATATGCCAGCCAGAATATCTTCTGTAGGCGAATGGTTAAGCACCGGAGTCGATATCCTGCACAACAACCTTTGCGCCCTCCTTGGCAAAGAGATTTGCTGCCTCAGCGCCGATTCCTTGACCGCTACCAGTGATTATGGCGACTTGGCCTGCAAGCATGCCTTTGGGGTAGAGATGCCCGGCGATTTGGGCAACACGATTTGCTGCCATTGCTTCAATAGGGCCGATGATAAGTTGCACTACTTCGCTAACGCAGGTGAACAATTGACAGCTTCGACTTTGAAGACCTCAATTCTGTCTGCGGAAGCTGCGAATGAGCCGAGGCATGACGCTATTACACCCTACCCCTGTTGTCTTAAATCTGCTCGTTTTGCGGAACTAAAAGTCGCGCGCACCACGAGCATGTCTAAAAGTCTTCTTCTTATTCCAACGCAATAACCACGCCTTGGTATAACTTTAAATTCTCGTAGAATCTAGAGGACATAATAAATAAGATATCCGCTAAGTCTTATAACTTCTTAAGGTCTTATTCCTATATAGAATTAAAGCCTTAGGAAATTTACTACTCCTCGTGCCCCGCTATTAGAAGTTACCTCGGCTAGAAAGTTGGCTCTATAAAGAGGCTACTACAGCGTCCTATTATAGGAATACCTAGAATAATTACATGTAAATAGTAGGATATAATGACTACGTATTAAGGATGACATTAGACGAATTTAGAGTTATACTAACGCGTAGTTATTACGTAGGAATAAGAAGAAGACTTTCAGATATGCTCGTGGTGCGCGCGACTTTCAGTTCCGTAAAACGAGCAGATATACGACAATAGGGGTAAGCTAAGGCTTGGATCGCGGTACGCTTGTTACAATCAATCCATTTGTGTTTTATCAGGTCGCTTGACATGTAGTCACATTGTCACATTGTCTAGCTGAATGATATGTGTACAGAATGCTTGCTAGTATCCTCATACCTTGAATTTGTAACAGCTATTTGTTTGTCATGATACCCATAGCATTTGGGTCCGTGGCCATTGGCTTCGTATTAGTACCAACGTTTACTGAATGCTTGGATTTCCGGTCGAAGGAGAGACTTGAAAGCCTTTGAGATCAACGCCTTCGTCTTTGTCTAATCCAATTGGTCTCCTGCTGCTGCTAGGCTAGGCAGGCTTTCTTCCCCATTATCGCACCTTTGGTTTCGGGATAGGGAAAAGGCGACTCTCGAAGGATAGAGCGGTGGCTTTCGCCCGCTCATTCCCGTATTCCGACTTGTAGTCGATTTCAGCAACGATGCCTACTACAGTGTTACTGTAATTGGCCTCTGGAGACGTGAGATTGATGTCCTTTCATTTGCTGTCCTTGGTTCTGTGATTCGTTCTCATGACCTCCTTGCTATAGCGCTTTGCCAAAGAAGCTATTTCAGCTAGACCGAATTGCGGACTCGCGAGCTCTGACTTCGGCTTGCATGACTGCTCTATTGCTGCAGCCAGATCCGGGTGTGCTCTAACCTCGGAAATTGTGATAGCAGCATGAAAGCTTGCTTGGAGCGTCGTGGGGGAGCGGTTTTCTTGAACGCCAGCACTCAAGAGACCGACCAGATCAACCTCCATATGAGTTTAATTACTGAGTAGCGAGTTGGCAGATCAGTATTCTTCGAAATGGCCTGGTCCCAGTCTAGCTTGGCTTCATATACTTGAAGGTCTCGAGTGCTTCGGATAGATCCCAAGATCAAATGTGATCAGTGAGAGACGTCTGTAGAACCAAAAGTGAAAGCCTTGGTCGGAGTGATTCTGAACGAGTCATTGATCAGGAGCCTCCTACAAAAGGTGTCGTACATTTCAAGGATCGATGCTCGTGCTTTCATCTTCGGCTAATCTTTCTGATGGTGATGACATCTTCGTCCAGCTGCCATCCCAGGTCGTTTTCCTCTTGAAGTTGTTCCCAAGGGCGCCGTACGGTATCTTCAAGATATCTTCGGTCTACACTCAAATATGTTTTCCCCAAGCAGTTTAGAGCATGCTTCCTCATCCCTTCTTCAGCCCACTGCATCAGCCGCCTTTGGTGAGTCCCAACCAGCCCCTCCTGCTCCCAGAACAAGCACCAATTGCCGTGCACCAACGCTCTAAGGATAGCCTCGACCCTGGCATCTTTGTATAGATAGCGGCACTTTACGTGATAAGCAGCAGCCAGATCCTTCTGTCTGCATGCCAGGTCAAGTACGTAGTATCCTAAAATTTCGTGGTATTCCGACTCGGCCAAAGGCACCACAGGCTGGATTGTACGTAAGAGATGTAGCAAAGCAGGATGATAGGATTCGTAGTGTCCCATCAAGATGGTAGAGCGAATGATGAAAACATACACCTCTGATGCGAAAGAGTCCTTACGAGCTGATGCCACAATGGCTTCACGAAGCTTCCGCATGGCGATCAGGATTATTGACAATTCGCTTGTAGTTGGCTTTGACGAATGAACGATCCTGCCGTTGGAAGACTTCGCTCCATTGACCATATGGTCGGTAGTCTTTGAGTTCTCTGATGAGTTCTTATTGAGGGAAAGTGATGCAAAGTCATCATCTAGGCTATAACGGTCGACTCCATTGATGGAAACGACGTTATTGTAACGCTCCAGGACTCTTGAAAAGTAGAGTTCTTGTAATTTGACATCCAACAGTCTAACAAAGTCTGAACTCTACACTGTCTCCCCAAGCTGGAGGGACTCACCTAGTGTCTCCTTTCGAAGGGAGTCCGATCCTCTCAAGATAGTCCACGGATATTGGTTTCAGTCTGCTCCATTCTCTCCTTTGGTAACGATTACTTGCTCCGGATTTACTCATTATTCACGTATCGTTATGTCTGTGTCGTGAACAAAACTCATTAATGTTATTTTCATCACGGAGATGCTGTCGAACGACGGCATAAGAGACGATCAAGGCTACATGGAGCGACGGTGAGCCGCAGCTGAAGGGACCCATTCGAGCTCTATAGCCTTCGGTTAGACTTGCTTCAAGCACGCCAGCTAGAATACCCGCCTAGAACGCATCCATATGTTAAGGTGCTCCAACCTACGGCATCACCCAGCCATACCTAAAGCTCTGAAATTAATATGAAGCTTGACTTTACTTAACTCATAAGAAGTCGATCCTCCCGTTTCACGTCTTGGCATCTCGTTATACGTCCGGGTCGACCCCACTTGGAGAAGAATGATCTACAAGAAGCACTACATTCCGCTAGAATCCAATCCCGAGCTCTTCACCCAGCTCATCCATCAGCTAGGCGTCTCTCCGACCCTCGAATTCCAAGACGTATTCTCCATCGATGATCCCGATTTCTTAAGCTTCATTCGCCGACCGGTGCTGGCTCTTATCCTTGTCTTCCCCACCTCGGGCGTTTACGAGAAACAGAAGGCTCTCAGGGAAGCCACTGAGCAGGAATACAAAGGACATGGAGATGGAGAGGATGTGATGTGGTATAAGCAGACTATCAACAATGCTTGTGGCCTTTATGGTATCTTGCACGCCATAAGCAACGGAGAAGCTAAAGCTGCGGTCCGTATGTGATTTTCATACACAGCCTAGCAAATTATTACACCGTTTCGGCTGCTTTCCTACATCAACGTGATCTGAAAGCTGAACTATACTACCCAGAGCCTGGGTCAACAATAGCACATTTGCTTGATACCAGCATCCCTCTCGCACCTCCAGAACGAGCCAAAGCCCTCGAAGATTCTGAAGCACTGGAATCAGCCTACAAAACAGTAGCCGTGCAGGGTGACTCTGCCGTGCCCGAAAGCCCCGAGGACGAGGTGGACTACCACTACGTCTGCTTCGTGAAGTCGTCCAAGAATGGTCACATCTATGAGCTTGATGGTGATCGGAAAGGTCCCATAGACCATGGTTTTGTGGGGTCTGATGATGACGGTGGAGACGTCTTAGATCAGGCTGGGTTGAAGGTTGTACGGACTTTCCTGAATCGAGAGAAAGGGAGCAACATGAATTTCAGCCTGCTTGCTTTGGTGTACGCGTGAATACGGAGAATAGTGTAACTGGTTGCCACGCTGCGCGGGTTTCTACAGATTCACATCAATCAATCCCCATAGTGCAATGAATGGGGACTTCTTGGTCTTGGGGAGCAAAGATCAATAATTATCTGTGCTTTGCACACCACAATCGAACACGGTCAATTGCAAGGGTAAACAGAAATCGATTCGTTTTCGACATTGGGATTTGTGTTCAAATTCGCGTGGCCTACCCTCTAGGAATTTTACGATGGCCTAATCTTCGCTCGCTTTCCCCAAATAATAATTATGCATTTATCACGTCGCAAAGAGCTATGTGGTTGGCATTCATTAAGAAATATAAAATCCCTAAGAGATAAGTTTGATCAAGCTTACTTTAGAGCATGAGATTTTTATCCAGGCTATGATCTATTCTTTCCACAGTCACCAACGCTTGACGAATCAATCCAAGAAGCTTGGCCGACCAATCTGGATGTTACATGATTGGAGGAGCCATTGATGTCAAGGAGCAACGAGTCTCTCTAATGGAAGGCCATGACTGGTAAGGGTTGTGCTCTACCAATCGTCTTGAATGCCGCAAGCCTGCATTAGCGGCCTTTTGCGACGAGAGGGTTGGAGACCACGGCAAGCACCAAATCTGCTACATCTCATGGCAGAATTTGTCGGCGCCATTGTAGGTCTGGTCGCAGCCGGGGTTCAAGTAGCAGGAAGCCTTAATGACCTGATTGCCAATATCAGGGAGGCCCCTAAGGAATTTAAGGCCTTGTGGACGGAGGAGGCAGAATTTCGCGAGATCGTCTCGGAAGTTCTCGAAGCACGACAGCTAGGAAACCTTCCACTTCCAAGAGAGGAATCGAGTAGCTATGCGGAGGTCGTGCTCGAGCGTAGCTTTGAAAAGCTGCAAGAAGTACGCCATTTAGTTCAAAGTGTCATCAAGCAAAAGCATGATCCCACAGCGAGCCCACGGGTCAACAAACTTAAATGGGTACTGAAGGTCAAGAAAGCACAGAAGGTACAGAATGAATTACGGTTGCAGAAATCAGCCATCCACACAATGTAGGATCAGTGAACACGGAATATCCCCTCCGGCCAACTACTTACATTACGCAGAAAGTCCGACGCAAATGTCAAAATGATACTAGAGGAGCTGCGCATACAAAGGCAAGTGATCGCCGAGGGTCGAAGTATGCTTATGGAAAGGCAAGACTCGCAGCTGGCTTTGCTCGAAGAAATGACAAAAAGAGCACCTCTCACTCACAGCAAGCCTCAAAAAGAGGACGGCCGCCAAATGCTCATCAAGAGTGGGGAGAGTAAGTTACTCTCTGTCGAGCGTGATATTGAGGAGGTGAAAGGCTCCGGAGATACGCAACGCCTTGTTGAGGGAGAAAAAGCAACTTTTGCTACTGCTTTAAGGAGCACTAGACGGCAGCCCCTGAAATGCTTCAAAGTCTGTTCGTGCCGCTGCCATCAAAGATCCGTCGTTCGCACGCCTCGCCAGCTATCTCTTTACATAGGAGACATCTTTCTAGGCTTCTCCAATCTCTCCTGGACATTTCAGTCCTTGGCTTACCACTAACTCGATACGGTTCAGTCTAGCTTTCAGCATTCAGAAACCGCTTATCTCTATCTCTATAGAGACGCGCAATACAATTCCCTACGACTCGCCAATACATTTGTCTATCCTGAGCGGCGACATTGAACAAGTCAAATATCTGCTCTGCTCGCAAACCGCATCGTTAAACGACGTCGATCCTTTTGGCCTGGGAGTACTTTACGTGAGTTCTCATCAAGCTGCCAGTTCATTGAATTGAGCTGAGGTTGAAAACATAGTACGCGTCCCACTACTGTGCGAGAAGTTCAGGTCATGATGTTGCCATAAAAATGACTCAACAGCTACTAGAGATAGGAGCTCACGCAGACTGGGAGGATGAGATTGGCAAGTAAGGCAGCGCTGTTCACCTAGTTTTAAGCCCTTGCCGAAGACAATCTATCAGGGTTACTGATTCACCGTGAAGCACGCCACTGGAAACCATGACCGACAACGTTTTGGCGACAAGGATGGCCAACAGCAGCGGTGCCTCTACTTTCGCAGAGGAACAGCTTGTGGATGTTGCACGTATTTTTGGCAAATGCTTTAATGATCTTCTCGAAGATTACGCTGTGGAAATGGAGTTTTCCCCTCTCCATGAGGTGCTGCTTGGCCTCGAACCAGCCCTCGCAAATACAAAATTGAAAGACTACTTAGCCTCTTTCGACAAGAACTTTTTGTCAAAAATGATCGATACGATAGACGCCCGCGGTAGGACACCACTTGCGTGGGCTGTGGAGTTCGGCTGTCCAGAAGCTGTTGACACGCTTATACAGTATAGCGCCAATCCTTACCAACTCAGAAGATCCGCTCAAGCCACATCACCCTTGCTTCATCTCGTTATTGCTGCTCCAGCATCTCAACAAGAAGGAAAGCAACCTGATACGAGATTCCAGGATGTTGTACGCATCCTGCTTAGACATGGAGTCGATGTCAATGCCGTGGACCATGAGGGCTGGACCGCCCTACACGTTGCAGCTTCCTGGAACCTTCTTGATATGGTGGCAGAACTTGCTCGGATGGGAGGAACCCAGTTCAACTGGGATGCGATCACCACGGACGGGCAGACTGCACTCGATCTGTGTCGCGGAGGTGCATGTGATGAGCATGTGGAAGCTTTTCTAATGAGTAAAGGAATGTCTTTGGGAGGTGGATTGGGCGCCGAGATGGCAGGGATTACGAGGGTCCAGCAGTGTGCTAGTAAGAACGATAGTGATGTCGACAGTGTGAGAGATGAAGAATTGTACTTCGATGCTCCTGAAAGGCCTGGCTAAACTGAAGAAACCCTGGTTCGTGGCGCTAGGAACATCACCTCTGGATATCATATGAAGTTCTCTCGTTGAAAGTTGGAATGGCATAGGAAAGAAAAGGTGAAGGGGGAAAGAGATTCAATCGTGGACGGGCAGAGGATGAGATGATCAGACCGAGGGACCATTTGAAATGATATTTCGGAACGGAAAATCATACATGCGTTCCGAGTATTGGTACCAAAGTATTGACCCGACTCGCCAAGACATTAGTTCCACCCATATTATTTTGCCAAGACATCCAACGATGTCTTCGACTCTTCGTCCACCATCTCCCATCTAATCATGATAGTAGACCCTGTCGTAGGAGTAGAACCGCAATGACCACACGCCGTACAACCCTACGGGCCAAAACGGCACCAATCCAGACCCTTCACAACCTCCTAACCGTCCAGGAAGCCGACAACGCGGTACGAAGACGACCCTCCACCGGCCCCTTTCTACTGACATACAACTCTCTCCCTCCATGGCGGCAAGACAATCATTTCATCTTGACCCACTATCGGTCCGAAAGTTACTCCTACGCCAGAAGTCTCCAGAGTCTGTTCTATTTGCACAACGAATCCGTCAATATCCATAGCCATTTGCTGGGCGTATTCCTCTTCACCTTCATCTCGTTATCCCTGTACGTCTTCGAGAGGTATAATGTTAAAACAGGCGACATCGCCGCCTTCGCTTGTTTTTTCCTCGGCGCAATCGTATGTTTGGGTGTTTCTGCCGGGTATCATCTGATCTCGAATCATTCCCAAGAGGTATTGTCCCCAATTAGGACGTATCATTACCCGCCTCGAGCGCTCAGAGACCGGCAGATAGCTAACCGTACGGAAGGTGAACCGGCTAGGAAATCAACTGGACTATTTGGGGATCGTGGCACTGATCTGGGGAAGTATGGTTCCAAGCGTCTATTACGGTTTCTATTGCGAGCCGATGCTGCAGAATGTATATTGGGCAATGGTGTGTGACCTCAAGATCGACTCTTACACATCTACATACTGAGGACACATTTCTTTCCAGATCTCAAGCCTTAGCTTGGGATGCTCGTGGGTGTCCGTAAACCCGAAATTCAGAACACCGCTCTGGAGACCTTTTCGAGCGTACATGTTCGTCGCACTGGGCCTGTCTGCAGTCTTCCCAGTCTTGCACGGAATAGTGATTTACGGTCATGAGCAGATGAAAGTGTCTATCGGTCTCTACTGGGCTGTATTGCAAGGTTTCTTGTACATCCTTGGCGCCGCCATTTACGCCGTACGTGTCTGATATCCCGTGCGCTGAATATTCTTCATTGCATGGCTAACCGCGGATGACACAGGCTCGTGTGCCGGAAAGGTTTCAGCCGGGCAGGTTCGATGTCTGGGGGAGCTCACATCAGATCTTCCATATTCTCATCTTGTTGGCGGCGATGGCGCAACTCATGAGCCTGCTAACAGCGTTTCATTACGCGAGGACGTACTCACGTTGCTGATGGGCCTGATGGTTATCCTAGCTTAGCTATCACTGTGATGTCGATGTGGTGATAGCCGTAGCCAGGACTAGCACCTATACGGATGAAGAAGATTCACTTCGTGCTTGGCGCATGTGAGGAATTCTCCCTCGCATCTGAACCCTTCAGAATCAGAGGAGATACGCATCCTCCTGGAAGACAACGACCACCATCATAGTCGTCAAGCCGAGATGTTACTACCAGTGTCGGCTCAGGCCTTCAATATAAAAACTCATCTAATCGATCAGCCCGTGCGTCGGCCCCACGTGCGAGAATGTCATCCCAAGAAAGGATCATAGTACCGCTCAATGCAGAACAAGGACTGTAATTTAGTATCGCAAAGACCAAAGGAGGAATTCAGTGACCGAGGTATCAGGTAGTCGAACGACAGCCTGAAATTTGTACAATCAATGAATTCAGAGGAGGTGCAGGAATGTATAGTAAGACTTGGAACGAAAGTGAAGAGCGTCCATTGATATATCTTCAGACTATTGAACATGTGTATCTTACACTTAAGCTACATGAGTGCTTCCAAAGATCGGATCAACAAAGCACACGATCGCCCCTTGGCCTATTTGGCCTGCGTGACAACTCCTTCATATTCCCTACTCGATATATAATCCAGTGTACGTTGGAAATGCTTCTTAGGAGCTTCCAAGCTCGCGCTCTCTTGGTTCGTCTGTAAATTCGAATGGATGAGCTCGATGAGGCCGTTCAAATATTTCGTTGTCACCTGACGCGACGTCAGCAAAATGGACTCTTGCTAGCATCTGTCGGGGAATGGGGAATCATATTTACCGTCTCGTTCTGTTGATCAAAGTAATATACATATCTGTTCAGAATCTCGACGAATAATTCCACCGACACCGCGGTATCCATACATGCGTCTGCCACCCGGAGCGCACGCTGTAGACATTCGAGCACTCTTTTCCCGTCACGATAAAGCTTACTTCCGTCAGCCGAGGCGTGAGAATTCATAAAATACCTTGAGACTTACATTCTTGGGGTCTTCCTCTCCCTTTGCTGATATCTCCACAGCCCACCAGAGATGGCTGGCTAAATACACCACACGACATTGATCCGGCTTCTTCAAAAGCTTGCTGCCGTGCAAGGCAGCTTTCGTAATCAGCGTGTCGTAATTCTCTTTTCCAAAACCTCTAGTACCATGCAATGCACCCGCTATAACACAAACCGCTTGAAACTGAGCTCGCGAATCGCTGATAGCCTCCTCGTAAATGGTAAAAGCTTGCGCAAAGAATTCGTATGCGACTTCCTCGAAGCCGGCTTGGTCAGCTACTTGCCCGCAGCCTATGAAGAGGCGAAGGCAAAGATCGGCCGCACCATTGCGGGTGTAGAGGGCAGATATAGAAGAATGCATGAACTTGTACAAAGCAGAGGACTGAGATGACCAG
>JAABUX010005618.1_pt1 | contig 15322 bp, 13 predicted proteins | sample 5561851 | NCBI WGS metagenome assembly JAABUX01 (sample SAMN10711883, study PRJNA513361) | rock metagenome | isolation source: Antarctica rocks | place: Antarctica: Victoria Land, Richard Nunatak red sandstone | collected 2016-01-03 | reverse complement strand
AGAGCCCTCGAAGCCTTCAATCTGCGCGCCGATAGATGGGGCGTCAATGTACAAACTCTCAGTGGCAGCCCCGCAAATCTACAAGTCTACCAGGCCATCATGAGACCGCACGAGAGACTGATGGGATTGGATCTACCACATGGTGGACATCTGAGCCATGGCTACCAAACACCGCAAAAGAAAATATCCGCCGTGTCCACATACTTCGAGACCTTTCCCTACCGAGTCAACCTCGAGACTGGAATCATTGACTACGAAAGGCTCGAAGAGAACGCTCTCATGTACCGACCGAAGGTCATAGTCGCAGGTACATCGGCGTATTGTCGCCTCATTGACTACAAGCGGATGCGGGAAATCGCCGACCTCGTCGGTGCATATTTAGTCGTCGACATGGCGCATATATCTGGCCTGGTCTCCGCAGGTGTGATACCATCCCCTTTCGAACACGCAGACATTGTCACCACCACTACCCACAAATCCCTCCGAGGTCCCAGAGGAGCTATGATCTTTTACCGCAAAGGCGTGAGGAAATCAGATCCCAAAACCGGCAAAGAGGTCCTCTACGACCTGGAGGGACCAATCAACTTCTCAGTCTTTCCCGGCCACCAAGGTGGTCCACACAACCACACCATCACCGCCCTAGCCGTCGCCCTCAAACAAGCCACCACCCCCGAATTCAAGCAATACCAGCAATTAGTCATAAAGAACGCCAAAGCGCTCGAGATAGAATTCAAGAGCCTTGGCTACAAACTCGTCGCCGACGGCACAGATAGCCACATGGTCCTCCTCGACCTACGACCCCAATCCCTTGACGGCGCCCGTGTCGAAGCCGTCCTCGAACAAGTCAACATCGCCTGCAACAAAAACTCAATACCAGGCGACAAATCAGCACTGTCGCCCTGCGGCATCCGTATCGGCGCCCCGGCCATGTCGACGAGAGGCATGGGCGAGGAAGATTTCAAGCGCATCGCGCGCTACATCGATACTTGCATCGGTATCTGTAAGGATGTGCAAAAGAGCTTGCCGAAAGAGGCGAACAAACTCAAGGATTTCAAGGCTAAAGTCGCAGGAGGCGAAGTCGAGGAGATCAATAAGTTGAAGAAGGAGATTGCGGGTTGGGCTGGTACTTTCCCGTTGCCGACGTAGATGGATAGGGTGGCGAAAAGGCAATATACCTTAGGGAGTTCAACATTGCGGCATTTGTTCCACACATTTGCATGGCGTTCCGTGGGGGAGGTCAGACTTAACGTCTTGTCTTCGTCGGAATGTTTTGGAGAGGCGATAGACTTTCAACGTCTAGATATCAGGGCCTCAACGGCGATTGCATAGCGGAGGATCTTTCATCATGATTCTGAAATGTGCATACTCAAATATATACCGGTTGGTTTAGACATGAATATACTCATCATTGTCGTCCTCTATCATGACCCGTTCACTCAGAGAATCCACATGCAACACACCCTCTACCCGCAAAGATCTATCATCGCAGCTCACGCAAACAAGTATCAACTCTACCCCTTAACCAACAAACTCGACCCACTCATCTCCTCCGGCTGCCCTAACCCCATAACCTCCAGCACCGTCGGCGCCACATCCCCCAACACCCCACCCCCCTTCTTGAAACTCCACCCCTTCGGCGCATTCGCCATCACGAACGGCACCTTATTAGTCGTATGGCTCGTCTTCGGTTTCCCCTCTGCATTCAGCATCTCCTCCGCATTGCCATGATCCGCCGTGATAAACAGCACATACCCCTCCTTCTTACACGTCTCGTACACCTTCCCAATAGCCGCGTCCGTAGCTTCGACGCCTTTGATCGCGGCTTCGTAGACGCCCGTATGCCCGACCATGTCCGGAGGTGCGAAGTTGTTCATCAGGAACTCGTGCTTGTTTTCGGCGATGCGCTTGCAGACTTGATCTGCCACGGCCGCCGCGCTCATTTTGGGATCGAGGTCGTAGGTGGCTACTTTGGGGGAGGGGACGAGGTCGCGGTCTTCGCCGGGGAACTGCTTTTCGACGCCGCCGTTGAAGAAGAAGGTTACGTGGGCGTATTTTTCGGTTTCGGCGACGTGGCATTGTTTGACGTCCTTCTTGCCGAGGTATTCGGCGAGGACGTTGCCCATGTGTTGGGGGCGGAAGGCGATGGGGAAGGGGTAGTCGGATTTGTACTGCGTCATTGTTGTTATGCTGATGTTTTTCGGGTAGGGGAAGTCGGGTTTCGGGGAGCGGTCGATGTCGCCGAGGAGTTGGGTCACTTCGCGGACGCGGTCGGAGCGGTAGTTGAAGAAGAAGAGGGTGTCGTTGTCTTGAATGCGGGCTTCTTTGCCGCCTACTATGATGGGTTTGAGGAATTCGTCGTTTTCTCCCTTTTCGTACTTTTCTTTGATGCTGGCGACGGGATCGGTTGAGGGCGTAACGTCTGGTCCGGAGCCGGTGACGATACCTTCCATACCTATTTCGACACGATCCCAGCGCTTGTCTCGGTCCATTATGAAATAACGACCGACAACAGTTGCAATTTGGCCTACGCCTAGCTCTTGGATTTTGTCCAGCAATTCTTGTAAATAACGAGCGCCGGATTTGGGATCCGTATCTCTGCCATCGCCAAACATATGGATGAAAACTTTGGGCACTTTGAGCTCCTTCGCAACTTTCAATAGCTCGAAAAGATGCTTCATGTGTGAGTGTACTCCTCCATCCGAGACCAGTCCAAGGAGATGTAGTCTGCCATTCCCGTCTTTAGCTTTTTGAAAGCAGTCCGTAAGAGTCTTGACTTTGTTGAGCTCGCCCTTCTTAATCGTCTGATCTATTCGTACGACGTCTTGCCAGACCACTCTACCTGCTCCAATGTTCAAATGACCGACTTCACTATTGCCCATGAGCCCCTCAGGTAGCCCGACAGCTAAGGACGAAGCTTCAAGCTCGGTGAATCCTTGCGTAACCTTCGATCCTTCCTTCGAGAACTCGTCCATGACAGGAGTCTTCGCAGCTGCAATTGCATCGCCATCCTTGGGCGATGTCTCGCAGGGAATACCCCATCCATCGATCACAACTGCGAATTGTTTAGCTACGCTCATTTAGAATTAGCTGAGAGGTTTGGTACTAAGCACTGCTTTCTGATCTACCTTGACCATACTGGAAACTCAGCAGCTTGGAGAGCTCTTCGGTGGCTTTCAAAAGCCAATTGGGTTCGATACTTATGTATCTGTGAGACTCTGTCGGAGAGGGGAGAAACGAAAGAAATCGGCGAGCAAGTGTTGAGAGAAGAAAAGAAATTCAGGGTGGGGTGGGAGTCGCGGGGAAAAACGCCACTCCGCAAACACCGCAGGTGTTTTCAACTCAATTCCATTGACCTTTGAGGCATTGGTACATTGGGCTGCTTGATTCTTCAGGAGTCCCCCTTCCATCCGCGGCGACTCACCTCTCCCACAATGCCCATCGCGACAACTCTCACCCCCAATCCTACGGCCGCAAACACCCTCCCATCACCCCTAACATTCGACCTCCTCCCACCCCTCCACTCCCTCCTCTCCCGCCTCCTCCTCCCCAATAACCCCACCGACTCATCCACGCCTTCTCCCGACACGATCACACCCATCTCACCTAAGGGAATCGGCGCCGCAGCATCGGTGGTCACGAATGAGATCCAAAAAGCGCGAATGGCGGTAAGGGAAATGCCAGGCGTAGAAATGAGTTTGGAGGAGCAGACGCATGTTATTGAGGAGCTTGAGGAGGAGTTCAGACGACTGGACGGGGTTTTAGAGGGGATTAGAAGGGCAGCAAGGGAGATGATCAGGGGCCAGCAGGGAGGTGACGGAGATGGGGATGTTATGGTGGAGTCTTGAGACTGGACCGGCCGACGAACAAAATTATGGTGAAGCAACAGGCGTGCTTCAGAGGGGCAAGACGGGTGTGGCCACCATTGGCTGACCCCCTATCCAGTCTCCCTTACCACTGTGGACTCCAAAGTTGAATAATCAGATATGTTGCCTGCAGCAAGACGTACCCGGGTTGGTCCAGGAGCGGAATGCACGACAGCCACTCTTGGTGCCGAGATACGGCTAGTATCGCAATCGAGGAAGAGATCACCAAGAACGAGAAGAGAGCGTACTTGGGCAGAGATAAAGGGGGAGCCTCAAGAATTGGACCAACGAACGATGTTGTATGATCTTCCAATCGTTCAGTAAGAACGCTATGAATGGGCGTCAGGCCGGGCTTCTCGCTCACAATTGCAGCGGGATCCTGCTACGAGCGGACATATGCTATACATACACTCTTCCATGTGCTAAGCACTACAGAAACGTTTTTGGGTAAAGCACCTAATGCCGCAAATCGTATCTCGAAAAAATGCTAGGTCTCTAGGCTGCTAGAGAAGTAAGAAGACGGTAGTGGGTATGTCACATAGAATCGGAAGCTACATTCCTCGATTTCTGCTTCTTTTTCCGCTTAGCCTTCTGTTCCTTTGTCTCCTTGTACGGAGTGCTCTGGATGGAGGTCGGGTGCATAGCTTGATTATCATCCTTCGGTGCTGATGACCTACGTGGAGAGCTATGTTTAGGCGTTTGCAGATTGGTTGAGAGCTCTATAGACTGGCTTCTTGATCCTTGCTGCATAGTTGCAGCTTGCTCTTCCAGCGGCAATTGTTCAGTCTTGGCTGGAGTTGCCTTCTTCATCTCCCTGCGCTTACGTTTCTCTTCTTTCGACCGCGCCTTTGCTGCTCTTGGATCCACTATGAGCGGAAGTCGATTGGTGCCAGCCTCATTGTTCACGACCTCTTCGGGCATGATTGTCTCTGCTTCTTTGGTCAAGTCTGTGGGTAGAATTGATTGCGATGCGGTAGGAGTATTCTTATCCTTATGCCGCTTTCCGTCCTTCATCCGCTTTTTCTCTCTCCTCGATTCGGATCCAGTGACGGCTGTAGCACGAACGTTGACTGGTGATGCTACGCTTGAACGTCTACTCTCGTGTGATTCTGCTTTCGCAGGGTCATCAGTGTCCATGGCTGAAACATCCGTCTGGATGGGGATCTCATGATGAGTTTTGCGCTTCTTGAATTCAGTAGTAAATACCTGAGTGTTTTCGGCAATGTTGGTAGAGAGTTTCCTCTTCTTGACAGGCTGGGAAGAGACATCTGGTATTCGAAATTCGGGAGCTTTGAACGCAGTTATGGTGGAGACATCAGAGTCGGACTGATCAGAAGTGCCAAAAGCATGGTAACGCATCTTCAGACGTTGTGGTTGTTGACGAACTTCCTTCACGTGAGTTCGCTGTTTTGCCGTGGGGTAAGGAATACCTGCGTTTTGCTGTGCACGAATTGGGAGCCTCACAAATTGTTGTAGATGCAAAGTCCTGAGTATCGGTATCCTAGATGGCTGATAATCATTCGTTGGAGAGGACGGTAGCAGTAATGCACGATTGTTAGCTTCGGCATCTGACGTTGGGACCAAGCCATACTCTGCGCCTTCATGAGAGAGAATTGGTTTACCAGACTGTAGGCTTTGGGCTGAGACTTCCTTGATCGCAGTGACTGGAACAGATGATGGTACAGTGATATGCCATATTTCTTTCCCAACTAGATTCGAAGACGCAAAGATTTCAGGTATCTTTGAAGACGGATGAGATGACACTAAGGCTGGCTCAAAGCCTGGAGGGGGCGCGTAAGGCAGCAACACCGGCTGGGATGCCAATGTATCTGGTGGACTGCATTTCGCAGGACTTTGTATAGAGGTCTCGTCGCTGCTTGCAGATTCGTCCTTGCTCTCGTCTTCACTGCCACTAGCACTGCCACTCTCACTTCCTTCTTCGCTAGTACTTTCGAGAACCTGATGTTTCTTCGGATGTCCTGCATTGTTGCTTGGGGCCGTGTCATTGATTACTGGCGGCTTCGGAGGCTTCGCATTGCCAGCTCGCACAGGTGCCAAGGTGGTGGATCTGACAGGAATAGGGCTCGGATCGTGAGATGACGAATCACCACTGCGATCATCTTCCGCAGTTGAGTCGTCATGGCTGTTCTTCACGGCGCCACTGCCATTGGCTACCGACCTGGTTGGAGCTGGACTCGGGTATTTTCGCTTTTTCGACTGCTCTTGTCCCCAACTAGCAAATCCAGCTGTGATAGGCTCAGAAGCAGTCGCTGTTGATTTCTTACGTTTGGCATCTTTCTTCTTCGGCTCGCCCCTCTCTTCTTCGTCACCCTCGTCTGAGTCCCCCACAAGTTCCGCGCTCAATAGGATCTTATTTGCCTTTGCGGGCTTTAACGCGTGAGAAATGGCCTTTCGAGCTGCGATCGAGGACAAGTGCTTTGGATCAGCCATACATCTCGGGTCTCCTTGAATTGTTCGTAACTGATTGCAATGCTTGATGAGAGCTTAAGGTAGCTGACCGACCAGTGCGGTGGAAATTTCCACTCAATTCCTTAGAATATCGATTTCTAGCCGGCGGGTGAAGACTTTGAAAATCTGCGAGCCGCCCACCCCGGTTGTTGCCGCCCTTAGGGTGGGCGGGGTGTGGAACAGGGGTGCAGCACCTAATGACAAAATCAAACACCCTTTACCGTGCTCCCTCAACACCCTCAGCCCCAGATAATTTTAGGATGGCCTCAAGTCGAGTACAAAAGGGAAGTCTTCCCTCCACAGGGTTCTTCCCACTCTCCATTTCGTCTTTGGACCAGAGGTGCCTCTGGTCTGTGATAGCTTCAGCGATCTCGCTTATCCGTCTCACAATATCGGCTCCTCATACCATGCGACTATGTCTCCGAAAGGCACCTCAGTTCAAGCGCTACAAGAAAGAGCAACAGCGAAGGGGTATGTGCCCGGAGCCCATCGAGAGCAGGACAGCGTCAACAAGAAAGTGCGATACTCACCCAAGGTCACGATTAATCATCGGCATTCATTACGAGTTTACCAAAAGTTAGGAGCGAATTCCAACCCTCCTACTTCCCTGACTGATGCTTCGTGCAGCTGGTTAGAGGCATACCCTCCTGAGCAGGACTTAAGCCTCTGGAAGGGGCGACCTCCTCTCGACCTTGCTACCGTTAGAGACTTTCTTCGTTTCTACGTTGGGACTAGTAAAGGAAGACTTGATCTAGATAAGAGGGTTACAGCCGAGTTAGTGGTCTCGTTTACGGAATGGTTCTTTGCTGCGTACACAGAAGTAACAGAAGTTCCTATCAACAAGGAGTATAGATTAGCAGTGTACAAGGTAACGATATCACTATTAAGATGGGTATAGGCCTCTACTAACACTTTCGTTATTATAGTAGGCACGAGAGACCTTAACTGCAGAGGGTATAGTCGTGATAATGGAAAAACCAAAACACCTCTTTGGCGAAACCGAGCTGGTCCGTTTCAACACCACGTTCTAGACTATCGACGAGTCTCGCTTCCTCTATCCCCGTAACAGGGTTCAGATCCCGTTTCTACTGGCCCTATACTGCTGGACTGGGGCGAGAATCGGTGCTTTCCTACCTGGCTGCAAGGATAAGGACAAAGCTGGTCTTCGATATCGTGTACGTTTTCCTGAGAAATTTCGAGGGTAGTCTTGCTAATGATTATTCTAGGATATCGAACTAGTACTACTCCGCATCTCTAGTGGCTGGAACGTTATATACCGGCTCAATCAACGTTGGACGAAGGGGAACCGTAACCCAGAGACAACTGTGTACGTTGCCCCAGGCGATCTTCACTCATTATCAGCTAACTGATTTCGTTCCTAAAGTCATGGATCCTGTACCAGTCAGCACGGCAAGTTACTATTTGATGATACCTAATACCTATTAGCTTTAGCCATCGCAGATAATGCTATCTATGGCGTCGACTCCGTAGAGGATTTTTGGAAGCTGAGAATACCGTCAAAGTCGGACTTTCTTGTGGTCCCGTGGAGAGATGAGGCACAAGGACTACCTATACTGCGTAAGGCGACTATGAATAGGGGTGTTACGGAAGACCCACTACCGCAAACCACGTTTGAGACAATCTTCAAAGATGTCATAAAGCTCTCAGGGTATTTTGGCGATCCTACAATACATGCTATACGCCGTGATCTTGGCAAGGAGCTTGATAGTAAGTCAGCCCACAAGAGTTCAACCTACAGACCCAGTCTCCGGCTGATGGTTGATTATATAGAAAGATATACGCCTGTTCAGCGGTCCCAGTATATAACGCAGCAAGACGAGCGTGTGTATGGCCGAAGCTACGTCGCCAACACTTCCTCATGCGATGGCAAAGCTGCCTTCCTTAACGAGAAGCCTTAATATGATCACGTCAATTTTTTCCAGTCATTCGCTAAATATCACGAACAAGGTCTCCCAACCAAGCTTCCAGCAGAAAGGGAGGCCGCCATTAGGTAATGTTCTAAGTTAGTAGAGCTTTAAAGTCAAATCGTCCGGCTTCAGCACGAGAGAGCTAATCCTTCTAATATCAAAGTTGTTAGGAATAAAGTCCAGGGTCTATTAATTAAACTCAGGAGGGAGTCTTTAAAGCAGTACCAGATCGCATGGGTCGAACAGCGCAGAAAGTGGAAAGTCACAGCTCGAGGCGAGGAACGAGCAGACGATGATATTAAGAAGGACCTTTAGAATATCTTATACATGATTATGCCAGAACGTGGGCGCCTCGCACGGACATTAACCTCGGATCGAGTTATATCTATCGATGAACGGCGACAAACTGTGCAAGATCTGTTCTCCCTAGCTTCTCAAGATTGCACGATAATCTACCGGCTGGGGGAGAAGCCTGTCGACGGCATCTGCCCAGTGAAGGGTTATGGGCTACAGGTCTCGAGGTATAGCCTTCAAAGTATCTCCTTTGTATCTGTCTGACAATCATAGAATGAGAACCAAGTCGCAACGAAGCGCACATATCCACGCCTGTCGCCATGTAGAGCTCGCGCATACACTTGTCCGACCGAAATGCGAAGTGAAGTACTGCAGTTTCTGTTTCCGTTAGCTTACCCTAGAGGAGTGGGAGACGCATTGCCAGGTACACCTCGACTCGATTGACTCAAAGTGTTGTGGTACTATCACTTACTGTCATACGTTACTCCGTCCCGCTCTCTGCCCTTTCTGCCTTGGCGATAAGCGGCCTGAAGTGTATATAACGAAGAGATGGAGCTCATGGACCCGAGAAACTCAATTACGAGATCATCTTCAGCAGCATCTCCTTGAAGCCAATTGGCTAATGAAATGCCCTCACCCCTTGTGTGAAATAGAGTTCGGGTATCAATCGTCGTTCATCTATCACCTGGTTAATGTGCACAGTTTGACGCTAAACGAAAAGCAACAAAGCCAGCTAATTTCAGGATCGTATGACGGAACCCCTATGGTAAAATGCCACAAAAGAAGGGCGCATGATACAGCGGAAGGGGAACTCCGCCCATCAAAACAGCCCAAAGGGAGTCCAAACATCTCCGACCAATCAACATGTCAACTTCTTGAAGGCATAAATCCTACTATGACTCCGATCGTCTCTTCGCACACGTTACAAGATATCTTCCTTCCCTCGCTTATTAATGTTGTCGATCCCAGCGATATCCCTGAATTAGCTCATAGCAGAGCGACGCTATCCCGGAGGTCCTATAAGCCTATGAACGATGATGCACTGTTCTTCCAGTACTTACGCTCGCGATCTCCTTCATGCCTCTCGACGACCGATGAAAGCGATAAGCGTAACAACGTTAATATCGAAGAAGGCATTCATCTGGCTCCAGGCGGAAACGAGCTTGCCATAGAGATGAGCCCACTTCCGGCCCAATTACCCAAAGATTCGGCTATGCAACTGAGTAAATGCTCTACCAGCACTCCGAAATCTGGCGTTAGACTTCGGTTGCGCCAACCGAAGCCTCAGCCCAAAATCGCGCTGCGTCTCAGTCGACCAAAGAAGAGCGCAGCACGAAAGTCAGCTCGGCATGGTCACAAACAATAATTAATATCCTGACATCTGGTGTGTAATGGATGAACTCATGATAATACTATATTTGATAGGTAATCAAGGCTTTAACTTAGGTAGTCACTCTTAATGGATGAACGCGAAACGTTCGTGTTATCCGCCATAATGATCCAGACATATCCCCAGGTATCGACATCGGTTCAACTTGGATACCGACAGTCGCCTTCCCAATCTCCTACTAGCCACACTGGAGACGAGTAATTGTATGTCGCTGTCTGAAATTATCCAGATGACTCCTGGTATAACGCGTCCAATATTTCTCCTTGCATGCTTAATGTGGTGCGACTCTGGGAGGAAGACTACCTCAGAGTCCCGCGCCTAAAACGTCACTATGATTCCATCGTCCTCCTGTGCTGCAATAGATGGCAGAATGCTTCCTGTAAAGGCTGGAGGATAGTTGCGGAGGTGAGGAGGAGCAGGCCATGAGGTGCCTAATGGCGTCTCGGTTAGATAGTCGGATCTAGACGTGACACGTAAGGGACACCTTACTTGGTTAAAACCCTCGTCGATTGACCGCAGAGGATCCCTCCTTCTTTTACGAGTGCTGCGATTTGAGTACCGAGGCCAGCCTTGCTGATGTGGTGGTTTCCAGACTGCGCAAAGTCTGAGACGATGGTCCCTTGTGAAGCTATTATTGGCTTCTCGGTTACTGAGAACGTGGCAGCGCTTGAGAATGCCTTACAACTCCATGCAGAGGGCAGTTGCCTGGGACAACGTCGTGACCATTTACCAGAATGACTTCCCCCAGCGTATCTGGGCAAACATTAAATAGTGGCGTCGGCAGCCTTCGAGATAAGGCTATGGACACATGTTAGTTCTTGGTTGGCGCGCAAGAGGTTGTTCATGTCATTGTCATATCCTGCACGTAATGTAAGCAATGATCCAAGATTTTATCTAACCATGTATTACCTCCATGTGATCCTTGGGAAGATGATTCTGTCCTTGTTTCTTAGCACATTATGCTTCTGTACTTTAATGCACAGCTTTGGTTCATCGCTACTGCATATTGACCAGGTCGTTAAGCATCTACAACCAATATTATATACAGGTTCTAAGTACATTAGAGCCCACAAGATGAGCAGTACAGAAACATACACCATATTAAACGTGTTGCTTCATCTGCCACATCTGCGCTAAAGATCCGGTGTTGGCGCTGTCTAAGCATAAAATACATAGATAATCTCAGTTCGTGTCCACAATACGAATATTTATTACGCTTTGTCCCCCTGTCGCCGCCTTGATTTTCTTTTCTTTCGCCGTTCCCTAAGTGCGAAGATCCACTCATCGATGATCATGCCAAGAAGTGTTGACGCAAGTCCCAATGTCAGTAAGGCAATACATGCTAATGTGACGATGGCAAAGTATCGACATGTATGCCAAAAAGGCTGCCATTGTGTGGCGGTCAAAAGTGTTTCGACGCCAAGCTCAACTTGCATCGCACTTAGGACGATGGAAAGAATGCCAAAGACGAAGAGTAAAGGGCCATAGAAGCGAGCAAAAAAGGCAGTGTACTGTCCATGTATACGCTCATACTGGAATTTTCCAAGCAGAACCTTAGCATACAGATTGAGTCTTGTAAGCCTGAGCTCTCCGTAGTGGTATCGTTCCGACACCGCGTCGTCACAGATCTGTGGGAAAGCTTCGGAAAAGGCGCAAAAATCGGGCCAAGAAATAGAAGAAGGCAAAAGTCGCCCGTTTTCGCAGGCAATTTGAAAATCCGACTCATGCTGAATAAGGTGATAGTAGGATCGTAAGAGGCCCAGTGCCGACATCTGTATCCTCGTATAAGTCTCTTGCTCTTGAGCGTTTCCTCCTAGAATCGATTTCCCACTCGATAAGAATTCAGACCAAAAAAGATGTGACATCAAGTATTGTGGCAGTGGCTTGATGAAGATCCGATCATGTATCCAAACCAGGTGTAGTCTTGGGTCCTCCGTCACCAAAATCTCTCGGCCTTTGACCCTCTGCTGGTGTAGTGGAGAAATGTTGGTACTTGACTGGGTTGACATTATCCACAAGTGCGTTGCCATGCGCTCAAGATCAACCGCCCACAATTCCCGATAGAGGAAAGAGCGAAGTCGCTCCGCATCTTGCAGAGGTACCCATGGATGCCCGGGAAGGCTTGAGAAAAGGTCGTGACCAGAACTTGTACTAGGTTTGTAAAGCTCGGACTCACGCGCGAAAGGTACCGGAATGCTCGTCATGAAACAGACTGTGAAATATCAGACTTGAATATCGGGAAGGAGTAATATCGGCATTCCCCGTATAGTGGTGGTACCCATGAGAACAAGTCTGCATAGAGACGCAAATGAGGCTGACCACTTCGGGTTAGATCGAGCGGCAGGCGGGACCCGACAACGCTAATAGCGGGCTGATACAATACTCAGCCTGGAGCTGATTGTTCAGTCACACGAGATGTGTACTTTCCTTAACATAGGTCTAAACCTACTTGACATCCGTAGATCGACGCACATCTCGTTCAATTGCTCACGGAGGCCTTATTTGCCAGTGCTCCAGGGTTGCGCTTCGCCATGGTAAGCACACGATCGAGTCTAGGCAGACGGCGGCTGACGAGACGGAGGTGCGAGCGGTGACGGACGATGACATCGGGCTCAAGGTCCTTTACGAGCCTCCTCCGGACGCCCAGGGCGCCATGCCTACACCATCGGTGGAGTACGACTCCAATACCCGTCGTGGACATTCCATCCTACCGGTGCTGACCGCCTTGCTCCAGCATTGTCGCCGTCCACGGGATTGGCGCCCATCCGGATGACACGTGGTGCAAGAGGATCGACACAGGCGGCTCGTCGGAGAAATATGTGAATTGGCTTAAGGATACACACATGCTGCCGGCGATAGTCCCGAATGCTCGGATCATGAGATACGGCTATCAGTCGCAGTGGGTTGGGGACGAGGCTATCAGCCAGAAGGCGTCGACAGTGGCTCAGCGTCTTCTCCTGACCCTCCGACGGGCCCGAAAAGTATGGTTCGGCCGACAGATGGTGTGTCTCAGCGATGCTTACAAGTTGACAGATTAATCCCCTCCGCCCGCTGCTGTTCGTTGCACACTGCTTCGGTGGTCTGGTCGTTCTCCGGGTAAGGTATCCAGCCTACGACTACGGTGCCAAGCTGACAGCGCTTAGACAATGGTCGACGCGCAGCGGTCCGACACCAAATGGCCTGGGATCTTCAAGTCAACGACAGGCATGGTGTTCTTTGGGACGCCCTTCCGGGGCGCCGGTGGGCTGGATCAGACGGAGATGATCCGGGCCGCCCAGAGCCAGTACGCCGAAGACCAGGTCCAGGGGGCGGCGCTGAACATTCTACCTCCCGGCAACGAAAGTCTGATAGACCTGACGACGTACTTCTTCGAGACGAGGCAGGGGGAGGGCAAGGCTCAGGTCGCCTGTTTCTTCGAGCAGAAGTCGAGCAACGTAGGCGCCATCCTCCGTGGGAGTCGGGTCCAGGTAAGCCAGGGAGATCCAAAGGGAGCGCTGGGCTAATCGAGAGGGAAGAAGTTCGTGGTCGACGAGACTTCTGGCTGTCTGGACCCGGGCGAGTCAACGCAGAAATACTCCCTGTCGCGAGATCACTTCAGTATGAACAAGTTCGGACGACCGGAGGAGGAGGACTTCCAGACGGTATGTGAGGTGGTCGAAACGATGGTCGAGCAGTCGGTAGGCCTGATCACGATTCGGAACCGAGGTAGGTAGTGCGGGAGGTAGGGGATCACTTCTCTCCATAGCTGATACCCAATCGCTAAGCCATGCTATCTTACAGAACATTGTCCTCCGGGACACGATGGTTTCCGAGTACCGTTCCGTCTTACTGGCCTGGCAGTCGCTGGCAACTTTGTCGATCGAGGTACGGAGATGGGGCAGATCGAGCAGTCACTTCTCTCATCCAATGCGCATCATCGAAGACGGATCCACGTCCTCCACGGGCTCGGTGGCATTGGGAAGACGCAGCTAGCCATCGCATATGCTCGGAAGCAGCAGGAGAGATACAGTGCGATCCTGTGGCTGAATGGCAACAGCCGAGATACGCTTGTACAGAGTCTCGCAGTATTTGCACAGCATGCAGAGATCGACGGGACACATGATCCATACACCAACGCGGTCAGACATGGTCAAGAGCTGCTGGAGAAGGCGAAAGCTGTTCTCCGATGGCTCGCTCTTGAGGGGAACTACCGATGGCTTCTTGTCTATGACAACGTCGACCGCGACTATCAGGCGGAGCCGGAAGACCAACAAGCTTATGACCTTGAGTCCTTCTTCCCTGTTAGTGATCATGGCTCTATCCTGATCACGACACGACTTCCTCATCTCGGAGAGTATGGGTCGACGACGAACGTGACGAGCGTCGATCGAGAGCAAGGACGTCAGATCCTGAGGAACAACGTACGAGCATGTCTGTCTACACCAGGTAATCGCATCCCTCAGCTCCTGGTTGGACCATCTGAACTGAAGGATAAGCAGACATGGACAGCCTCGTAGCACGACTGGGAGGGCTTCCGCTGGCCATTGTTCAGGCCGGTCGATACATGCAGGAGACCGGGACGAGCTGTCCGAGCTACCTTGGCTTGTACAAGACGTCTTGGTCGGCACTGCAGGCGGAAGTCCCCCGGATGCGTGACTATGCGAATGGTAGCGTGCAGACGACATGGACGATCTCCTACGATCGCATTCAGCAGCTCGATCCCGCAGCGGCGAAGCTTCTCCAGCTGTGGGCGTACCTTGACCATCAAGATCTCTGGTTCGGGCTGCTGGCACGTGGCAGTCGAGGCTCGAAAGATCCAGACTGGCTGCAAGCTATTGCTGGACAGGAGTTAAGGTTTAAGGGCGTGATGAAGAGGCTGCTCGCCTACTCACTGGTCGAGTCGCATCACGACACCGAGAGCTACTCTATGCACCCGGTCGTGCATGACTGGTGTACCGAGTCCATTAGTTGTGGCAAGGTTGATCTAAGGAGGCTTGCTCTGACCACTGTCGGACAGGCTACACCTGGGCAATCTGAGCCAATGTATTGGGCGATAGAGCAGCGCTTGCTGCCACACGCCAGTCGATGCATGCAACAGCTTCACACCACGGAGGAGTTTGATAGAATCGAAGACATAGACTGCAATGATGCTTTTCATAGTTTGGGCCTTCTCTACGCTGATCAGGGCAAGCTGATCGAGGCGGAGGAGATGTACCAGCGAGCACTGGATGGAAAGGAGAAAGCATGGGGTCCAGAGCACACGTCGACACTCGATACCGTCAACAACTTGGGCGACCTCTACAGGAATCAGGGCAAGCTGGTCGAGGCGGAGAAGATGTGCCAGCGAGCACTGGATGGAAAGGAGAAAGCATGGGGTCCAGAGCACACGTCGACACTTA